>Ga0207695_10000177_pt1 | contig 185955 bp, 148 predicted proteins | sample KBSC54metaG_FD_184354 | JGI IMG/M metagenome (GOLD analysis project Ga0207695, IMG submission 184354) | Corn rhizosphere microbial communities from Kellogg Biological Station, Michigan, USA - KBS C5-4 metaG (SPAdes) (version 2) | ecosystem: Host-associated > Plants > Roots > Rhizosphere >...
GTCGCCGCCCGCTGCGATGGTCTTGGCGACGACGCCGAAGTCGCCCGCCATCCACATGGAGCGAAGATTCTGCTTCAAAATCTCAATCGGGGGTCCCGGTGCGTCCGCCATGGTGAGCCTCCTGGGTTACGAACAGAATGCGGCAGCCGACAGAGGAGGTCAAGGCGCGGCGGAAACGCGGGCTTCCCTTGCCGCGGTCTGCAGCATCGTACGGCGCTGGGAGGACAGGATTATGTCGGTTGCAACCGCTCTGGTGGAAAAGCTGGAAACCCGTTTGCCAAAGGTGATCGATGCACGCACGCACGGCATCATCGACTACTGCCACGCAGCATTCTTCTTCGGAATGGCGCTGCTCTGCCGTAAGAGCAACCCGCGCGCGGCGATCGCCGCCGCCGCCACCGGGGGGTTCGTTCTGGTGGAGTCGTTGCTGACGGACTACCCGCTCGGCGCAGCAAAGATCATTCCGTTCAGCGTGCATGGCCAGATGGATGCCGCCTTCGCAGCTTCCTCGTTCGCAGTGCCGAGGCTGTTCGGCTTCAGCGGAACGCCCGCAGCCACAGTGTTCGCCACCAACGGTTTCGTGGAAGGCAGCGTGGTGGGGATGACGAACTGGGACAGCGACGACGCGCGGCGCGAGGAGCGCGAGGATCAGAACTACGATTCGGAGGGAATGGCCGCCTGAGGTCGCAGCGGGTTCAGAAGGGTCTCCGTTTCAGACGGCGGTGGATTGCTCTTCGAGCTGCGTAGCGAGCTCTTCCCACTCGGCCGTGAGCCGCGCGCGGCGCTCACGGAGTTGATCGAGCTCGCCAGCGGTGCGTTGCGAGTCCTCGGCGGAGACGAAATGCCCGAGGTGTTCTTCCCCGGCGGCGATTTGCGACTCGATGCCGGCCAGCTCAGCCTCGATTGCGGCGACTCGGTCTTCCAGCTGCTTCAGCTTGATGGGATTGAGCCGCTTGATCGGGGGCTTGGCGGGAGTGGCGGGAGTGGCGGGCGCGCCGGGGGAGTTGCCGGACTCTGCCGGTTCGGTAAGCACGGTCCCGGCGGGAGTGGGTACACCGTGTTGCGGTCCGCTGCCGTTCTTGCCGATGTTGGCGCTGGCCAGTGAGACCGCGACCTTCTCCGGGCCGCCATTCTTGCGCCAGAGATAGTCCTCGTAGTTTCCAGGGTAGATGTGGACCCGGCGATCTTCGACTTCGAAGACGCGGGTGGCCAGGCCGTCGATGAAGTAGCGGTCGTGCGACACAAAGAGCACCGTGCCGGTGAAGTTGGCGATGGCGTCCAGCAGGACGTCTTTCGCGCGCAGATCAAGGTGGTTGGTGGGCTCATCCAGCAGCAGGAAGTTTGAGGGCGAGACCAGCATCTTGGCCATGGCGTAGCGGTTGCGCTCGCCGCCGGAGAGAACGCCCAGCTTTTTGAAGACATCGTCGCCCGAGAACATGAAGCAGCCGAGCAGCGAGCGCAGTTCCACCACGGGAACCTTGGTCGCTGCTCCGGAGATATCGTCCAGCATGACGGCGTCGTGGTCGAGCACCTTGTACTGGTCCTGCGCGAAGAAGTCAGTGATGACGTTATGACCCTCGCGGATGCTGCCGGCCGTGGGCTCTTCCTGGCGGCTGAGCAGGCGGATCAGGGTGGACTTACCCGCGCCGTTGGCACCCACCAGCGCGATGCGCTCGCCGCGCTCGATGGTGAAGTTCAGGTCTTCGAGCACGCGCTTGGGGCTTCCGTCGGGCATGGTGTAGTGCTTGGTCAGCCCGGCAACCTCCATTACGGTGCGGCCGCTTGCCGGAGCAGGCGGAATGGTGAAGTGAATGGTCGCCTCTTCCTCGGGCACCTCGATGCGTTCGATCTTCTCCAGTTCCTTAATGCGCGACTGCACCTGCTTGGCTTTGGTGGCCTGATAGCGGAAGCGGTTGATAAAGGTTTCGAGCTGCTCGATACGGTCCCGCTGGTTCTTGTAGGCGGCCATCAGCGTTGTGCGGCGCTCGTCTTTCTGCGTCACGTACTTCTCATAATTGCCGTGGTAGACCTGCATGTGCTTGTTCCAGACCTCGACGATTTTGTTCACGGTCACGTCGAGGAAGTAGCGATCATGCGAGATGAGAATGTAGGCGTTGGGATAATCGTGCAGGTAGTTCTCAAGCCAGTTGCGGCTCTCAAGGTCGAGGTGGTTGGTAGGCTCGTCGAGCAGCAGCAGGGAGGGCTTCTGCAGCAGCAGCTTGGCCAGCGCGATGCGCATCTGCCAACCGCCGGAGAACTCCTCGGTCTTGCGCTCCCAATCCTCCTTGGTGAAGCCGAGGCCGCCGAGCACGGCGCCCACCTGGGCATCGAGCGTGTAGATGTCGTGGACGTGCAGGTGGTCCGCGATCTCGGAGTAGCGGTCGGCGGCGGCAAGGTACTCACGGGACTTGGGATCGGCGGTGGAGAGGGTGTGGGTGATCTCCTCCGCCTCGCGCTCCATGGCGTGCAGGTGCTCGAAGACCGAGAGACACTCCTCGAACACGGTGCGGCCGGAGAGGGCGAGGCCATCCTGCGGCAGGTAGCCGAGGGTCATGCCCTTCACCCGGGTCAGCTGGCCGTAGTCGAGCGTCTCCTTGCCCGCGAGGATCTTGAGCAGGGTGGACTTCCCCGTGCCATTGCCTCCGACCAGGCCGGTGCGCTCATCGGGGGTGATGAGCCAGTTGACGTCTTCAAACAGGAGTTTCTGGCCGTAGCGCTTGCCGGCCCCGGAGAGTTGCAGCATTCGCTCTATTTTCTCATTTCCCGAAAGAGGGCGGCCCGCCCGGGTGTCAGCCGGACAGATTCGCGGAGCAGGGCCTTGGCGGGAACTCCCGAAAAGGAATCAAGACGGCGGTGATGCGGAACGCATCTTACAGGTCACAGAGACGTTGTCGGTGACGAGAGACGTCGGGAGCTGCTGTGGTGGACCCGGAGAGGGAGCAGAATCGAGCGCAGGAGGCGGAAACCGCTCCGCTCCGGCCGCGCAGGCGCAGTCGCGTCCGGCGTTGGCTCATGATCACCGGGGTCGCCGTGGCGATTGTGGCCGTGGCCCTGACCATTGCAGTCGAGTACGCGCTGCACCACGCCGGTCCCATTCTGCGCAGCCGGGTGATCGCGTCGCTCGAAGACAGGTTCCGCTCGCCGGTGGAACTGGACACCCTGAACATCGCATTTGACCACGGCATTGAGGTCTCCGGCGGAGGTCTGCGGATTCTCAACTTCGATCGCAAGGGTCCGGCGCCGCCGCAGTCGGTCGACCAGCAGCCCATGCTTTCGGTGGAAAGCTTCGACTTCCACACGACCGTGCGCCAACTGCTCGAGCCGAAGATGCGAATCGACCTGGTGCACGTGCGCGGAATGACCCTCAATCTTCCGCCCAAGGCGCAACGTGGCCCAATGCTCGCGCCCAGGAAGCACAAGCGCGGCCAAGCCGGCGTGGTGGTCGACAAGATCCTCTGCAGCGATATGACGCTGACCATCGAGACAGACAAGCCCGACAAGCTGCCGCTGGTCTTCATCATTCACAATCTCAAGCTCAAGGACATTGGAACCGGCCGGCCGTTTGCCTTCGATGCGAGGCTGGTGAACCCGAAGCCGGTCGGGGACATTCACTCCAGCGGGCAGTTCGGGCCGTGGAACAGCGAGGAGCCGCGGGATACGCCGCTTGAGGGCGAGTACTCGTTTACCAATGCGGACCTCGGGCCGATCAAAGGCGTCGCCGGCATCCTCTCCTCCACGGGCAAGTATGGAGGCACGCTGAGCGAGATCGGCGTCACCGGGACAACCGAGACGCCCAACTTTTCGCTCGACGTGAGCGACCGCCCCGTTCCGCTCGAGACGGAGTTCGATGCAACGGTGGATGGTACGACCGGCGACACCCGTCTGAACCACGTTCATGCCACGCTGCTGCATACGGTGCTCGATGTGACCGGGATGGTGATGCAGGCGAACGACAAGCGAGGGCGGGACTACGCCGCCAGCCACTCGAAGGACCCTTTGGTGGAGCAGGAGATTCGCGGGCACTACATTGACCTGACGGTAGTGACGCATCAGGCGCGTATTGAAGACATCCTGACGCTGGGCGTGAAGGCGAGTCCTCCGATCATGCGTGGGGCACTGGCGCTACAGGCGCATCTTGCCATTCCGCCGGGCGACGAGAGCGTATCGAAGAAGATCCGGATTCAGGGCCACTTTGGGATTCGCGCTGCCACCTTCTCCAATGCGAAGTGGCAGGAGACGCTGGACCGCATGAGCGCGCGCTCCGAAGGGCATCCCAAGTTGGTGAGCGGGGAGGATCTGGCGAGCGTGAACTCGCAGATGTCGGGCACCTTTTCTTTGGACCGAGGACGAGTGAACATACCCGACCTGCTCTACCAGATCCCCGGAGCCAAAGTGAATCTGGCCGGGAGCTATGGGCTGGACGGCCACACCGTCCGCTTCACCGGCACAGTCCAGACCAAGGCGACCGCCTCGCAAATGCTAACCGGTTGGAAACACTGGGTGGCAAAACCCTTCGACCGGCTGTTCGAGAAAGACGGCGCAGGGCTGGAGGTGCCTGTGACGATTACCGGCACCAAATCGGACATCCAATTTGGAGTGGACAAAGGCAAGCTGAGAAGACAGATCTTCTCGCGACACAAAGACACGCCTGAGGTGAAGACGCAGGACGACAAGATTGCCGGCGATCCGGAGCGAATTCGACACGAGACGGGCGAGCAGAAGGCCGAAGGACCGAACACGAAGGATGCGGCACAGCAGCAGCGAGAGTAGATACGAGGGTTCCGGCTCTGCTACTTTCAAGGATGGGAGAGCGATGCCTTTGGAGTCGCCGATGACAACCGATGAAGCCGTCGCTGCCTCGGCAGCGCGGACAGACGAGGTTGCCCTCGAGGAAATGGACGTCGCGCCGATCTGGCTGCAGCGGCTCTCGCTTTTTGTACTGGTCTTATTTTGTGTGTATCTGGGCGTGCTGGTTGCCATCCTGCCGTGGTGGACCCGGATGTGGGATCAGAACATCTGGATCCAGTCCCGTCCTGCGCTCGCCGCGGTGCTGGACAATGGCGCGGTGCGCGGTCTGATCACGGGGCTTGGACTGCTGGACATCTGGATCGGAGTGTCGGAAGCCATACATTACCGCGATCATCGTCCCTAGCCCGGCGGTCTCCGCCGCATCTTAGATAAGAAAACAAATGCCCACACAAGATCCAGAGCCTCTCTATCCCGCCCCGCTCGCGTATCACAACGAAGACTTCCTGAACTCGCCGGATGGACGTGTCTTTCGCATCCTCGCCGAGTATCAGGAACCGATGACCCGCTTCCGCCGCGAACGCGTGCAGGACACCGTGGTCTTCTTCGGGTCGGCCAGGTTTCGCGCGCTCGACGTAGCCAGCGATGAACTGCAGCTGCTGGAGAATACCGGGTCGGCCAAACCAGCACCACCCTCCGAGCAGCCCGCCAGCAAGGAGGAGGTGGAGAGGGGCGAGGCTTCGGCGCAGCAGCTGAAGCTCGCGGAAGCGGCAGTGGAGATGGCCCAGTACTACGAGGACGCACGCGAGCTTGCCGGGCTGATCTCAAAGTGGGCGATGACGCTGCCAGGAAGGCGGCACCGGTATGTGGTCACCTCGGGCGGCGGCCCGGGCATCATGGAGGCCGCGAACCGCGGTGCCTATGAGGCGGGCGCGAAATCCATCGGGCTGAACATCAAACTGCCGTTCGAGCAGATGCCCAATCCCTGGATCACGCCCGATCTCAATTTCGAATTCCACTACTTCTTCATGCGCAAGTTCTGGTTCGCTTACCTGGCCAAGGCGCTGGTGGTCTTCCCTGGCGGATTCGGAACGCTGGACGAAATGTTCGAACTGCTGACTCTCGCGCAGACGCAGAAGCTGGCGAAAAAGATCACGGTTCTGATCTACGGATCAGATTATTGGAAGAGTGTCATCAATCTCGACATTCTGGCGGAAAAAGGCGCCATCGCCAGGAAAGATCTGGAGCTGTTCCAATTTGCCGACTCGCCGCAGGAAGCCTTCGAAAAGCTGAAAGCCGCGCTGACCGAAGACCTGCTGCAGCAGCAGCAGGCTGCGGCGGAGCGCGAACATGCTCCGGCGGAGGGCATTCCGGCCACACCCGCGCCGGATGCCCAGTCACTACTGGGCCCCGATATCGCGAAGACGCGCTAACCGGAAGACGCATTCTGGCGCGGGCTGCTTCGGCCCCGACATGGCTCCCGAACGCCGTCTATTTTGCCGCAGCATCTTCAATATAGTTGCTGCCGTTCTCTGCATCTGAAAGAGCGATGGGCGCGGTTCAGCGGGTATTCCCGGCAGCGGGGTTCCCTGGCGCGCATGGCGGAGCAATCGATGCACCTGGTGATTTTTGGCCTCACGCTGTCGTCCTCCTGGGGCAATGGACATGCGACACTCTGGCGGGGACTGCTGAAGGCGTTGGCGGCGCGCGGACACACCGCCGTTTTCTTTGAGAAGGATGTCTCCTACTACCGGGACACGCGCGACGGCTGGCAGACTCCAAAAGGAGTAAGGCTGTGCCTTTACACAGAACTCAACGACGTGCTGGCCGAAGCTGAACGCGAGCTGGCAGATGCCGAGGTCGGCATGGTGACGAGCTATTGTCCGGATGGAAGGTCGCTCTCACGCCTTCTGCTGGAGTCTCCGGCTCGGCTCAAGCTCTTCTACGACCTGGACACGCCGGTAACGCTGGACGCGCTGCGCTCCGGTGCTCCCGTGCCTTACTTGCCGGAGGACGGTCTGGCCGACTTCGACCTGGTGCTCAGCTTTACCGGCGGTCGTGCGCTCGAGGAGCTTGAGAGCCGGTTGGGAGCGCAGAGGGTGATGCCGCTCTACGGCTGGGTGGATCCGGAGATGCACTGTCCCGCGGATCCGGTCGAGGAGTTTCGCAGCAATCTCAGCTACCTTGGCACCTACGCGGCCGATCGCCAGCCTGCGCTCGTGGAGCTGTTCGTCGAGCCAGCGCGCTCCAGCCCTGCGGATCGCTTCGTCATCGGCGGCGCGCAATACCCGCAGGATTTTCCCTGGACCCCGAACATTTACTTTGTCCGCCATCTGCCGCCCTGGCTGCATCCCGCGTTCTTCTGCTCCGGGCGAGCGACACTGAATGTGACCCGGCGCGCCATGGCGGACTACGGCTTCTGCCCTTCCGGCCGCTTGTTTGAAGCCGCCGCATGTGGAACGCCGATCCTGAGTGATCGCTGGGATGGTCTGGAAAGCTTCTTTGCGCCGGGTAGCGAGATTATGCCGGTGGGAGATCGTAATGACGTGCTGCAGGCGCTCTCACTCAGCGATGCCGAGCTGCAGCGGATCGGTGAGGCCGCACGGGAGCGCACACTGGCCGCGCACACGGCGGCGGCTCGCGCGCAGGAGCTGGAACGAATTCTCGAAGGCAGCTACGGCGGGGAGTTCGCACCCGCCCTCGCGGCGCAATGAAACGGAGACGGATATGTGGGGAATCATTCCAGCAGCGGGCGCAGGCAGCAGGATCCAGCCGCTCGCATTTTCCAAGGAGCTGCTGCCGGTCGGCAGCCAGATCAGCGAAGGCCAGGAGCGTCCCCGCGCGGTCAGCGAGTACCTGGTTGAGCGCATGATCCTCGGAGGAGCCAACAAGCTCTGCTTCGTGATCTCGCCGGGCAAGGCCGATATCCTGGAGTACTACGGCTCGCGGCTTTGGGGCGCGGACCTCGCCTACGTTGTGCAGTCGCAACCCTCAGGACTGTGCGACGCAGTCTTTCACGCTGCGCCGCTGATTCCTCCGGATGAAGACGTCGTCATCGGCCTGCCGGATACCATCTGGACTCCTGTCGACGCGCTGCGCGACCTGCCATCGGGAGTGCTGTCGTTTCTGCTCTTTCCGGTGACCCGTCCGGAGCTCTTCGACGCCGTGCTGACGGACGAGCAGAACCGCATTCAGGAGATCCAGGTAAAGCGGCCGGATGCCGCATCCAACTGGATCTGGGGAGCCTTCAAGATGCCGGGCAGCACCTTCCACGAACTTCACGCGATGTGGCAATGCACCGAGCGACGGGATGAGTACTTCGGCACGCTGATCAACGCATGGATCGCCGAGGGCAACCAGGCGTTTGGAGTGCGCAGTGGAGGGGAGTACGTGGATGTGGGCACGCTGAACGGCTATCGGCACGCCATCCGGATGCTTGCCCGCGGCCCGCTCGCGGAGAACGGCGGCGCTCGCCCGAGTTCCGGGCGAACCCAAGAGGACTCTGAAGCCGGGAGGTGGAGCGACGACCATGTTGACACAGCAGCCTGAGAGGACGGAGCAGCTTCAACAACGCATTGAAGAGCTGGGCCCATGGTTCCATAACATGCGCCTGGCAGGGGTGGAGACTGCGCCCAACCACTTTCTCGGGGATTATCCGGCAATCAAGTTCGCCTCCTTTCGCCACGTCATCCCGCAGGACCTCTCCGGCGCAACCGTCCTCGATATCGGCTGCAACGCGGGCTTCTACTCCATGGAGATGAAGCGGCGCGGCGCGGACCGCGTACTGGGCATCGATACCGATCCCCACTATTTGCGCCAGGCGCGCTTTGCTGCGGAGCTCGAAGGCGTGGATGTCGAGTTCCGGCGCATGGCGGTTTGGCAGATTGCTGAGCTGGGCGAGAAGTTTGATCTCGTCATCTTCATGGGCGTTCTTTACCACCTGCGTCATCCGTTGCTCGCGCTGGACCTGATTCATGAGCACGCCGCCCGCGACCTGATGCTGTTTCAGACCATGCAGCGCGGCAGTCGCGAGACCGTCCACGTCGACGAAGATTACGAGTTCAATCAGTCCGCGCCCTTCGACGAGCCCGGCTATCCCAAGATGCACTTCATCGAAAAGCGCTACTCGCACGACGAGACCAACTGGTGGGTTCCCAACCGCGCCTGTACCGAAGCCATGCTTCGCTCTGCCGGCTTCTCCATTGAGGCGCATCCGGAGGACGAGGTGTACCTGTGCCGTTGGCAGCCGGTCGAGACTCCACCGGATGGCCCGCACTGCGTGTATCCCGCGCGAGGTGCCGAGTGACAGCGCACCAGGTTCTTCAACGCGCGGAGTCGCTGCTGGAAAGCCGCAATCTTGCGCACGCTGTCCTTGCGTTCAACCAGGCCGAGTTGCTGGGCGCTTCGGCGGACCGCTGCTCGGGCGGACGCTGGCTCGCGGCCATGCTGCGCGGCGACTTCTCCGTCGCCTGGAGCGAGAGCGATGCCATTCGGCAGCGCGGAGCGCCCGACCCAAACCGCTTCTGGCAGGGCGAAGACATCTGCGGCAAGCGCGTCATGCTGCGCTGCCTCCACGGCTTTGGCGATGCCGTGCAGTTCCTCCGCTACGCCCCTCAGCTTCGCCTGCTGGCCAGCAAGCTCACCGTGCAGCTGCCGCCGGCGATGCTGGAGATCGCGCCGTGCTTCGAAGGCGTGCGCGAGGTGATCACCTGGGGGCAGGACGTGGAGTGGGATGTGCAGATGGAAATCATCGAGCTGCCCTACGTCTTTCGCACTCGCCTCGAAGACCTCCCTATCGCGACCAATTACCTGCACCTCCCGCCAACTGTGCTCCGAGCGGTTGCGCCTCAGGCGAACTCGCCGGGCAGCCTGCGCGTTGGGCTGGTGTGGGGCTGCGGCGAATGGAACCCGGCCCGATCGCTTCCACTGCAGCTGCTGCGGCCTCTTACGCGCGTGCCCGGCTGCGAGTTCTGGAACCTGCAAGGGGGTCCGGCGCGCGAACAGTGGCGCTGCCTGGGCCACGGGCGCATGCTGCATGATGCGCGCTCGTCTTCGGACACGATCCTCAAGCTCGCCGGCCTGATCGCGCAACTTGACCTCGTGATCACACCGGATACGCTCGCCGCGCACCTGGCCGGAGCACTGGGCACGCCCGCCTGGGTGATGGTGGAGCACGCCTCCGACTGGCGCTGGATGCACGGCCGCATGGACTCTCCCTGGTACCCTTCGCTGCGGATATTCCGCCAATCGCGCCCGGGAGATTGGGCCGGCGTTGCTCGCGACGTGCAGTTCGCGCTGGCGCTGCTCGCCGGCAGCAGGGCGCGGCTTACGCCCGAGCGTCGCGTAGCATGAACACCGAAGCCGCAGGCGAGCCCCAAAGCGAAAGCCGCGTTTCCGCGCTCGGCACTCTTGACCGCGCATTGGACTGCTTCGATGCCTACTTGTTCGACATCGACGGCACGCTGATCCAGTGCACCGACGCGATTCACTACTTCGCCTTCTGCGACGCGCTCGAGAAGCTGTCCGGCCGTCCGCTTAACCTTGACGGCGTCACCGCGCACGGCAATACCGACGTCGGAATTCTGCGCGATGCTCTGACTCAGGCTGGCATTCCCGAGTCCGACTGGCGCGGCCACCTGCGCGAGGCGTGTCGCGGCATGGGGGATTTCGTGGAGCAGCGCGCCGGCCAGCTCTGCGCCAATCTGCTGCCGCAGGTTCGCGAGACGCTTGCGCATCTGCGTACACGCGGCGCCGTGTTAGGCGTCGCCACCGGCAACCTGGAACGCATCGGCAGGCTCAAGCTGCAACACGCGGGGTTGCTCGAGTTTTTTCAGTTTGCCGGCTGGAGCGACGAGTACGAGTACCGCGCCGACGTATTCCGCAACGCCGTCGCAAAAGCACGCGCAGTTACAAAGCCCGATGCAACGCTCTGCGTCGTAGGCGATACTCCCGCAGATATTCGCGCCGCCCACGACAACGGGCTGCCCGTGATCGCCGTCTCCACCGGGATTTACAGCTTCGAGCAGCTGCAGCAGGAGCGGCCGGAGCGCTGCATCCAGTCCTTCGCCGAGTTGCTCGCCGACTGCTCCCCACGCGCTTAGCGGATGGCAGCCGCGCAGTGGGTCACGATGCTCTCGAACTCGCGAGCGCGATGCAGCGAAGTGTGCTCGGCCAGAATGCGCTCGCGGGCTCGGGCGCCGATCCGGAGCCGCTGCTCGTCGGACATCTCGCTCAGAATGTCCGCCGTCTCTTCGGCATCCTTGGGCAGCAGAATTTCGTCACCTGGCGTGAGGAACTGGGAGAGTCCCGTCCAGTCATCAGAGAGGATTGTGGCGCCGCACGCGGACGCCTCAAACAGCCGCACGGAAGGCGAGTAGCCAGCGGCCACCATATCGTCGCGTGTCAGGTTCAGCGTAAACCGCGACGAAGAGTAGAACGCCGGATGCTCGGGTGGCGACACGTGCGTGATACGCCGAACGTTGCGGCTCCACTTCACGTCCTCGGGATACATCGCACCGGCGACGATGAACTTCCTGTCCCGCAGCAGCCGCGCCGTGCTGTTGAGGAACTCCATCAGCTTGGGCTGACGATCGGCGGCGTAGGTGCCCAGGTAGCTGAGATCGCACCGGTACTCGCGCCGCACTGCACGCGGACGGTAGTGCGCAGGGTCCACCGAGCAGTAGAAGGGCACCGCCTGCGGCGATCCGAACGTATGCTCCAGCTCCTTCAGGATCGGGCCTCCGGTAAAGCTGAGATACCCCGAGTAGTGCGGGATCAGCTCCGCTTCCAGGTACTCGCACCGCCCATGCGCGCGCAGGTGCGACATCGTGATGGGCGTATCGATGTCGTAGAACAGCAGCGGCCCATGGCCCGCGTTCAGCAGTGCACGCGTCGCCGCAATCGCATCGGGAAAGTAGGATCCCACCATCACCGCGTCGGCGTCCGCGGCCTCGCGCACCAGCGAGCGCTCCTCTGCGGCCCAGTCCTGATAAAGCCGGACCGAGCAATACTCCGGCTTGGGCAAGTCGCGATTGTTGCGGTACCACTCCACATCCTTCTCGACGAAAAGCACTTTGTGCCCAAGCCGCGCCAGCGCACGCACTAGCGAGCGATACGTAGTGGCGTGGCCGTTGCCCCACGCTGACGTAATGGTCAAACCGTAGATAACGATCTTCATGCGTATGCTTCCTCGTGCTCCATGGGACGAAAGCCCGGCATCGCAGCCCAGTCTTCCATGGTGGCCGCCGAGCACTGCTGCGGCCCAATCTCTCCACGTCTTCGCGCCAGGCACTCGCGGAATGCGAAGTCGGCCTGCACCGCACGCTGCGCATAGGTATGGTCACGCAGAGCACGCGCGTGAAAAGCCGCGCCGATCTGCGCGCGCGCATCCGAGCCATTCGCATGCAGCGCCGCAGCCACCTCCTCACCGGAGCGCACCAGCAGAATCTCGCGCCCGGGCTCAAAGCAATCGGCAATGCCCGGCCAGTCGTCGCACAGCATGCAGCTTCCTGCGCCTGCCACTTCGAACACCCGCGTCGGTGGCGAGTAGCCAAAGTCCGCCATGGAGACCCGGTTGATGTTCATCACCATCCCCGCCGAGCAGTTCACGCGGTTGTGCATCGCCGTCGGCACATGCCCGATCCAGCGCACATTCGGCGGCATCGCCTTGTCGCCCCAGCCTTCGCCGCCCAGCAGGAAGCGCTGATCCGGCGCCAGCTCCGCCGCACGCAGAAACATCTCCTCCACGCGCGCCTCGCGGTCCGGCAGCCGGTTGCCCAGAAATGCGACGTCGCACGCAAGCTCCGGATCGGCGGCAACGGGATGGTGCGTCTCCGGATCAAGCGCGTTGTAGATGCTGTAGTACGCGCGTGCGCCAAACTCCAGGAAGCCTTGCCTCGCCTTCGGGCCCCCTCCGTACGTCAGGATCGCGTCGTACCCCGCGGTGGCTTCGCGCAGCGGGTCGGCAGCATCCGAGCGCATGCGGTGGAGCGTCGCCGGCGCATCCACATCCCAGAAGAAGCACATTGCCTCGGGCGAGCACTCGAGCACCCGTCGCTCCAGCTCCGCATCGTCCACCCCGATTCCGGAGTGCTTGATCACAATGTCCGCCTCGGGCCCCAAGGCCAGCATCCGATCGAGATCGGTTCCCGGCTGGTACACCACGGATTGCACGTAGCTGAAATCGCCTGCATCCCGGTGCTGCTGCCGTCCATAGGCGTCCGGTTCCGCGAAGGTGATTTGGTGGCCGAGCCGCGCCAGGTACTTGTAGCAACCGCGATAGTAAGTGGCCGCACCATTCCAGTAAGACGACACGATGCTCGACCCAAAAGCGAAGATCCTCACGCCATCACCTCCTCGCAGATATCGGTCAGCTGCCGGGCGCGATGGCCGCAGGTGTGCCGCGTCAGCACCGTCTCCAATCCGCGTTCCGCCTGGTCTTGCGCGGCCGCTTTATCGGTCAGCAGCGTGCGGAGCGCCTCGGTCATCTCGGCCGCGTTGCTGGCCCAGCGCAGGTCGCCCGGGCGGAACAGACCTTCGCAGTCTTCCCACGGTGCGGACACGAGCGGAACGCCGCACGCCAGCGCCTCAAAGACTCGTATGGTCGGAATGCCTCGCATCGCCCCCGTGTACTGCTGTCGCGGCACATGCACCGTGGCTCCGGCGTGCGCGTAGAGCAGGGGAGCATCCAGGTTGGGCAGGTATCCGCCGTAGCTCACGTCCGCTTGCCGAAGCGCCTCAAGCGCCTGCTCCGGATAGCGCACACCATAAATCGTCGTGCGTGCCTCGCGCCCAAGCGCCGCAGCGGGTTGCAGCAGAAATTCGCCGATCTCCCGCGCCCGCTCGTCATCGCCCCAGTTGCCCACCCAAACCACTTCCTGCTGCCGGACAATCTCCGGATGCGGCGTGAACACGCTGGTATCGGCGGCCTCATGCAGCGTCCACACTTTCTCCAGTCCAAAGCGGTCGCGGTAGATCTCGCACAGTGTCTCGCCAAACGCGACAATGCCGTCGAAGCGGTTCAGCCCGAACCGCTGCATCTGCTCCGGTGACGAAGACGCGCGATGATGCGTGTCATGGAACAGCAGCTTGTACCCAAGCTGCTGCCGGATCGCGAGCAGCGTCTGCGCCAGCTCCGGCGGATTCCACTCGTGCACCAGAACCACGTCCGTGCCCCGCAGGCGCTCGCGGAAGCAGTGTTCCGGCTCCGGACAGTCCTTCCGGTAGGTCGAAATTTTTATATCTGGATAGCTCTGCGCAAACTGCTCCAGCGATTGCTTACCTCCGGGTTCGCTGCGCAGATTCTCGATCGACCACTCTGTCTCCGGCTCCAGCACTACCACGTCATGGCCCATGCGGCTGAGCGCGCGCATCAGCCCCCGCAGAAAATGCGCATTGCCGTTGTTCCAGTCCGAGCGCAGCGTGTGCGCGAAGTACGCGAGTCGCAACTTACGCGGCATGCGAGATGTACTCCTCATCCTCGCTTCGGGCACTCCGCTGCAGGCCTTCGTAGATGTCGAGATAGCCGGCGGCCATCTGTTCTGCGCTGTAGCGTTCGGCGCGCGCAATGGCCGCAAGCTGCGCCTGTTGCAGCGCTGCCTGATCGGCAGAGAGGAACCGCAGTAGCCGCTCCAGTCCTTCCGCATCCTGGAAGTACACCGCGGCGTCTCCCCACACCTCGCGCAGCGATGGAATATCCCGCGCCACGACCGCGCAGCCGCACAATGCAGCCTCCAGGGGTGCTAACCCAAAGGGCTCATACCGTGACGCTGCAATGTAGATGCTGCTGGTCCGGAACGCCGCAATCAACGCCTTCTCGTTCAGCCTTCCCAGCGCCTGCAGCCGCGCCTGCGCCGGCGCTGCCGCTCCGTCGAAGCTCTCCTCGCCCGCGATCAGAATGGGCATCGGCGATTCAACGTGAGTCAGGGTAGCCAATCCCTTGGCCTCGTCCCACAGCCGGCCCACGGAGATCGCCCGCAGGAATCGGTGCGGCGCAGGCCAAGTCGTGGACACATCGCGGCCGTTGTAGATCACCCGCGTCGGGCAGCGAACTTCGAAGTTCCGATGCAGCGCCTCGGCCATTCCAAACGTGGGAGCGACAACGCAGTCGGCCTCATCCAGGCCCTCCTGCACCAGCTCGCAGTAGCGGTCCAGCCACGCGCTCTCCTCAAGGCCCGCCGGACGGCATGCCTCCGCCCAGCTCAGCACATCGCTATGCGCGGTAATCACACGCGGAATCCGCAGCGGCACCCGGCCCAGACAGTATTGGCTCGTGTGCAGTAGATCCGGGCGGAACCGCGTGGCTATCTCCCGCAGCACCCGTTCGGCGGTGGCATACGCGATCTCGTTCTCGCTCATCCATTCCAGCGGAGCCGTGGACGCGCGGTACAGAAACCGGTCCCCAAACATCCACTGGGTGGACCTGCACCACGCCTGCTGCTCGTCGGAGGGCTCACGACCAAAGCTTACCAGAGCCACGGCGTGTCCTCGGCTCAGCAGTTGCCGGGCAAGCTCCGCGGTGAACGTCCATACTCCGCCCACCGTGTCCGTAGTCATCAGGATGCGCATGCGTACTCCTGTGGTTCTGCTTCCAGTTGTTCCAGCGGGAGCGGTTTCTGCTCCTGGATGTCGCTCCAGCCTTTGTCCGCAAACATGGAAAGATAGTGCCGGTGGGCCCGCTCCCATGCCTGCTCATCCGGCTGCGCGCCAAAAGTGGTTACATATTCCGGACTGCCCGGGAAGGGGAACATCGGAACCGGCTCCGAAACCCAGACACCATGCGCCTTCAGCCCCGCCTGCCATGCAGCAATCTGCGCCGGATCGTCCTCCGGCGTCTTGATCAGGTTCGCCTGCACCCAGGGGATGCGCTGCCGCGCGTATACCAGCAGCTCCGTAATCCGTTCCGTTGCGATGCGGCAGTTCTTGTTCATCGCATCGCGCCCTTCATCGGTAATCGATTCGATCCCGCACTCGAACGAGACGCAGTGTGCCCGTGCCAGCAGGTCCAGTCCCGGCTCGTCCCACAGGTCAATACGCGTCTGGAACCCAATCGAGACCGGCCGCTTCGCCACCTCTTCCAGCAGTACGCGCACAGTCTTTCCCACGCCGAAGATCTCGTCGATGAAGTAGATGTAGTCCACGCCGCGCGCAATCAGCTGGTCGATCTCGGCCAGCACCGCATCCAGCCTGCGTTCGCGATACTTGTTGCGGAACAGCGTCTTGTTGCAGAAGGTGCAGGCGTACGGACATCCCCGCGCGAACTCGACCTCCGCCCCATGCTTCAGGTGGTCGGCGCCATTGCCGGGGAAGATGTGGTGCAGGTGCCGGTGCCGCTCCACCGGGTAATCCGAGTAGTCCAGCGTCGGGACCGACTGCATATCCACCACGCCCAGCCCGGGCGCATTCTTGATGGCTCCGGTGGAGCGGTCGCGCCACCAGCAGCCTGCGATCATCTCCCACGGCGTCGAGGCAAGCTGCGGAAGCGTCTGATCCGGCTCTCCGCGCAGCACAATGTCGGCTCCGGTCTTTTCCAGCGTGGTCCGCGGCGTCACCGAGCCGTGCGGGCCGATCGCCACAATCGTGCTCCGCGGCCCCAGCGCCGAAATCCACTGCATGGGTACCCGCAGCTCCGGCTGCGGACATCGCCAGAATAGATACGAGGGCGCGGTCGGAATCACCAGGAAGTCTTCGCCGAATCCGTTCAGCCGAACCTCCGCCTGCTCCGGCGTCAGGTCTTCCATAAACGCATCTACCAGCAGCACCTCATGCCCGGCGGCGCGCAGCATCTCGCGGGCGCTCAGCAGCTCCAGCGGAAAGTGCGGCTCCGGGCAGCCGAAGTACGTCGATCCCTGGAAGCTCCACTTCGGATTCAGCAGTGCGTATCTCACGCGACCTCCCGCTCCAGCGCCGCGCCCGGCTGCAGGTACGTGGCCCGCGCCGCGCTCTCTCCGCCAATCGCCTCACGATGCTGATGCCAGAACTGCTCGATGTCCTCGAGAATGGCGTCGATCGATCGCCGCGCCTTCCATCCCGTCTGCGACTCCAGCTTGTGTGTATCGCTGATGTACAACGGCTGGTCGCCCGGGCGAACCTCCGTGTACTCCAGGCGCAGCGGCATGCCGGTCCGGCGCTCGCACTCGCGCAGCAACTCCACCACGGAGACCGCCCGCGACATGCCGCCGCCCAGGTTGTACACCTGTCCCCGAGTCCGCTTGCGCGCACCGCGCACCGCCATCATGGCGTCGATCAAGTCATGCACATGCAGCACATCGCGCACCTGGAAACCATCGCCGCACACCGTGATGGTGCGGCCCTCCAGCACCGAATAAAGAAAGTGCGCGACCCAGCCCTGGTCTTCGTTGCCAAACTGCCTGGGCCCGGCAATGCACGACATCCGGAACACCACCGTGTCCAGCCCGTAGATGCGCGCGTAGTCCCGCACATACTGGTCTGCCGCGCCCTTGGAGCAACCATACGGTGAGTGGAAGTCGAGCAGCTCGCTCTCGTCTACTCCGCTGAACTTGGTGGACTGTGCCACGTAGCGCGTGCCCCGCACCTTCACCGGCACGCCTTCCAGCGAGCCGTACACCTTGTTAGTGGAGGTGAACAGCACAAACGGCTTGCGGCCGGAGGCGCGCGCCGCCTCCAGTACATGAAAGGTGCCCATCGCGTTGATCTCAAAGTCGGTGCGCGGATCGGTCACCGATGTGGTCACCGCCACCTGGGCCGCCAGATGGTAGATCTCGGATGCATCCCGCGCCGCTCGCCGCACCGCCGCCGCATCCCGCACGTCGGCCTCCAGAATCTCCAGCCGTGTGCGATCGGCTTTGCTGCGCAGCCAGTCCAGGTTGCGCCGCACCCCGCGCCGCGAGAGGTTGTCGAAGATACGCACGCGTGTCCCCGGCTCCTCCAGCAGCCGCTCGGCCAGATTGGAGCCGATAAATCCAGCGCCCCCAGTAATCAGGACCGTCTTCGCGCTCTCTGCTGCCATCCTCTGCCACCCTCCCAACTTCACCCGCCGCACACCTCGCGGCAGTTCTCCAAATCGCTCAGGCAGTCAACCCGTAAGCGGTCAATTCCTTCAGCATCGTTTCGGCCTTGTCTTCTGCCTGCTGGTTGCGCAGCCACTCCGCCAACTCGCGGAATCCTTCTTCGTGCGTCACCTGGGGCTCATACCCCAGCAGCCGTCGCGCCTTGGAAATATCGGCATAGCAATGCCGGATGTCTCCGGCGCGAAACTTCTGCGTGATCACTGGTGCCACCTTGCGCCCCAGCGCTTGCGCCAGCAGCTCGGCCACGTGCGTAATCGTGATCGGCTTGCCGCATCCGATGTTGATTACCTCGCCATTCGACTCGGGCCGCTCCATCGCCAGCATGTTGGCCCGCACTATGTCTTTCACGCTCACGAAATCGCGCATTTGCCGGCCGTCTTCAAACACCAGCGGAGCATTGCCGTTCAGCATGCGCGAGCCGAACACCGCAGCCACTCCGGTGTATGGGTTGGAGAGCGCCTGGCGCGTGCCGTAAATGTTGAAGAAACGCAGCGCCGTCACGGGCAGCCCATAGGTCCGGCCGTAGATCAGGCACATCTCTTCCTGGTCGCGCTTGGAGAGGGCATAAATGGAGTTGATCTCCGATGGCTTGTCTTCAGCCGTCGGAACCGGCTTCAGCACGCCGTGGCACTCATCGCAGTGCAGGTCCCACTCTCCGCGCTTCAGCTGCGCAATCGAGCGCACCGGAGGTGCCGCCGGCCGGCCGCACTCCGAGCACACATACCTCCCCTCGCCGTAGATCGACATCGACGAGGCCACCACAATCTTCTCCACCGCCGCCTTCGAGTCCAGAATCGCCTGCAGCAGCTCCGCCGTGCCCTGCGTGTTCACGCTCATGTACCGGCTGATCTCGTACATGGATTGGCCCACGCCCACCGTCGCGGCAAAATGAAAGACCACGTCGATCCCAGCCAGCACATCCTTCATCCGGTTCGGGTCGCGCACGTCCCCCCGGATCAGCTCCACGTCCCGCGAAAGATAGTCCGGCGGGCCCGCCGGATGAACCTGAGGGGTAAGGTCGTCCACCACGCGCACAGAATGGCCCGCCGCCAGCAGGCCATCCGCAAGATGCGATCCAACAAATCCCGCACCGCCCGTTATCAGAATCTTCTTGCTCATAGTGCGAGTTCCTCTTCGGCTTCAGCTACGGCTAAGGTGGTAGGCCTGCGGCCGTTCTGCGCTCCAGGCGCATACCGCTCCACGGCCCATCGGGCAAACTCTGCGAACTCGCGGTTGTCGCGCGGCGGACTGGTATGGTGCTCCTCCAGTCCCAGGTGCGCGGGAGTAAAACACAGCGTCACCGCAACCTCGAACGGCTCCAGCGCCCGCATCATCCGGTCGAACCACTCCACCGCATTCGGCCGGTAGAAGTCCGCCCAGCTCAAACCGGTGCGCAGATAGCGCACCCCCATCTGCTTCATGCGCTCCACCGCTTCGTCCAGCCGCGGGTCCTCGAAATGGAACCACTGGCAGAACCCCACTGAGCCATCGCCGGGAAACAGGTCCGCTGCCAGCTTGGGACGGCGATCGTCGCGAATCAGCCCCAGGTAGTAGTGCCGGTAATACGAAGAGCCCTCGGCCTCTTTGTGCCGCGTCTCCGCCGGCCAGCTCGGCGGCAGGTCGAAAAGGCTGTACCAGTGAATGCGTTCCGTCCGACCTCGCAGCAGCTCCAGCGTTCGCTCGAGCCCGAAGGCCTGCACCTCTTCTGCGCCGAACGACGAAGCGCCTACCTCCAGCACCCACACCGGCTTGCCTGAAATCTCCGCCGCCTCCTGCACCTTCGTCGGCCAATCAGTGATCGGCCAGTGGTTCCAGTCCAGCGGAAACCCGTGCACACCCACCACGTCCACGGCATCCATCACGCCGTGCTGCCGCATTAGTTTCAGAAAATCGGAATCCGCCGCGGACGTTCCTCCCAGCACAATCGGGAGCTCGGGATTGACCGCACGGATCGTGCCTGAGGCTAGCTGCACCATCTCGCCAAATCGCTTCCACCCAGGATCTAAGTGGAAGTTCCAATGCGACAAATTGTTTGGCTCGTTCCACAGCACAACGGCTTCGACCATTGGAGAAAGTTTTCTTCCTGGCTGGATTTTTCCTCGCACGAGCGTGCACGGCGTAGTTGGTGTGAAGGTACATAGAACTATTTGGTTGCTCCACATCGAGTTACGATGAGACGCGATAACTCGTAGTAAATTCCATTTTCGTAAAATTCAAATGTCGCCCTTCAGACGATAGAAAGTGCCGCTGAATTCCACCTTCCGCACACCCATTTCTCGAATCGTTTAAGCTGGAAGGGTGATCCACGTCACTCCAGCAATGTCCGTTGCCGCCGCAGTGCTCGGCTTCTGCGGAGTCATGGTCTGGCGCATCCGTGAAGGCCGCAGTCCGGTCACGGTGCGCAAGATCGTCATTCCTCCGCTCGGAATGTCCACGGGCTTCTGTATGTTTCTGGTTCCGGCGTTTCGCGTGCCCTGGCTCTGGGCGCTCACTAGCTTCGCCATCGGAGCCCTTGTGCTTGCCTACCCGCTCATCCGCACGTCGCGGCTTACCTTCCATGAGGATGGCGCGACCGTTATGATGCGCCGCTCCGCTGCCTTCTTTGTAGTTGTGGTGGTGCTAGCCGTGGTCCGCTTCGCCGCCAAGGGCTACCTCGACCGCTTCATCTCGCTCGAGCAGACGGCCGGCCTGTTCTACATCCTCGCCTTCGGTATGATTCTTCGCTGGCGCGTCAGCATGTTGCTGGAGTACCGCCGCCTCACCACGCCCGCTCCGCAGACCGCACCCACTCCCGCCCGATAACGGCAAGCAGATCTCGGGGCGCTCAGCCTCAACTGCCCTACCGCACCCCATTGCTGAACGCGACCGGCTTCTCGTTCTCATACCCGGCGATGCTCTGCACTAGCTGCGCATTCACCTCGTCGGCAATCGCCATCAGCGCACCGGGCAGCTCTCCCAGATCGATCTGCTGCACGTTCGCGCGGATCGTCTCAAACAGCGCCGCCTGCAGCGCCCTGGTCTCTTCCACCAGCACTGTGGACGGCAAGCCCCGGCGTCGCCGGTTGGCGCCATGCTGCATCGCGGCCATCGAGAACAGCGTCATCTCTCCGATTTTTTGGGGGTTCCGCAGCCGGTAGAGCACCTCGTCCAGCGCCTCGTAGACGCGCCTTAGCCCCGCTCCTTCGGCCTCCTCCGGCCTGGAGGTCTGCCGCATCTTCTCCTGCCAGATCGCAACCACGTGTTGCCGCTCGCGTTCCACCAACGAGCCGATCGAGGCGACATTCAGGGTCCTCGGCCCTCGCTCCGTCTCGCTCAGCCGGCGATGGATCGCCTCAACGATCGGCGCGGGTCTTGCCGGCTTCACGAAAATTTCGTCCACTTCGTCCAGCAGCGCAGCCGTCGCCCGCCCCATATCCGGGTTCGAGCTCAGCACGATTGCCACCGCCTTGGGATGGGCGTGGCGCATCGCACCCACCAGGATCAGCCCATCGCCCGCCCCCGGCATGTGCAGATCCGTCAGCAGTACGTCGAAGCGCTCGGCCGCGATCAGCCGCAGCGCATCCACCACGTTGCCAGCCGTGGTCACTTCGAGATCGTTCGCTTCGAGAATCAGACTCAGTCCTGCGAGGACTGTCTCGTCATCATCTACGAGCAGCAGTCGTACGGGTGCCAAGGCGTTACGCCCCTCGTGCCGGTTACAAACACAGACTAAGAATTCCTGCCAATCCGCCGGCAGGACAGAGGACGCCAATCTACGTATCAATTGGCAGCTATCTCGCAGACTACACCCCACCCCGCGCTCCCAAATCACGGAAATACGGGTAACTCGGCCAAACTCTGGTAACTCGCCATGCCGCCAGGACTTGCTCTGCTTTTCCGTTAGACTCGCTCTCTTTGCTGCGGGCCGCACAATGCGACCGTATGCCGCCGTCTCCGCCCCTCCACTCCGCGTGCTATCCTCAGTCTCTTCCGCAACATCAGTTCCATCAGGAGCGCAGCAACATGCACCCCGACCTCGCCAGACTCATCGAGCTCCACGCGCTCGATCACGAACTCCGCAGCGAGCACGATCACATCGCGAGCCTCGCCAAGTCCCTCGCCGGCGCCGACACCCGCGCCACCGCCGCTGCGGCCCAACTCTCCCGCCTCAGTGACTCCATTGCCAAAGAGGAGGCCCTTCGCCGCCGCGAAGAGTCCGACATCGCCGACCTGCGCCAGAAGCTCGACCGCGCCCAGAAGAAGATTGACCTCGCGACCACCACCGCACAGGTCACTGCGCTCGAGCACGAAATCGCCTTCCTCAAATCCGAGATCTCCCGCCTCGAAGACCAGGAGCTCGAATCCATGGAGCGCAGCGAGACGCTCGAGGCCGACCACGCCACCGCCCGGCAGGCCCACGCCGATGCCGCCGCGGCACTCGAACGCGAGCGCGCCCGCAGCGCCGAGGAGACGGCTGCTGCCCATGGCAAAATCACCGGCCTCGAGTCCCGCCGCGCCGCCCTCCGCGCCGAAATCGTCCAGGCCGCAACCGGCGAGGCCTCGCTTGCCACCTACGACCGCATCGCGCGCGGCAAAGGCAACGCCGTCGCCCAGGCTCTCGACCACAAGTGCACCGCCTGCCAGATGATGGTGCGCCCGCAGCGCTGGAACGACCTCATCGACAACACTCCCGAGTCCCCCGCCTCGCAATCCCTCATGACCTGCGAGAACTGCGGCCGGCTCCTCTACTACGACCCAGCCCGCGATGCTCCGCAGCGCAAACCCGCCGCCCCGGACCACTCTGAATCCATCGCCGCCCAGATCGTCCGCAACTCCATCTAGCAATCCTCCACAATCCACCTCAAATTCCGGCCACGCTGAACTTTTCTTCTTTCTCCTGCGTACTCAAGGTGACGCCGCACCCTTTGAGCAGCATCCAGCCTCACCCGTCCCTCGTTCGAACCTCATGGCCCTACCTATCGCCACGCTCTACGCAGAGGAACTCAAGGCAACCATGCGAGGCCGTTTCGCCTGGATTGGCGCCGGCGTCGTACTTCTCGCGATGGGTGGCCTCGCCACCCTCAGCACGCAGGGCGGATGGCTGCAGGGCTACGGCATTCTCGCCTACGGTCTGGTGCCGCTCGCCTTTCTTCCCATCGCCGCGGGTCTTATGGCCAGTCCCCGCACCAACCGTTTCGTCGAGTGCATCTTCACCGCGCCCGTCAATCGCCGCGACTGGCTCGCGGCAAAGTTCCTCGTGCTCTTCACCCTCGCAGCCGCATACTACATCGCGCTGCTTCCGGCGATGTTCGTCTACACCACGCACGTTGGCGTTCCTTTGCTGTTGCACAAATACCTGCTTTGGACCCCGGGCGTGCTGCTGGCTGAGATCGCCATCGGCTCGCTGATTGGTCTGCTCTTCATCGGCCGCAGCGTAATGGCACCCATCGGCACCGCCATGGGCCTGCTGCTTGCGTATGTGGTCTTCATCCCCATGCAGGAAGTCATGACCAGCCAGGGCAACGGCGCCACCCGCACCGGGCACATCACCCTCGCCAGCCCCGCCGTGCTGTTGAAGAACGCGCTCGGCTTCACCCTCGGGATCCGGACCATCCCATCGCATACCAGGATGACATGGATCAGCTTCGCCGTTGTCGTCTTCGGGTCGCTGCTGCTCGCGGCCTGGGTGTTTCTCCAGGCGCAGGGTGTGGAGACCTGGGAAGCCACTCGGCCGCAGCGCTGGATCCTCGGCCTCGCTCTGCTGTCCATCGCGCTCTTCCCCGTCATCTTTGCCGAGACCACCTACGACGGCATAGCCCCGGCCCAGAGTCGTGCTCCTCAGAGCCGCTTCGGCGCACGCCACGGAGAGGCCGCTCTGGTGCGCAGCGGTGCCCCCATCTCCCGGCGCTGTTGCAGCGTCATCCTCAACTGGGACCACCCCGACATCCTGGCCAATCGGAGCAATCGCCGCGATCTCCTGCTCCTCTTGCCGGTCGATGCTGCAAAGGCAGTGACCAACTTTCACGCCACGCTCGAAGGCGGCGAGGGCCTGGAGGCCACGGCAGATTCCTCCTCGCTCCAGCAGGCAGCGCCCACTCTGGAAACCCGCACCTACCCCAACGACTCCGGGCCGGAGATGCCCGATGGCCATCGTCTCACCGCATCCTGGGTTCTGCGCATCCCGGTCACGCTTCTGCCCCGCAATCCGTGGGACCTCTCCGTAATTTATCCGCTCCACATCGCCGCCACCTACGCCGTCTCCGGCGATCCGCAGCCGCAGAGCTTTGACGAGCATGCCGGCGTCCGCTCCCGCATCGGCGGCGCCATGGTGCAGATGGCTCTGGCTGGAGGAATTCTGCCGCTCTGCTGCTTCGCGGCTGCCTTCGTTCGCTGGAGGCGCACCCGATGAACAACGTCTCTGTATTCCCTGGCAACGCCGCTGGGTTCGCCGTAGAAATGGACGGCCTCACCCGCCGCTTCGGCGACTTCACCGCCGTCCAGGGCATCACGCTGCGCATCCCCAAGGGCCATCTCTACGGCTTCCTCGGTCTCAACGGAGCAGGCAAAACCACCACCATCCGCATGCTGACCACGTTGCTGCCGCCCACCTCCGGCACCGCAAAGCTCTGGGGTCATAACGTCGCCGACGATCCTCTCGCCGTGCGCCGGCTCATCGGCCTCGTCAGTGACGAGACCAGCGAAAGCCAGTCCGGATGGACCGCGCGCGAGTACCTTCTCTACTTCGCCCGCATCCGCCACCTGCCGGATCCGCGCGCCCACGTGGAGAAGCTGCTCGAAGACGTCGGCCTCGACCCATCCTTTCGCGGCAAGCTCATCGGTACCTACAGCACCGGCATGAAGCGCCGCGTCGAGATCGCCCGTGCCCTCATGGGCCAGCCCAAAGTCCTCTTCCTCGACGAGCCCACCCGCGGCCTCGATCTTCCCGCCAAACGCGAGATGTGGAACCTGCTCCGCCGTCTCGCCATCGACGAAAACGTGACCACCTTCCTCTCCAGTCACGACTCGCACGAGATTCGCAGCCTCTGCAATGAGATCAGCGTCATCTCCAAAGGCCGCCTGGTCTACACCGGAGCCACCCGCGATCTGGGCAACGACCTCGACAGCTTCGAGGAGAACCTCATCGCGCTCCTCACTCAGCCCGTCCCCAACTCCGTCTAGCGCGCCACGTCCTCAAGCCCGCGCCTCAGTTCTCCGTCGGCGCCTTCTCCAGATGGTCAATCACGACCATCTCCACCGGCACCTTCGCCGGCTCCAGGCGAATCCCCATCTCCTCCTGTAGCGCAGTGAAAATCGAGGGCAGCGGCGACTCCGCATCCCCATCTGGAGCGAACCGCAGCTTCACCTCGTAATCTCCCGCCGCGCCAGTCTTGTCCCCCACCGGCCGCTTCAGCCTCGCCGTCAACATCCCGGCAAACGATTGCATGGTTGTGCTCGGCATATCAATCGTGCCCGGCCCTCCGCTTCCGCCCTTCGGCGAGCCCGGTTTTGCTGCGGTCAGCTTCAGCCCATCCTTCGCCGGCAGCATGTCGTATCCCTGCACCTCTCGCGTCTCGCGGTGATACGTCATCTTGAAGCGGTCCGCCAGCATCTTCTGCAGCAGAGGCTTCATCTGCTCATACGTCAGCGGAACGGCGCTCCCTGTCTTCGCCGCAATGTCGAACTTCACCGACTGCGCCCAGTCCGGTATTACCATCTGGTTTGGATTAATGCCGAAAGCCATCTGCACCAGCACCGACAGCGGCATCGCCTCTTCCCGAAACTCCGTCCCCGCCGGCCCCGAGATTCTGCCCTGGCTGTCAGCCGGCACCGGCCGTATCGACACCACCTCGAAACTCGTCGGCAGTGTCGTCCCACTCGCGTCCTGCGCGCATACGCCCACTGGGGCTGACATCAGCGCCAGCATCACTGCCACAACAGCATGTCGGTGCATATTCTCTCCCGTACCAAATACGCAGGCCTGAAGATGGAAGAACCAATTCATTTCCTGCGAATCCGCATCCTCGGCCAGGCGGCTTCAATGTCTGATCCGCGGGCGCTGCTTACTCGCCCTGCCACCTCACGCGATAATAGAACCTGATGACTCCCCGCAAACGCATCTGCGTCGATATGGACGAGGTCATGGCCGACGCAATCGCCGAACACCTCCTCCGCTACAACCGCGACCACGCCGCCAATCTCACCAAGGCTGACCTTCACGGCAAACGCTTCTGGCAGGTCGTCCCCGAACCCCACCATGAGGTCCTCGACGCCTATCTCCGCGAGGACGACTTCTTCGCTGTGCTTGAAGTGATGCCCGATTCCCAGCGCGTGCTCGAATCCCTCCAGCAGCGCTATGACATCTTCATCGCCACCGCTGCTATGGAGGTCCCCACCTCCTTCAACGCCAAGTATCAGTGGCTCCAGCAGCACTTCCCATTCATCCCTTACACTCACATCGTCTTCTGCGGCGACAAGTCCATCCTTCGCGCCGACTACCTCATCGATGACAACCCGCGCCAGCTCGCCCTGTTCAAAGGCACCGGCATCCTCTACGACGCCCCGCACAACGTGTCCGTGACCGGCTACACCCGCGTCCACAACTGGCAGGAGATCGAAGACGTCTTCCTCCACCACGAGCCGGCGAACTCAGACGGCCGGCTACTGAACAGGCCCCGTCGGAGATAGCGGTACCAGCCTCGGTCTCGCTATCGGCCGTGGCGAAGGGAACGCCGTCGCATTTCCAACTATGCGCGAGCCGTTCAGATTGGCTTCCGTGATTGTCAGCGGACGTTCGAGGACCATCTCAACTGCCTGCCCGGCATTCAAAACCACATCATCCCCCCGCGAAAACAGGATGGAACCCAGACCTACGGCTGCACCGCCCATCGAGCCAATCCCCGCTCCCATGCCCGGCCGTCCCGCAACCGCCCCTCCAATCGTGCCCAGGGTCGCTCCGCTCACCGTAGTCCGGGCCACTGTCCCTACGTCCTTACCCTTGCCGGAGGACTGCTGGATCTTGCCTTCCTTCTGAACGCTGGGTCCATTCGAACCGGGAAGTCCGCTCACTTCGCCTGGAATATTGACCACCGTTCCATTCGGGAAAATCATCGACGAAAAGTGCATGTGGACAGCAGCGCGGCCCTTCACACGTCCAGGGCGCACCACGTCGTCGATTACTCCCTGCACGTAGACCCCGGTAGGAATAACCACGCGATCGTTTACCACCACAGGAAAATTGGAGGAGAGATACACACCGTCACCCGGTTTGGCAGTCTTCGTATGGATCGCAGAACGCAGCGAAAGTAAAACCTTCGTCCCTGCGGGAACCTCAAAGTCCTGGGTATCGGACGATTGTTGCGCGGCACCCATTGGCTCCGGCTGTTGACCGCCCGCCTGAACCAGTGCAGAGCCGGCAAACAGAAGTAATCCCGTTGCAAGTAACGTCAAACGGCGCTTGGAATCGAGCATAAGTCTCTACCGCCCCTTGTATGTTGTCATTCACGGAACAGCGCGCACTCAATCCTCTGGCCTTACAGCCCGCGCGGGATGCGAGCGGAAGAGTTGCTTGAAACGAGCACTCGGTTCACGCAGAAGAGTGTAGCCCACGCCCATTCAACTGCAGCCGAATATCGCCGGACAAATCTAGAACTGGAAACACTTCAGAAGCCATGCCGGCATGCCTTCCTGCCGCACGGGGCAGCTGGACCGAGATCGAGACCTCGTTCGCTCGCTCCGGGCGCTAGCCCGCCCTCGCGGTCATCATCGCAAGAGCGTGCCTGGAAATATGGAATAACCGGGAAGGCCCTGCCAAAAAACCTTGTCAAGCCCCATTGCCCGTCGAAATCCTCCTAACTGCTTCTCCATCAGCTACTTTCACAAAGCATTTCGATGTGACACGAGTTATGTCCCACCTGCTATCCTTAACTTAAGGATCGAAAAAGCCCGGCTCAACGCCGGGCCTCCTGCTTTAAGCAAGAACTGAGAATCGACAAGCCGCAACTGCTTTGTATTCAATATTTTAGCGACAAGTATTTTCATGTGAATACTTTGCAGCCGTACCCCTGCCGTACATCTCTGAAACCAAAGAACTTGAAGCCAAGATACCCCCGGGGGGAGGGGGGTACCCCACCCGCGATACACTCGAATCGAACCCCACTTTGAGAGGAAAGCTACCCTGATTCCCGCACCTGAAGCCGCCGCATGAAATCTCCGCACATGCACATGGGACGGCCGCAGCGGCTGGCCGCGCTTCTCCTGCTCCTCTTCCTCGGCCAGTGCCTCTGGGTCATCGGCCACCAGGAGCTCACCACCACCGACTACCGCTTCGCCCAGTGTGGCCGCGAGATGTGGGAGCGACCCTCGCCCATCGCGGGCTACTACACCACCTGCGGCAACCTCAACGGCGACGGAAGCTTCGCCTATCGCGCCGCCGGCCTGCCCCTCAGCATCGAGCGGCTGGTACTGCTCTCGGTCGATCACTTCCGCTCGCCCGCCAACAAGCTCTATCCCGGTGGCAGCCTTCAGGGCTCCGCATGGGAGACGCGGCACCAGCTCTCCGGCGTTCTCTTTCTCGTCCACCTGCCGTTCGTGCTCTTCGCCCTGTGGCTCGGCGGAGGACTGTGGTGGGTGGCGCGCCGGCTCTTCGGCAACGAGGGCGGATTTCTCGCTCTGGGCCTCTATTGCTTCAGCCCGGCTATCGTCCGGCTTGCGGTCACGCCCAACAATGACATCCTTGCGGCCTGGGGACTCTACGGACTCGTCTACACCGCTATCGGAGTCGCGCACGCCATGCAGGGCCCACGCCACAAGTGGCGGCCTCGCATCCTGCTGCTGGTGGTCGCGCTCACCTGCACGGCGGCGGCGCACCTGCTGGCCGCAATCGTCGGCTTTGTAGCTGCGTTAGCGCTCATGCTTTACGTCGCGGAGCGCAACCGCGGATACGTCATGCAGGTGCTGATCTTCTCCGGGTTTGCCTCGCTGCTTCTGCTGATGGCCTTCTACGGCTTCCACCTGGAGCCATACAGCTATGTATTCACCGGCGGCGGCGCGCGCTTCTGGTTCTCGCTGCACGGACTGCACCGCTTTGTTCACGATCCGGCCAACCTGCCGATCGTTGCCGCGGCTGCCGTCAGTCTCTATCTATACGTTGTCGTCAGGCGCAGCCGTTACTTCGGCAACACCGCCCCGCTGCTGGTGCTGCTTGGCCTCGCTCCACTGGTGACCACGCAAACCATCACCGCTCCGTGGCTGTGGGCGCAGCCGTTTCTGTTCACTTTCATCGGTGGAGTCTTCGCCGATGTGCTCGAAACGCGTCATCGCAAGCTCTTTGTTTTGCTGGCCATACTGACGCTCGCCGCGCAGGCGCTGAGCTGCCTGGCGGCGCTGCCTCAGATCGCAGCGGCCTGACCCAGTGAAAAAAGCCCTCGACGCGGTCAAGGCAATCGGCATCTGAACAGAGCAAGAGACACCCACCGGCATTCCGGTAAAGGTGTTCGCAAGCAGGAGCGGGCCATGTTCCTCAAATCTGTTCGTATAGTCTGCGTTTCCGTCTCTTCGTTCCTCTGTGTGGCCGCTTTCAGCGGCTGTAGCTCCACTACCGCGCCCCGCGAGAGCGCAGACTATGCCCGCTCCATCAACCGCTACTTCCAGGGTCGTCCGATGTGCCTCTGGAGCGAGTCGGCCTCCTTCCCGGCGGACAGTTCCGACGCCGATCAGGAGCAAGCTCGCGGCTACGATGCGCTGGTCTCCGCCGGCCTGCTGACTCGCAAACAAAACAGAAACAATGCAGCCGTGTATGACCTGACTTCAGCGGGCCGCGCAGCCTTCGATCACGACATTCAGGACCGGAACACCGGCAACTTCTGCTACGGCCGACGCAAGGTTACTGGCATCGCTGCCGCACGGGCCGACAGCCGCGCAAGCGAACTGGTCGACTACCAGTACACCGTCAGCGAAGCGCCCGCATGGGCGAGAAACGCCGCGGTACAGGCTGCGTTCCCGCAGATCGCAGCGGACCTCTCCGGACCACACAGCGCCCAGGCCACCTTGCTAAACACCACCGATGGGTGGGAGATGGCAGAACGGCCTCTGCGTCCGAGCGATGGTGAGCGGACCTCAAGTTTGGCAAAGATGAAGGCGGTCTTCACGCCTGGCTCCTGACGCCCACCGCTCACTTGCCGTGTTTGCCTAGCTTTTCCTGCTGCTCCTCGTAGGGCATCATTGTGTACTCGTGCGGAGGGTCGCCGCCCGCGAGATAGTGCACAAAGTAGTCCCATCGCCGCCGAGTCGCATACGGACTGTCCGCTCCGTACGCATGATGTGCGTTCGGGAGCAGCACCAGGTCGAAGTCTTTGTTGGCCTGGATCAGCGCGTCTACAACCAGCAGCGTGTTGTACGGCGGCACGTTGTCGTCCATCGTTCCGTGCATCAACAGCAGGTGTCCTTTCAGGTTCTTGGCTGAGTTCTCATTCGCTTGGTTGTCGTAGTTGGTGGATCCGTCGGCGTTGTTTTTCAGCAGTCCGACCCACTTCTCCGCCCAATCGTCTTCGTAGTCGCGGTTGTCGTGGTTTCCGCTCTCGCTGATGCCGACCTGAAAGAAGTCGGGAAAATGAAACATCGCGGCAGCGGTCGCGGCGCCTCCGCCGGAGTGGCCGAAGATGCCTACGCGGCTCGCGTCGATCCATCGATATTTCGCGGCGAGCTGCCGGATCGCCGCGATCTGGTCGGGAATCGTGTTGTCCCCCATATCGCCGTAGAGCGCGTCGTGAAAGCTTTTCGAGCGATCCGGCGTGCCCAGCCCATCCACGCAGACCACAACGAAGCCCAATTCCGCCACCGCCTGCAGATCGCGGTGTGCCGGAAGGAACTTGCGGTCTCCGCAGGATCCGGTCTGCGGCCCGGGATAGACAAAGTCGACGATGGGATATTTTGTGCCTTCCTCAAAGTTCGAAGGCTTGAACAGGAAGCCGTACAGGTCCGTCTTCCCGTCGCGCGCGCGACTCGTGATCGGAGTCAGCGGCTTCCAGCCGGTTGCGACCAGCTTTGAAATATCCTGATCTGCAACGTGCAGCACCACCTTGCCGTCCGTGTCGAGCACTGCTGCCTTACCAGGCGTCGTCGGAGTCGACGCCATATCGAGGAACAGGCTTCCGTCCTGCGACGCCGTGATGGTGTGATTGGCGGGCTCGGGCGTCAGCAGCTTCAAGCCGCTGCCGTCGAGGCTCACGCGATAGAGCGCGGTGAAGTATGGATCCCATCCGCTCTCCTTTCCCGTGCCGGTAAAGAAGGCAACGCGGGCTTTCTCATCGACTGCAAGCAACTGCTTCACGTTGCCGTCGCCGCGAGTGATCTGGTTTTTGAGCCTGCCGGTCGCGGCGTCATACAGATAGAGCTGTCCCCAGTTATCGCGCTCCGAGAACCAGATCACCTCGTTCGACGCGGAGAGATACTTCCAGCTCACCTTCTCACCGCCACTGCTTTCAAAGTACGTTGCGACGCTCTCGGTCATCACATCGCGCACGCGCCCGGTCTTCACATCGGCGATGCGCAGCCACTCCTGTTTGTGATCGCGCGAGGTTGCGACCAAGGCAAGGCTGCGGCCATCGGCGCTCCACTGTGCGTCGTCCCAGCCGTGGCCGCCCTCGCAGCTCACGTCATCGCACAGGCTGGAGCGGTGCAACTCCGGGGCCATCTTCAGCCGGACCAGCTTACGTGTGGCGACGTCGAGGATTACCGGCTGGATCGTGATGAGTCGCGGGTCGCCGGCGAGTGGATAGGCCCAGTTTTCGAATTCGGGGTGCCCAATCGAGGTTTGCACCAGGTACATGCGCCCAACGCCGCGCTGATCCTGCTGAAAGGTTGCAATCTTGGTTGAGTCGGGAGACCACACCAGGATGGGGCGATCGCTGTGCGTCCATCCGGCATTGTCGGTGGCGTATCCGAAGTCCTCGACTCCATCCCGGGTGAGTTGGAATTCGTTCCCGCTTCCGGTCTCGCGTATCCAGAGGTTGTGGTCCCGGATAAAGGCGCCGTATTTCCCGTCGGGAGACACGTCGTAGTCCACGCCGTCGCGACCGGTGAACACGTCGGTCGCGCGCTCGCACTGCATTTGCGCAGTTGTGTTGCACCGGAAGGTATCGGTTCCGATGGTCACGTAGAGCAGCCGGTCGTGATCTCTCCACTGGAGGTCGTCAATCGGAAGATTTGCCGGGTTGAGCGGCTGCTTCGAATCGCGCACCTTGCCGGCCAGAGCCGCGGCCATCGCGCGGTGATCAAACGCCGGTTGCTTCGTCCCTTTGGCCGGATCCACCAGGAAAAAGGTGAAGCCATCCGGGCCACGATCGCGATACCAGAAGCGCCCATCGTCCAGCCACACCGGCTTGTCCACGCCGTGGTACACCAGGGGCTCGACGTTGTAGTTCAGCATGCGCTCCGCGCGAGCGTAGTCCTCGGCGGTGTAGACGCGATGGTCCTGAGCGAGAGAGACGCGGCACAGGCCAGCGGCAAGTGCAACGACGAGCATGCGCGCAAGCGCCTGGGTGCGGAAAAAACGGCAGGGCATCGAGGGCAGTGTAGCAACTCGCCGCCCTCGTCCGTCCTGCCGCTGGTTTAGATGTACACCGTCAGCGAGACCGTTTGCGACTGGCCGGAGTTGCCGGAGGTCGTCGCATTCACGGTGAAACTGTAGGTTCCCGGTCGCGTCGCCAGGTCAGTGCAGTTCCCGCAACCGCTCGCCGACATCGCGCCGACGGTGAGCAGCAGCATGAGGAGACCGCGGATCCAGCGGCGGCGTCCGGGCAGGAAGAGCGCGAACACGCCTGCCAGAGCGGGCAGCGCCAACCCGCGCATTCCTCCGCCGCCATTCAGCCCGATAAAGTAGGGCTGCGAGTTGTTGCAGTCATGCGGCGCGGTAGTGCTGATCAGCAGCGACGTCGTGCCCGATCCATTGATCGTGGGAGAGCCGAAGGTGCAGGTGGCCTCCCGCGGCATCGATCCGCAGCTCAGGTTCACCGGGCCGGAGAAGCCGTTGACGGAGGTGATGGTGACGGCAAGCTGGCCCGTAGTTCCCACGGCAACCCGAAGCGGTGTGGGACCGACGGTGAGTTGGAACGAAGGAGTGCCGGGCGCGGTGATGGTCTCAGCGAACGAGCCGGACTTCGAGGGCAGGAAGTTCTGGTTTCCGCCATAGCTGGCGCTCACCTGATCGGTGCCTACCGGCAGGCTCGACGTGGTGAAGCTTGCTGTGCTGGTGGTGGAATTGCCAGGAACCAGGGTCGCGGTGCCCAGCGAGGTGCCGCCGTTCGAGAACGTGAAGGTTCCGGTGGGCGCGGCATATTGGCCAGTCACCGTGATGGTGAAGGTCACGGGCGTGCCCTGCACGGCCGGGTTGGGTGCACCGGTTAGGGTGGTCGTGGTGGTGTCGGGCGCAACGTTTACCAGCACCGTCGATGAGGAGCCCGTGTGGGCAGGATCGTTGGCATACTGTGCCACCAGCGTGTACTGGCCGCCCTGCAGGTTGGTAAAGGGGAAGCTGGCGCACTGGCCGACGAAGACCTGGTAGGAGCAGGTCACCTGTCCGTTCTGAAGGAAACTGATCGTGCCGGTCAGTGGGTTGCTGTCGGTCTTGGTCACCGGTGCGACACCGTTAATCTGCTGGCCGTAGGTAAGGCTCAGCGTGGGTTGATAGGGCGGCAGCGTAGTGAAGGTTCCGGAGGCAGGGCAAGTGGCGGTAGGCGCAATGCACAGCAGCAGCGTGGTGGTGGTGGCATTGCTCCCAACCGCATGGCTGCCTGTGAACGTGTTCGTCGCGTAGGTCGTGTCTCCGCTGTACGCCGCAGTGATGGGGTAGGTGCCCGCCGGAGTGGAACTGCTGGCGTTCACGGTCAGGAAGGCGGTTCCGTTCGGCGACGCATTCGGATCCGCCGTTACATTGGCGCTGCCGATGACCTGACCGCTAATGCTGAACTGAACCGTCCCGGTGGGCACCGTGCTCGAACCCGCGGGAGGAATGATCTCGAGATAGATGGTGAATGCCCCGCCTACCGCGCTGGGCTCAGGATTGACCGTAATGCTGCCGGACACTACCGAGCTCCCCAGGTGCGGCACCACCGTCACGCCGCCGCCGAGCCGCGGCTGGGCAGTCGAGGTTGCGCCGGCGAGCCGCGTCTGCGCCACCGGCTGCGCTGCTGCATTGCCGCCGTTGGCGACCACCAGGTCGGGAGCGCCATCGCCGTTGATGTCAGCGAGCGCGAGATCGCGGATGCCTGCTCCTGCGAGCAGGTGCTGCTCGGCGCAGGGACTGCAGCCGGTGCCGAAGTCGCTGCGGAAGTTGCGGCCACCCTGGTTGTAGAGAATCGCAACCACGCTGTCATCGGCCAGCACCACGTCCGGGCGGCCATCGGTGTTCATGTCGCCGATGGCGGCGAGTGTGAAGTGGCGGCTGAGCGGGACGATCTGCGGCTGGCCGAAGCTGCCGTCGCCGTTGCCAAACCAGAGGTAGAGCTGATTCGGCGTGGTCGCGTCCGTGCTCCGGTAGAGCACAACCACGTCGCCGTTGCCGTCGCTGTCCAGGTCCGCCACGCGAATCGCAGCCGCCGTCAGCGTGGATGCCGCAGGGGTTCCGGCAAGCGGCTGCATGGCCGCAAACTGCTCGCCGTCGCCGCTGTTGCGATAGGGGACGATGGCGTCTCCCTGCTGGACGATCAGGTCCTGGCGGGATGAGCTGCCAGCTCTGAAAGAGCCGGCGGCAATCTGGCCCGCGCTGCTGTTTCCGGAGGCGATGTGGAAGCCGGTACGGAAGCTGCCATCGGGCTGGTTCAGCAGCGTTTCGGTGTTGGTCGCGTCGGTGAGGGCGATGTCGTCGAGACCGTCGCCGTTCAGGTCAGCGACTACGGTGTTGCCGGGCATCGACGCGTCGCGTGTGAGGCCTGCAACGGCAAGCGCTGAGGCGTTCCCATTGGCCGTGAGGGCATGCAGCGCAAGCGCCAGCTTCCCACCGTCCGACGAGGCGCCCGTGCCGGAGAACAGCAGGCCTGCGCCGTCTTTGGTGAAGTTGCCGGCCTGAATGCGCGCCGCTCCGGGAGTCAGGGAAGCGGGAGCGGGCGACGAAGCCGCGAAAGCGCCGTCTCCCTTGTTCAGCAGCAGCTCAGACTGGCCTCCGCCAACGGCAATGGCGATGTCATTCAGGGTCGAGCCGCTGCGGAACTTTGCTACGGCCACACCAGTAGGAGGCGCGACGGTCGCGAACGCCCGCGACGTGGCGAATCCGCCCTGACCGTCCGCAGATACTACCGCGACACCTTCGGGTGATCCGGCGGCCAGTTCCAGCGTGCCGGTGTGGAAGAAGTCTTCGAGAGCAAACGCAGTGCGGCCCGGGCCGATGTTGTAGGTCGCGACCTGTGCGTAATCCAGCGTGCCAGGCTGCTTCTTCAGCACGCTGAGCCCCGCGGGCGCTGCCACCAGCAGGTCGAGCGATCCCGGCGCAACCGCTACCAGCGTTCCGCCGGCGGCATCGGTTCCTCCGCCCTCGCTTGTGCTGTCGAACGAGCCGTCAGTGTGGCCCTTGTAGATACGGATGTTGCCCTGCGCATCTTCTGCGATCAGGTCCGGCGCGCCGTCGCCGTCTACATCAGCGACCAGCATGGAGTGGACGCTCTGTCCAGCGGACAAAGGTGTGGCAAACGTTCCGTCGCCCTTGCCCAGATACATAGCGGCAGTGTTGCCAGCTTGCCCGTTGACGAGGAGGTCGGTGCGGCCGTCGCGGTTGAAGTCACCTGTGACAATCGGCCCGGCGCCGGCTCCCAGCCGATACGTAGCGAGCAGGGAATATCCGGCGAGGTTGGTCCCATCGCCGCTTCCACCTGCGTTGCCCACGACGTAGAGAGCACCGTTCGCACTGTCGGTGAGGAAGATCTGTGGCCGCGCACCCGAGGTGAATCCGGCCGCTGCGATCGACGTAAACACCGGCGCATTACTCCCCATCAGCGGCAGTGAAGTGCATCCGCTGCGGTCTTTCGCGTAGGCGCCGCTGGTAGCTGCGGCCCTGGCGCCGAAGAAGACGCACAGGTCAGCGCCACGCGCTGTAGTCGGAGAGGTGGCGAAGACAAAATCAGGAATGCCGTCGCCGTCCATATCGGCGATCGTGCTCACCACTCCAGTGACGTCGTGAAAGGTCGTCTGGTTCTGCGGCAGATTCGTGAAGCCGCTGCCGGTGTTCAGCAGCAGCCCGGCGTTCACGGTGTTGGCTGCGGTCGCCTTCTCCACGTAGAGGAGATCGTCACGGCCCTGAAGCTGAGTATCGCCAGCCGAGAGCCCCGCAACCTCTCCGGTTGTCTGAACGACGGCGGGCTGTGAGAACTGAGCTTGGGCCGGTTGCGGCGGAAAGAGCAGGGAGATGGGAACCAGCAGGGCAGTAGCCCATCGCCAAAACGTGCAAGAGGAGAGAGACATAGTCACCAGGCCGGGTGAAGAGCGTGTTAGAAAAAACGTCTATGCTGTTAGCCGGCCCGTCGCGGATGCGGAAACAGCACACCCGCGAAGAGATAGCTACAGCCCTGATACAGCATGGTTTGTTAGAGGCCGGGGGGAGCTTCTAAGTTGCTCGCGGGACTGGTGTGGCAGAATGCTAATGTCCGCGGATGTTGTGTTTGGCGTACGCTTTTGTCAGGGCGGCGCGGACCTAAACGCTGCCTTCGCCCGAGCGCCGGATCCGAATGAACCTGCCGAACTCCATCACGTTGAGCCGCATCGCCACCGTGCCGTTGCTCATCTGGATCCTTTCGCCTGCCTTCCCTGCAAATCACGCGGCCCATGGCCTTGCCGGAGGGACGCAGGAGTTGCTGGCCTCGGGAGTCTTTATCCTGGCGTCCATTACCGACGGCCTGGACGGCTACCTGGCGCGTAAGCGCAACCAGATCACAACCTTGGGTATGTTGCTGGACCCTTTGGCCGACAAGCTGATGGTCACCGCTGCCTACATCATTCTGGTTGCCTACAATCCCCGGATCGTGCCCCCATGGATTGCCGTGGTCATCATCGGGCGCGAGTTTCTCGTCTCCGGCCTGCGCTCTATTGCTGCCTCGGAGGGCTTCACGATTGAGGCCTCAGATATTGGCAAGCTCAAGACTGTCATCCAGATCGTCTCGGTGGTGGCTGCCATCCTGGCGCACCGCTGGGACTACTGGAACTGGGGCGGCTTCATCGTCGCCGTGCACATGATTGCTCTATGGGCCATCTACTGGATGACCATTGTTTCCATCATCTCTGCGACGGATTATTTCGTGGGCTTCTGGAAGAAGATTGACCACGCCGCGGAGCGCGCCCGCACCCGCCGCAGCTCCGTCCTCAGCCGCCGCAAGTCCAAAGCTGCCCCCACCGAGCACCCCTCGGGAATCTCCTAGGCTGCTTTCGCCGGCCCTAGGGATCCATTCTGCCTCGCCAGATCGCATGCGATACTGGGATCTGACATGTACAAACGAGTCCTGCTCAAGATCTCCGGGGAGGCCCTCGCAGGGGGCACGGGTTTCGGCATCGATGCCGTCTTCATTCACAAAGTAGCGTCCGAGATTGCCGAAGTTCACCGGCTCGGCTGCGAGATCGGCATTGTTGTCGGCGGAGGAAACTTCTTCCGCGGCGTCGCCCAGCAGGCCGTAGATATGGACCGCGTGGCCGCCGACCACATGGGCATGCTCTCCACTGTTATCAACGCGATCGCCCTCCAGGACGCGGTGGAAAAGCTGGGCATCGTCTGCCGCGTCATGTCCGCCATCTCGGTGCATCAAGTGGCCGAGCCCTACATCCGACGCCGCGCCATGCGGCACCTGGAAAAGGGGCGCGTCGTGATCTTCGCCGCCGGTACCGGGAACCCGTTCTTCTCCACCGATACCGCCGCCTCGCTGCGCGCGATGGAGATCAAGGCCGACATTCTGCTCAAGGCGACCTCGGTGGACGGCATCTACACTGCCGACCCGAAGATCTACGCCGAGGCCACCAAGTTCCCCAACATCACCTACTCGGATATGCTGCGGCTGAACCTACGGGTCATGGATTCGGCGGCCGTCTCGCTTTGCCGCGACAACAACATGCCCATGATGGTGTTCAGCATGCGCGAGCCCGGGAACATTCTGCGCGTCGTCCAGGGCGAGCAGTTGGGATCTCTGGTTACGCCCTAGCGGTTGCCGCAGGGAGATGATTCCCGTGCTTTTCCGCGACTCGCCCGAGCGCGGGGGAATGCATCGCATAGCCGGAAAGCCGGTTATTCTGGAAAGAATCGCTTTTAAGCGCTCCGGGCGGATCGATACCGGGGTCGGATCCTGCATCCTTAAGCCATGAAACCGTTAAAGGTCGAGCGCATTGAACGCCACTGCCACGCTACTTGATTCGCCCACGTCGGCGGCTCCGCTGCGGAAGCCGCAGCTTCCGGCGCTGACCGGCGTGCGCACTCTGCTGGCCGTGAATATCATGCTGTTCCACTTCACGCCGCCGCACCTCACGCTGCTGTACCCGATGATCAACAATTCCTATGTGTTCGTCGGGTTCTTCATCCTGCTCTCGGGATTCGTGCTGGCGTACAACTACGCAGACCGGCCCAACCTGCCGAAGCGCGACTTCTGGATTGCCCGTTTCGCGCGCCTGTATCCGATCTACCTGCTTTCGCTGATTCTGTTCTTCAACATGCTGCTGCTGGAGTATCACGTGCGCTCGACCGGGCAGTTCTGGGCCGGCCTGATTCTGACGCCTCTGCTGCTGCAGGCCTGGCATCCGCTGTTGGCCACGTTCTGGAATACCGTCGCATGGACGCTTTCCTGTGAAGCCGCCTTCTACTTCTTATTCCCGTGGATGGTGAAGCTGCGCTGGCCAAAGACTCCGGGCAAGCTGGCACTCCTGCTGCTGGCCATCTGGTCGGCAGGCCTGATTCCCCATATGTTCTACCTGGCCTTCAACCCGGATCACATCCCAACTCCGATTGACCGCTACAGCTACGGCTTCTGGCTCCGTGCTCTCAAATACACGCCGCTGGCGTACCTCGCCACCTTTATGGCTGGCATCACGCTGGCGAAGCTGCATTCCGCATTGCCGCTCTCCTCCCGTCAGCGAACGGCGGTGGCGGGGCTGAGCCTGCTGGCCATCGGTCTCTTCTTCGCGGTTGCTGTGGACCGGACGCCTTACGTGCTGATGCACGGCGGCCTGCTGGTCCCGCTCTTCTCCGCGCTGGTGATCGGGCTCAGCGGACGCAATATCTTTGCCAGGATGTTTTCGGTCCGCCCGCTGATGCTTCTGGGGCAGGCCAGTTACGCGCTGTTCCTGCTGCACTTCAATTTCATCAATTTGCTGCGGCAGTACAAGGTTCCCGAGCGGCTCCATGTCGCCGCATTTGATCCCTGGATCTCCTATGTGGCCACGCTGCTGCTGGCGATTGTCGCCATGTACCTAGTGGAGCGTCCCGCGCGCAAGTGGATCCTGCGGTACAAACGCGAGCCCGAGCCGGCAGGCAAAGAGATGTAATGCCGGCCTGCTCCCGTAGCGGTTGGACACGAGAGCACCTTGTTCACTTGGAGAGAGCTCAGGATTAAAGGCGAAGGGCGGGATTGCTCCCGCCCTCATTGGTCTGCCCGTCTGCGAAACTCTACGGCTGGATGATCTGAGTCGCGTGGGAGCCGTTGGGCACAATCGCCAGACAGGTCGGCTGTCCCGAGGCAAGGAAGGGCGAGTTCTGAACGCCTCCGAGCTCCCCCGTATTCACCTGTACCTTGGCCGCCGAGATCGTATCGCCGCTGCTGTCTGAGGTATACAGATTCGTACCAAGCGCCGGATCGATGGCCACGCAGCTGGGGCCGGAACCCACACCCTTGTTGAAGGCGGCAGCTACGCTGGCAGGCGCGCCGGTCGCATTGTCGATCATGTATCCCTGGATCGAGTTCGAGTTGAAGTTCACGACGTAAATCAGCTTGCCTGTCGGATCGACGGTCAGGTTGGTCGGGAACTGACCGGTAGCGAATGGCCCATTCACCATCGGCACCAGTGCTCCGTTCGGCGATACCGTATATGCGATCAGCTGGTTGGCGGCCTGATCCGTGACGTAGACAAAGCGTGAAGTGGGCTCTTCGGCAATCGCGCTTGGCACCACACCGGCCGGGTACCCGGCGGCTACTGTCTTGCCGCCAACGCTCGTGATAGTAGTGCCGGGAAGCGGAGTGAGCGCGCCGCTGGTGGAGTTCTGCGCAAAGCCCAGCACCATGGGCTTGGTGGGTTCCTGATCCAGGACATAAACGAAATGGTTGAAGTAGCTGGCCGTCACTCCGACGGGGTTGTTACCCACATTGACCGTCGAAGGCGTTCCCAGGCTGTTGTCAGCATTTACGGGGAAGATGCTGACGCCACCCGGGCCCGGATTGGTCGCCGAGAAGCCCGACTGGTAGGTAAACGTCACATAGAGGAATGCGCCTTGCGGATCGATCGCGATTGCGGTTGGGGCAGTGCCGGTAACCGTGTACTTATTCTTGGCGGTCAGCGTTCCTCCGGTGTTGACGGCAAACTCCTGCACCGTCGAGTCGCCCTTGTTCACCACGTAGACGAACTTGCCGTTCGGGGCTGCGACGATCCGCACCGGATTGGCCCCCGCCTGCACCGAGTTGCCGATCTCGGTCAGGGCCCCCGACTGGTAGTCGATGGAGTACTGGTGGATAATTCCCGGGGTGCTCTTGGCAGCCGTCACGTAGACGTATCCCACCACGTAATCCAGGCTGCAGGACGTCAGGCCAAGCATCATCGCCAGCGACACCACGCTCGCCTTCGCCACTCCACTGATCCGTTCGAATCTCATCTGCATCCTTCAATCCCGGCGGAGCGCTTCCCGCCTGCTCAAAAAAATCTATTGCAATCCCCGCCGTCCGGTCCTACCGGCTCCGTATCGGGAACGCCTGCACCGCGACCACGCAAGTGGGCAGGGTACTGCCGCCAAACGGGCTGCCGATCATCTGGACCAGCGTGCCGTCCTTCTCGTTCAACTGCTCCCCGGTTATGTTGTTGCTGAGCTGGTTGGAGACATAGAGGTAGGCGGCGTGATGTGGATCCGTATTGCTTGGGGCGCCGGTCACGGCAACGCAGGTAGGACCGTCTCCTGCCTGCACCGTCCCGCCTGAACTCAACCGCGTCAGCTGTCCGTTCGAACCTACGTTGAACACATTGACCACGTTGCCGGTGTTCGCGGCCACATACAGATACTTGCCGAGGAGGTCGAAGGACATTCCCATGGGGCCGCCGTCGGTCGCTACTGTGCCTGCCGGCGTGGGTACGCCGTTAGCGCCGATGTTGTAAACGGCAATCTGATTTGCGGTCTTATCCGATACGTACAGGTGCGTGCCTGTGGAGTCGCCCAGCACCCCTGCCGGATTCAGCCCGCTGATAAATCCAGTCGAAGCCACATTGCCGCTATTGATGGTGACGCCGGGCAGCGGGGTCAGCGCGCCGCTGGTCGTGTTCTCGGCAAAGCCCAGCAGATTCGCCTGAGTTGTGGCATCCTGCTCGATCACATACACGAAGCTTCCGGTGCTGCTGGTCGCGACGCCCACCGGATTGCGGCCTGTGTTCACTGTAAACGGGGTTCCGAGCGAATTATCGGAGTTGATCGGGAACGCGGTAACGCCGCCGGGTCCGGGGTTTGCCGGAGTGTACAAAGGCTGGCCGCTCGAAGTGTTCTGGTAAGTAAACGTCACGTACAGAAACTTGCCGCCGGCATCGATCGCTGCTGCGGTGGGCAGGCTTCCGGTGATGTTGTAGGTGTGCTCGGCATACAGCTTGCCATCGGTGCCAATCGCGAACTCCACCACCGACGAGTCGAAGTTATTTACCGTATAGAGAAACTTGCCGTTCGGAGCCGCCACGATGGCTAACGTGTTGCGGCCGCCCGCATCCACAGGCGAGTCCGGCATCACGTACAGGTGTCCGTTCTGATAATCCACCTGGTAGGTGTTGATCAGCCCATGAGGCAGCGAGTTCGAAGTGGCCATGTAGAGGTACGAGACGGTGTAGTCGTTGCTGCACGCTGAAAGACCCAGCGTCATAGCGAGCGACAACACGGAGGCCTTCACGGCGCGGCCCATTGGGTTCCACTTCATCTGTTTCCACTGCTCCGGGGGCGCAAGTTGCGCCCGATATGAACTGCACACTGCGTCAGATTCAGCGGCGCGCGCTGGCGGAAGATCCCGGCGGAAGCGGCACAGCCGCGCCTAGTCAACATTTCCGCTGATCACAAGGCAGGATGCCAGTCCCGGTCCCTGGAAGGACGAGCCGCGCGACAGGTTCGACAGTTGCCCTGTGTTCTGATTGATAAATTTGCCAGTCACCGTACCGTCGATATTGTTCGAGGTGTAGATGTACTGGTTTGAAGGATCCTCGGCCATGCACACTGGGCCCGAGCCGACTGAGTAAGGATTCTGCGGGTCTGAGATGGGAACCAGCGTCCCGGTCGACTGGATGACGAAGGCCGAGATCGAGCTGCCCGGATTGTTCGGGTTGCTGGAGCTGGTGTTGCCCTTGTTCAGCACATACAGAAACTTGCCCTTTGCGTCCGTGATGCTGTACGCGGGGTTCGATGTGCCGGCAAGGTTGTTCACAATGCCGTTGGTCTGTGCGCTCAGGCTGCAGCCCGAGCCGACGGAGTACACGCGGATGCTGCCGCCGGTCGATCCCGGATTGGTCGAGCTGACCGGAACCGGCGCCGCATCCGTCAGGTAAACGGTCGTGCTATTCACGTTGATCGAGGTGATGTTGGTGCCGCCGGTCTGGATGCGCGAGTTCGCCTGCACGGTAAGCTGGCCGTTGGCGCCCACTCCGTAGGGAAAAATCGTCTGGTCACCCGAATCTAGGGTGAACAGGCAGCCGCCGCTCGAACGCACCATCGTCGGAGCCGGACCCACTTCAAAGTAGTTCAGTTGCTGCCCCTGCGCGTTCTTGATCAACTGATTCGGAACAATCTGGAGGCGGCCAGTGGCCGGATCGATCTGGTACACCGCGATATCGCCGTTGCCGGTTGTTGCATAGGCGGGGGAGTGCGACTCCAGCACGTACAGAAAGCTGCCCGTACCATCGGTAGTCACCCACACCGGAGAGCATCCCGGAGGCGTGTACGACTGCTGAAAGGTGAGCACGCCGTCATTGCCCACCGCGAACACAGAGATATTGCCGTCGCATGCCTGAACGCTTGTGCCCGTATTGACCACAAACACGTAGTTGCCGCCGGGCCGCACCGCAATCGAGACGGGATTCGTGCCCGAAGAGGCGTACGGCGAGTTGATCATCCGGGTCAGATTGCCGGTGTAATCGTCGATCTTAAAGCCGGCAATCTGGTTGTACTGTGTGCCCAGCACCCACATGAAACCAACCGTGTAGCCGCCACAGGCCGACATGCCCAACACCACTGCCATGGATACAACGAGGGCCTGTGCAATCCGGCCAATCCTGCTCAACTTCATGCGCTTCCTTAGGCTCGCGGGGCACCGCTCCGGGCACACCCCTTTGCTGCGAGCAATTCTGTGGGGATTACGAATACTCCCTTATTGTAGAAGCCTTGCCGAGTTTGCGCCACTTAGCCTCATCCCTCATGGACCGTTCAACCTGCGCATGGTGAGCGGCTTGCCGCATATGTCGCTTTGTCCGGTCGCATTCGTTTATTGTGGCGCGGGTCGAATGATCGGAGCGGACCGACTCCATCGTCTCCGGAACGAAGTCACGATGCCGCCCGGTTTGATCCTGTCCAATCCGTCGTTTCCGGCATAGGAAATGGCAAAAATAGAACGTGCGTTTCTCCGGTGGGCCGGGCAGAATCGTGGGGACCTGAGAAACCTCCGGAGTCTGGATGCCGTCTCACCAGAAGAACCTATGTCCATTCCGGGCCAAAGGAAAATCGTGATACCGATCTCAATTGAAGCCAAGGCGAAACAGAAGGGCCGGAAGGACGGGTCCCCGCGTCTGGGCCTCGCAGCCGTAGGTCGCTACACCGGCAGCGTCATTCAGGACACGGTCGGACCGATCGAGATCCTCTCCAATCTGATCTATCTGGCTCGAGAATCCAAGGACCCGCAGAAGACCCGCGAGTACCTGGAGGAGGCCGAGGTCCATCTGCATACCGTCGGTAGCATCAACCTCGACCTGCTGCGCTTTTATGCTCAACACGCGGGCGACACTGAAGATGCGACGCTCAAGGTTGCTGGCTGAATCCCTGGATCGAGAATCAGGCGTAACTCACGTCGAGGCATTTCCCTTTGCCCGCAGGGGCTGCAGTCCTGCCGGCTTCAGGATGGCGCAGACATCCGAGATCAACTGTTCCGGAGGCGTCAGCCTCTCCACGTAATAAGTGGGCACACCGCTCTTCTCCGCGATCACCCGCAGTTCATGAGACATCTGGTGGCCTGAGGAGTGGCAAATCAACAGCAGCAACGGCTTCGGCATTGCCCCCAGCGCATTGGAGGTATCCTCTGCCGTGTATAGCAGCTGCGTTTCGCAACCGGCCAGAGCCAGAACGCGGGCCCGGACCAACAGCAGTTCCGGGTCTCTGCCAGCCATAACGACGGAGTACTTTACGAGGGGCCCCGGCACAATGCGCCTTCCCTGTACTTGACCTGATTCAGCGGTGAGCGAATTCTATTCGCGCTACACTGCGCCAGCAACAACAAACTGGGATCATTCAGTGAAATGATTGGTTGGCCTAGTGAATTTATCTGGTTACCCTAGTAACCCTCTTTGAGTCACTATTGATTGGCGTAAGGTATGCATCTCATTGTGTTTAGTTCCCGTCACACTATCAGGCGAGCGACCACTGAACGTGAGGCTGTCGTTGCACGGTATCGACAACCCATTGGCCACCGCTTCTACAATCCCCCCTCCTGAGAGCGGCCTCAACGGCCGCTCTTATTTCTGCGCTTCCGACCTGGTGTACGGATCAATCCGCCTCTACAGGAGATTGCAACGAAAGCGATGGAATATCAGCTGGTGATGACGACGGTCGCGGACGAATCAGAGGCGGCGGCGCTGTCGCGCTCTCTGGTTGAGGCTGGCCTTGCAGCCTGTGTGCAGATCCAGCCCATCCGCAGCGTATACCGCTGGAAAGGCGAGCTAAGGGAAGACTCCGAGTGGCGCCTGACGGCCAAGATCATGGCGGATCGCTATCCGGATGTGGAGAGACATATCCGGGAGCGGCACTCGTACGAATTGCCTGAGATCGTCAGTGTGCGCGTCGAGGGTGGATTGCCCGAATATCTCCGCTGGCTGGAAGGCGAGTAGCCTCCAGCACAATCCGAGGCATCTAGCGAGCAGGGGCTGCCTCGAAGTATGCAAGCCGGGCGGCTGGTTGATTTGTGTAGGATGATTCCGATGCGGCGAGGTATTTCGATCTGGCTGGTGCTGCTGTTTGCCCTGGGGCCGCTTTCGGCGACGCTCCAGGCGAGTGACGGTGCCCTGCTTCCGGTCTGTTGCCGAAGTCATGGCGCGCACAAATGCGCCATGTCCCACTCCTTCTCCGCGATCAACGGCCAGGATAGGGGGCCGTTGCTCAGGGCTCTGTCGCACTGCTCGTATTACCCGGGCGGCTATGCGGTGGTTTCGCCGGTGGTTGCCCTTGCTCCCTCTACGGGGAGCTTCCCCCAGCTGTTGGAAGAAGAGCGAGTTCACACTGCATCCACCCGAATTGCGCGCCTGGGGCAACTGCGCACACGTGCAGGCCGCGGACCTCCTGTAACTGCCAGCGTCTAAGCTCCCTTCTCATCACCTGCTCCTCCGTTCTGACCCGGACCACGGCTTCCTTTAACGCCGAATCAGGTGTTGCGACGCTCGGGGGCGGAGTGGTTCAAGTAGTGCGACTGCCGAATCTTTACGCTTGGCTGGGTAGGTCAACCTTTCGCGCGCGTTCTCGCCGAGGGCTTCTGCAATGTGTCGTTTTCTAGCTGCAATTCTGATGCTGGCGCTCTCCGTTCCCGCGCTGGCTACGGTGTTTGCCACGGTGCATGGTGTGGTGCACGATCCCCAACACCGTCCGGTGGCGGGTGCGCAGGTTACGCTTCAATCCGCAGATTCCGCGTTTACGCTGCACGCCGTCACGGATGGGCAGGGTGAGTTCGAGCTGTCTCAAGCTCCCATCGGCGTTTACAGGCTGGAGGTGAAGGCGAAGGGGTTCGGGGTTGTAAAAGAGACGCTCGCCGTTGCCTCCGGCACCAACCCCATGCTTCATGTTCCGCTGCCTCTCGTGTCAGTCAGCGCTACGGTTGTGGTCCAAGGATCTTTGGCGCTTTCGCCGACCGATTCGGTGACCCCAACCACTCTGGTCACGCGGCAGCAGATCGATGAAACTCCTGGAGCCAGCCGCACCCTAGGCATGGAGATGATTACCGACTACGTGCCGGGCTCCTACATGACGCATGACATGCTGCACATGCGCGGCGGGCATCAGACCAGCTGGCTGATCGATGGCATCGCCATTCCCAACACCAAAATCGGATCGAACGTGGGTCCACAGATCGACCCGAAAGACATCGACCAGCTGGAGACGCAGCGCGGCAGTTACACCGCCGAGGTGGGGGACCGCACCTATGGCGTCTTCAATGTGCTGCCCCGCAATGGTTTCGAATACAACCGCGAGGGAGAGCTCCGGGTTTCGGGCGGCAATCTGGGCTCGGGCGAGGCCCAGCTCTCAATGGGCGATCACTCCGCCAAGACTGCTTGGTACGCCAGCCTGAGCGGTTCGCGGTCGAACTTCGGGCTGGCCACTCCGGTGGCTGGGATCTTTCACGACGCGACGAACTCCGGCAGCGGCTTTCTCTCTCTTCTGCGCAACCAGACCTCCAGGGATCAGCTGAGGCTGGATGCGCAATATCGTCAGGATTTCTTCCAGATTCCATACGACCCAGATCCCAACGACTGGGAGCAGGCGAGCCAGTACTACAACTCGTATGGACTGCGGGATGGGCAGCGGGAGCGGGATTCCTTTGTGATCACAAACTGGGTGCGCACTCTATCTCCTAAGGCGGTGCTGGAGGTCGCGCCTTTCTACCACTTCAACCAAGCCAACTATGACTCCGTCGCGAGCGACTTTCCGGTTGCAACTACCTGGCACCAGACCTCGAATTATGCAGGCGCCCAGGCAGACGTGAGGGCCGACCTGGGTGCGAACAGCTTTTCTGCGGGAATGTACTCGTTTTTCGAGGCGGAGAGCGACCTGTTCGGAGTCGTGGTCAACGACCAGAGCTTCTCCTCCCACAGCGTACCCACCACACATTCCGCTGCGAAGGCGGGGCTGATTGAGTTCAGCATCTCCGATCATTTGCGGCTGAACCGATATATTGCCCTGCTGGGCGGTATGCGATTCTCAAGCTTTCACGCCGGAAATACAGAAGGCGCGGCTTATCCGCGCATCGGCGCGACGGTGGAGATTCCTCGGCTGCACTGGTTTCTGGGCGCGTTTTATGGTCACTTTTTCCAGCCCGCTCCGGTGGAGACGGTCTCGAGTGAATTACTCAATTACGTGACCAGCCAACCGGGCCACAACGCCTTTGTTTCGTTGCCCTCAGAGCGCGATGAAGAGCACCAGTTCGGCATTCAGATTCCATGGAAGGGTTGGTCCCTGGACGTGGACAACTTCAGGACCCGGGTGAACAACTTTCTCGACCACGCAAATGCAGGCGAGTCGAATGCCTACTTCCCGATTGCGGTGGATGGCGCCCTGGTGCGCGGCTGGGAGACGAGCCTGCGCTCGCCGGAGCTGGGACGACTTGGCCAGTTTCACCTGGCCTATGCCAACCAGATTGCGGAGCAGCGCGGCAATGTGATCGGCGGCTTCGCCTGCAGCGATCCGACCGACGTTGCCTGCAATCTGGGTGAAGACTACACGCCGGTGGACCACGATCAACGCCACACGCTGAACACGGGCTTTACGGCGAGGCTGCCGCAGCAGACCTGGTTCGCCACGAATGTGTATTACGGGTCGGGATTTCACAACGGACTGGCGGGCGCGGGCGTGGGGCCATATCAGGCGGATTATCTGCCCGCGCACACGACCTTCGACGTCTCGGCGGGGCACAGCTTCGGAGACAAGTGGAAGCTCTCTGCCAGTGTGATCAACGTAACCAATCATAGGGTGCTGCTAGATAATTCCATTACCGTTGGTGGCTTTCACTTCAATGATCCCAGAATGTTTTCGGCCGAGTTGAGGTACCGATTTCACTTCTAGTGCTCCGGTGTCTGCTTTCAGTTTTCAGGCGAGACGCGACAAAGCCCGCCGGGCGGCGGGCTTTGCGTAAAGGAATATGCTGCGAGTCAGGCGCGATCAGGCTTCCGATTTGACTTCGGCCTCGGGGCTCTCGCCTGCAGCGGCCTGCTGCTCTTCCAGCTGCTTGGCGAGTTCCTCACGCTTCTTGGCGCGGGCCTCGGCGCGCTTCTGGCGCTTCTCGTCGAGCTCCTTTTCGGCTCCGAGCAGCTCGATGTAAGCCATCTCGGCGGCATCGCCCTGACGCGGGCCTTTGCGGGTGATCCGTGTGTATCCGCCATTGCGATCGCCATAGCGCGGCGCGACCACGTTGAACAGCCGTTCCACCGACTCGGGCGTGAGCAGGTACGCGAGGGCCTGGCGGCGGGCGTGCAGAGTGCCACGCTTGCCGAGCGTAATCATGCGCTCGACCAGCGGCTGAGCGGCCTTGCACTTGGTCAGGGTGGTCTCGATACGGTCCATCAGAATGATGGAGGTGACGAGGTTGCGCAGCACGGCGCGACGGTGAGAGGTGTTGCGGCCGAGCTTATAGCCGGCATTACGATGGCGCATGATGATCTCCTTCGGCCCGGCTTTCTGCCGTGGGCCGGCCCTGCAGTTTGTATGGCGACGATGTGCAGCGGAGCCTGGCGTCGATGAAGACGCGTGAGCGACTTGCAACCTGCCGTCCCGGCTGCCTGCTGCTGCCTTTGACGTGAGCCTTGAGAGCTCAGGCGCGGAACGGAAGGCGGTTCAGGGCGGCAAACTGCTCCTGAACCCGCATCCTGTCCATTGTACCGGCTGCCGGCGGGATGGTGTCAATCCAGGCGACCGGGAAGTGGTATACGGAAGCTGCAGAAGTGGCTGCTACACTTGGCTCTCGAATTGCTGCCGAGGATGCGAATGCCGGTCGTTGAACTGAATCATGTGCGGAAGGTGTACGACACCAAGGTGGCGGTCGATGACCTTTCGATTGTGATCGAGCCGGGAACTATGTTCGGCCTTCTCGGACCGAACGGATCGGGCAAAACCAGCTCCATCCGCATGATGATCGGTATTACGGTTCCGGACTCGGGCACGGTGTCGCTGTTTGGAAAACCGTTCAGCCGCAAGATGCTGGCCAATGTGGGTTACCTGCCGGAGGAGCGCGGGCTGTACAAGAAGATGAATGTGCTCGAGCAACTGGTCTTCCTTGGCCGGCTGCATTACCTCAGCGCCTCGCTGGCAACGAGCCGAGCGAGGGCTTGGGCGCGACGGCTGCAGATAACCGAGGCGCTGGGCAAGAAGACCGAGGACCTGTCCAAGGGCATGCAGCAGAAGATCCAGTTCATTGCGGCGCTGCTGCACGATCCGGAGCTAATCATCATGGATGAGCCGTTCAGCGGGCTGGATCCGGTGAATGCGGCGTTGCTGATGGACACGCTGGCGGAACTGCGGGAAGAGGGGAAGACGATCCTTTTTTCGACCCACCGCATGGACCAGGTGGAGAAGATGTGCGACAACATCGCGCTGATTCATGGCGGCAAGCTGGTGCTGTCTGGATCAATGGCAGAGATCAAGTCCAAGTATCCGCGCAATCGGGTGCATATCGCGTTTGAGGGAGACGACGGGTTCCTGCGCGACCGGCGCGTGGAGAAGGTGCGCCGCTTTGCTGGGCAGGCAGAGATTGTGTTGCGGTCGTCGGAGACGCCGGACGAAGATGCGCAGGCGCTGCTAATTGAGGCCCTGGCGAGGGGCCGAGTAACCCGCTTCGAGGTGACGCAGCCGACGCTTGAGGACATTTTCATCGAAAAGGTCCGGGAGACATTGCCCGGAGCGCCCGGTCTTGCTCTTGAGGCAGCCGAAGTTGAGGCTCGCGTCGAGCCGGAAGGGAGCTACCTGAATGCTTGATCTCAGGAACGCTTCCATGCGTAACGTGTGGATCATTGCTCACCGGGAGTACATGGAGCGGATCCGCACGCGCGGATTCCTGATTACAACGGTGATGATTCCGCTGGTCATCGCTGGATTCGCGTTCGGCAGCACCTTTCTGGCGGCGCGGGCGAATTCAAATCTGCACATTGCGGTGGTTTCCACTGACCCGCAGCTTGCGGGCGAGTTGCGGGCCGAACTGGAACGACAGCAGGCACAGAGCAGCGGTAGTGTGGAGAACGCAAGCGCTGCCGCAGCGATGACATCCAAACCAATGAAGATTGCAGTCGAGGGCGTGGTTCCTTCCCTGAACGCGAAGCGATCCCTTGAACGTGATCTGGACTCGGGCAGGCTCGATGGCTATCTGTGGGTTTCACGGATGCCCGATGGCGGCGCGCGAAGGTACTCGTTTACTCCGCGGCGCAGCAACATGCGATCTGTGAAGACGATGCTGGCCTCAGCGCTGGAGACGATATCCCTTCGCGGCCAGCTGGAGCAGCGCGGGGTGACACCGAGCGAAGCCAACCAGCTGCTGGAGCCCGTGACAATCGATGAAGCGGCCCGGCCACAGCACGAGGACGCGGAGGCGGCGGAGCTATGCGTCTCGATCCTGTTCTTTGTGATGTATCTGGTCATTATGCTGTATGGCATGAACGTGGCACGATCCATCATCGAAGAGAAGACGTCCCGGATCTTTGAGGTGATGCTTGCGACGATCCGGCCGGAGGCGCTGATGGCAGGCAAGATCATTGGCGTTGGGGCTGTAGGCTTGACGCAGGTGGGCATCTGGCTGGGGATGCTGCTTGTAGTTGGCGCCAGTTCGATGGCGATTCATCTGGGTGGCGACACGCTGCATATTGCGCTCACCGGGCCTCAGGTTCTGTTCTTCTTCGTGTACTTCATTCTGGGATACCTGCTGTACTCGGCGATTGCCGCCGCACTGGGAGCGATTACTAACTCCGAGCAGGAACTGCAGCAAATGAATATGTTCCTGGTACTGCCGCTGCTCTCTTGTTTTGCGCTTCTGGGCACACTGATGGCGACGCCGGACAACACTCTGGCCCGGGTGCTGGCGTTGGTGCCGCTATTCACGCCGCTGCTGATGTACTTCCGAGTGTCCGTGGGTCATCCTGCGGCCTGGGAGGTCGTGCTCTCGATTGTCCTGACCTCGGCGACGATATGCGGGATTGTGTGGGTGACGAGCCGGATCTACCGGATCGGCGTGCTGATGTATGGCAAGCGGCCCAACTTCGCAGAGATCCGGCGCTGGATCCGCTACAGCTAACCGACCCGACTCCTCTTTCTTCTCGAAAGCCGCAATTCAACCGTAGCCGTTCCGGTCAGCTAGAATTCGGAGGCGACGGTTATTTGCGGGCGATATTTCCGGGGGAGAGACAGAGTGAGCGTAGTTGCGGGAGTCGATTTCGGCACGCTGAGCGTGCGTGTTTCTATTTTTGACAAACAGCGCGGCAAGCTGGGCATGGGAGTGGCGGAATATGAGTTGCACACCTCCGCAACCGATCCGCAGCTGAAGACGCAGAGCCACGACGATCAGATGCGGGCACTGGTGGAGGCAATGCGCGAGGCGGTGCGGGCGAGCGGTATCGACGGTAGCGAGATTAAATCGATTGCGCTGGATACCACTGGATCGAGCGTGATCATGGTGGGCGAGAACCTGGAACCGCTGGGCGAATACTACCTGTGGTGCGACCACAGAGCGGCTGGCGAAGCGGTGGAGATCACCCGGGCGGCACACGCGTTCCACGGTGGCAAGGGATTCGAAGGAATCGACTGGTGCGGCGGGGTGTATTCCTCGGAATGGGGCTGGTCCAAACTGCTCCACTGGCTGCGAAACAATCCGGAGCTAAGGCCAAAGCTGGTCACCGCGCTGGAGCACTGCGATATGGTTGCGGCGACGCTGTGTGGAATCACCGATCCCACACAAGTTGCGCGCAGCGTGTGTGCGATGGGACACAAGTGGATGTGGAATCCCAGGTGGGGTGGGCTGCCGCCCGAGGAATTCCTGTGCGCGGTGGACCCGCTGCTGGGCGGAATGCGCGATAAGTTGGTCGGGCGCTACGCAACGTCGGACCAGATCGCCGGCAATCTCTCGCCGAACTGGGCTGAAGCGATGGGTCTTGCGCCGGGGATTCCTATTCCCGTGGGCGCGTTTGACGCACATTGGGACGCGATTGGAGCCAATATCCGGCTTGGGGATGTGGTGAACGTGATCGGCACATCGACCTGCATTATTGGATTGAGCGATAAGCAGACGCTGGTGCCGGGCGTGTGCGGCGTGGTGCCCGGGTCGGTGGATCCGGCGAAGATTGGGATCGAAGCCGGGATGTCGGCAGTGGGTGATGTGTTTGCTGCCATCGCTCGGCGGTCGGGCAAGTCGGTTGCGGAGTTGCAGGAAGAGAGCACGCACCTGAAGGCAGGCCAGACGGGGCTGATGCGGCTGACCTGGGACAACGGGGATCGTACGGTGCTGGTGAATCCGGCACTCGGCGGAGTGACTTTCGGGTGGAATCTGCATCACACGGCGGCAGACGAAATGTTTGCTGCGGTAGAAGGGACGGCGCTGCACACTCGAGTCATCTTCAATCGCATGGAGGAGAACGGAGCGCCAATCAAGCGGGTGATCAATGGCGGAGGCATTCCCAAGAAGAATCCGCAGCTCAATCAGATTTACGCGAATGTACTGCGCAAGCCGGTACTGGTGCCGGAAGGCGATGTGACATCGCTCGGATCGGTGATCTTCGCGTTCCTTGCTGCTGGAGACTTCAAGACGATTGAGGAGGCGCAGGACGCCCTTTGCCCGGAGTACAAGACGTTTACTCCGGATAAGACCGAGGCGGCGCGTTACGACCGGCTGTTTGAACTGTTCCGGTGCGCTTACTTCGCGCTGGGGACCGCAGATGCAAAAGCGGTTTCGCTAGGAAAGATCCTTCCCGAACTGCAGGCGATCCAGCGAGATGCCATCGCTGCAATTTCGCGCTCCTGAGTCGGCTCAGAAGCCGCGAGTCAGCACGAACGGAAAGAATGCCAGAGTGCCATCCTTGCGGGAGTAGTGCAGGGTTAGGTTGGTGCTGCCGTTGATGGTAGAGGCCACTACCGTCCCGCTTGTGTCACGACGCGAGAAGTCCACGTGGTAGGAAGTGACGGGGCCTTTCCAGTCGCTTTCGGTCGTGAAGTCTTCTGTGAAGCGCTGAAGCGGATAGTCCTTGTACTTGTCCGAGTGCTGCTGCCAGTCGGGATCGTTGTAGAAGATCCCATAGGCGCGCGGGTAGTCCTTTGTCTGGAGAGCAGCGAGGAAAGTGCTGACGTGATGCTCGGCAGGAAGGTTGATGAAGAACCAGCCGTGGCCGAGGACAAATCCGGTAAGCGCAATGGTTCCGAGGATGAGGAACAGCACTCCGGAGCCGATCAAGATATTTCGTTTGCGTATTTCCTGCTTCTCGTTGAACTCGGGCGCGTTCAGCAGCGTCATGCTCTACTCCTGGGTACTACTGTATCTCCTTCCTTAGACACCGGAAGAAAGCTAGATGCCGAATGCTAGTCCCAGGAAAAGGCGGAGGGGAAGAACTGGAACTCAGGCCGGCCGCCGAGCAGGTAGACGGAGACCACGTCGAAGCGGGTGGGGATGGTAGCGCGCTCCCGTTCAGGGAACCCGCGCAGGTAGGCTCGGGCAAGAGTGCGGAGGGTGCGGCGCTTGTCGAGGTCGACGGCAGACTCGGCTGGTGCGATGTCGTGGGCTGTGCGGGTCTTCACCTCGACAAAGCAGAGGCAGTCGCCTTGCCAGGCAATGAGGTCGAGGTCGCCTCGGTAGCGGGTGCTGGTCCAGCGGCGCGCGACTACCACGTATCCGCGGCGGCCGAGCTCAAACAGGGCGGCGCGTTCGCCTGCGAGCCCGGTTTCCAGGTGTGGCGCGAGTTGTGGACGCGGCAAGCGATGTAGATGCCCGACCGCCCACTCCTGAGCATCAAGAGAGAGCCTGCGCAGCGATCCCTGGAAGTGCGACAGCCTTCGGAGTGTGCCGGTCTGAGTCATCTCTCAGTTACAGGGGGATTCCGTTCTCATCGGGATTGTAAATCGCAGCTGGGGATCGTTACCTCCCGCGTATACACGAGACCATCGAGGAATCATTTCCCGGTATCCTGAGGAAGAAGCGCGGGAACGAAGCGAGCCGCGTAAAAACGAGAGGAGAGATCTTTGACAGTGAATGTCCTCGAGGAGATTGCGCCGTCTTTTCCCCGCCCGCAGATGAGGCGCAGCGCGTGGGTGTGCCTGAATGGTGAATGGGATTTTGCGATCGATGCGCGAGCCGAGTGGCAGTTACCGGCGGACGCGAAGTTCGATCAGAAGATCGTGGTCCCATTCAGTCCGGAGACGAAGGCCAGCGGCGTACATGACACTGGGTTTTATTCCGCTGTGTGGTACAGGCGCGTCTGCGATGCGAAGCATCCCGGGCCGGGGAAGCGCCTGCTGCTGCGTTTTGAGGCCGTGGACCACAGCACAGTCGTCTGGGTGAACGGAAAACGAGTAGGCAGTCACAGAGGTGGTTACACCCCGTTCCACTTCGACATAACGGACGTACTGCGTGAAGAAGGGCAGCAGGAGATCATCGTCCGCGCCGAGGACGATCCTGCCGACCTGGCGAAGCCGCGCGGCAAGCAGGACTGGAAGCTGGAGCCGCACTCCATCTGGTATCCGCGGACGACCGGAATCTGGCAGACGGTTTGGATAGAGACAGTGCCGGAGACGCACATTCACTCCATCGCATGGTCCTCCAGTCTGGATCGGTGGGACATCGGTCTAGACGCGGCGATCAGTTCGCCGTCGGCACAGAAGGCGACGCTGTACGTGCGGCTCTCGGCAGGGGATCAGGTGCTGGCAAACGACAGCTACGAGGTGATTGCCGGAGAGGTACACCGAAAGATCGCCCTGTCAGATCCAGGGGTGGACGACTATCGGAATGAGCTGCTCTGGAGTCCTCAGTCGCCCACACTGATCGATGCACAACTGGAACTGCGGGACGAAAGTGGCAAGGTCATCGATGAGGTGCAGAGCTATACGGCGATTCGCTCTGTGACAATCCAGGGCGACCGGGTGATCCTGAATGGAAGGCCGCTGAAGTTGCGGCTGGTGTTGGACCAGGGCTACTGGCCTGACTCCGGTATGACGGCTCCGAATGACAACGCGCTCCTGCACGATGTGGCGCTGGCCAAGCAAATGGGCTTCAACGGTGTTCGGAAGCACCAGAAGGTGGAGTGTGAGCGCTATCTCTACTGGGCAGACCGGCTGGGGCTGCTGGTATGGGAGGAGATGCCGAGCGCCTATCGCTACACCAAAAAGTCGATCGAGCGGGTGACGCAGGAGTGGGTGGAGGTGATCAACCGGGATCGCAGCCACCCAAGCATCATTGCGTGGGTGCCGTTCAACGAGTCATGGGGCGTGCCGGACCTGCCGGACAATCCTGCGCACCGGCATTATGTCCAGGGCGTGTACCACTTGACCAAAGCGTTGGACCCAAGCCGACCGGTGATCGGGAATGACGGTTGGGAGAGCATCGCGACGGACATCATCGGGATCCACGATTATGACGACCAGCCGGAACGGATCGGAAAGCGTTATGGAATTGACCACGTTGAGGCCCACCTGCTGAAACGCGAGCGGCCTGGAGGACGCATGTTGATGGTCGGGGGTGAGGCGAAATGCACCCAGCCGATTATGCTGACAGAGTTTGGCGGCATTGCGTATAGCAGCAATCACGAGTCAACGTGGGGCTACTCGCGCTCAGAGACGGCGCAGCAGTTTGCGGACCGCTATGCAGCCCTGATGGAAGTCGTGCGGAACCTTCCCGCGCTGGCCGGCTTCTGCTACACGCAGTTTGCGGATACTTACCAAGAGGCGAATGGATTGCTCTTTGCGGACAGAACGCCCAAGGTTCCGCTGGAAGAGCTGGCGCTGGCGACGACTGGATCGGTGCCGGATTATGACATCAATACTGAGGCAATCTGGCGGGAGCATATTATGCAGCAGACGTGAGCCGGGCGTGAGTGGTCCTGCTCAGATTGAGCCGAAATTATGCGGCCAGCTCGGCGGCCTCTTCGCATGCGAAGCAGAAGCGGTCCGGGTCGCGCCACCACGCAGGGCAGCGGAAGACATGATCGGGGATGCCGCGGCCGTTTGAGAGCTCGTGCACCAGCTCAGCAAGTGGAGTGGGAACGGGCAGACCGCTGCTAACGTCGAAGACGCCGGGCTCGTAGTGACCGTTCTCCGTGGTGACCAGCGAATTCCAGTAGTACGAACCGAGGAGGGCCCAGAAGGTCATGGCGACACAGCGGGCTCCGCGATTGCGTGCCTGCTCGAGCTCGAGCCATGCCTCAGCAGCCCAGCGAATCTGCTGGTCTACCTCGCCCCCCAAGTGGACCTCAGTGATTGCGATGGGGGTGCGATACCGTTGCCATGTCTCTTCCAGGATCTGCCCGAATCCGCGAAGCGAGAGCGGCTCGACCCGGACCGCTTCGACATCGACGAAGTTGCCTTCGGCAGAGCGGCGATCTTCCGGATAGAGCCAGGTCCGGTGGTCAATGAAGCGATCGCTGGTGGCGTAATAGTTGATTCCGATAATGTCGGCTGGGCAGGGATGATCTGCAAACCATAGGATGTCGCGTTCGGCGGCTCCGGAGTCGATCATCCAATCGTAAAGAGGATGATGTCTGTCGACCATACCGCAGAGCAGATCGAAAGGCAGAAACCGGCGCTCATTCATCCGTTCGGCAAGCTGGGTGAGCGCTGAGGTACTGCGGACGAATCCGAAGTCATCGGTCTGTACCAGTGCAGCGCGTGGGTTCACCCGACGCACCGCCTGCATGCTGAGCACCGTGGCCTTCATCTGCAGTAGCAGAGCTGTGACGAAGCTGTGCCGATCCATATGGTGAGGATGCCAGATGCCGTACATGCCACTGAAGCGTGCCGTCGTGTGCGGCTCGTTAACCGGTGTGTACGCATCGATCCATGGATAACGCTCTGCCACGGCAGTTGCGTAGCTAGCTAGTTTCTCCGGGAATGCGGGATCGATCAAGCTGGTGTGCCGCGGCCCGCTGCCGTGATGCACAAGGCCGGCGATAGGCGCGATTCCAAGGCGCTGGAGATTCCGCAGCACCTGGTCGGCCCAGGTCCAGGAGGGATCCAGCACTTGTCTCTCCCACAACAAGCCGAGGCGTAGCCGCCGGATTCCGAGCTCTGCAATCTGCTCCAGGTCAGTAGGCCGGCGCAAGTGACCTGACAGCTCCATCTGGTCGAAGTACCGATCTCCAACGCGATTCAAAGTGCATTCCACGCCACCCCAGACCTCCGGGAGGCAAGCTCCGGAGGCCTCGGCTGTCAAGGCAGGTTGCGTTTGCGGTCGGTTCATTTCGCGTGGGCTACGCTGCCTCTTCGTCCTTCTTGGGCCAGGCAGACGGCTTCTCGTCGAAATCGAGCACGGTGGAACGAAGAGAGAGGGCCTTGCCAGGTTGCGAGAGCGCCCGGTGAGCACTCAACTTTTCAAACAGGGCAATCGCCTGAGCTACGACCTGATCCATGTTGTAGTACTTGTAGGTTCCCAGTCGGCCGGCGAAATGCACGTCCGGCATCGCATCTGCGAGCGCCTTGTATTTTTGGTACAGCTCCGCATTCTGAGCTTGGGGAATGGGGTAGTACGGATCACCTTCGGCGCGGGGATACTCGAAGACGATGCTGGTTTTCAGGTGTTCCTGGCCGGTGAGATACTTGAACTCTGTGACTCGCGTATAGGCATGCTCGTTGGGAAAATTCACCACCGCTGCGGGTTGATATTTCGTGCAGTCGTAGGTGCGGTGCTCAAATTTGAGAGAGCGATAGGCGAGCTTGCCGTAACAGTAGTCGAAGTACTCGTCGATGGGGCCGGTGAAGATCAGCTCCCGGAATCGCACTTCGTCCTTGATATCGGCATAGTCGGTGTTCAGCATGACTCGGATATTCGGATGGTCAAGCATGTTCTCAAACATCCGCGTGTAGCCATGCAGCGGCATCGCCTGAAAACGGTCGGTGAAGTAGCGGTCATCGCGAGTGGTGCGCACAGGCACGCGAGCGGTGACGGAAGCATCGAGCTCGGAAGGGTCGAGGCCCCACTGCTTCCGCGTGTAATTACGGAAGAACTTGTTGTATAAGTCGCGGCCCACCTTGCTTACCACAACGTCTTCCGAGGTTTTGATTTCCGTACAGGGTTCTGCGACTTTGCTCAGGAAATCGTCCACCTCAAGACAGGTGAGGTTCAGGCCGTAGAGTTTGTTCAGGGTGTCGGCGTTGATCGGCATCGGAACCAGTTGGCCGTCTACGCTGGTCAGCACGCGATGCTCATATGGGCGCCAAGCCGTGAAGCGCGAAAGATAGTTGAAGACACGTTCCGAATTGGTGTGGAAGATGTGGGGCCCGTATTTGTGGATCAGTATGCCGTCATCGTTGTAAAAGTCATATGCGTTTCCGCCGATGTGATTTCGCTTTTCTACAACGAGAACCTTTGCGTCATCTTCGGCAGCCAGTCTCTCAGCTAAGACACTGCCTGCAAAACCAGCACCAATGATCAGGTAATCAAACATTCGCCACAGTCCCCCGTATGCTTCCAGGCGGCCCCGGAACGACGGAAGAGGCCGCCAGACCAGAGCCACACTTGGTGATTTCCTTCAGCATTCCGCTGAAGGTTTTGTTCCATGACATTTCCGACAGAAATTCGTCGACACTGCGGCCGTGAGCGGGGTCCCTGGGCCGAAGCGAGAACGCTATGGCGGCGGCAAACTGCTCTGCGGTACTTGCTATGCGAACCAATCCCATTTCACCGTACGGCTGAACCACATCCTGGATTGGCGTGGAGATCACGGGCTTCCCAGCAGCAAGATATTCCGGTGTCTTGGTGGGACTGATGAATCGGGTTGATGCGTTGCGCGCAAATGGCAGGATGGCTACGTCCCAGTTGGCAAGGTACTGCGGCAGGTCGCCGTAGCTCTTCGAGCCGAGGTAGTGCAGGTTCAAAGCGTGAGGCAGATCCTCCGGGCGAACCTTGACGATGGGTCCGAGCAGCACAAAATGCCACTCAGGGTGGAGCGCAGCCAGGTCGCGCAGCAGGTCGCGGTCGAGCCGTTCATCGAGCACCCCGTAAAAGCCAATGCGGGGATGGGGGATCGATTCCTGATCGGAGGGATCAGGAAGTGGCTGGCGCGCGCGTGCGAAATGCGCTTTATCAATGCTGCTGGGAAACAGGTGGACGTTTGCATGCTGCAGCCGCTTGGATTCATAGAGGCTATTGCCGCCAGCAAAGACCACATCGGCCCGCTTGAACAGCTGCTGCTCCTGCTCCACCATCTCGGCAGGCGCGCCCTGGAATGCCGAGAGCTCGTCCATGCAGTCGTACACCAAAACCGCTGGCTTCAGATGGCCCGAGAATGCGAGAGCCATCGGTGTGTAATACCAGCCGACGAAGGCCGTGAGTCCTTCCGACTTCAAGTAGTCATCGAGCAGGCTGCGCTGGGTCTCGACGACCTGCTGGCCCGTGAGGCCGTGCGGCAGTGTCGGCGTAAGCACACGAACAGCGGGTGAGCCATCGCTGCGGGCAAGGGTCGCCGAGTTTACGTCAGCGAACACGGGCTCCTCAAAAAAGTGCACCGGACTGCGCGCGCCCCATTGGGTTATCAGATGCTGAGGCCTCTGGTAAACGAAATTCCAACGGAGGTGGGAAAAGCAGACTAGTGGAAGAAGCTGCGCGGCTTGGGATTCGTCTTGCATCTGGGCGGTTAGATGCGGGGAGAGTACCCGCAATTGCCTGACCTGTTGGTACGGCGCATGACGCAGCGAGCAGGACGACGATCGACAGCCTTGATCCTTCGGTCAGTAAATGAACTGCTGGCCGAGCTCACGGGCAGCTGCTTTCGACCGTTGGCAGCTCGACTGTGCGCACTCTACTGGCGAATTTGGACTGCGGACGAACAGCAGATCATTGGCTGCAGGGCCTGGAATGGTATGGGGACGGTTCACTTGGAGCTTGATGAATGTCCGTGTACCCGGGTACCTGCATCGCATCCAGCTCGAGCAGAACTGATGTCTGAAAACCTGATACGAGATGCACCGATGTGCCCACGCAAACTGTAAGCGGCCCCCGAGTCCTTCAAAGCTGATGCGCCACGGTCATCGAATCCCGTTCTTCAGGATCGTCCCCACCAGCGGCTTTGGCGCGCGCGTGCAGCTATTCAGCGGTTTTCATCGCACCAAGCGGGCGCAAACGAGCTCAGTAAAATCCGCAACACGGGCGAGAGCTGGGTTATCTGTGGAAAACGGACAGGTGAGGGCGGGCAACTCCATAGTTCACACCGGCATCGAACTCCCGATAAAGATATCGGGAATTCCCTGCCTCCAGAACGCTATTGCTGTGCAGGTGCGGACTTCTCTAAACTCTGGGACACAGTTCCAGTCTGTACTCCCGCGTTTCAGGAGAACTCGAAGTCCATGGCCACCTCTGCCACCCTCACACCGGAAGACTCCAAAAAGCGCAAGGCTTCTGAACCATCCAGGAACGGAAAGGCACCGAAGGAGAATGGACTTCGGCCGGGCAGCGGCGATCTTGCACTGATCCTGGCTGGTCTGCAGACCATGCGCGACGGCGATTTCTCGGTGCGGCTTCCTGTTTCCTGGGTCGGTCTCGAAGGCAAGATCGCCGATACCTTCAACGACATCGTGGCCGCGAACGAGCAGATGTCGCGCGAACTAAATCGCGTGAGCCAAGCCGTGGGCAAGGAAGGCAAGACCCGGGAGCGTATCCGTTTTCAGCAGTCCCGCGGCTCCTGGGGAACGATGGAGGCATCGGTCAACGCGCTGATCGAGGATCTTCTGCGGCCTACCAATGAAGTGACGCGTGCAATTGCCGCCGTCGCGCAGGGAAACCTGGCCCAAACGGTGCGGCTGGACGTCGGCGGCCGCCCACTGGAAGGAGAGTTCCTGCGGTCGGCCAACATCGTCAACACCATGATTCAGCAGCTGAGCGTGTTCACTGCGGAGGTGACGCGCGTTGCGCGCGAGGTGGGTACGGATGGAAAGCTCGGCGGCCAGGCGGTGGTGCCCGGCGTCGCCGGAACCTGGAAGGACCTGACGGATTCGGTGAATTCGATGGCCTCCAACCTGACCGGCCAAGTGCGGAATATCGCCGAGGTCGCCACTGCCGTGGCCAGCGGCGATCTCTCGCGCAAAATCACGGTGGACGTGCGCGGCGAGATTCTGCAGTTGAAGGAAGCCATTAATACCATGGTGGACCAGCTCCGCTCCTTCGCTTCCGAAGTGACGCGTGTGGCGCGCGAGGTGGGTACGGACGGCAAGTTGGGCGGACAGGCGGTGGTGCCCGGCGTGGCCGGCACCTGGAAGGACCTTACCGATTCCGTGAACGCGATGGCCGGCAACCTTACCGCGCAGGTACGTAACATCGCTGAAGTCACCACGGCCGTTGCCCGCGGGGATCTTTCGCGCAAGATCACGGTAGATGTGAAAGGCGAAATTCTCGAGCTAAAGGACACCATCAACACCATGGTGGACCAGCTGAACGCGTTTGCCGGTGAGGTCACACGCGTAGCCCGCGAAGTGGGTACCGAAGGCAAGCTGGGCGGCCAGGCGCAAGTGCTCGGAGTCGGCGGCACCTGGAAGGATTTGACCGAAAACGTCAACTTCATGGCCTCCAACCTCACGGGACAGGTCCGCAATATCGCCGAGGTAGCTACAGCAATCGCAAACGGCGACCTCTCACGGAAGATCACGGTGGACGTCCGCGGCGAGATCCTTCAGCTGAAAGAGACGCTGAACACCATGGTTGACCAGTTGAACCGGTTTGCCGGCGAGGTGACGCGCGTAGCGCGCGAGGTCGGTACGGAAGGCCGGCTCGGTGGTCAGGCCAACGTGCCGGGCGTGGCTGGTACCTGGAAGGATCTCACCGACTCCGTCAATTCGATGGCCGGCAATCTGACCGGGCAGGTGCGCAACATCGCCGAAGTCACCACTGCCGTGGCCCGCGGCGATCTTTCGCGCAAAATCACGGTGGACGTGAAAGGCGAAATTCTAGAGCTCAAAAACACTATTAACACCATGGTGGACCAGCTGAACGCGTTTGCCGGAGAGGTAACACGCGTAGCCCGCGAGGTCGGCACCGAAGGCAAACTCGGCGGTCAGGCGCAGGTGCCCGGCGTAGCGGGCACGTGGAAAGACCTTACCGACTCGGTGAACTTCATGGCCGGCAATCTGACCGCTCAGGTCCGCAACATCGCCGAGGTTGCAACCGCTGTGGCCCGCGGCGATCTCTCGCGCAAGATCACCGTGGACGTCCGCGGCGAGATTCTGGAGTTGAAAGACACGCTGAACACCATGGTGGATCAGCTCCGCTCGTTTGCCGGCGAGGTCACGCGCGTGGCCCGCGAGGTGGGCACTGACGGCAAGCTGGGCGGCCAAGCGCAGGTGCCTGGCGTCGCCGGCACCTGGAAGGACCTCACCGACAACGTGAACTTCATGGCCGGCAACCTTACGGCCCAGGTCCGTAACATCGCCGAAGTCGCCACCGCGATCGCGAGCGGTGATCTTTCCAAGAAGATCACCGTAAACGTGTCGGGCGAAATCCTGCTTTTGAAAGACACCATCAACACCATGGTGGATCAGCTGAACGCGTTCGCTGGCGAGGTGACGCGCGTAGCCCGCGAGGTCGGTACGGAAGGGCGACTTGGTGGTCAGGCCAACGTGCCTGGCGTGGCTGGCACCTGGAAAGATCTCACTGACTCGGTGAACTCGATGGCCGGCAATCTTACCGGCCAGGTACGCAACATCGCCGAAGTCACGACTGCCGTGGCCCGCGGCGATCTTTCGCGCAAAATCACGGTGGACGTGAAAGGCGAAATTCTAGAGCTCAAAAACACTATTAACACCATGGTGGACCAGCTGAACGCGTTCGCGGCTGAGGTCACGCGCGTTGCCCGCGAGGTGGGTACGGAAGGAAAGCTCGGCGGACAGGCCCAAGTGCCGGACGTTGCCGGCACGTGGAAGGATCTCACGGACAACGTAAATGTCATGGCTGCTAACCTCACCGAACAGGTGCGCGGCATTGTGAAGGTCGTAACAGCCGTCGCCAACGGAGACCTGACCCAGCAGTTGACCGTGAATGCAAAGGGCGAGGTCGCCGCTCTGGCCGAGACCATCAACAATATGACTAACACCCTGGCGACCTTTGCCGATCAGGTGACGACCGTGGCCCGCGAAGTTGGCGTGGAAGGCCGGCTTGGTGGACAGGCGAACGTGCCCGGTGCATCGGGCACCTGGAAGGACCTTACCGGAAACGTAAACCTGTTGGCCGACAACCTGACCAACCAGGTTCGTGCGATTGCCGAGGTAGCCACGGCCGTAACCAAGGGCGACCTGACGCGTTCCATCCAGGTGGACGCCAGCGGTGAAGTGGCCGAGCTCAAAGACAACATCAACACCATGATTGAAAACCTGCGGTTGACGACTAACCGCAATACCGAGCAGGACTGGCTGAAGACGAATCTCGCGCGGTTCACGGGCATGCTCCAGGGTCAGCGCGAACTGGCAACCGTAGGTCGCATGCTCCTCTCCGAGCTGGCACCCCTCGTTGCCGCCCAGCAGGGCGTTATCTACCAGATGGAAGCCGAGAACCCCGGAACCATGCGACTGCTCTCCGCCTTTGCAGACACCATTGAGGGACACCAGGAAACGGTTCGGATCGGCGAAGGCTTGGTCGGGCAGTGCGCGCTTGAAAAGCGACGCATGCTGATCACGGATCTTCCGGAAACAACTGTGCCGGTCCGGTCCGGTCTGTTTGAGGCGGTTCCCCGTAATGTCATTGTTCTGCCGGTGCTCTTCGAAGACCGAGTCAAAGCGGTCATCGAACTGGCATCGCTGAGCGCCTTCACCCAGTCGCACCTGGCGTTTCTGGAGCAGCTCACGGCCAGCATCGGAATTGTACTGAACAGTATCGAAGCCACGATGCAGACCGAAGGCCTTTTGAAGCAATCGCAACAACTGGCCGTCGAGCTGCAGACGCAACAGAAGGAGCTGCAGCAGACCAACGAACAGCTCGCCCAGAAGGCGAAGCAACTGGCCGAACAGAACGCCGAAGTGGAACGCAAGAACCAGGAAATCGAACAGGCGCGCGGAGCTCTGGAAGAGAAGGCAAAAGAACTCGCCCTTACCTCCAAGTACAAATCCGAGTTCCTCGCGAACATGTCGCACGAATTGCGCACGCCCCTCAACTCCATTCTGGTGCTTGGCCAGCAGCTCGCAGACAATCCGGACACGAATCTCACGCCGAAGCAGGTGGAGTTCGCGCGTACGATTCACGCCGCCGGGACCGACCTGCTCAATCTGATCTCGGACATCCTCGATCTTTCAAAGATCGAATCCGGAACCGTATCGGTCGAAGCCGAAGAGGTCTTCTTTGGCAGCTTGATCGAGATGGTGGCACGCCCATTCCGGCACGAGGCGGAAAACCGCAAGCTGGTTTTCGAGATCGAAGCCGATCCGCACTTGAACCGCAGCCTGGTGACCGACTCCAAACGCCTGCAGCAGGTCCTCAAGAATCTCTTGTCAAACGCATTCAAGTTCACCGATCAGGGCGGGGTGAGGCTGTCCGTTTCCGCGGCAACAGGGGGCTGGGCGCCCAACCACCAAGTGCTTTCCAACGCGGGCTCGGTAGTCGCATTTGAAGTCTCCGACACCGGCATCGGAATTCCCGCAGACAAGCAGCGCATTATCTTTGAAGCCTTCCAGCAGGCAGACGCCGGCACCAGCCGCAAATATGGCGGAACTGGTCTAGGACTTGCCATCAGCCGCGAACTGGCCAGCCTGCTCGGTGGAGAGATCCAGCTCCGCAGCACTCCGGGCAAGGGAAGCACTTTCACGTTATTCCTGCCGCAAACGTACGTAGGTCCAGCAGCTCCGTCGACCATCGTCACGAACGCGCCGCACAATGCCATGCGTCTGGAACTGCCGGTCTCTTCCATAGTGGAAGATCCGGTGGAAGTGCTTGAGGACGATCGTAATAAGATTAAACCCGGTGACGCTGTCCTGCTGATCGTCGAGGACGACATCCACTACGCACGGATTCTCTGCGATCTGTCGCGCGATAATGGATTCAAGGTTTTGATTGCCTCACGAGGCGCGGAGGCGCTCGCCTTGGCGCGGGAGTTCCATCCCACAGCGGTCTCACTCGATGTCTCCTTGCCCGACATGCTGGGCTGGACCATCCTCAACCACCTCAAGCAAGACCCCTCCACGCGTCACATCCCCGTCCAGATGCTGACGATCGATGAAGACTGGCACCATGGTCTTTCCCATGGCGCCTTTGCCTTCGTCACGAAGCCGACCACAACCGAGGGCCTTAATGCCGCAATCGCAAGAATTCGGGAGTACTCGGCCCCACGGCGCAAGCGGCTCCTCGTGGTTGAAGATGAACCCGTGCAGCAGACGAGCATTCAGGCCCTGCTCGGCCACGACGACATCGACGTCAAAGTTGTTTCCACGGGAATCGATGCTCTGGCTTCGGTTCAATCCGAGCAGTTCGACTGCCTGGTTCTCGACCTGAGACTGCCGGATATGAGCGGATTTGAACTACTGGAACGACTGAAGATCATTGAAGGCGGCCAGGAACTCCCCGTCGTAGTATTTACGGGCAAGGACCTCTCGCCGGAAGAGGATGCTCGTCTGCACATGCTGGCGCGCAGTGTCATCGTCAAAGACGTAGAATCACCGGAGCGACTGCTGGACGAAACTTCTCTATTCCTCCATCGTGTTGTGTCAGACCTGCCGGAAGAGAAGCGAAAGATGCTCGACCGGCTGCACCGGTCAGACGAGGCCCTGGTCGGCAAGAAGGTGCTGATTGTCGATGACGACGTTCGCAACATCTTTGCGCTTTCCAGCGTGCTGGAGCGCCGTGGCATGACCGTGCTGACCGCCGGTACTGGCCGGGAAGCGATCGCAACTGTCGAGTCGACCGGTGATCTGGCGATCGTGCTGATGGATATCATGATGCCTGAGATGGACGGCTATGAAACCATGCAGGTTATCCGCCAGAACCCTCAATTCCGGCGACTGCCGATCATAGCTCTGACGGCAAAAGCAATGAAGGGTGACCGCGAGAAGTGCCTGGAAGCAGGAGCGTCCGAGTACCTGGCCAAACCCGTCAACACAGAGCAATTGTTGTCCGCCTGCCGCATGTGGCTGCATCGTTGAACATGGACGTTATTGTTGGAATGGCAGCACTATTCGAAGGGATGCAATGAACCAGCGCGACAGAGCAAATATCCTCATGGTCGACGATCAGCCTGGCAAGCTGATGAGTTATGAGGTGATATTGAAAGATTTGAATGAGAACCTCATTCATGCTCACTCTGCCAAAGAAGCGCTGGAGCATCTGCTCAGGAACGATGTAGCGGTGGTGCTGATGGACGTCAGCATGCCCGAGATCGACGGATTTGAGCTCGCGGATATGATCCGTCAGCACCCGAGATTCCAGAAGACTGCGATTATTTTTATTTCCGCAGTACACCTCACCGACCTGGATCGAATACGCGCCTACAAGAGCGGCGCCGTGGATTACATCTCCGTTCCCGTAGTCCCGGAGCTGCTGCGCGCAAAAGTGAGTGTCTTCGCCGAGCTTTACCGCAAGACGAAACAGCTGGAGCGGCTGAACAGCCAGTTGGAAGAGCGGGTCCAGGAGCGGAGTTTACAACTCGGCCAAAGCGAAGCGCAGTTTCAGAATCTTGCTGATAGCATTCCGCAGCTGGCGTGGATGGCGGATGCCGAAGGAAGCGGAATCTGGTACAACCAGCGCTGGTGTCAGTTCACTGGCTGCTCGCACCAGGAGCTTGTCGAGTCGGGCTGGGACCGCTTCCGGCATCCCGACCACGTCGACCGTGTGCTCAAAGGCATTCAAAAGGCCATCCGAAGCAACTCCGCATGGGAGGATACATTCCCGCTGCAGAATGCCGCAGGAGAATATCGCTGGTTTCTCTGGCGCGCGGTGCCTCTGTTCAGCGCCCACGGAGGGCTGCAGCGATGGTTTGGGACCGGGACCGATGTCACCGACCAGATCAAAGCAGAAGAGCAGATCCGCAGCCTGAACGCACAGCTGCAGGAACGCGTAGCCGAGCTCGAGGCCATCATGCAGGTCCTGCCAGTCGGGGTAGCCATTGCACACGACCCTGAGGGACACATGGTTACCGCAAACCTCGCTCTCAGTCAGTTATTGGGAGTGGAACCGGGCGAAAACATCTCCAGTCATGTCGCTCCGGGCAATTCAAATGCGTTGCGAGTCTTCAAAGACGGCCACTCACTGCCTTTCACCGACTATCCGTTGGTTCGCGCGGCGACCACCTCGCAACCAACAGGAAGCCTGGAACTGGAGCTATGGCGTCCTGACGGCAGCACGATCTTTCTGCAATCCAGTGCAAGCCCACTCTTCAGCCATGACAAGAAAGTCCGTGGCGCGGTGGGTGCTTTTATCGATGTCACAGAACGGAAGCACCTCGAGGACCTGCTGCGGGAACGCGCCGAACTGCTGGAACTTGCCACTGAGGCGATCTTCGTTCGCCATGTAAATGGCGAGCTTCTGTACTGGAACAGTGGGGCGGAGGCCTTGTATGGCTGGCGCCGCGAAGAAGTGATTGGAAGAAATATCCACGATGTGCTCAAGACGCAGTTCCCCACGGATTTCCAAATGATCCAGGATTCTTTGGCTGAGGCCGGACGGTGGACCGGGCAGCTCACCCAAACCACTCGTGACGGCCGCGATGTGACTGTAGCGTGCCGGAAGGCTCTGAAGGCGAGCGGCGATGCCATCCTGGAGATTAATCGAGATATCACCTCTCAATTGAAAGCAGAAGACGCGCTGCGCAATGCCGAGCGTCTTGCAGCCATGGGCCGGGTGGCAGGGATCATCGCCCACGAGATTAATAATCCACTCGAGGCGATCACGAACACGTTCTACTTGTTGCGGGATCACCCATCTCTGGACGATGAAGCGCGTTACTTTGCAAAGCTGGGCGAAGAAGAATTGATCCGTGTGGCGCATATCACGCGACAGACACTCGGCTTCTACCGCGAGTCAAAATTGCCGGTTGAGATCTCTCTCTCCAGCCTGATTGACGAGATCCTCGAACTCCAGACCCGCCGTCCTGAGTTCAGAAATATCAAGCTTGAGAAGCGTTACTCAACCCGGGGGAAAATCCGCGGATTTCCGGTCGAGCTCAAGCAGGTCTTTCTCAACCTGATTGGCAATGCAGTTCAGGCCATGCCTGAGGGAGGCGCCCTGCGATTGCATGTATTCCGGCTCAATCCGCAGCACCGTCGTCCTCCGGAGATTTGCGTCACCATCTGCGATACCGGTACGGGAATTGACCCGGAGCACGCGAAACACTTATTCGAGCCATTCTTCACGACCAAATCAGTGAAGGGGACTGGATTAGGTCTCTGGATCAGCAAAGGGATCGTGCAGAAGTATGGCGGAGCGATTCGTTTCCGAAGCCTCAAATTTCAGGACCGTCCCATCACCTGCTTCCAGGTCACCTTACCGGAGATAGAAGATCCCGCCGTTGGCATCTCCAATCCTTCCACACCGGAAGAAATCGCGGCAAATACCTAACGCCCCAAAATTCTCTTAATTATCTCCAACAAGCTCATTCAGTTACAGCCTCCTTGCACCATTGCAGGAGCAATGAGCGATTGACAGCTCCTGGAGCTATTGGGCGAATATAAAGCGAACATGAATCGCGCTGCTACACTTCGGATTCACGTCGAATCGGCCTTGGCCAGCCGTATTCCGTCAGCGCTTTCCCCTCGCCCTCGTGTCCTGAATCCAGTGGTGCCCACTGGCATCGCTCCACTGGATGCCCTGCTCGGGGGTGGGGTGCCACTCGGTGCCATTACGGAGTTCGTAGGACAGGAGTGTTCTGGGAGGACCGCAGTCGCGCTCTCATTTGCCGCCCAAGTGATTGCTCAGGAGAAGGTATGTGCCTGGATCGATGTCTCCGATACGTTCAGCCCGGAGGCAGCTGCGGCAGCGGGTGTTTTTCTGCCGCAACTTCTCTGGGTCCGGTGCGGTCGCAAAAATGCAGTGACCAGTCCCTATGGAGGAGAGAAGTTCGCGCTTCCACAAAAGTACATGGTTCCACCACCCCAGCCCAGAGGTCTTCATGGAGGTGGTTTTGGTCCTCACCCGCGTAATGAAGCAAAAGGTCTCTCGCAGGCTGTAACCCATCTATTCCATGAGCCCGCAACCCCTGCTCCGCAGACGAAATTCCTCCCGCAATTAGGCATGATCCGCGACACAAATCAATTCAGGTCGCCCAAGCCCCTGTCTGCATCCCGGCGGCTTTCGCGAATCGAGCAGGCGCTCCGCGTTACTGACCTGCTGTTACAGGCAGGATGGGTCGGCGCCATCATCTTCGACATGGGCAGCATCACGCCTGAGTTGGTAACACGCGTGCCAGCCGCAACATGGTTCAGGTACCGTACTGCAGCGGAACGGACGCAGACCAGTTTCCTTCTCCTGAGCCAGCATGCCTGCACCAAAAGCAGCGCGGAGCTGGTTTTGAATATGAAACTCCTGCCACCGTTCGAAGGGCAGCGGACCATCTTCACTGGCGTTCAATCCGAAGTCGAGATTGTACGGGAGCGTTTCAGCTCCAGAAATGCATTGGAAACCGGATACCAGAAGCCTCCTGCGAGTGAACGCCGCACATATTTACAGAATCGGCCGGTCTGGACGGCGACACGATGAGCCCACGCAAAAATCGATACGCCTGCATTTTTGCAGAGGACTTCCCATTGCAGGCACTCGTCCGGAACCGTCCGGAACTGACGTCGGCTGCCTGCGCCGTTCTCGACGGGAAATTGTCGGCCCAAAAAGTTTGCTCAGCAAATGCCAAAGCTCAAGCATACGGCGTGCATCTGGGAATAACGCAGGTGGAGCTGAACACCATCGCGTCGATTGTTGTGTTGGAGCGGTCGCGGTCCGAGGAAGACTCAGCGCGGTCGGCCCTGCTGGAGTGTGCAGACCGCTTCTCTCCTGCTATTGAAGAGAAAAGCAGCGACACAGCATTTCTGTGCGTTCTTGATATCACGGGGACGGATAAGTATTGTGGCCCCGCCTCCATCCTGGGGAGAGCTCTGCTCGATGCTGTAAAAGCAATCGGAATGCGGGCGTGTGTCACAATCGCTGATAACTTCAATGCCGCCATCTGCGTCGCTCGTGGGAATGCGACCTCGCAGTATCCAATAGTGGTGCCCCCCGGGGAAGAAAGAGCAGCATTGGCCTCTCTCCCGCTGACCGCGCTGGATCTCACAGAGGACCAGCTTGAGACATTCGCTCGTTGGGGTATCCGAAGCCTTGGCATGCTGGCAGCCTTGCCGAACGAGCAGCTGATCTCCAGGCTAGGCCAGCAAGGCCACAAGCTGCAGCAGCTGGCCTCAGGAACCTGGCAGGATCACTTTGTACCCCTCGAGCAGACCTTCACACTTCACGAAGCCTTGGAGCTTGACTCTCCAGTGGAAGCATCCGAATCTTTGCTCTTCCTGATCGGAGCGATGTTGGAGCGGTTGATTTTCCGGACGATGACCCGGGTGTTGGCGCTCCTGTCCGTCACCCTAACCCTGTCGATGGAGGGTGGCGGATCACATTCCCGCACAGTCCGGACCGCAGTGGCGTGCAATGATCGGCAGCTTTGGCTCAAATTAATTTATCTGGATCTGGAAGCGCATCCTCCCAATCGGGCCGTTCTTGCATTGCAGATGACGGCCGAGCACGGCCCAATCAAAAAAGTGCAGCTCGGACTCTTCTCCGCACAACTGCCCGATATCCCAAAGCTCGATATCACCTTGGCGCGAATTCAGGCGATTGTAGGCGAAGGATGCGTGGGCAGCCCGGTCCTCCTAGATACCCATAAACCGGATTCGTTCGTAGTCAAGCCCTTTACGGTGCCCATGGGCAGAGCTCCACGAAATCCTCCAGCTGCCATGGCTGTCCCTCTTGCTGCAATCCGGCAGTTGCGTCCTTCAGAGGCAACGACGGTCACGCTGTGTAACTCCAGGCCTGCAGCGTTTTACTTCCGCAACAGCCGCTATCGCGTAGAGCAGGCCTATGGCCCATGGCATGCCAGTGGCGATTGGTGGAGTGACAGTCAGTGGCAATACGGCTGCTGGGATGTAATCGCAAGATCAGACGCGAACGCGCTTCTGTGCTGCAGCCTTGTCAATCATTTATCCCGCAACAGCTGGGAGGTGGCAGCGCTCTATGACTAATTATGTGGAGCTCCATGCCTCCAGCGCATTCAGCTTTCTGGAGAGCGCCTCAGCCCCCGAGGACCTGATCCAGCGCGCTGTCGATCTGCAAATGCCTGCCATGGCGCTGCTGGATCGAAACGGTGTCTATGGGGCGGCGCAATTTCATCTTCACGCAAAGCGAAATGGAATCCGCGCCCACATTGGGGCAGAGGTGGCAGTCTCCAGTTTTGGAACACGGCTGACTCCGCCGTCATGGTTGCCTCATCAGAATATTGCCGAGTCCGTTCGCCTACCGCTGCTATGCGAAACCGGGGAGGGCTATCAAAACCTCTGTCAGCTCATTTCAACGTTCAAGTTGAGAGAAGCACAAAAAGGCGAGGGTGCTGCCACGCTGAACAACCTCAATCGACACGCGCAAGGCATCGTCTGCCTGACCGGCGGCGATGAGGGACCGCTCGCCGCTGCGTTGATACATGGCGGAGAGCAGGCTGGCCGCAAGGTTGTGGACCAGCTCATCTCAATATTCGGCAGAGAAAACGTTTACATAGAGCTGCAGCGGCATCAGGAGCGCGAAGGCGAATGGCGCAATCAAGCAGCGCTCCGCATTGCGAAGTCTCTTGGCCTTCCCGTATTGGCCACAAATGGCGTCCGCTATGCCTCACCCTATGATCGCGAGGTTTTGGATGTATTCACCGCAATCCGCAGCGGTACGCCATTGGATAAGGCCGGCCGGATGCTCACCCAGAACAGCCAGCGCTACATCAGGAACTCCGCGGAAATGGCCCAATTGTTCAGTGATATACCCCAAGCGGTGAAACAGACCGCGGAGCTCTCCTCCCGTTTGCAATTTGAACTGACCAGCCTGGGATATGAATTCCCTCGCTATCCGCTTCCCGACGGAGGAACCATGGATGATTTTCTTCGTCGGCGTGTGGAAGAAGGGCTGAAGCATCGATATGGCCACAGGGCTTCCAGCTTGAAGGTCAGGGCGAAGAAGCAGGCGGAACATGAACTGGCTCTGATTACAAAGCTTGGGTTTGCAGGCTACTTTTTGATTGTCTGGGATATCGTTCAATTCTGCCGTGGCCACGGCATCTTGATTCAGGGGAGAGGCAGTGCTGCCAATTCGATTGTCTGCTATGTGCTGGAGATCAGTGCAATCGATCCCGTAGGCAAGGGGCTGCTGTTCGAAAGATTTTTGAGCGAGCGTCGCGGGGAATGGCCTGATATCGATCTCGATTTGCCCTCTGACGCAAAGCGGGAACAGGTAATCCAGTATGTGTATCGCCGGTATGGCGAGTCAGGCGCCGCCATGACCGCGAACGTGATCACATATCGCGGAAAATCGGCTGCCAGGGAGGTGGGCAAAGCTCTTGGGTTCGACGAGGATTCCCTGGCTCGCCTTTCCAGTCTGGTAAGCCAATGGGAGTGGCGCGACAAGAGCGATACCATGGCCCACTCGTTTAGGAACGCAGGCTTCGATCTGAATCATCCACGGATCGCAAAGTATCTGGAATTGTGTATGCGAATCCAGGGGTTGCCACGGCATCTTGGCCAGCACTCGGGTGGCATGGTGATTTGCCAGGGTGCATTGAACAAGGTGCTGCCCTTGGAGCGCGCCTCCATGCCTGGCCGGACAGTAGTTCAGTGGGATAAAGAGGATTGTGCCGAACTCGGCATCATCAAAATTGACCTTCTTGGCCTTGGCATGATGGCGGTGCTCGATGACTGCATGAAGCTCATCTCCGAGCACTACGGCAGCCAGGTAGACCTTGGGAGCCTGCCGGAAGACGATGAGGTATACCAAACACTCCAGCAAGCCGATACGGTAGGAATGTTCCAGGTCGAGAGCCGCGCACAGATGGCATCCTTGCCACTCAACCATCCGAAGAAGTTCTACGACCTCATTGTTCAGGTGGCGATCATTCGGCCTGGCCCTATTGTCGGCAAGATGATGCATCCTTACATGCGACGCAGGCAGGGCAAGGAAGAGGTGAGTTATCCGGCTCCAACTCTGGAGCCGGTCCTCAAACGAACACTCGGTGTCCCGTTGTTTCAGGAGCAGTTGCTCCGCATGGCCATGACAGTCGCAAACTTTTCCGGAGATGAGGCCGAAGAGCTGCGCCGCGCCGTTGGCATGCGTCGGTCCTGGGAGCGGATGAAGAATATCGAGGGCAAGCTGCGCGCGGGCATGTCTGCGAATGGGATTGCTCCCGACGTTCAGGACAGAATTGTGGAGAATGTCAGCTCATTTGCGCTGTATGGTTTTCCTGAGTCACATGCCGCCAGCTTCGCGCTGCTTGCGTATGCTTCGGCCTACTTCAAAGTCAAATATCTCGCCGCATTCACCTGCGCCATACTGAACAACCAGCCTATGGGCTTCTATGCGCCCGCTGTCATTGTCAAAGATGCACAGCGGCATGGATTGAGAGTGAAATCGATCGATGTGCAAAAATCGGAGTGGCCATGCACGATCGACCAGGAAGCGGATGGCCCTCCCTCGCTGCGCCTTGGCCTTGGGTATGCCAGAGGATTGCGGCAACAGGCCGCGGAGTCTCTGATGCAATCTCGGCGGGAGCACGGCCCATTTTCCTCCGTCGAGGACTTGGCTTCTCGAGTGCCCCTGCTCAACCCCCGGGAATTTACCTTGCTCGCAAATATTGGTGCGATGAATAGCTTGCAGGGGGTGCTGCATCGCCGTGACGCGCTATGGCAGGTGGAACGCGCCGGCAAGCCCGAAGGACCCTTGTTGCATTCACTCCGTGAGCCGCAGACAACAGAAACGGCCGCCTCACCTCTGTCGCAAATGAGCACCGGCGAGAGGCTCGCAGCTGACTACGCCGACACGGGGCTCACTCTTGGGCACCACCCCATGCATTACCGGCGTGCCGAGTTGCAGCGCCAGCACAAGGTCCTTTCAGCCGCTGAGCTCAGGCATGTCAAAAATGGGCAATATGTCCGGGCCGCAGGATGCGTAATTGCTCGCCAGCGTCCCGGAACAGCGAAAGGCTTCATCTTTCTTTCCATGGAGGATGAGACCGGCATTGCCAATGTGATCGTCACTCCCAGCCTGTATGATCAGGATCGTCTCGCGGTCACCCGGAGTAAATTTCTCCTCGTCGAAGGGCCACTTCAGAGCCAGGACGGCGTCATTCACATTCGTGCGCAGCGCCTCACGCCGTTGGGCGACCAGTCCCTTGCGCTGCGCTCACATGACTTCCATTGAGCTCTGGCATCTCAAAACTGCTTCAGCTGACGCACCACCTGCAGCACGGACTCTACCGGAGTGCCAGGAACAATCCCGTGACCCAAGTTGAAGATATGGCCTGGTCGGCCGCCCGCAGCGGCAAGCACTTCCGCCACCCGCAACTCAATCACCCGCTCCGGCGCAAACAGTGTAATGGGATCGAGATTCCCCTGAATGGCCACCCCATAGTCCAGTTCTCGCCATGTCCGGTCGATAGGGGTTCGCCAATCCAGTCCAAGCACATCGCAACCTGTCTGCCGCATCAGCGGAAGAAGCGTCGAAGTCTCAACTCCGAAATAAATCACCGGTACCCCGAGCGCCTGGATATTCCGGATCAGGCGGGTTGTCGGTGCGAGCGCATAATCCCGGTAATCGGAGGGGGAAAGCGCGCCCACCCACGAATCGAAGACCTGAATCACATCGGCTCCCGCCTGCACCTGCTGTCCGGCGTATTCGGTTAATACGGTGACCAGCTTATCCATCAGGATCGACCATGTGTCCCCTCCGGCGATCTGCGACAACGGATCTGCGCTAGTTACGCCGCCGCTGATTCGTGGCGAGGCGTACATCAACTTCTTTGTCTCGATGTAATTGCGGGAGCTGCCGCCTTCAATCATGTAGCTCGCGAGCGTAAATGGAGCGCCGCAGAAGCCGATAATCCCGAGTGTGTCCGGTGTAAGATGACGCGCCTCAGTGCGCGGTCGCGCGGCGAAATACGAGCTCACCTTTTCGATGCCACGGGCAACATAGCTAAGTTCGGCCGTGCGGTCCGTCCGCAGATTGCGCGCCTGCTCGGCGGTTCGTAGCGGAGTGTGGATCCTGGGCCCCTCATTTACCAGGAACTCGAAATCGAGGCCCATCGGCGTCAGCGGCAGCAGCAGATCGGCAAAGATGATCGCGGCATCTACACCCAGCCGCTCAGCTGCGGTGATCGTCACCTCAGCCGCAATATCGGGCGTCCGGCAGATATCCAGCAGCGAATGATGTTTGCGGACCGCCATGTACTCCGGCATGTATCGACCGGCCTGGCGCAGGAACCACACTGGTGTCCGATCCACCGGCAGACGGAGGCACGCGCGAACGAAGCGGCTACCGTTGGCCCCGGTAGCCGCTACAGTTTGGTCTGCCACGCCATGCGCGGCCTGGTCCACTGTGGTCACCGCCCGATTCAGAGCTTCGGGATCAGCGCTTGAGTTCACCGATCTTTCATGCCCCGGGAAGGGCTTGAACTCGGCCAGTGGGTCAGCTTGTATGCGGCCGGTGCCAGGAGGCGAGGCGGGTGAATTCTGCTTGATCAAAGGCTGGGTCTCCCAACTTTTGAGCGTAGCACTCCTGGAGCCGGACGCGAAAATCCGTCTCGTACTGCGGAGTCTCAGCCTCCGCAATTACAAAATCCGCTACCGTTCTCGGCGGCCGTGAACTGGCAAAACATAGCTGACGCCCACGTTCAGAGCTGCCGGCGTCAGTGCATTGGGGAGCACGTTCCAGTGCTGCGAGACAAAGTCACCCCGCAGTTTAAGAGCACGTGTCAGGTTGAACTCGGCTCCGCCCCCCAGACCCAACACGAAAAAGCTTTCTGAGGAAACGCCCACTGCGGTGTAATTGAATTGAATCGTGCCTCGGCCGGCTAGCACCAGTGCGTAAGGGTGAATGCCGTGAATCGTTGTTTGCAGCTTCAGGCCGCCCAGATACGTGTTCTCGTTGACGGTCCGACCGGTAGCGCGGCTGAAACGTAATTCCAGTCCCGGTTGTAGAGGTCTGGAAAGGAACCGCGTGTAATCCAATCCGAGTGAAAAACCATAGTCGTGCGTTTGTCCCCAGTCGGGACTGAGCATCGTGCCCTGAGCGAACCCATCAAATTCCGCTCCGCGTTGCACGGTGGGGAGCGCCTGTGCACCCCCCTGGATCGCTGCACCTATCAGTGCCGCAAAAATGATCCCGCAGAGTGCGCGGTTGAATTTTGACACCATCAGCTCCTGTCTGGAGGCTGCGAACTTGGGTTGGGCAGGTTCTCCCATCACCCTCGTATGCAGGATTTAAGTTTCCCCTCGAATGCAAGCCTGCGGAATCCCCAGTCAGAGGCAGCAATGTACAACTTTGAAGGGTGCGGATGGAACCACCGAACTTCGGGGCCCTAAGCTTCTACGTGATACGTGAACTCTTCAATCACCGGATTCGTCAGCACTTCTCGAGCAATGCGCTCTACTTCAGCCTCAGCAGACTTCACGTCGGAGCTGAAGGAGCTGTCTAACGTCAGTTGAAAGTATTTACCCTGGCGAACGTCGGAGACGCCTTTGTAGTTCATCCGGCGAAGTGCGCCGGCCACCGTTTGACCCTGCGCATCGAGCACAGAACGCTTGAGGGTTACGTACACGTGGGCCTTCATAGCAACCGATTATAGATGGTATGGACGAGCTTTCCCTGTAGACTGGAGGAGCGTACTTCCCGGCCCGCGAATTCTGGGGCCTGAGAAGACAGCATCTAAGAGCGTTGAACCCCGAAATTAACGAGACCCGATACAGATGCCCAATTATCTTGAATTGCCCACAGGCGACCAGAGCCCCGAGGTCGTCACCATCGTCATTGAGATCCCCCTCGAGGGAATCAATAAGTATGAGTACGACAAGAAGCTCGGTGTCTTCCGGCTGGATCGAAACCTGTACTCCCCGGTGCACTACCCCGGCGACTACGGCTTTGTGCCGAGCACCCTTGCGAGCGATGGCGACCCACTCGACGCTCTCGTCCTCGTCGATGCGGCCAGCTTTCCGGGCTGCGTCATGGAGGCGCGTCCCATCGGCGTGCTGGAGATGACCGATCAGGGTGTGCTCGATGAGAAGATCCTCTGCGTCGGCAAGAACAATCCCCGCTACAAGGATGTCTGGAACTACTCTGAGATCTACCCGCACATGCTGAAAGAGATCACCCACTTCTTCGCCATCTACAAGGATCTCGAAGGCAAGCGCGTGGAAGTCAGGGGCTGGGGCGATGCCTCCATGGCGCGCAACAAGGTGCTCGAATCCCAGCAGCGGTTCAAAGACAACAAGGCAGCTCTGGAAAAGAGCGCCGGGGACAAATTGCGCGAGCCTGCGCTGAAGTAAAGCTCCCGGCACTTCCTGATTCAGGTCCTCCCGCATTCATTTTGCGGCGGCATTTCTTGCTCGAAAGCTGGACAACAGGTAGACCACAGGCCCGGCAATTGCAATGACGGAGGCCACCAGCAGTGCCGGGGACCTGCCCAGATGCTCGTCACGCGCCGCATACAGCGCGAAACCGATCAGGGCAGCGGGCCCCACCCCGCACGCAACGCATCCCGCAAGCCCACCGGGCACCCGAAATGGCCGTGCCAAGCCCGGCTCACGAACCCGCAGTGCAATCAGTGCTGCGAATTCCAGCAGCAGAGCTGCACCATAAAGCACCAAGTCAATCGAGATCAGCCGCTCAAACGTGAGCGTCAGCGCCAGCGCCCAGCAGGTCGCACACACCAGCACGCTCACCCAGGGCACCCCGCGCGAGTTACGCGGCGTCAGAATACGCGGAAGCAGCCCATCCTCCGCCATCGCTGAGGGAAGGCGCGTCAGCGTGAGCGTCAGAGCGTTGAAGGTGCCAAGCCCATCCAGCGAGCCGGCCAGCACCACCGCCATGGAAAGCCATCCTCCCGCCAGCAGCGAAGCCGCATCCGCCCACGCCCCGGTTGAAAATCGCGAAGCCGGAATCCCCACGGCCCACACAGCCAGCAGAGGCAACATGTACACCAGCATCACGGCAAGCGCGGAAAACAACATGGCCCGGGGATAATTGCGCTGCGGGTTCTCCACCTCCTGCGCAATCGTGCTCGCATTGTCCCAGCCCATGTAGTTCCACATCGTCACCGACAACGCGCCCGCCATATCCTGCGTCGCTACACCGCTGCCTTGCAGATGCAGGCCCCCGTGCAGGCAGCGCCACAATGCGGCGCCAAGCAGCACCAAGAACGGCGACAACGATATCGCCATCAGGCGCACCGATCCCCGGCCAACCCGGCCGGCTCCACGCAGGTTCCATAACGTTGCAATCAGAACAATGCTCAGCTTCAACAGAAACGCGCGCCGCCCAGCCACCAGCTCCGGAAACACCCGGCCCAAATACAGCGTGAAGGTGGTCGGATAAATCGCCATATCGAAAACACTGGCCGCCAGCGAGAGCCACCCCTCCTGAAAGCCCCAGAACGAACCCATCGCCCGCCGCACCCAGACGTAGAACCCGCCCTCGTCTGGAATCGCGCTGGCCAGCTCGCCTACCATCAGCGCGGTCGGCAGGCTCCAGAACAGCGGAACCGTGGCCAGCAGCAGCAGCGCCGGACCGAAGCCGGCCATGCCGATGATGTCCTCCAGACCATACGGCCCACCGGACACCATAAAGTAGGTTGCGCCCACCAGGGGCAGCAGCCGCAGCTTGTCTCCGTAATCTCGCAATCAGGGGCCAGAACAAAGTGTAGAGCCGCTGGAACTTTCCCTCAATGAGTCAGGTGTGCGCCCTGCCAGCAAGCCGCTCTTCGAATCAGAGTGAATCTCCGACGCGAAGTCCGGCAGTTCCTCTATAATCAAGACTCACCCGCAGCCGCTTCCGCCCGGAAGCGCTGCGCGAAGGCTGGAGAGATGGCCGAGAGGCTGAAGGCGGCGGTTTGCTAAACCGTTATAGGACCTTAAAGTTCTATCGAGGGTTCGAATCCCTCTCTCTCCGCCATTCAGTCCTTAGTTTCCGCCTCTCTGGCGGAATACGGCGCAGAATGGGCACAAGTGCCCGGTAATCGGGTCTTTCATCTTAAATGTTCGTCTCGGAGAATGTGATCGGGGGCACTTGGATGTCCTCCGGGAAGCCGGCCTCTCTGAGGCCCGGATCGGCAACTAGCGTGTGCTAGACGCTCCGGATCTGCGTTCCTCGCTAGTGAGAGGCGCGAAAAGCTACTGATAATTCGAAGCTTGGCCGATAGGGCGATCTCGGTTTGGACAGCGAATTGGTACGAACGGCTAAACCGTCCGGTCCCCAGTTTCTAATTTCTCCCCACGCCGGAACGGGCACACTTCAATTTGTCATCCCCTACAATGGCTCCGATCTAACCACTGAACCGGCAGGTGAACAATCGAGTTGGGCAATATTTCAAATCAGAGCCGAAATTTCGAGACAGCATCCGCCAGGCTCACTGAGTCTGTGCGGGAATTCTACGCGCATACTCTTGCGGGTAAACCTAAAACCGATTGGGAACCACTGGCGCGGCACTTGGAAGAAGTGGGCGCATCGGCATCAGCATTTGCAGATGCTTTTGGAGGTGGTGCCTGGGCCGGCATTATTGGCCGCTGCCATGACCTGGGTAAGGCGTCGAAGGAGTTCCAAAATTACCTCCGGCTGTCATCACCCGAAGCAGCGGATGCCGGGATTGAGAATGCGGGTGCTGGGCGGCTTGATCATTCCACATACGGAGCCAGGTACGTCGCGCGCGAGCTTGCGGGCCCAGTTGGGCAACTGATGGCCTTCTGTATCGCCGGCCACCACGCAGGGTTGCCGGACGAGTCTTCCGATGATGACGCGAAACAGGGAGGAACGCTCAGGCGCAGGTTGGATCCCGCATGTGTGCTCATCCACGATGTCAAAGATCCAGGTTTGGAGCTCACTGCACCATGTCTGCCCTTCAAACTGGGCGAAAAGGCCGAATTCCAACTTGCGTTCTTCACCCGCATGCTCTTCTCGTGTCTCGTAGACGCGGACCGCACCTGCACGGAAGAGTTCTGCAGTCCTGAGACTGCGAGCGAGCGGTCAAAGTCGAAATCTCCACTGCAGGATTTGCAGTCATGCCTTGACAGCTTTCTTGAGCGGAAGGGGAGCGAGTCGGCAGATACTCCCGTGAACACGCAGCGCAGGCACGTGCTTGCGGCGTGCCGAACTGCCTCTTCGCTGGCCCCCGGGTTTTTCTCGTTGAATGTCCCAACCGGTGGAGGCAAGACACTCTCTTCTCTGGCGTTTGCACTCGATCACGCGCTGCACAACGGATTGCGTCGGGTCGTGTTTGCGATCCCTTTCACAAGCATCATCGAGCAGGCCGTAGACGTGTACCGCGAAGCGCTTGAGCCATGTTCGAATGCAGTGGTGGAGCATCACACCAATATCCGGCCCGAGCACGATACACGTGCGAATCAGTTCGCAGCGGAGAACTGGGACGCACCAGTTATTGTGACAACGAATGTGCAGCTATTCGAAAGCCTCTTCGCCGCAGCGACAACACCGGCTCGCAAACTGCACCGCTTGGCCAGGAGCATCATCGTCCTAGATGAGGCGCAGACAATTCCGGTGCATCTGCTGGAAGCGACACTCGCTGCCCTGCGGGAGCTTGTGCTGCATTACGGATGCTCGGTGGTTTTGTGTACTGCCACTCAACCTGCACTCGAGAGACGCGACGATTTTCCCATTGGGATTGACGGCGTTCGCCCCATCATCCCCGATCCCACGTCGTTGTTCGAAGCGCTCAAACGTGTGCAGGTGAAGACAGCCGGGAGATTACCCGATGATGAGCTAGCGGCTAGGCTGCTGCGCGAGCCTAGCGTTCTCTGCATCGTGAATACCCGGAAGCATGCAGCACGCCTGTTTGAGCGAGTGGCAAAGGAATCCGATCCCAACACCTGCTTTCACCTGAGCACATACATGTGCGGCCGGCATCGGCGCGAAGTGCTCGAGCAAATACGCACGGTTGTTAAATCGGCACCGTGCCGGGTGATCAGTACGCAAGTAGTGGAAGCGGGAGTTGATCTTGACTTTCCGGTTGTGTATCGCGCAGCGGCGGGACTCGATTCGATAGCTCAGGCCGCAGGGCGCTGCAATCGTGAAGGAAGGATGCCGTTGGGTTACACCTATGTCTTCGATGCGGAGGAACCACCGCCGCCAGGTCTTCAGAGGGACGCGACCCAGAAGGCCGACGAACTCCGCAACAGCTTCGAGGACCCGATCAGTCCGGAGGCAATCAAAGCCTACTTCAAGCTGTACTACTGGTCGCAGCAGGACTTGTGGGATAAGAAGAAGATCATGTCGAACAACATGATGTGGCTGGACCGCAACCGGGGCCGTGCCGTGCTACAGTTCCGGCAGATCGAGACCGCCTACAAAGTGATCGACGATCGCCAGTTACCGATTCTGGTGCCTTACCAAAAGGAAGGTCAAAAATTTCGCTTGCAGCTTCTCAACGGAAGCGTAGACTTCATTCCGCACCGACAATTGCAGCCGTATCTGGTCTCAATGCCGCAGGGTATCGTTCGCGAATTGGAGAGCCGCGGTATTGTGCAGGTACACGATTCCGGAGTTTGGGTTCTGCTTCGAGCAGACGCCTACGATGTTTCCAGAGGATTGGATCCTGAGCGAGTTGGTCTCGATCCGGAACTTTGGGGAGTGTGAAGAGCTTTAGGCGAGGGAAAGTATGGGATACGGCGTACGGCTGAAGTGCTGGGGCGATCTGGCATGTTTCACACGGCCGGAAATGAAGGTGGAACGCGTCAGCTACGACGCGATGACGCCTTCGGCGGCTCGCGGAATACTTGAGGCTATTTACTGGAAACCTGAAATCCGATGGGTTGTGGACCGCGTTATCGTCCTGCAGCCGATTCGATTTACGTCGATCCGCCGTAACGAAGTCAAGGAAAAGATCAGCCACATCAACGCAGCACGGGTGATGAATGCAGGTCGCGGCGAACTGTCTCTGGTAGTGGACGAAGGCGACATGCGGCAGCAGAGGTCGGCTCTGGTGCTTCGAGAGGTGGGGTATGTTATTGAGGCCCATTTTGACATCGTGAGCGGGGCGGAAAACGCTGCCAAACACCTTGACCAGTTCTACCGCCGCGCTCGCAAAGGAGCCTGCTATACCCGGCCGTACCTAGGCTGCCGGGAGTTTGCCGCGCATTTCGAGCTGCTTGAGCCTGAAGCGGATCTACCTCAAGTCGACACCAGTCTGGCTGGCGAGCGCGACCTCGGCTGGATGCTTCACGACATCGATTTCGCCAACGGCAATGAAGCTCGGTTCTTTCGCGCTGTGATGCGCGACGGCCTGGTGTTGAATAGACACGTGATAGCTCTGAACATATCCAGTTGCGGTATTCGCGGGAATATAGCGTGAAGTTACCAACGCCGGCTTGAAATTCGCCGCCGCTGTGAGGCCGACCGCATAACCCTGCTGCGTCTGACGGAAGCACTTCGTTTGATCCTGGGTATCGTTCAAGCAGCGCGATGTGGGACTAGGAGCGGCATTATTAATCGTCGCATTCACAACGTTAGGCCCATTGTAGGTGAGATTGTTTTCGCCGCCAGCGCGGTTGAACTGTGTGTATGTAATGCCGTAACCGCCGCGGAAAACCAACTTGGGAGTTGCGCTATACGCGAAGCCAAAGCGCGGTCCGAGGTTAGTCAAAGGCATCTTGACGAGGGCTCGATCGTAGATCGAACCAGCCTTTGCCTGGATCAAGGTCTTGGAAGTCGGATCAAAGTTTGCAAGCTTATTGTTGGCTTCATATTGCGGAGTCGCCAGTTCGTAGCGAAGGCCCGCATTGACGGTCAGGTTCGACGTTAGCTTAACGTCATCCTGCAAATACATGAAATTCATTCGCTGTCGAATCGACGCGATGAAAAAGTTCGTCAGGGAGTACGAGCTGCGGTTGCCAAACATGAAATCAGCGAGGTTCTGCGCCTCGGCAACCTGCCCAAACAATTCGGCAGGAGTTCCCGCGGCTGCGGAAAATTTCCCCGCATAGTTGTCTTGGCCATAGCTGGGGTTATAGTCGTTGATCTGGGTGTTGATCGCCTGATATTCATAACCGATCTTAATGGACTGCTTGCCGTGAACCAGCGTGTAGTTGGCCTTCGGATTGAGGACCGAAGGATTCTGGAACTGCGGGCTTGCGGGCTGAGTTCCGAACTGCGAGAATCCGCCGGATACGCTCTGCGCATTCAAAGCGCGCACGATGAGTGGGTCGGTTGGGATGCCGTTCGTGATTCCATTCGCGGCGAGCAGGCTCTTCGCGCCCAGGTTGTAGGGGGACTTGCCTCCTTCGTTGTGTCCGATACCCATTCGGAAGTCGATTAACGACACGGTTGAAAGGACGTACGTAACGCCAAAGGCGATTTGACGATTGTAGAGATGTACGTTGGAGTTTGCGTTGCCGCCAGCAGCCCCTCCGAAGGTTGGAGGATCAAAGATCGCAGTCTGATGCTGACTGTATACGCCAAAGATACTCAACTTCGGGCTGAAGGTGTGGTCGATACGAGCGTCACCTTTGTCGTCGTTAATCGTTCCGCGCGGAAAGGCAGAGAAATTGTTGGAGTAGGCGGCACTGGTGTTCGCAGCCGCTCCATTGTTCGGCAAAGGGAGCGCGGCAAGAACCGCCTGGGCGAAGGGCGTCATATCTGCCGTAGGGATAACGCCGGTGGGGTAAAGCTTGCCCGTGATCGGATTTTGCAAGGGAATGGGCGTTGTTGTACCCGTTGCGGAGTGCACAAGGAACGTACCGCTACGTTGTTCGGCCGTGGGCAACGTAGCGGTACCGAAGCTGAGAGAAATCTGGCGCACGCTTTCCCAGTCCATGAAGAAGAACGTATGGTCCCTCCATATGGGGCCTCCCAAAGTGGCGCCAAACTGATTACGGATGAATGTAGGCTTCTTACCGCCGTTAGGCTGAAACGGACCAACCGCGTTGAACACTGTATTGCGGTCGTAGTCCCAAGCGCTTCCGTGGAATTGATTCGTTCCACGCCGAATACTGGCGTTGATGACAGCTCCGGAAGCGCGTCCGTACTCTGCGCTATAGTTGTTGGTCTCTAGCCGAAACTCTGAAACCGCGTCAGGAGAAGGAGGAATATTCTCATTGGCGAAGCCCTGATTGGAAGTCCCGTAGGAATTATTGTCCAAGCCGTCGAGTAGGAAATTATTGAACGCGCTGCGCTGCCCGTTCACATTGAAAGAAGCCTCCCGGTTTGTCGTGCTCTGGTTTTCAAGGAAAGACTTGCGCACACCAGGGGCAAGCAACACCAGGTCAGCGTAGGAACGACCGTTCAACGGAAGCTCCTGAATCTGCTTCGTGCCGATAACCTGGCTGCGCGAACTGGTCTCTGTCTCCAGGACGGTCGGGACTGAGCTTACGGTTACGGCCTCACTCACTGAGCCCGGCTTCAGATCCAGATCTACACGTTGACGCGCATTGGTGGTCAACATAAACGGGGCGGTCTGCGTGGGAGCAAAGCTCTTTGCCTCGCCCTTGACAACGTATGGCCCGATTGGCACGCTCGAGAATTCGTAGCGGCCTTCCTGGTCCGTTGTCGCCATCTGGGCGATTCCTGTGGCCGTGTTCGTCAACGTGACCGTTGTTTCCGGCACTGCTGCGCCTGACGAGTCCTTGGCATATCCCAATACGGATGCAGACTCGAATTGCGCATAGGATGTGAGCGCAGGAAGCAGAAGCAGCAGCGCGACCGCAATCGAACGCCAACGGGCAGCAGCCATCAGCGAGAATATCGCTTTCGCCAGTACCTGGTTTGCAGAGGCGTGCTTTCCTGTCATGTGAATCCGCATAGAGTTATCCTTGGGAAAATATTATTCGCCAGGCCAGTGACCGGCTAACGTCCTTGGATCAGCTTCGTGAAGGCAGTTTCCCGGTTGTATTGACCGCGAAAGTATCCCAGCCCGGTAGTCACTGTCAAGAGAATTATGGCCTACGAAAGCGATAACGTAGTTTCTGGAATACGCCATGTAATCGCAAATAATGCAACAATTTACGACAAAGAAATCATAGCGGTACCGCCAACAGGGATGTAGAGCTGCATTTGGTTTCAAGACGCCAAGAAAAAATACGCAAGTGGCATGTATGAGCTTGTATTGGATTTGGAAACATGGTGCCACCCATGCGTTACAGGAGAGTCAATCGCGAGCCGAAACCAGCGGTATCGCCTTCTACTTCGGCCGAACTGCCGGAGCCTGCCTTATCCGGCTGCGCAAATAAGCCCCGAGGTGCCTACCTCAGGGCCTAAGTGTGAGCTACTCCAGATGGTTTACCAAGCAATTCTCTCCGGAAAGAACTCCGCAAACAGATCATCGTAGTAAGGCTTCAAGGCCTTGTAATCAGGCTTGGTATGACCTTTTGAGTACAGATCGTACACGTTGAACTTATTCACCCACACCAGCATATCGATGTCGTGCCCGCTCATGAGGTGGGTGTATGCACCGTGCCGATGTGCCGCGTAAAACGAGTGGTACCGAAGCATGTAAAGAGACTCTTCCGGTACATAATTCTTCATCACCTCGCCGATGTAGCCGTCATGCCCAAAGGACATGTGGACCTTGTCGAGGCCGCAATTGGGCGTGTAAATACCGTGTTTTGTCTGATAGAGCGGGTTTTGGAGGTCCGGGTTCGCCTGGAAATATTCGGGGAACACGATGTCTTTCGAATAGGCGCATCCCACGGGAAACGTATCTCCGACGACGCCCCATTGAGGCTCGCCCCAAAGACACAGCACCTTGCCCAGGTCGTGAATGAAACCGGTCAGCACGAACCAGCGGGGATGTCCGTCTTTGCGGATAGCTTCTGAAGTTTGCAGAAGATGTTCGATCTGAGTCAGGTCCGTGTCGGGATCGCTGTCGTCCACCAGCGTGTTCAAAAACTCTGCAGCTTCCCAAATGCTTTTCAGGCCCTTATTTAGTCCGAAGTATTCCTTTTCCTTGGCCATGACATAGTCGAAGGTTTGAAATTGGTGATTGAGACGGTAAAACTCCGCCACGCTGGGCGTTGCTTTTTCGTCGTATTGGCGAAACTCGGCCTCGCTCTTGCCTTCTTTGTAACGTCCTGTCAGAAATTCATCCCACTCATCCATATCTTTAAGGGGAGCGTCCATCGGAAGCGCATTTGTGGGCATATGAAACCTCCTGAAGGGGTGGTAATGTCGGCGTTACCGCTAACGGAGAAATATCAATATACGGGTGGAAGCCGGGGAATGGCAAGACTCAAAGGTTTGAGCGCCGGTTGAATTGGACGGGAAGTGCCTACTAAAAAGGTAAGTTGCGGGGCAAGTTTAGTTATGACCTGCCGATCGTTGACTCGCGAGCAACCAGCTTTGACGGCACCAAGATGTTTCTGGGGTTCTGCTCGGGGCTGCCCGAAAGATCCAAAGCGAGTTCTCCCGCGAGCCGCCCCAATTCCAGTGTTCCATGATCGATGGAACTCAATGGGACACGTAAATAATTTGCATATCTGATGTTCCCGCACCCGATGAAAGCTATGTCATCAGGCACCATGAGGCCCGCCTGTATAGTTGCGTCGATGGCCCCGACGGCGGTGAGGTCGTTGTAGCAGAAGACTGCGTCCGGCCTTGGTTGGAGCTTCAACAGGTCCTGCATTAGTTGAAACCCGATATGATCCCCGGACTCCTCCACCCGCTCTCGCGAAACGACATAATTGTCGGGAGCCGGCAATGCTGCGGCAATGAGCGCGTTTCTGTAGCCGCGCAGACGATCAAAGGACGGACTGGAGTTCCGTCCTCCGATGTGGGCGATGCGTTTGCGGCCGATATTAATCAGGTGGCTGGTGGCCATCTCGCCGACCAGCACATCGTCGGAGCCAACGAAGTGTGCCGCGAGGTGCGGGAAGTTGCGATCGAACAAAATGTAAGGAGTCCGTTCGTCCCCTAGCTCGTAGAAATTCCTAAGATTGGATTGGCACGAGGCGATCATCAGAACGTCTACTCCGCGGTTCAGCAAGGTACGAATCTCCTGCCTTTCCACGTCGGGATCTTCCTCGGACGAGGCAAGAATGAGCGCACGGTTGCTCATTCTCAATACTCCGCTTAGCGACTTCGCAAACTCTGCAAAAAATGGGTGCACCAGATCAGGTACGACCAGCCCGATCGTATACGTGCGACCGCTGGCCAGTCCCCGAGCCATCATGTTGGGCTGGTAGTTCAGTTCCTTCATACGCTTCAGGACACGTTTGCGGGTCTGCTCGCCAACGTCAGAGTTGCCGCGCAGCACCTTGGAGACCGTCACAACGGACACACCGAGATCCCGCGCGATATCTTTCAACCTGACAGCCATCGTTGCCCCTTACTATCATCTTATAAAGCGTGTTCTGCGCCGCGAGTTACACCTAACTGAATCGGGTCCGACACCAGAGTGTCCATGTTCCCGCGACCAGGCTCAACAACAGGGTGGCGCCCAGGATCGCAACCCAGCGCAAATTCATAACAAGGGGAGGCACGACGGCGTGCACGCCTAATGTGACAAATACTGCGGTGGCGGTGAGGACAATGGCGTAGTCCCACCAACGCCGGTTCTCTTCCTTGCCGCCGAACTCGTCTCCAGCCTGAGCCAGCAGCGTTTTGTTGTAGTCCAGACCATATCGAACGCACTCGCGCAACACAGCCTCATTGGTAGAACTGTGCTCCTTGGCCGAGGCCACCGCGGTGCTGATTGCCAGTGCGCCCAAAATCATTATGAGCGAGCCTCCAATGACGAGCAGTATGTGCTGGCGGTCGGCGGTCGCAAGCTCGCTAAAGACCAGTGCGCCCCAGGCGAGCCCCCATAGCTGATTGGTGTTTGAGAGTGGAATGCCCCGTCCGATACCCAGATATTTAGCCGCGAACTGCTGAAACAGATCGCCGATAACCCAGACAAATCCGCCTAGAAAAAGCCAGAAAAGAACACCCGGCATATGGAACAACTGAAATGCCGACGAGTGGATGCCACCGTCAAGGATCAGCGTTAGAGCCAGTACTGTGCCTAATTCTCCCACCGTGAAGGCAGTTACGAAGGAGAGAGGATTCATGCCACTTAGATAAGCCTTGCGATAGGGAACATACATTGTGCCCCACATCAGACTTGCCCCCAAGGCGGCGATAATCCCGCGCACCGCGTGTTGCCCCATCGAGCCCCCGTGGAGCGTGCTGAAGCCCAGCATGACCGCAGCGATGACGATGGCGACTGCGCCTAGCAGAACCTTTGCGATGTTCGTCCCATCAGCGCCTTTAAGCTCATTGAAGAGGACCCGGCCCCACAGTAGCCCAATCAGTGAATTCGCATTCCACATTGGAAACGCGACTGCGAGCCCTACATCGCGAATGGCGAAAACGGTCAGAGTGTTGGCAACGGCCCAAAGAGCTCCGGCCAGCAGGGCCCAGAGCATCAAGTGTTTCTTCTGCGCTAGATCCGCGAATACGTAAGAGGTTCCCTTCAGAAGGGTTGGAAAGGTCCACCGCGCCGTAAAAACTCCGGCCACCATGCACAATGAAATGGCGAAGGGAGAGAAGCCTGCGTTCACCAGCTTTGTCGGAGCCTCTGCCGCGCCGAGCCATACACCAGCCGTCAGCCCGCAGATGACCCCAAGACCGTGCAACGACATACTTTTTTTCCCACCGGTGGTAACTTGGCTTGCCATTTTGCGCTTCCTTTTCCAGACCCCGGACTAGTGCAACACGACAAGAAGGACGATTCCCGCGAGAAGCACGAAGAGCGGCACTAGGAAATGGCTATCCGTCAGAATGGCCTTGGTCTGCTTGGCAAACTCCATCAACACGACCTCGGTGTGCAGGAATATCGCATAAAGTCAGCGGTTACGTTCGGTAAACCCTATCGTCCATTTCGCCCCCTGTCAATAAATCACTAACACCAAGACTCAGATCCCCGTTGGTGATCTCCTAACGCAACTTCTGGCCCCATTGGAAGGCCTCTGGCAGGCTGGTCATGAGAGCGTAACTGCTCGCAATCGTGCAGCTCTCGAGGTGTTTAGTCAGGCCTACAGTGACCGGTTGCAACTCCATCACATAGTAATTGCGGATGAACGAAGCAATAGCACGGGAACCGATCCCCTCAATTGGTCGCTCACGCCGCGACAACGCAATGAGATAAAGCGATCTTCCTCGGATGTGGAAAAGGGCCTCGCTTACCAAGAAGTGATCGATTGGTTGAGCAAACCCTCCTTGTGGGAGAGGGCAAAAAGGACGAGCGATCCAGCACATCAGACGAGGGGCAGGTGCGAGCGATACCCAGTGTTAAGCCTGCGACGACCGGGAAAGCTGCGCCTGCTCCGTAGGTCGCGTTAATCTGGTCGGCATCCGCTGTTCAGCGAGTAGCGACTAGGCTATCTGTTATTGATCGACGTGGACTTGTTGGGTTTAGCACCGCGGCGGCACCAAGGCGACGATAGGTGCTTATCGCAGGCTTTAAAGCGAGCCAAGGAAAGGCTGGAGACATCGACTGGACGGGAAGACTGGCCAGAGCATAGAAACACAGGATTGGCCATGTAGCAGGTGCATTCCAAGGCAGAAAGACCGGCAGGATCAAGATCTTGTCCCGTGGCGAGCTCCGCACCGGGTGTCACTGAGGGGTCTGATCCCTGCTTCCGCGTATGAGTGGTGGAGCCCTGAGTGCATCGTCGGACGTGGCGACGTCGCTAAGCATCTCGTCGCTCTTAGCAAGAGAACCGAGTCCGACATAATCATTCTTGGGGCACATCCCAGCAACACATGGTTTACACACCCTACTGACCGCGTCGTAGAGAAGGTGATTGCAGAAGCCGACTGCGCGGTAATGAGCATTTGCACTGGTTGAGTGCTTACGGATTCGGCACTCGGCATGTTCGAGACCGAAACCGCTTCCAACCACATTCAATCAGGTTTAGGCGTACCAAGCTTCATTGCCTCTCACTAATACCGAGCTGTAAGGCCATATAGAAGCTCACCGCGCTATGTGACTCGCGTCACCGCCGGCAGGATCGCAATGTTGACACTCTCTGTGATAGGAGGGATTGAGATGCTCGAGTGCGGATCCCAGGCTGCGATGTCCATGAGAGGCTTCTCCGTTCAGGCACGCTTCATCTTCTCGATGTAGTGGCAGCTGACCAGCGCGTTGTGAAGAAGATGGTGTGGATGTGTGCCGGCTGCACGAAGAAATATCTCATCCAAACCTGGCGTCCGGTCGGAGAGCAGATACGGCCGCGCAAGCCAAGACGCGTGTTTACGTTCAGAGATTCAATTCCGGACGGGAGTCCCCGTTTCTTCCCAAGGGGCGCGTAGTTCCGAGTCTCGCCATATAGCGGGTCGGCGGATCGCCTAGACTATTGGCAGTCACGAAAGAGCTTAGAATGACGTCCAACTCTTTGTGAGACCTGCCTGTGATGAGTGATCGCGAGATTGGCACTAAACTCCAGTCCACTTCGTTGAACTATCGAGAGCAGCCAGATGCTGAGCGATGGCTCGCCGCCATCGTTGCATCGTCCGACGACTCGATTATCAGCAAGACGATGGAAGGGATTATCACGAGCTGGAACGCTGGTGCCGTGCGGATGTTCGGTTATAACCCGAACGAAGTGCTCGGACAGCCGATAGCACTGCTCATTCCCGAAGAACTACAGCATGAAGAAGTCGAAATACTCGAGCGTGTTGGCAAAGGCGAACGCATCGATCACTATGAGACCGCGCGTCTCCGAAAAGATGGCAGGAGGATCTCCGTCTCGCTTGCTGTTTCTCCTATTCGCGATGCAAGTGGAAAGATAGTTGGCATCTCTAAGATCGCGCGGGATATGACCGAGCGGAAGCGCCTACTAAAACGTGAAGAGGAGCTGAATGCGGAGGTGATCGCGGAACACAAGTTCCATGAACTAATAGAAAATGCTCCCGATGCGATTCTACAAGTGAACCCGGCGGGTGCGATTGTCATTGCGAACCGCACTGCCGAGGCAATGTTCGGATATAGCCGCGAGGAACTGATCGGTGGAAGCGTTGACATGCTTGTGCCCACAGCAAGGCGCAGCGAACATCCCCGACACAGGCAGTCCTTCGCCGCTGTCGGAGTAACCCGGCCTATGGGGCAGGGACTAGAACTTCATGCCCGCCGTAAGAATGGAACGGAATTTCCGGTAGAAATAAGCCTCAGCCCCATCGTTACAGAGGGCGGCACAAATGTAACTGCTGTGGTTCGAGATGTAACTGAACGGAAGCTTGCAGAGCAACAGATCCGGTTGCTTCAGCAGAACTATACCGCCGAATTAGAAATTCGACACCGGGAAGCGGAGCGTCTAAACCGCCTGAAGAGCGAGTTTATGGCAAGTGTGAGCCACGAGCTCCGAACTCCACTTCACACCATCATCGGCTTTGCGGAGTTGCTTGGGGAAGAGGCGGCAGGATTCAGCGAGAAACACCGTAGATTTCTGCGCCATATTCAGGCAGATTCGGAGCACCTGCTGAGCCTGATAAACGACGTGCTTGATCTGAGCAAAATCGAAGCCGGCGGCCTAAGTTTGCATACCGATTGTCTTTCTTTGCACAAAGTCATTCCCGAGGCTATCGAGGCAATTCGCCCCTCGGCAAGCAGCAAGGCTGTAACTATGGGCGAGGGTAGTATCGCCGACGTTGCAGTCATTGCCGATCCTCTTCGGCTTCGCCAGATTCTATACAACCTGCTGAGCAATGCAGTGAAGTTCACCGAGTCTGGCGGGGAAGTAACTGTCAGAAGCGCCGTTGTCGGAGATTCTGTGCAGATTAGCGTTGTGGACACGGGGATCGGCATCCCGGATGAAGAACGCGGCCGCATCTTTGACAAGTTTTATCAGGTCGGCCCTACAACGGCAGGTGTGCGGCAGGGAACGGGACTTGGCCTAACTATTTGCAAACAGCTTGTCGAGATGCACGGCGGTGAAATCTGGGTGGAGAGTCAACCCGGGCAGGGCAGCTCTTTTTCGTTCACGTTGCCGATTCAAAGCCTGTGATGGGGGTCACCACATCGTCAGTGTCGGATCGCCTATTCTCATCGAGAGGCGTGGAAACTTGGCTAGCCGTGCGGGTTCGAAACATATTTTGATTGCGGATGATGCGGCGAGCAGCCGGGATCTATTGCGCGCGATCCTTGAAACAGCCTCTTATGAAGTAAGTGAAGCCGCAAACGGAGAACAAGCGCTGGAGATGGCAGTTGCTTTCAAGCCGGATCTCATAGTTCTTGATCTGCAAATGCCCAAGTTGGGCGGATACGAAGCCGCAGCGGTGTTGAGGGCCATGCCGGGTTTGGCCCTTACACCGATCGTCGCACTCACGGCGGCAGCGACCCATACTTGGCCAAAACGATTGTTCGAGGCTGGTTTTTCCGCATACCTCGTAAAGCCCATCGGACCTGCGAAGTTACGTGAATGCATCGCCGCCCTGCTTTTCACGACCGACGGGCTCTAAAGATTGTGGCGTTTCATCTTGTAACGAAGGGCATCGCGGCCGATTCCCAGCCGGCGCGCGGCCTCCGATTGATTTCCATCTGTGGTGCGCAGTGCATCTTCGAGAAGAAGTCGCTCTTGCATAGCAAGGGGAGAGGGCGACCCCTGCAGATCTCCTCCAAAAGTGGTCTCGCGGCGCACCACCTGTTCCGGCAGGTCTGTCACATCCAGCATGTCCTTGTCGGATAGCATGCATGCACGGCCGACAACGTGTTCGAGCTCGCGAACGTTGCCAGGCCAGCTGTGCTTCTGAAGTGAGAGGATGGCGCGCGATGTCAGGCCATCGATCTTCTTTCCGAAGTCGTGGCTAAACTTTTGCGCGAAGTGACGTGCCAGCAAGGGGATATCTTCAGGACGGGCCTGCAACGCTGGAACGGTCAACTCCACCATGCAAAGCCGGTAGTAAAGGTCCTCACGAAAGCGACCTTCAGCCACGGCTGCTTTTAGATCCCGATGGGTGGCCGCTATGATGCGCGCACTTGTCCTGCGAGGCGTTAACGAACCGACGGGCAGAACTTCCTGATTCTGCAGAGCGCGTAGCAGCTTCGCCTGGGTGGACAGAGGCATATCGCCAATCTCATCCAGAAACAATGTCCCATTATTTGCAAGCTCCAGAAGACCAATTTTGTCTCGTTCCGCTCCGGTGAAGGCACCCTTGACATGGCCGAAGAGCTCGCTTTCAAACAGAGTTTCGACGATGGCTGAGCAATTGAGGACCACAAACTTTCCCGTTACATGGCTGCGCTGATGCAGCGCCTTGGCGACGAGGTCTTTGCCTGTTCCGGTAGGTCCTTGAATAAGGATTGAACGGTAGTGCGGGGCCACCCGTTGAATCATCGCAAAGAGCTCCCACATCAGTCCGCTTTTGGCCAACATACCTTCGAAGGCCGAACCCTGGGCTTCTGCTGCTGTCGCCCGAGCTATTTGTCTAGTTTCAGCGGCAGCAAGCAAATCGCCCACACGTTCACGCAGTTGCGCGATCTTAACTGGCTTTTGCAGATAGTCGGCCGCTCCATGGCGAATCGCGGCGACCGCAGTATCGGTCGTATAGTGGGCAGTCATCAGGATGACATCGATTAGGGGATCAAAGTGCACAACCTGCTGCACTACTTCTATCCCGCTCATGTTGGGCATGACTAAGTCCGTCAACACGAGCTGAGGACGAAGCCTGCGAACCAACTGAAGCCCTTCGGATGGTGTGGATGCAGTATGAACTTCGACTTCGGGTCGCGAGAGCGCCTCAGAGAGCAACTCTAGGCTGCCGGGGTTGTCGTCAATTACAACAATGCGCACGGCCTTACTCATGGAGCATCCTGATTTCCCGATGGTATCAGGCAACTCCGGACATTGGGTGAAATGGCGCAACTGGTGCGTCATTTCACCCATCCTGTAAGGTCCTCGCTACCTCCTGTGGCGTTAAGTGACTGAAATCACATTTCCCTCCGTTTGGCACCCGCCGTGCCTTAGGCAGAGCTGTAAATCAAACTCTGGAGATAAGCGCCATGTCCAAGTGCCTGAGCTGCCCCCATGCTGGCAAACACTCATTCTGCAATCTAAGCCAGGATTCCCGGACTTTCCTCGACTCCAACTCCATCGTGATGGAATACCCTCGCGGGAGCGTTCTTTTTCGCGAAGGCGATCGTTGCAGCGCGATTTTTGTGATGTGCTCCGGAAAAGCTAAGGTGTCGGCAACCTCGCGCGAGGGGCGAACGATGATTCTGCGAATCGCAGACTCTGGCACTGCCTTGGGCGTAAGCGCAGCCTTGAACGGTGACGAATACGAAGTGACTGCCGAAGCGTTGGAGCCGTGCAAAGTACGAGTGTTGCACGTCAAGTACTTCACTCAGATGCTGCAGCAATTCGCGGACGCAGGTGTAGTGGCCGCGAAAGCACTGGCAGAGGACTATCGGGCCGCATTCGACGAAGCTCGCCTCATCGCACTTCCGGGCTCTCCTGCAGGAAGACTCGCCCGGCTAATTCTGGATTGGGGAGAAGATGCACAGCGGAAGAGCCCCAGTACCTTCATCACGATGTCGCTAACGCACGAGGAACTCGCGTCAATGACGGCGACAACTCGGGAAACCGTAACCCGCACGCTAGGACGGCTCCGCAAGGACAAGATCATCGCTACCCGCGGCGTGGCGCTTACCATTTTGCAGCCCGCAGCTCTCGCGCAAATGTCCGCTTGCTAGGGCAAATTTTGAAGCTGTGACTGCGGATCGCCGCACGCACGGGTCTCGTGAGGGCGTCCGTGCGCCGGTGCGCGGAGGCACTCAATAAAAAACTTTCAAAGTATTAGAGACTCCGAGTCTGGAGTTTCTCGCCGTAGCTGATTTGGTCCCGATCATCAGCAACCGGCACGGTAAACGTAAATGCGCTTCCGTGTCCTGGCTGGCTGGCCACAGTGATCGTTCCGCCGTGGGCGTTTACGATTGACTTGCAGATCGCAAGACCCATGCCGGTCCCGGCAATTCGATTGTGCGCCGAGTGCTCTCGAAACCGGCGTCCGCGGTAGAACTTGTCGAAGATCATCCCCTGTTCGAGTGGATCGATTCCGACGCCGCGATCAGTCACCGAGATTGCCACGTTGCTAGCTTGGCGTTCGGCGGATAGAAATATCGGCTGGTCTGTACCGGAATATTTGAGGGCGTTGCTGAGTAGGTTTGCCAGGACCTTCCCTATCCACTCGGCATCAACCAAAACCGAAGACACGCTATCTCCAATAGAGATTCGGAAGTCACGGCTTGGGGCCGACGCTCTCGCCTGCATAATAGAGGATTCGATGAGTTTGCGCACCGGTTCCGGGTGTAAGGCGAGTTCAACCTTTTTCGCATCGAGCTGGGCCATTTCGACCGCCTGTTCGATCAGGCGATTCAAGTGATCTGATTCCTCGTCGATAACATCGAGTAGCTCTTCGCGCGAGTCAATATCCAAGTTTCGTTGCGATATGAGTGCGCTCACAGATGCCTTAATCGAGGTGAGGGGTGTTCGCAGATCGTGGGTGACTGAGTCCAGTAATGCGGTGCGCAGCCGTTCGGTCTCTTTTGCAGCCTCAGCCTTGGTGGAGTCCTCAAGAGCCTGGGCCCGATCTATGGACAGTGCAACCATGCCCGCCAGCCCCTCCATCGTCTCCCGGGATATTGATACTGCTTCAAGCAACAGAACGCCGACGCGCCGGACGCCGGTACGGAGCGGAATTACAGCAGGGTAGCCGTCTTCCGGAGTGCGATAGATCGGCATTTGCATGGCCTCACGTAACTCACGAATAATTTCGGCCCGTGGTCTCTCGCCTGAAACCTGCGCACGGGGATCCCACGGAACTCGGGCTGACGAGATCCGCTTGGGGTCGGATAAATACAAGCGGTCACTTTCCGCGACGTATAGAGTTACCGCCGGGCTGGAAAATGCACTCGCAATGCTTGATGGAATGGAATTCAGCAGTTGAGAAACGTTCTCCGGTTGCAGCAGTTGTCGGCCAAGCCGATACAACATCTCCGATTCACGACGACGCCTGGATGCGTCTTGGGACTCCTCCCGAATACGAGCCGCAAGGTGACTTGCATAGATCGCAGTCGCAAGAAACGCAAACAACGCTACCCAATTCTGGGTGTCGCCGATCGTAAGCGCCCCCAGTGGGGGGAGGAAGAAGTAGTTGAACAGTACCGTCGCCCCAACTGATGCAGCCACAGCGTAACGAAGGCCCCAGCTTCCTGCGAGCACCAGGACAAGAACAAGGAAGGTCAGCGAAACAGTCGTGTGGTTAACCTGAACTGCAAGCTTGTAGACCAGAACTATGGCCGCGAGCGCATTGGCTATTAGCAGCCAGCGTCCGGCCTCGACGAGCCGGCGAGTATACACAGTAGGATTCTAGTCCGGAACGTTTTCACAGCGCACGCGTCTTACTACTTTTTAACGCCTTTGCGAATATAACGGTATGTGCGTGGGCGCTGTAGCGTTTCATGAGCGATGCACCGAAAATTGAGGTGCATATCGTGACACCGCAGGACTAGAGAACGGAGATAGTGGTGCTGATCCTGGTTGTCGATGACGAACCGCAGATTACCCGCGTACTACGAACATCTCTGCAAGGCAGCGGGCACGAGGTCAGCATCTCTCATGATGGGGCTTCCGCTCTGCGGATGTTTCTGCAGCGTCAGCCTGATCTTGTGATCACGGACGTTAGTATGCCCGAGATGGACGGCATCGAACTGACGCGGGAAATTCGGATGCGAGCCCCGACGCCTATCATCGTCCTTTCCGTTCGCGATCAGGAAGCAGCCAAGATCTCTGCGCTGGATGAAGGCGCGGATGACTACCTCACGAAACCATTCAGCATGCAGGAGCTGCTCGCCCGAGTACGCGTGCAGATGCGGCGTATGGACAGCGACGCGAAGGTCCAGGACGGCGTGATCGAGGCAGGCGATTTCCGAATCGAAATCGAGCGTCATCGGACGCTCGTACGCGGGCGCGAGGTTCATCTGACGCCAAAAGAATTTGACATGATGGCCTGCCTTGTCCGTAATGCGGATCGCGTACTCACACATAAAACTCTTCTGCGTGCCGTCTGGGGAGCAGCCGGGCTAGATCAGCCCGAGTATCTGCGAGTGCTCATAGGACAACTCCGGAAAAAGATCGAACCTGAGAGTGAGCCAATATATATTTTGAGCGAGCCCTGGATTGGATATCGGTTGAACTCGTCCGGCGTCTAGGACCAGAACTTCAGCATTTGCAGTTTAGGAATGCACGCCAAGTGTTCGGATCTGTCTCCCGGCTATCCTGCGTCGCAAATCCTGAATGCCGCGTAGCGAAGTACGTCGTCAGCCCGCGCCGCCATGGTAAAAGGGAATCAGAAGACTCCAGTGCGCAACGTCTGTCGAGAGAGAAGTGACGATCCTTGCCAGCGATTCGCCAGTCGCGTGGATATCCAGAGATGTTGCGCACGAATGGTTCGCCAGAAAGATATGGGATGCTCAAGTCCAGGATTCTAAGATGCGCAGTGCTTATCTGCTACCCGCCATTGCTGTGTGTGGCACAAAAGGATCCACTCCAAGCTGGGGCAACTGAGTTGAGTAAGAAGGCGAACCAAAAACTGGTGTTTCATCTTGAGGAGCGCACCCGGTGGGAAGAGCGAACTGGGAATAATTTCGGCGCTGCAAAGAACCAGCAGGACATGCTGAGCCGAATACGAATCGGCATGGATTACAAACCGTCGAAATGGCTCACCTTAAGTGGCATGGGACAGGACGCTCGAGCCCCGTGGTATGGACCCAATGCCCCCAGCTCGCATCGCGATTCGTTCGACTTGCAAGAAGCTTGGGTCAACTTAGGAACCGGCAAATCGCTCAATTTCTCTGCCGGGAGGCGCATGCTAACTTACGGCGAAGGTCGCGTGATCGGTGTGCCGCAATGGACGAACACTTCACGCACCTTTGACCACGGACGAGTGAAATATTCCTATCGCAAAGTTACCGCCGACCTGTTATTCCTCTCTCCCGTTATCGTACGTCCTGACGAATTCAACCGGCCTGACCTTGGAAATCGTTACTGGGGTGTGTACAACACCGTCCCCTCTCTTTGGAAGGGTATGTCGATAGATTTCTATGCGCTACGGCATTCCCAGAACAAAATTGGCGGATGGACCGGAGCAGGCACGCTAGGCACAAACTCCTATGGAATCCGTTTCTACGGACCTCTCCCATCAAAGGTAACGTATAGCCTCGAAGGAATAGCTCAGAACGGCCATACTGGCGTAGCCGCGCAACGAGCCTACGCGTGGTTTGTTGGAATCAGTCGCCCTGCTACAGCCTGGGGGATTCCTATAGAGCTCTCAGCAGAAATCAAAGCGGCCTCCGGGTCGCATCTCGGAGAAACGCATAGCAGCACCTATGATCAGCTCACTCCGGCGAACCACGATAAATTCGGTCACGAAGATCTCTTTGGTTGGAAGAATCTCCGTACGTTCAAGACACTGGAAACACTTCATCCAACAAAGCCCCTTGCGCTGAATCTGATGTATACGAATGAATGGCTGTACAGTGCTTCGGACGCGCTCTACAACAGTAGTGGGTCCGTCATCGCGCTCTCTAAACCCGGCATCGCAGGCCATCATGTCGGGCAGGAGCTCGATGTGTTTACAACTTATAGCTGGGGTCCTCACACATTTCTGGCGGGATTTGGCCATTTCTTCCGAGGCTCATTCGTGGAAAACACAACCCCCAGGGTTAATCCCCGTTATTTCTATATCGCCCAGCAGTACACAATAAAGTAGAGCCCGGGGCGAAGGTGCTGCTTCAGAATGTAAAAGCCGCCCCTCGGTCGTGTTGGACGGCCGCCAACTGGAGATGGAGCAGCGATTCTCCGCTTCAGTAGCTAGAAGTCCTCTGCCGAGTGCGCTGAAAATATCCTAACGTTCAAATGGGGTGGGGGACGCAGTCCGACCGAGATCACTCGCAAGACCGTTATCCCCCTTGTAGTAAATTTGTACTGCGCCGCTCGTGCTGCGCCAAAGCTGTGCAAACGGACGAGAGAATCCATAAGGCTTTTGGCCATACCTTTGAGCCACAGACTAGATTCTTCGCGAGCCATCGAATACCGGAGTGCTGCCCGCCACAAGCTCTCGCGGTCGATTTTGCTTTTAACAGTTTTTGGTTTCTATGGTGGCCTGATTCCGGGCGGCGCTCAGTCGCTCAAAGACTTGAGTCTGGAGCAACTCGGCGCCATAGAGGTAACCACACAGACGAAGGAACCGGAAGAAATTTGGCAGACGCCTGCTGCTATGTCTGTTCTTACGCAGGAGGACATCCGCCGCCTAGGCGCGACGAACGTCCCCGACCTCCTGCGCATGATCCCCGGTGTCTTTGTTGGCACCGTAAATTCCAGCAACTGGGCCGTTGGCGTTCGTGGGTTTACGAGCAACTTCTCAAAATCCCTTCTCGTCCTGATCGATGGTCGCAGTGTCTATACCCCACTTTTTGGCGGCGTGTATTGGGCCGTTCAAGACACCGTGCTCGAGGATATCGACCGCATAGAGATCATTCGTGGTCCCGGCGGCACCGTATGGGGAGAGAACGCCGTCAACGGTGTCATCAACATCATCACGAAGAAGGCTTCGGAGACAAAGGGAATCCTGTCCACGACAGTGGGTGGCAATCTGGAAAGGTACAACGGTACGCTGCGCTTTGGAGACGGGGCCGGGCGGAACTTCTCTTACCGATTATTTGGAAAAGGTTTTGTTCGTGGTCCTGAGATTCACCCAAACAATCGCGATCCTGACGAGTGGCACATGATCCGCGCAGGCTTCCGAACGGATTGGCAAGCCGGCTCTCGCGATCAGATCACGACGGAAGGCGACATCTACAAAGGAACCAGCCCACGCGAGTCCCTGAACGCCGACACCGAAGACCCCGTGTCGGGTGGCGATGTTCTGATCCGCTGGTCGCGTGATCTCTCCTCCGCACGCGACAATGGCTCTAATGTTTTTGTCCAGGTCTACGTGGACCGCACCATTCGTGAGGGCCTTGTCGGAGGCGTCAAGCAGTGGACCATCGACTTCGACTCTGGCCTACGGTTCCGCCCTGATTCGCACAATTCTGTGATCCTGGGCGCGGGCTACCGGCGAAACCCCACGAACTTCACGCAGCATATTCCATTCACCAATTTCTTGCCGCAACATCAGAACTATGACCTTGCCGGCGTGTTTGGTCAGGACGAGATTGCTCTCCTCAATCGTCGCCTCTTTCTCACCGGAGGCGTGAAGGCAGAGCACAACATCTTTAGCAACTGGGAGGTCGAACCTGCCGCCCGCATTCTTTTCCGTGCAAGCGATCACCAGACCTACTGGGCTGCCGTGTCGCGCGCGGTCCGCGTGCCTTCACAGCTGGAGGAAAATTTCCGCCTCGCTGCTCCTATCAAGCCCGGCCTTGAGTTACTGATATCTGGAAACAAGAATTTCCGCCCTGAAACCCTTCTTGGCTACGAAGCTGGCTATCGGCACCTGATTGGTACGCACCTGCTGCTTGACGTCGCCGGATTCTTCAACAACTACGGTCAGCTTCAGGGTTTCCTTCCAACCGTCGTCAAAACCGACCCACTGGCGACGCCTCCCGAACCGGCGCTCACGACACTCTACGGCAACACGGTCGAGGGAAACACGCGAGGCATCGAGTTCGCCCCTGACCTGAAACTCACCTCCGCGTGGCGCCTCAAAGGTTCCTACTCGCTGCTGCGTTACAACCTGAAATCCCGCGCCGGCTTTAACGATGCCAGCACAATCACTGGATATGCCGGGTCGACGCCGCTCCATAAGTGGTCGATACAATCCCGGCTCGACCTTCCTCATTATCTTGAGTTTGATCAGGATTTGCGTCGCGTGGGCTCTTTGCCCGCTCAAAATGTTCCTGCATACACCACTCTCGATCTTCGATTGGGCTGGCGGCGAAGGTCCTTTGATATCTCCGTGAATGGCCGTGACCTCGTGGACCAGGGTCACACTGAATTTGGCGCGGGAGATGGCACGGTAGCGACCTTGGGTGTTCGCCGTAGCATCTTCGGCAAAATCGTCTGGACGCCTCACCCGTAGTTCGAGTTAGCTAGCGGTAATTCGAGACACTTACGTGGCAAACCCTTTTCGACAATACGCCGGAAGACAAGGCACACACGGGCGAACCGGCCCTCGCTTCCAAATAGATGCGAGGTACATGACAGTCTCACGTGGGTTCGTTAAGGCGAAACGCGATCGGTGCCTGCATTTTCTATTTGCTGGAGCACGTTGCCTGATCCTTCAACGAATATGGGCCGCCGTGTGGCTCGGTTCTGCGCTATTGCTTGTCGGCTCAATAGGTGCAAGAGAAGCCGCGGCGCAGACCGGTGCTCCCAGCCAAACTGATGTGGAGGCCGTATACCTCTATAACTTCGCTAAGTTTGTTCGGTGGCCGCCAGCGCCTGAACAACAAGGCCCATTTACCATCTGTGTCGCTGGCCAAAACGCGTTGTTGGACCGCCTCACGAAGATTGTCGCAGGCGAAAGGCTGGACTCCCGCCCATATGCGACTCGCCTGATTCAGACAGCGCAAGACGAACCGGGTTGCAACATTGTCTACATGAGCGAACTCCCCAAAGACCGGGCAGACAGCATCCTCAAATTTGCTGCTGATAAGCCTGTGCTCACAGTCAGCGATATGCCCGACTTCCTTTCCAGGGGAGGAATGATCCAGTTCCTGACGATCAATAAGCGCGTCCGGTTCTCGGTAAACCTTCAGCCGGTCGGGCATAGCGGGATATCTCTAAGTTCGGAACTCCTGAAGGTTGCCGTCACGGTGAGTGGCTCGCCGGCATCCGGAGGTGTGCAGTGAGCCGCCTCGGCATACCCACTCTTTCGAATCGCCTCATCCGCATGAACCTGTTAGTCAGCGGCTCCGTACTGCTGATCGCGGCGCTTGCGTTCTTTTCTTATGATCTCTACTCCTACAGGCAGCTTCTTGCTCGCAATATTGACGCTGAGGCGCAGATCGTGGGGGAGAATGCGGTTGCAGCGCTCCTATTCAATGACCGGGATGCCGCGACGACGACGCTCAATGGGCTGCAACGATCACCTGATATTGTCGCCGCCACACTCCTGACGCCAGATGGTAAACCGTTCGCACACTATGGGACGTCTGAGGCGCCAGAGGCCGGCGTAAACCGACTGGCAGCGCATGAAACCGATCAAGTATGGACATCCGGGACACGCGTAGCCATTGCGCACAGGATCGTCTTTCATGATCAGACCGTTGGGGTTGTCTGGATATCAGCTCGGCTGACGGAGATTGGTCAACGAGTGAGACGGTATTCACTAATAACTGGGCTGATCCTATTGCTCTCCATGGCTGCAGGTTCAGCCATAAGCAGTGTGTCACAACGCTCGATTGCTGGCCCAATCGTTTCTCTTGCAGACACAGCGCTGGTAGTCTCGCGAGGGCAAGACTACTCCTTACGCTCGAATGTGAAGCCGGACACGCGAGAGCTTACAATCCTGGTCGATGCGTTCAACACAATGATCGGTCAGGTGCAGGAACGTGATTCCGAGCTCAATGAAGCCCGAAATAGCTTGGAACTTCGAGTGGAACAGCGCACGATTCAACTGAAGAATGCGAATAAGGAACTTGAAGCATTCTCCTATAGCGTTGCTCACGATCTGCGGGGGTCACTCGAGGCCATCTCCAACATCGCCTTTCTTCTTGCAGAGGACGATCACGTCGTCAACAACGACGCTATTCAACCAATGTTGGCAATGCTCCGGCATTCCACCACGGCCATGGCGGAGCTGATCGAAGACCTATTGAACTTAGCTCGAGCCACAGGCGCTCCTGTCAGCCGCGCTCCCGTCAGCCTGACTGCGTTGGCCCGCGATATCGCAGGCCAACTTGCGACGGCCGACCCGCAGCGCGATGTGGAGTTTGTAATCGGCAATTTGCCTGAAATAAATGCGGACGCGGGTTTAATGCGCATTGTTTTGGATAATCTTCTGCGGAATGCCTGGAAGTACACCTCACATCACGCTAGGGCTCGCATCGAATTCGGAGCCAAATCAGCGGGTCCCTCAAACGGCGATTCGAATGGCCTGATCTATTTCGTACGCGACGACGGTGCTGGCTTCAACCCGGAGCAGAGTCCGAAACTGTTCGAGCTGTTTCATCGACTCCATGATGGAGGTCAATTCCCTGGCATGGGTATCGGTCTTGCAACGGTACGGCGAGTCATCGAACGCCAGGGAGGTTCAATCTGGGCCGAGGGGGCAGTAGAAAAAGGCGCTACGTTCTATTTCACTCTGGACCGATCTGCCGAGGAATGGCTCGAAGAAGGAGTGCACCGGATCGCATAAGCACTCGCGGTCTGGGCTGCGTCATCATCAATCGGCGCATAACATCCTGCAAATTAAAGCTCAGCGCTTGAAACCCTGCTCGGTCGTCTGGCCCGGCACGATCTTGCGAACGGTTCCAGGCTTCCACTCGCGAGCAATTTTCAGATCGTCCGCAACCTTGGCTGTCATGGCGGTGATGTTCACGTACCCGGCCCGCCCGTACAATGCGGGCACATACTGCCCGTCGCGCACCGCTGCGTAATGTTTCCAGGCCTCCAGCGCGCTATTGAGATGGGTTTCCGCCGAAGCCTGCTGGCTGGCATCGCTGCTCAGGTCATACAGCCCGAGATCGCTGGCCGCGCGAATCTTTTCTGCGTAATACTCTGCCAGCCATCCCAGCGATTCGCAGTCCACCAGGGTCTTGCGATACTCCACCTCATTTGAGGTGGGCGTCTGCATCCGTAGAGCAGCAACGGATTGCAAACTCTCGCGGGAGGCAGTCTCAAGCGCATCCGCGATCTGCAATGGCGTCGTTTCGGTCATTGGGCGCTTCTCCAGTAGATTCGTCCTCCACTGGCGGATGTTCAGCACATGTGCACCCGGCATCGATTCGCCTTCGGCGAAGTCGAGGACCGTGTAATACCTGCTCTGGGCAGGGTTCCTTGAAGAGGCTTCAGGGAACCACTTGATATCGATATCCCCCCAGAAAAACCGGGTGATCAGCGGCATAGTCTCCGATGCAGACTGCAGTGCGCGATAAAGCCCAAACGTGCTGACTCCGGGGAAGCGTGCCGCCAGCACGTCCTTGAAGTGGGTATCGGGCAGCGTGGGGTCGTAACTCAACCTGCCCATCAGCATGAAGCTATACCACTGCTTCTGAATGACAAGTTGGCGCGGCCCTGGACCGGGGTCGCGGTCCAGAAACTCGCGTCCAAGACAGTAGCCGTCTCCTCCCATCATGTATCCGCCTGATAAGTTGGCAGGCGGCATATTCGTGACGTAGTCGCGCATGTAGTCCGGATCGCCAAAGCGGAACGAATAAATATCGTCGTTGCGCACTTCCAGCCACATCTTTTTCCCGGCCGGTAGAACACTCAGGCCGTCCTTGATCATGGGTGGATTGGGAATCGAATACATGTGCGCGACGGAGTATTTGAAGCTGAAGTCGACCTGACCCGGGAAGTCCTTCCAGTGCTGCATGATCTGGCTCAGGCTGGTCTGATGAAAGCGATGAATGATGTGGAACTTGCGATGCGGAGTCCCACGCAGCGCATCTCGCGCTCCCTCACCATACGTAGCCCAGATCCAGTTTTCCTTCTCGTCGTCGGTTGCGCGGGGCATGTTTTCACCGGAAGTGACGCCCATGCCATCGAGCAGAGGGTAAGTCTTGATCAGTTCGCGGACTGAGTCGCGCATATAGGCAATGGTGGTTGCATTGGACATCGCATCCGTAATGCCATATTTCCCAGTCGCCCCGTGAGTGAAGACATTCCAGGTAAAGATATAGACGGCGACGCCGCGGTCGTGTGCGTATTGCATTACCTCTCGCCAGAACGCGATCTTCTCATCCATGGTCATCGTTTTCACGACAGTGTGTTCGGCGTACGCTCCGTTCGCATCCATCTTTCCCTGCCAGACGTCATTGAGCGCGACGTCCGGAAACTCGGGGACTTTGACCATTGAGGGAAACGGATGCTCACTCCAAAGCGAAAGCACGTTGTACCGATCGCGCGCCATCTCATCGATGAATTCATGCCAGAAGTCCATCGACCACATCTCCGGAATATTGTCCTGCGACGACGTATTCCTGTCGGAGTAGGTGGGAGTCCTGAAGTCCAGCGGGAAATTGAACTTGATGCCGCGATCGATAATATGCGGCGTGTGGACACGAGGATCGGAGACGAGCTCGCTCACCGTCCCCAAACGCAGCCCTTCGGCGATATCCAGACCGCCGTACATGGCGCCCGAAGCGTCGCCGCCTGTGATGACGACTGTGCCGTCCGGACTGCGGCTCAGGCGGTAGGCCTGAGCTCCCAAAGCACTGTCGATTTTGAAGCTGACACGCGGCGCGGCCACGGATGAAGCCTTCGCCGCGGCGCTGATCTCCCCTGCCGCAAACTCCACCGGGGTGGCATGAACAGCACCGGAATGAAAAAGAAATGCCGTGAACAACAGGGACGAAAGCACGCGAATCTTCATGTCATCACCACCAGATTTTTACTTCAACTAATTACGAGAAACTTCAACTGCAAAAGTGCTCTGCCCGGTCGCGCACTCGCATCCAGCGCAGCGCGCTTATCCCCGAATGGCTCCAGAATTCCGTTGAGAAAACCCCGCATCGTTCGACGTATAAATCCCGCTGTCTTGGACCGCTGACTCACATCCGGATGGTCATCGTCTGTTCAGCGAAGGTGATCATGTGTTCAGCTTGTGTGCCTGCCAGTTTAACCCGCATTTTCTTTCCCTCAAGCATGCGCCTACCACCTGTTTGCGTCAGCAGCAGGGTCCGTGTGCTGTCCTTCCACGAGCACTGCATCCGAGCAAAATCTCCCTGCTGATATTGAAAGCTGCGTCCGTCGTCGTCAAACCAGGTCGATTCGCCATCAGCCCCCGGATACACCTGCAGCGTCAACGGCTCATCGCTCGGCTCATCCGCATACTGCCGCACCGGTCCCATCGGTATAACTGCGCCAGCACGAACATACAGTGGGATTGTTTTTAGGTCCACGTCTCGCGAGATAACGCGCATGCCGTCCTGTCTCGCATTGGTCCAGAAGTCCCACCACAATCCTTGCGGCAGATAAAGCTCTTTTTTCGTCGCGCCCTGCTCCACCACGGGCGCGATCAGCATGTTCTCTCCCCAAAGATAGGCTTCTTTGGTTGCGAGCGCCTTCTCGTCCTGCGGCCACTGCAGCCAGAGCGCCCGCATCATGGGCATGCCTGTGCGGTGCGTCTGCTCCGCGGCCGAGTACATATAGGGAAGCAGACGATACCGCAGCTCCAGATACTCTCTGCAGATACTCTCAACATCAGCATCGTGCAGGTCCTGCGGTCGCGGCCAGTCTCTGATGGACTGAGCGCCTTCCAGCGGCCCGGGGTCTCCCATATTCCAGCCCCACGGCAGATGCAGCTTCCACGCGCGCCCATGTGAGCGAAACAGCGGGCAGAATGCGCTGAACTGAAACCACCGCACGTACAGCTCCGGCGTGTACTCGCGCCTGGTTACAAAGCCGCCGGTATCGGTGCCCCAGTAGGGAATGCCGCTGAGTCCAACCGCAATGCCGGTCTGTACCTGTCCGGCAAGGGCCTTCCAGGTGGAATCCACATCACCGGACCACAACCATCCATAACGCTGCAGGCCGGCGTAGCCATTGCGATGCAGGGCAAAGGGCCGTCTGTTCGGATGCACTTTCAGCGGACCATCCCAGTACATCTCATTGCGATCGAGCCGCGACTCAACCGGCAACAAGTCACCCTCGTCCGGCCACCAGCCATCGACTCCGGCCTCCATGGCCGGCACGTGCTGTTGCCAGTAGGGAACTGCATCGCTCGGATTCAGAGTTTCGCTACCCGTATCCGTTACCTTGCCGTGAAAATCATACGGCGGCGCGGTATGCAGAATCACCTTCAAATGCCGGGAGTGGAACTCATCGATCATGGCCTTTGGATCCGGGAAGACATCACTGTTGAAGGTGAAGGAACCATGTCCCGTATTCCATCCGGAGGGGCAGAAGCCCGTGCCCAGGTAGATCACTGCATCGCACGGCAGTTTCTTCTCGCGGAAGCTCTTTCCGATCCCTAGTACCTCATCCCGGTCAGCCAGCGTCCGGTGCGACTGCATGTAGCCCAAAGACCACTTCGGCGGCAGATGCGGAGTACCAGTCAACTCGGCATAACCGCGCAGTACCTCGGCCGGAGAATCACCAAGGACGAGGTACACATTCTTCGTAGAACTCGCGACCGGAGACTGCACGACACCCATACTCCCAGACAGGTCCATCGTGCCGAACGGCTGGCCAACAAAGACGCCCCAGCCTTCGGGACTCATCACCCACGGGATCGGTACGCGGGAACCCGCCGTCAGCAGCGTAGGCGTACTCTGCCCGTTCCGCATGGCGTCCTTCGTGCCGCGCAGATCCCATTGCGCCATCCCTTGGCCCAACCCGAAAAGCGGCTTCTCGCCGAGATTGAATCGGATCGCTGTACTGTCCGTGTCGATCTGGAGGATCTGCCGAACACGCCCGCCAGAGTCCGTGATGACGAAGCGCAGCGGATCTTCGTGCATGGCGACCCTATACCTTCCCCACGCGATCGGCGCTTCTGAAGCAGGCATCCTCGTTAGGTTTTCTCGTGAGCGGCCAACAACCCCCAACTCCGCAACCGGCGCTGGAGCCGTCGCGGGAGCGATGGCGATGTGCAGAACCCGCGGAGAAATCTCAGACAGCCGCAGGTCCAGCTTTCCAGGCTTCGCCGTCGAGAGCGCGTGCATGCCGGACGCATTCAGCTGCTTGTAAAGGAGCATCTGCGCGATGCCGGCACTCATGCCGCCAAGAAGAGTTCGCCGTGTTAACACTATTTTCCCGTCCGTAGTTCGCTTTCTGACTCGTCCCAACTAATTCATTGAATACGTTCCCGTCGATCATAACCCGCGGACTATATAGATAGCCGCCTCCCGCTCTATCCCCTGCGGCGAATGTTGGTTTGCTGGGTTTTCTCAAACTCCAGCGCTTCGGCAAAGCACTCGAGTATAGTCGTGCATTAACTCAGGAACTACGGAGACGGACCTATGTTGAAGAAGCAATCGTGTATCGCGGGAATCACAGCACTGATGGCGATCATGTGCCTTGCGCCGCGTGCCTTCGCGCTCAACTACTCAAACAGCCAGGGCAATCAGGCAACGTTTGAGACGCTGGAAGAAGCGCGTGTCAATGGGCCCGTAGCCATCGAGGCGCTTGAGGGCAACAAGGGCCGTACGTACAAGTCGCATCCCGCGCTCGATGACTATCCCAAGGGCACCACCTTCGTCTACCGCTCCGCAAATATGTATGGCGGCCGCGCCGCAGCCCGCATGAACACCGACATCCTGGTGTTCAGCGCCAAGTCCTTCGCCGGCAAGGAGGACGCCCTCGCCTATCTTAAGAGCCTCGGCCTCACCAACATCATCGACCAGGCCAAGGGGAGCGTCATCCTGGTTACGCCCGCGGACGCGAAGGCCGGCTTCACCGCTGCCGACCAAAAGGACTACTACGCGCTGCAGACGGCCATCTTCACTCAGAAGGCCTCGAAGACAGTCGACAAGGTCACCACCTCTTACCCCGACGGCGAATACTTCGGTGGCTTTGCCTACACCTACCTCGTCGGCATCGATGGCGGCGCAACCTTTCTCAATAACTACGTCGCCGGCACGCTCGACTACATCGGCCGCGTCGCGGGCATGCTGCTGATCAACGGCAACATGGAGAACGTCCGCCCGATCGCGACCTTCGTTCCGGTGTATCTGGTGAACGCACCCGACGCCGTGGTCGAAAAGTACAAGCATGCCAACCACACCGACGCATCGACCACAGTCCATGGTGTCGAGTCCTTCTATGACCAGTCGCTCCCGCTCAGGCGCGTAGTCGTCGCCCACGACGCCAATGCCGAGGCCGCGAAGTACATCAAAGATGCCTATGACAACCTGTTCACCAAGGCCATGCGCATCCCCGTCACCAAGGCCGGCCTCTACACCGCTTCCACGCCATACCAAGGCGCCTCAGGCGACCAGGACCCCTACTCGCTCTGCGAGCGCGACGTAATCATCAACGGCGTCACAGCCGACGGCATCCATGTCGCGTCCAAGCATGGCGAGCAATTCAGCGACCTGAAAACCTCGACCGGCGAATACCTACAGAACTGGGTGGAGTTCCTGCCCACCGAAGTGCTCAACAATACCGCCAAGCCCGGCTCGGTCCCGCTCGTGCTCGCCCTCCATGGCGGCGGCGACGATATGACCCAGTACGTCGATGAGATTGGCCTGCTCAGCCTCGCTGGACACGAGCGCTTTGCCATCGCCGCGCCTGAACATCAGTCCATCGGATTCCCGCCACGCCGCGTTGCTCCCGGCCAGCCGAATCCCGACGACGCCATCCTTTCTAAGGCCCTCCCGCGCTTCGTCAAATACATTCTCAAGACGTATCCCGCGCTCGATCCCTCCCGCGTCTACACCACCGGATACTCCCTCGGCGGCGGCGCCACTCTCCGCGCCATCAACGGCGACCCCTCCGTCTTCGCCGCCGCCGTGCCCATGGCCGCCTCGCCCTACGTCGGCACGCCGGAGCAGGCCGCGCAGTTCAAAAATGCCCATCTGCCCGTCATGTTCACGACTTCATCCTTCGACCTCGGCGGAGCCTTCGACCAGGCTGCCGGAACCATCTCCACCAGCTACCAGAACCAGGTCAATCTCTTCCTCGGCTACAACGGCATGAGCACCGTCTCCTACGACTTCAAGGACTACCCCCTCGTCGGCTTCAAAGCCGATCGCATCGAGAAGATCAGGCTCAACGGCGAGTACAGCAACACCCGCTGGTACATCGACAACGCGGACGGAGTTCCCATGGTCGCCGTCAGCTACACCGAAAACCTGAACCACGCCCTGTATCCCGAATACGCCAAAATCTTCTGGAACTTCTCCAAGCACTACTCCCGCAACCAGAAAACCGGCCAGATCCAATACGACCCCTACGCCAGATAGCTGATTCTCCGATGCACCCGGCCCATGACCGCAGAGCGCTACGCCCGCCACCTCTACGACGGTGAGAACCGCGTTTGTGCGGTGCAGTCCGGCACCGGGATGATTACGAAGTACATCTACGACACTTCCGGAAATCGCGTTGGCAGAGGCACGAGCACGGATTTCACCACCTGCGATATCGACTCCACATTCCAGCTGACGGCGGAGTGGGTGGTGGACCAGAGCGGGGAGCAGGTGACGGAGTTGGATGGCTCCGGCAATTGGGTGCACACCAATGCCTTTGCGGGGGGGCAACTGGTCGCGACCTTGGATACGGCGAATCACGCAACCTACTCCAGCCCAGCCGCGCATTACCAATTCTCTGACTGGTTGGGCAGCCGTAGGGTACAGGTGGATCCCTCTGGAAATCTCGAGCAAAGCTGCAAAAATAGCCCATTCGGGGACCTCCAGGACTGCCTCACGACGACCTTAACCACAGCCAATGACGCAACCGAACACCACTTCACCGGCAAAGAAAGAGACACAGAATCAGGTAACGATTTCTTCGGCGCGAGATACTACAACAGCAACACGGGCAGGTGGATGTCGCCGGACTGGAGCGATACTCCAAGCCCGATCCCATATGCGGACCTGCCGAATCCGCAGAGTCTGAACCTTTACAGCTATGTAAAGAACAATCCCTTAAGCAGGACTGATGCAGATGGTCACTGCGACGTCGATGGAGAGCATCACGGCGGGCTGTGGTGCTTCGCACATGCGCTCGGTATCACCGAAACTGCGAAAGAAACTCAAACTCGATTGGCGAACGAAGCGAGTGGATTTATCGCTGCTAATCACATCGGTTTGATCTACGTCAATGGCCAATGGCAACAGCCGAGTTCTGCGAGTAATGCGCAGCTCGTTGACTGGTGGGATGCCTACAACAAGGACAATCAAGACAATATCGCCCATGGGGGACGCGGCCTGGCATTTGCCGGAGCCGCTGCCGGAGCATTGACGACTCCGCAGGCGCGCGACCTCGCCAAATACTTGGGATTTCGCCCTGTGAATGTTGACTGGGATACTCACGGCCAGACTGTTTTTGAAAAGAATGGGCGTTACATCTCGCTGGATAAGGACTCACACTCTGGAGGGGTCTGGAAAGAGTTTGATCGCCAAGGTAACAGAACCGGAACGCTCGATGCCTTCCTCAACAAAATTGGAAAGTAGGATATGCCCTTCTCGATACAGTTTTTGGATGAACCACTGCTCTACCCTTTCGATGACGCTAAGACTCCGGGAGCACCTGGCGTTTTGGTTATGGGAGAGTCTAAGGAAGGGTTCTGTTCCAGCCTCTATCAGTGGAGCAAGCAGCAATACGAATCTCAGTGGCAACGAGCGATCCAGGTGCTGCTGAACGAAAATTCTAAGGCCGCGTTGATCGTTGAATATATCGGTCCAGACGCCGCCTCGCATCTGGAGTGGTGGGCCATGTACAGGGAAGGAGAGACAGTCTATTTGCAAGATCAGCTCCTTTTTTACTCCAAACTGAGAGAGCCATTTTCTCTCGATGCTCCATTTGCATCCCTCCGGGACCGTGAGACGATCAACTCGGAGGGACGACAAATCTCCGAATGGAGTGTCAGCCTCTCCGAGATTAAGCAGTTTGCCGGTACGATCGGCGTCTAATGAGCCTAGGGATTCGCGTACGATAGAGAACTGCCTCTACGATGGTCTACGCCGCTTATGCAACCAGCGCATGTTTTTCGCGACCGCTTTCTTCCGGCAAAGAACGGGATCCTGGCAGCGGCTTGGATTACTTCGGCGCTCGCTACAATGGCTCTACGATGGGCCGGTTCATGAGCCCCGATCCCATTGGCATCATGACGCAGAAATTGTTTGACCCGCAGCAGTGGAATGGCTACGCCTATTCAAAGAACAACCCTCTTCGTTTCATAGACCCGTCCGGCATGTACGTGACGACTTGTAAGGACGGAGATAAAGGTGTGCGAAAAACGCCGCTGATTTCGAAAAATCCCGGCAGCGGGACTTGAAGAGCAAGGATGCTTCAGTTCGTTCCGCAGCGGGTGCTTATGGCGATCCCGGTAAGGCAAACGGCATCACGGTGACTTGGGGCGACCCCGGAAAGGGAGCTGCCGGGGGAACCACCGTCACAGGGTTGCATAACAATGGTGACGGAACCTTCAGTGCGGAGGCGACCGTAACGCTTCGTACTGGGCAATCTGGCTCGGAACTAGATGCCACAGTTGCTCATGAAGGACAGCATGTGTCGGATGCTGATGGTTTTGCAGCAACCGTGACGCCGCAGGGTTATTACGATCTCTCGAAGAACCTCACGAGCTTCCAGACAGAGATGAATGCGTACCGAATCACAAACTCCGTCTTGAATGGCAACGGTGTTCAGCGTTCATATGGCTCCTGCGACAGTGGCCCCTGTGCGCTCGGTGTAGTCAATCCTGATCCGACAATCAGGCAGCTACTCGCGAATCCTGCTAACGGGTACGGAGTGACAGAAGCGAATCAGGGTAGTAGACAGAATCCCAACCTCACAACCCCGAACCCTAAGCCTCAATGAGGAACGCTATGAAGTTACTGAATCAACTCGCAGTGGGACTTCTCTTGTCGGTTCGAGCATTCGGGCAAGCTCCTACAGAAGCAAAGGCTCCAGCAGTTCCAATACTGCTGGAGGCTGCTCTGCCAATGTACCCTCCGATCTGGCGGGCAGCTCATCTAACCGGCAAGGTGACCGTGCGTGTGGCCGTCAAGAGCGGGCGCGTTGTCGAAACCGCTGTGGAGTCGGGGGAGCCTCACTTGCAGGTGCCCACGATTTCAAACCTGAAAACATGGCGCTTCGACGCTCAGGTGTCCGGTGCGTTCACGGTGACCTATTCGTATGAAATCTCCGGTGAGCCGACCGACGATCCCACCAATCCCAAAGTTGAAATCCTCCCTTCTCTGGACGTGAAGATCACGGCGCGACCGGTGAAGCCGACCTGCAACGACTGTGGAGCGCCGCCATCGGTCGTTATCCCGCCCCATCCAACCGGTGCAAGCGCCAGCCACGAAGCCGGTCACGCTCAGGGGACAACTACTCACTAAATCCGTCCACAGGCCGCGCCAGCGGCCCGTAGGCGCGTCCGTGGGCCTTAGGCGGGTGCCCCACATCTGACCCACACAAATAAATCGGGTGCCCCACATCTGACCCACACAAATAAATCGGGTGCCCCACATCTCGGCTTCATGAGGTGTGGGTTTCCAGAGGTGCTAGCCTCAACCCATGACCCAAGGGCTCGAACGGCGGTACGGCTTCGGCCACCATCATTTCGTCACCTTCTCCTGCCATTGCCGGTTCCGTATTTTGCAACTGCTGCAGCAAGGGACATCTTCGAAGCATCTCTGGAAGGCGGGTGGCCCACGGCGGGTGGCCCACATCTGATCTCATCCCAGTACATTGGGTGCCCCACATCTCGATTTTGAGATGTGGGTTTGCAGGGGTCCAGGCTCACCCTCATCAGGAACGGGTGGTACGCATCATTCTGGGTCTCCCATTCATCCGCTTGAGCATGACTGGGAATGTGCCACCAACCAGACTCGCCATACAATACCGACGACCACCGTAGTGCCGGAGGGCACGTCTTCAGGCGTGCCAAGAACCAGCCGCCGCGCAGCGGCTCCCGCTCTGCCGAAGGCTCGCCCTGAGGATGCACTTCACCTCCGCTCGCATCACTCCAACTCCTTCGCATCGCTCCGGCTGCCCAAAGCGCAAAAGCGTCAGCTAGTAGCTAGCAGCTAAAAGCTAGTAGCTAGAAACGCTGTCAAGCCCCCACCGCCGTGGAAAACCCCGCATCTCCTTACCGCGCAGTCACTTCCACTCAGAATTTCCATGTGACACGAGTTATGCCCCACCTGCTATCCTTAAATTAGGAATGAAAAAGGCCCGGCACCCGCCGGGCCTTCGTCTATTAACCCAAACGTGACTCCCCGCACCTAACCTCAACCATTGCAACAGCATACTGTTACTAGAAAGGGACTCCCCTCCGCTAACCTCAATGCCATCAACAAATAGCCCGAAGACACCCCATACCCCGGGGTAGGACCCTAAAGGGCTTTGTAACCAACCTCGGTCCTCTCCTTCACCGCATCGTCATTGAGCGCGACTCCGATCCCCGGCTTGTCGCTCACGGTGAGGAAGCCGTTGTTGAGCGTAACCGGCTCAGTCAGCGACGTGTAGCTCCGGTTCAGGTAGTACGTCCACTCCAGGATCATGAAGTTCGGCACCGTGGCGCACACCTGCGCATACGCCATCGTGGCCAGCGGCGAAGCGACCCCATGCGGCGCCAACGGAATCGAGTACACCTCCGCCATCGACGCGATCTTGCGCGCCTCGAGCAGTCCGCCCGTCTTCGACATGTCCGGCTGAATGATGCTGAGCGCCTCCTTCTCCAGGAACGGACGATAGCCGTAGCGGCTGTAGATGTTCTCACCCGCGGCAATCGGAACATGCGTGTTGTTCCGCACCCGCAGCATCGCATCCACATCGTCGCTCGGAATCGGCTCTTCCACCCACATCGGCCGCAACGGTTCAAGCAACCGGCACAACTGAATCGAAGTTTCCACGTCGAACCGCGCGTGGCACTCGAGCGCAATATCGTAGCTTTTGCCCAGCTTCTCGCGAAAGCCCGCAACAAAGTTCACCACATCGTCCAGCTGCGCCGTATTCAGATGCAGCCCCCACAGCTTCCCCGGATCGAATCCCTTGTCCAGCAGCCACCCGTCGGGACTGTAGTCGGTCCCAATCTTGAGCGCCTTCACATTCGTCTGCGCGATGATGCTCTTCGCCTCATCAGGACTCGCCGCATGCAGATACACCGGAAGCTTCTCCCGCACGCGGCCGCCCAGCAGCCGGTAGACCGGAACATTGAGAGCCTTGCCCGCGAGGTCCCACAGCGCCATCTCCAGCCCGCTGATGGCGCTGAAGTACGGGCCGCCCATGCCGCGCATAAACAGAGGAGACGGCGGTCCCCCGGTTGATTTCTTCCAGCCCCACAGATCGAAGAGAATGCCTTCAATGTCCAGCGGGTCGCGCCCCACCAGCTGAGGACCCATATAGGAGTTGACGATGTCCTCCGCGCCAACCGTGTCCATCGTCTCTCCGGTGCCGGTCAGGCCCTGGTCCGTATACACGCGGATGAACCGGCTGTTGAAGCCATCGCGAAGTCGAACCGCCCGAATCTCGCGAATCTTCAATTTGGGAGCGAACGACGTGCCTTGGGACCGTGCATCGGCGAGGTGCGCGGCGTAGAACATCGCGGAATACTGGATAAACCTTCGACGATTCATCGACGCGACCATATCACGAATCGCTGCCGAGCCGAACAGCGTCCCTGCTCGATCCGCGTTCTTGCGTCCCACTCTCACGCGGGAAGAGCAAGGGTCAAAACCTCCATGAAATTCTCTACTTCTCCGGTCAACGCCAAGCGGAGAGCGAGCGTTAGGTACAATCCTTGTCACTCCCCCGCTAGAAATCAAAAATAATCATTCTTGCCGGAAATAAGTGCCATTTATGCGTGGACACTCCCGGTGACCCGCAGCCGAGCTCGAACAAGAGTACGAAATTCTTGACAATTCTATTACCGGACAAGTAGAAATGGCAGGCCCTGAAAAATAAGCAGAACCCATCGTTGCTTGGGGGTCCACGTCCGCAACGAGGGCATATTTCTACACACTTGTAGTCCTTTAGGAGACGAAAAATGATGCCAGAGCAGCACGCCGCACCACGCGGGGTCGAGAGACTATGTCAACGCAGTTTCATTTGGATTCTGGCCCTTATTGCCGTGCTGTCCATCAGCGGTCGATATGCATCCGCCCAGGTATCCGCTACTGTATCGGGAACGGTAACTGACCCATCAGGGGCGGTGGTGCCGGACGCAGCGGTCACCGTGGTCAACGAAGCAACTGGCGACGTCCGTCCTACCCAAAGCAACAAGGCCGGCGTGTTTGCCATGCCAAACCTGATTCCGGGCTCTTATTCGGTGAAGGTTACGGCAAAGGGATTCGCTCCCAAGGAACTGACGGGCATCGACATTCACGGCGGCGATAGCATCAAGCTGCCCACCTTCGTTCTTGCAGTGGGCGCCACTACGGATACCGTCACGGTAACCTCCGTCTCTGGCCAGATTCTCACCACCGAGAATGGCCAGCGCAGCGAAACGCTCACCTACAGTGATATTCAGGACCTGGCGCTGACTGGCCGTGACACGTCCGAACTTCTGAAAGTGCTTCCGGGCGCGGTGATGGTCGGGAACAACAATGGCTATAACGACCTCTCGACGACTACCGGCAACAGTGCCGTAGGAAACGGCATTGGCTTGAACGGTGCGCCCTACAAGGGGGGCACTGCGATCAACATGGACGGCGCCAACATCCTTGACATCGGCGACGATTTCGCCGGCCTGGCCACAATAAACCCTGAAATGACCCAGGAAGTCCAGGTGTTGACCTCGGCCTACGGGGCGGACACCGCCAACGGCCCCAACGTGATCAACGCCACCGGCAAGTCAGGTGGCGACCACTTCCACGGCAGCGGCTGGTTCGTTGTTCGCAACGATGTGATGAACGCCAACGACTGGCAGGACAATCACCACCTCGATGCAAGTGGCCATTCGGCTCCTAACCCCAAGGGCGGCGCTTCCTACTACTATCCTGGCGGCGACATCAGCGGTCCGATTCCCTATACGCATAAGAAGGCCTTCTTCTACGGCGGATTTGAGATGCCGTTCCAGAATCAAGGCAACGCCAACATTCTGCGGCTTTCGATTCCTACTCCGGAGATGCTGAAGGGCAACTTCAGCATGGACAACGCCGACAACCGCAACCTGTGCCCCGGCGGGTTTGTCAATTCCGCCAATACCAACGTTGGCTTCAATGGCGCCTCGTATAACCAGGGATCCTGGTGCCAGAACATCGCTAAAAGCAACGGCAACACCACTTATACGGTCTTCTCAGACGGCACTTCACCCACCGCAATGCCCGGAACTGTCACGACTAGCTATGCGAACGGCTCGAATACCACGACGGTAGTCGGCTCGAACGGCGGCTATGTGCCGGCGCAGTACATCGACTCCAACATGCTGGCATTCACTAAGCTCTGGCCCGCGTGGACTTCCCCCTATGTCGCCACGTCAACCGCTCAGATTATCGCAAACGGCGGATACAACTACTACCAGCCCATCATTAACCATGACAACGGCTGGGTGGCGCATGGTCGCGTCGATTACAACTGGAACGCGACCAATCAGTTCTATATCTCGTATCAACAGAGTTACGATAGTCAACTGTCCGGCAGTTGCGGGCAGACCTTCTATGCGGGTACCTGCCAAAACAACAATCTGCAGTTTCCCGGAGGTGGCCTGACGAAGCAGACCTTCTCCAAGGTCCTCACTGGGCACTACGTCCACACGTTCAGCCCCACGCTGACCAACGAAGCTCTGGCCACGTGGACCTGGGGCAACATCCCCATCGTCCCGGGTAACAATCCCAGCCTGGACTACCGCTCCACTCTCGGCGCGAACATTGGTTGCGTCTACTGCGTGTTTCCGCAGTACATGCCTACCTTTGGCGGATCGCAGGGCGGATACCCCGGACTGAACCAGGCGGACTACTGGGAGCCGAACAACTATTACGTCGTGAAGAAGGAAATTCCAGCGTTTGCAGACAACCTGACCAAAGTCTGGGGCAAGCACACTTGGAAGTTCGGCGCGATGACCTCTAACACCGACAATTACCAGGGAACTCCTGTCGGCGGTCCCGCCAATCTACAGGGCGCCTTGAGTATCGGTGGAACTCCGCAGAACCAGTTCAACTTCTTCGCCCGACAGCAGGGTAACGCAACCAACGCAGCAAACCCCGGCACCTGCACCGCCACTGGCCCCGTCACTTCGGCTTGCCCCTGGGGAGCTGTAGCCGGCCAAAATATCGGCAGCTATAACAACACGGTCAATTTCCTGACCGGCAACCTCACCAACTACCAGGAGAGCAACTCGGCGCCGCTGACGGATCTCGCTTTCCAGACGGTCGCCCTATACGCCAACGACCAGATTAAGGTCACCCGGCAGCTTTCGGTCGAGGTGGGTGCTCGCTTCGAGCACATCGGCTGGTGGTACGACCGGCAGGGCACTGGTCTCGCCGTCTTCTATCCGCAGCGTGTCCTGCCTGACTTCTACGCCGGCAAGTATGCCCCTGGCTTCTACTGGCACAAGATCGACAGTGGCATTCCGTTGAGTGGCCGCTCCGATCGTATCGGCTTCCTCTCGCCGCGCTTCGGCCTCTCCTATGATGTCTTCGGGACCGGCAAGACGCTGGTGCGCGGAGGCTGGGGCGCCTATCGTTACCAGGAAGCCTCCAACACTCCTCAGTCAGCTCTGAACACGTCTCAGGGGGTACAGGCCTTCTCTGCATCTTCTGCCATCCAGGGTGCTGGTCAGTCAAATGGCACGTTCCTGCTGTCGCAGATCAATCAGTTCAAGACCTTAGTGCCGAACTGCCAGGTGCAGTGCGCCAATAATGCGCAGTCCGGCTACGATCCCAACGATCACTACATTCCGCTGACCTACTCCTATAACTTCACCATCGACCAGCGACTTCCCTGGAACATGCTGATCGATATCGGCTATGTAGGAAACCGCGCCCTTCACCTGGCCGATAACGGACAGGACGGGACAAACACTCAGGGCTACGACAACCAGAACAAGGTTCCCTTCCAGGCTTACGGTCAGCTCGTTAACGGCCAGTGGGCAGGCAACGTGGATCCCGTCACCAAGAAGACGATCTGTAACCCGGAGAACCTGGGCGCTACCTGCTCCAGCGGCAGTTCGGACGCGGACTTCCGGCCGTACGGCAGAGTCCCCGGCTGCACGACCTCTGCAACGACACCAAACTGCACAATCTATGGAAGTAACGGCGTCAACATGTGGCAGCACAACGATTATCAGAACTACAACGCCTTGCAGGCGCAGTTGGTCAAGCGGTCCGGCCCGGTTACGATCAACGCGAGCTTTACCTGGTCGAAGTCGCTGGGCACCGTTACCACCTGGGATCCCTACCATATTGCACCGAACAATACCTATACCAACCTGAATCGGCCCTTCCTCTTCAATTCCTCGTACATCTATAAGGAACCGAACTTCTTTCATGGCAATCGCTTGATTGGGGGTGCCGTCAATGGTTGGATGGTCTCCGGCATCACGCTCTGGCAAAAGGGTCTCAACACCCTACCCAGTATCAACATCCAGTATGACCCTGCTTCGATCAACACCTATAACGCTGCACATCCTGGCAATCAGTTGTCGCTCACTGCCAATACACGCGGGGTTGGCCAAGCCACATTCTTCGGCACCAACGCTGGCATCGTTACAGGTCGTCCCCTGGTGAGTTGCGATCCAAAGTCCAACTTGAAGAAGTATCAGCTCTACAGGCCGTGCTTCGCCGCTCCGGCGTTCGGCACTTCCGGTGGATTCGGTTTACCCTTCGTCGCTGGACAGGCCTTCCTGGAGAACGATCTGTCGCTGTCCAAGACTTTCACCGTTCACGAAAAGAACAAGATTCAGTTCACCGCCTCGGCCTTCAACTGGCTCAACCATCCCCTGCCGACCTTCGGCTCCGGAGAATCGACAACGGAGTATTACTTCTACGACTACAACACGCACGCCATCACCGTAAACGATACGTGCGGTAACAACCCCACCCTGGCGAACGTAAGCGGATCGTGCAACCCGGGTAGCCCGATCGTAGCCAGCAATACCTATGGAACGGCGAATGGCCATCCTGAGGACCTGTTTGGTACGCAACACTTCAAGCAGGGCTTCGTCAGCGGCAACAGCCAACGCACGATGGAGTTAGAACTGAAGTACAACTTCTAGTTATGCTCCTCGTTCATTCACTGCAGTAGTTCGATAAAGCGGCCCGCTTGATTCAAGCGGGCCGCTTTCTGCTTCCACGGGGCCGCGCTGAATCACTTCACAAAGTTAGGAGATTCGCCATGAAGTTACCTTTTTATGCTTTGACGTTGATCATCGGAATCGTTCTCACCATCCACCTTGCCATGAACGGCAAGGTGGGAGCTGTGCTCAACAACCCGCGAGTAGCCAACGCGCTGTTCTGGTCCATTGGTGCGGCTGCCGCAATCCTCATTGGGCTCTCCGGCTGGCACACTGGTGCCTTGGCTCCTCTGCGAACGATGAGCCCCCTGCTGCTCGCCGCCGGTGCCATCGGAGCCTGTCTGGTCTTCGGGATCGCCTTCCTGATCCCACGGATCGGGGCAGGCAGGTTGACCCTCATTATGCTGGGAGGGCAAATCCTTGGAGGGCTCTTCCTCTCCAACTACGGACTGCTCGGATCTCCACGTGAGCCTGTGTCCTTACGCAGCCTGCTGGGGACGCTGGTCATGTTTGCGGGTATTGTTTTGGCGACTACGTAAGCCCACTCTCGCATGCAGCAGAGAACCGGGCTCTTCCGCCCAGGCGCCCTCCTACGTGGGTGTCCCGGGTGGCCTGAGGGTCCTTTCTCCGATGCCCCGACTCTCGTGCGAACATCGACGAACCCTCCGTGGTTCAGGAACTTACTCGTAACCCAAATTTGTCATTGACCCGCAGCCGGAAGATGGTTACTTTGTGGTCAATGTCCGATATGCAAACACTTCCACCGTCCCTTGAGAGCCTTCCGCCCGCGCCTCAAATCGCCTCCAATATCGGCGCAACCATTCGCGCCTATCGCCAGCAGAAGGGGATGTCTCAGGGAGACATTGAGAAGCGGACTGGACTTTTGCGGTGCTACTTGTCGCGGGTCGAGAACGGGCACACCGTGCCCTCGCTGGAGACCCTGCAGAAGATCGCATACGCTCTGGACCTGCACTTGGCCCAATTCTTCTCCGATGAGGTGGTGAGCCGGGAAATGTCCACGCTGCGGCTCAGCGAGGAGGAGATCCGGTTCCTCACTCAGATTCAGCGCTACTCCGCCCGTCTGTCTGAGAATGACCGCAAGCTATTATTGGCCATGGTGAAGAAGTTCGCGCAGACAACTCTAGTGTAGTTTCCGTGTGGGTCAGGCCAGATTGGCGATCCAGTAGCCAAATAAGGCAAGTGCCAGACAGGCGGCGGCAAAGGTCACCTTTTGCCGTTTTAGGTAGCGGTCCCGCCCAGAGGTCATTCTCGGGACCAGTGGCACGCCAAGCGCAAGGCCGCTGGCGAATCCGCCTATGTGGGCGGAGTTATCAATCCGCACGCCGACATGGATGAACATCGTGCTGAGGCCGATTGCCAGGTTGATCAGCGAGAACTGAACTACGCTCGAGCGCAGCCGCCGGAGCTCATACCAGGGAATCGGCAGCCGTCGGTTAGAGAGCAATACAATCAGAATCCCAGCAATTCCGAAAACGGCTCCGGACGCGCCGGCACCCACCTCCAGCAGATATTGAGGATCTCGAAACCAATGCGTAAATGCCACATTGATCGCCATACTCAGCAGATTGCCGGAGATCCCAGTCACCATGTAGACAGCCAGCACGGCCATCGGGCCCAGCAGGGGTTCGCCGAGGATGCCAAGGTTCCAAAGACACCACATATTGGAAGCAAGATGCAGCAGCCCCACATGGACGAAAGTCGCCGTCAGCAGCCGATACCACTGTCCATGTAGCACCATCCAGGTGTTATTGGCTCCGTAATGGACCAGAGCGCCATCCGAAGGCAACTTCGGGTTTACCCCATGGGTGACCATCCAGAGATAGACTGCGATGTTGATGCCGAGCAGGATATAGGTTCCAGGAGCAGAGCGGGGATCCCATACGCTGCGTTCTCGCGCCCTGTTGCCATGTCGCGGCGGGGGAACGTCGCTCTGGAGCGGCGGAATCAGGTCGCCTTTGGGCTTTGCGGGAGCGGAAGACATCTGCTGCATTTACGGTAACGCATCTCGCACAATCGAGTTGCCGATTCGCTCCGGGGCCCTTCGTGACCTGGTGGACCGAGCGCCACTAGCGTGCAGGGAGCCCGGCACGGGTATATCTGGAACTGGGATGAAAGCTCCGCTAAGCCGCGTTGCGGGTCAGACGCTCGCGGATGTTTTCCGGGAGACGCTGTTGCACTGCACTGGATACGATACCGGGGATGGGCGTCGACATCGCCACCAGAAGGCACAGCAGAACCGAGACAACCAGGCCGGCGATTGCGGCAGCTTCCAACGAGATTGTGACCGTGGTGTTGTGCACGTGGCCGTGCAGGCTGTTGCTCAGGTGCGTGATGGCCTCAACCCGGTGCAGCACAGCCGCGGCCATCAGGAATGCGAAGATGGAGAGCGAGCACACGGACAACAGCAACACGTCAATGGTACGAGCCAGCCGCTGTCGGCGCCTGCAGCTTGCGCATTCCGACAGGTGATGATCGTAGTCCTTGCGCATAGCGGGAGAAAGCCCCGAGATGTCGTAGCGCCAGCCCGCGAGGATGTCGCCGACGACGGTGTCCGTGCATTGTCGGATCAACTGGCGCGATCCTGAAAGCTCGATGATGGATTTTGCCATAGCTATAGAGTTCATTCTACTCGATATGTCTGTTGAGCGGGTGGGAAGTAGCAGCCAAATGCAGTGTTCTCGGAGGAACTTATTCCTGTAAATACTTCTTTCTAAAGGGAAAAATGATCAAAGATTGATTGGAGCAAGCGGGGTGCTCTGATCCGCCAATACGATCCGGTTTCCGAGCAACGACATTCGGCCGCCGATCGCCTGCTCGGCTGCAAGCAGAGCAAGAGACGGATTATTGTTCTGTTCCGAGAGGTGGCCCAGCACAATGTAGGCGGCGCCCCCATCATAGTCGCGGGCCAGGAATTCAGCCGTCGCGCGGTTGGACAAGTGGCCGACGCGCGACAGCACCCGCTGCTTGACCGACCAGGGATAAGGCCCATCCTTCAGCATATCCAAATCGTGGTTGGATTCGAGCAGCATGACGTCCACTCTTCGAAGAGCTGCTTTGACGTTCGGCGGAACATAGCCAAGATCCGTGGCAATCGCCATGCGGATGTGCTCACCCTGAGACTCGAAGACGAAACCGCAAGGATCGGCAGCATCGTGAGGGATGGTGAACGGCATCACTGAAATGTCGCCGATAGAGAAGTTTGCACCCGCCTGGAAGTACTCCACGGCAGGCAGGAAGGTGGAATCACGGCGCACGGCCGGAGCTTCCTCACACAGATCGTCCTCCGATTCGGAGGAGGCGGCCAGGTCACCTGCAAAAACTCCCTGTTCTGGCTCTCCGGCCTGGGTGGCAGCGAGCGCTTCCTTCTCCTGCCGAACTTTATCCAGCCATTGCGCATAGGTAAGCGTCGTCCGGGGAGTCATCATTCGCATCCACGCCCGGTGCGTTGGCTTAGTAAAGTAGACCGGGATGCCCAGCTTCCGCGCCAATACGGAAAGCCCGGCGATGTGGTCCTGGTGCTCGTGAGTAATCAGAATGGCATTCAGGCTGGCTGGGTCTTCCCCAGCCGCCTTCATGCGTTTCAGCAACTCCCGACAGGAAAGCCCGGCATCCACCAGAAGAGTGGTGTTGGAGGTGGCGACGACCGTGGAGTTGCCCTTAGAGCCCGAGGCGAGAACGGTCATTCGCATGCAAAGAGCATACGCTTCAGGGTTGTGGGTTTCGCGGCATTACCGCCGTTTTCTGCAGTAGGGAGCCGCCCTGGTACAGATGTAGAGAGGGACTCCAGGGACGGTCGCCGACGAAGACCCGGGAGGCGTCAGCGGTCAGTTGCGGAGCAGGCAAGAAATCCCTGTTCTATTTGGAAGACGCGCGGAGCGGCGCCAGGAAATTCACGGTCGCCCGCAGGACGACTTTATTGTCCTGGTTGTAGCAGTGGGTGGTTGTCGTCACAATGCCGTACTCTGGGCGCGATTTAGCGCGCCGCAGGCCAACGACTTCAATCTCCGTCCGCAGGGTATCCCCCGGGCGTACCGGCTCGGTCCAGCGCATCTCCTCAGCTCCGGCGCCGATCATACCTCCGGCGACACGAAGCGACTGCACGCGAAGCCGCATCACGATCGCAGCGGTGAGCCAGCCGGAAGCGGCGAGGCCATGAAAGAATGAGGCTTCGCCTGCGGCCTCATCCAGGTGGAACGGCTGCGGATCGTACTTCTGGCCAAAGTCCTTAATCTCAGCGGCGGTGACTGTATAGCTGGTGATGGAATTGAACTTCTGGCCGAGATAAAAGTCATCAAAGTACAGATCCTTTGCCATAGCGTCCTGCTCTCCTCGTTTATCAGTGTACGAAATGTGTCAGTCAGCCGAGATCAGCAGGACTGTAATGTTGTCGCGGCCGCCCTTGGCAAGGGCTCCCTGGATCAGTCCACTGCAGGCGTCCTCCAGATCGGCAGAAGCACCCAGGACACGGAAAATCTCACCATCCGCCAGCTCTCGCATTAACCCATCCGAAGCCAGGAGGAGGGTATCTCCGGGCGCAAGCGGCTGATCCACAATGTCTGCCGAAACCTGAGGCTGTGTTCCGATGGCGCGGGTGATGATATTGCGGACAGGAGAGAACTCCGCCTGCTCGCGGCTGAGCAGACCGGCCTCAATCTGCTCTTCTACGACCGAGTGGTCGGTGGTGAGTTGAAGCAGGCTGCTGTTGCGCAGGAGATAACAACGGCTGTCCCCCACGTTGGCAATCCAGGCTGTGCTTCCGAACTCCGTTTCCTGAACGAGCACACCCACCAACGTCGTGCCCATGCCCCGCAGGACACGGTACTTCTGTGCTCGCTCGTAAACCGCGGAATTAGCTTCCGCAACAGCTTGCGCCAATCGCTCTCTGGGCGATCGATCCGCTGGTACGCCTGCATCGAAAGCGTCCGGAGGGCCTGGGGACGGAATGGATCGGCCGAGCGCATTGAGAAAGGCCTCTGCGGCCAGGTGGCTTGCAATCTCCCCGGCAGCCGCTCCGCCCATTCCATCGCAGACGATAAAAACGCCAAACTCCGGGGCCGCGGCGCAGGTGTCCTGGTTCTCCGCACGGACGTGTCCGCGATCGGACCGCATCGCTGTCCGCAGCCTGGGGACGGTGTTGCGCACTGAACTTATGGAGCTTGCAGTCGCTTTATGGCGCATCCATTTCCCAAGCGGCCGCCATGTGCGACCGTCTGTAAAGATACTCCACGAATCGCGCGGGTCAACTAGACCCATTCAACTGCGGAGAACGGCAGGATAGTCTGTTGCTGGGAGAGCGGCGGAATTGAATCGAATCTGGCACGGGGATAACCTTAAAGCGCTGCGTCGCATAGCTCCGGAATCGGTCGCGCTGATCTACGTGGACCCCCCGTTCAACACCGGAAAGCGACAGTCCAGGCAGCGCATCCGCGTGGTGCAGGATACGGAGGGCGACCGTCGCGGATTTGGGGGCAGACGCTATCGCACCGAGCGCGTCGCCGGGGACAAGGATGAAGGATATCCGGATCATTTCGAAGATTTTGTCGGGTTTCTCAGGCCTCGCATGGAAGAGGCCCGCCGGGTGCTCACCCCATTCGGGAGCCTGTTCTTCCACATCGATTACAGGGAAGTCCACTATTGCAAGATCATGCTGGACGAGATATTCGGACGCGAGTGTTTTCAGAATGAGATCATCTGGGCCTATGACTACGGCGCGCGCTCAACCAAACGCTGGCCGGCCAAGCATGACAACATCCTCTGGTACACGCGTCATCCGGAGCGGTACACATTTCACCTCAGCGAATGTGACCGAATTCCCTATATGGCTCCCGGGCTGGTAGGGGCGGAAAAAGCAGCCCGGGGCAAGACTCCCACGGACGTTTGGTGGCACACCATCGTGTCTCCGACGGGCAAAGAAAAGACGGGTTACGCAACTCAGAAGCCGCTTGGCATCCTGGAGCGCATCGTCCGTGTGCACTCCAATCCGGGGGAAATGGTGCTGGATTTCTTCGCCGGAAGCGGCACTACCGGCGAGGCGGCCTCTAGGAACGGCCGCGAGTTCTGCATGGTCGACGAGAATGCCGAAGCCATCGCCATCATGGAGAAGCGCCTTGGAATCCGAGCGGAAAGCGTCTGACCCCCTCGTACCCCGCCCGTAACGCTGCATTTTTGCATCCATTCAGAGACAGGAACTTAGGAGAGGATATGGACTGGACGCCAGGGGGAATGAGCAGCGACGTCGAGGATAGGCGCGGCGGAGGAGGGTTTGGCGGCGGTGGCCTGGGCATTATTGGGTTCGTGTTCCTCCTCATCATCAGCCTGGTCACCGGGCGCAATTACATTGGCGCTTACCTGGCGGGCGGCGGCACTCAGACGCAACAGACGCAGGACCGGCCGGTTCAGGAATCGGCGGCCGAGCACCGTTCTGCGCAGCTCGTCTCATTCGTGCTGGACGATGTCCAGAAGACCTGGAGCCAGGTCCTGGCACAGCATGGAGTCGAGTATCGTCATGCAAAGCTGGTGCTTTTCCGGAATTACACGCCATCTGCCTGTGGCACAGCCCAGTCCGCTACTGGACCCTTCTATTGCCCCGGAGATGAAAAGGTCTATATCGACCTGGGATTCTGGGATGACCTGGCCCGCTTCGGCGGAAGCACTGCGGATTTCGCGCAGGCTTACGTAATCGCTCATGAACTGGGACATCACGTACAGAACATTCTCGGCACGGAACAGAAGGTTCGCCGGCTCGAACAGCAGGAGCCTCAGGAGAGAAATCACCTCTCAGTCGATGTGGAGCTGCAAGCGGACTGTTACGCGGGGGTGTGGGCTCACAGCGCCCAGGAGAGGAACATCGTCCATGAGCAGGATATCCAGGCGGGCCTCAGCGCGGCGGCAGCTGTAGGCGATGATCACCTGCAGAAGATGGAGCGGGGCACGGTAAGCCCGGAAACCTTTACTCACGGCACCTCAGCCCAGCGGGTGCACTGGTTTACCACCGGCATGCAGCAGGGTAGGGTCGAGTCATGCAATACCTTCCAGTCGTCTCAGGCGGGATCCGCGGAGTAGTCCTGCACGGCGAACGGGAACTCGAGCGCACAGCAGAAAATCACGATGAGTACAACGCCCTGAATCAACCCACAGTAAATCAGTCTCGTGGGATAGGTGAGCAGTGTAAAGGCCGAGAAAAGTGGGATGAACAGCAGCATCGTCCCTAGCAGCCCGCGCACTTTGATCCCCGCCCGATCTGCGCGGATTGCAACATACACGAGCACCGCGAGAGGCGCATACATGTGCACGAGCGCGTGATAGTACGAGATAGGCGGAAACATCACCATGAAAGTGCTGACTGCGAGCAACTGGTTGGCGACGGGCATCTTCCACAGCTTGCCAAAAAAGGCAGCGGTTATCACAACAGCGCCGCAGAGATAGTAGATAAGGCTTAACTTACTCAGAGGAAAGCCAACCGCGAGAGCAATGAACTTCGCCACGTCGATGACGGAGTGGTTCGCCACAAGTTCTCTGAGAGTCCACTCCGAGACCCGCTGGCCCTGGTATCCGAAAACGTTCATCAACGATCCTCGCCATGCAACCCCAATGCTGGGCCCGAGCCACCACAGCGAGAGCACCGTAGCTCCTGCAAAGGTCGCGAGTCCGGCAAGGAAAGCCGTGTAGCGGCGTCTCGGCAGCAGAAGGATGAGCAGGATAATCGGGAAGAATTTCATCGCCGCGGCCATACCCCATAAGACTGCGGCCGCAGAATCATGTTGGCGCCAGAAGGCCCACACTCCGAGCAGCGCGAACATCCACAGCACCAGTTCAATATTTCCCTGGTGTACCAGCCGCACAATCGGAAATGACATGCATACCAGCGTTACCGAAAGCAGAATTGAAGTTGCAGTTCCGATACCGCTGCGGATGAGCGCACGAATTGTCCAACTGATGATCGCTGCCAGCCACAATCCCGCGACGATCAAAAACGTCAATGCTGGAATTGGCGACCCATAAAGCGGTGCCATCAGCGCCGCTGCAAACGGCGGGTAGGCCACCGTACTGAACATCGGATATGGCCAGGGCCGGGCCTCTACGTTGAAGAAAAAGCTCGCCTGATGCAGCAGGGTATAGGTTCCGTTGTGCTCATCCAGATCGCCGAAAAGGGGGTCGCTGAGCGGATCCCAGTTATACCGGCTCTGCCCGGCATGGTACTTCAGCCAGCCCACCACGATGGTCAGCACAAGGCCAATAAAAGAGCACAGCCAAAAGAGCCGCAACTCGCGTGGCAAGCCGCCGCCCGCCATAGGGTCTGCCGTCCTCGTCGAATCCGCAGACGTCTTCCAGATATCTGGATCTTCGTTCCGACGAAGCGTCATCGCCCAAGTCTAGCCCACGCATCCTTGGCGGCAGGACGATCTCGCCTGCGCTGAACCAACGATCTAAACGATGCAGTTCAGCCCGCCCGAATGGGTGTCGTGGAAGCCGCTAGTCGTTGCTTGCAGTCTTGTCAAAGTAGAAGCACTCCACCAGAAGGCAGAAAATATGCTCCAGTGCGAGGTGTGACTCCTGAATATTCATGGTGATGTTGGACGGGATGATGACATTGATGTCCGAGAGTTCCCGCATGGAGCCTCCGCCATTGCCCAGATAGCTCACTGTGTGAATTCCCATCTTTCTTGCGAGTTGCAGTGCTCGGATGCAATTCTTCGAGTTGCCGCTGGTCGAAATGGTCAACAGCACATCCCCACTTATACCGAGAGCCTCTACCTGGCGTTCGAAGACATTTTCGTATCCGTAGTCGTTGCCGATCGCAGTCAAGATGCTGCTGTCGGTGGTGAGAGCAATGGCGCGTAAAGCGGGGCGGTCCTCCACGAGCCGCGAGACGAACTCTGCAACCAGATGCTGGGCATCGGCGGCCGACCCGCCATTCCCGCAAACCATCAGCTTCCGTCCTGCCTTAAGCGCATCCGCGGTAAGACGAGCGGCGCCGTACACGGCTTCATGGATCGACTCGTCATTGAGGACGCTGGTGAGCGTTGTGACCGATTGGCTAAGTTGCTTCTTGACCAGGTGTTTGATGACGCTCTCCTTATGGATTCAGTGTCGCCATAGGCGATGGAGGCACCACTGCTTCGGCTGGGACATCGCATTTGGGTGGCGCTGGAGGATATTCGAAATTGACTCGCTCAAGCTCCACGGCATACGGGCGCTTCTGGATGTGTGTGTAGATCGATCCAACATATTCGCCCATTACACCCATGAAGAGCAGTTGTATCGAGGAGATAAAGAATACCCCGATAAGAATCGGCGCAAGCCCGAAGCTGAAGGTCGACCAGAACAACAGCTTAAGCAGCAGGTATGTCACTGCGATCAAGAATGAAATACTTGCACCTACGAATCCCGCAAGAGCAGATAGACGCAGGGGCACCTTTGAATTGCTGATGATGCCAAGCATCCCGATGTCATAGAGGGTGTACCAGTTGTTTTTAGTAATGCCGAATTTGCGAACTGGTTGGTCGTAGAGCAGTTTGACCGTTGGCAAACCGATCTCCGCGATCATCCCTCGAAAGTATGGATAGGGGTCCTCGAAGGAACGAATAAGCTCGACTACCCTTCGATCATAAAGTCCGAACCCGGTGAAGTTCTGGATGGTCTGGATCGAGGAAAGTCGCTCGACAACCCGGTAATACTGCTTGCGCAGCCAGAACACCAGGGAGTGTTCCTCGCTGGTCCGCTTGATGCCCACTACGCAGTACGCGCCGTTCTCCCACTCCCGGACCATATCTGCAATCATCGCAGGCGGATCTTGAAGGTCTGCAACAACGCCGATTACCGCGTCGCCGCGGCACTGGAAAAATGCATGCATCGGTGACCGAACGTGTCCGAAATTACGCGAGTTCACGATGATTTTCACGTTCTTGTCTTCGGCAGCGATCGACTTGAGGATGGCTACTGTGTTGTCCTGCGACGCATTGTCGATGAAGACGTGCTCGTAATCGTAACGTCCGATCTGAGCCATCACCTCCCGCACCTGGTTGTACAGAATGAAGACATTCGCCTCTTCGTTGTAGCAGGGAGTCAAAATGGAGATCGTCTTCTTGCTCATGGCCTTCAGAACTCCTTCAATCTGTACCTAGGACGTGCTTAAGTTTCAACTGAGTTTCCAGACTTGGTGCGGAACGTAATCTTCTTGTGGCCGACGAAACTGTAAGAGGTCGAAAGCCCAATAATAAGAGCTCCAGCGATGTAGCCGGCCATCGCTTTGCCGGTGGCGACATACTGCACCACGGCGAGTGGACGCCCCGTGAGATGCAATTCAACTGAATGCAGCCACTGGTGCAGCAGGCTTGCGTGACGGTGCATCATTGATTGCAAGAAGCGGGTAAGCGCCGAGAGCGCCACTAGCCCCGGGATCATGCCCATCCCGTAAACCGCAAAACACTTCAGCCACTCGCGGAGGTAGTTTCCATGGGTGCGAAACACAAAAAACTTGTATCCAAAGTATGCGAAGGTGATGTTCACCGGCGTGGCCAGAATCGACGCTACCATCACGGTGAGATAGAGCCACCGGGCCGGAAAGAATGCATTCAGCAGTGTCAGCACGGCGACATAAACCACGTAAGCAAAAAGAGTGTTGCATATCCCGACACACACGTATCGGGTGAACTGCCCGGGAGGAAAGAGATTGACCAGCCGCTGCAATCGACCCCGTGGAATGAACGGGTCTTGAGGCAGCGGGACCACGGGCGGATGGTCGGGCAGAATCTCTGGACTCTGAGAGGGCGGTATCATGCTGGTTTTCCGGTCCAGCACCGCCTGCGGGAGCCCCACTGCAGCTGGCGAGGCAAGAGCGCGATCATACGGTGAAACTGCGGTTGCCTCATATCGTGTGCGGTGCTCTCTTGCGCTAGTTTACAAGCTGTTTGCCGCTCCATAGTCCACAAGGAATGACTCCGCAGAAAGTCACGCACAAACTGCAATTTCAGGAAGTTCTGGTCCGGGCGCGAGTTGCTCTGTTGGCGAGATCAATAGCAAAAGGCTTACAGGATCCTCGAATGCCTCCTGCTCCATTCAAGGTCGTGTATTTACAATTTGAGGATGATGGCCGGAGCCTCGGGGGTTGTGCGCGAAAGGAACGAGCGAGAAGGAGTGTCTCGACAGGACCGACGCAGCGCCTTTGCCGGCACCGCCGTGCTCACCGTGACTGCAATCGTGTGCCTTCTGATCCCCTCATCCCTCACACATTTCAAAAGGATTACGGGACAGCCCTCCTTCGTTCAGGACAGTTTTTACAAACAGGCGTACCTGAGATGGGACACCGTCCTGGCTGGGGTGTTCCTGGGCTCCTACCTGCTCGTCCCCGTGGGGTCTGCGGTCATTTCGCGTCTTCGGTCCGGATGGCGCAGCGCATATACCTATGCCGCATTACTCGGGATTTGCGGCGCCCTCTGGTTCCTTGTGGTCCATTTTGGCCGACATCAATTCGATGGATTCGATTTCAATATCATGATCGATCTCGGCTGGCGGCAGGTCCTTGGCCAGCAACCCTACGTCGATTTCCCGGCGACCACGCCTCCGGGCTTTCATCTGGGCGTCAAGTACGCGTTTCAATTGTTCGGGGTGAACTGGGATGCGCAGTTGTATCTCTGTGCCATTTTCGCTTGCGTAACTTTCCCTTGGATGTTTTGGGAAATGACCCAGCTGTCAATGGGACGGCTGTCCTCTGCCACCGTGGCGTTTGCAATCGAGTGCGCGGCAATGCTGACGCATTGCTATTGGTCCTACAACGATACAACTTTGATCCTTGCCGCCGTCTTCTTTCTGTCATGCCTTCTGTATATTTCGAATCCGATGGGCGTAGCCGTGCAGGCTTCTTACTGCGCTTCGCTCATGCTGCTCGCGTTATTTAAGGGGAACATGGCAGGCCTGACGATCGCCGGTGCGGTGACGCTGTTGTTCCTTAGTACGGCGCGTAAGGCGAGGATGGTGCTGCTTACGATGGGTGCTGCGGTCGGGGCGACTACCATCCTTCTGCTGAACCATGTCCCAATTGGCGCCATGCTCAAGAGCTATCTGGGAGTAGCCGGGAGGCGAGGAAGCATCACTGTGGGGTTGGCGTATGGCGCCTTTTCTCCATTTGAGAGGCATTCCTCAGTGTTCTGGATTTGCGTGCTCTCACTGCCCCTGCTGGGAGTGTTGCCTCAATTGGTAAAACGCGTCCGGCAGAGGGACTGGCGGGGCATTGCTTCGGCTCTGTTATTTCCCCTATCCTTGCTGATCGTGATCTACGGTTTGCGAACGAACGGAGATCTCCGCGATTTGGAGTGCACCGCTCTTCTCGCCGCAGTGGGCGTGGTCACGTTTGGCTTGCGATGGAATGGAAAATTCCTCAGCCGTATTACGATCGCGATCTTATGCGCCTCAATCGCGGGTGACCTGTACTTCGGCGCAAGTCGAATAGAGATCTATCAGGGCGGTCCACACATATTTTTCGAATGGACTGATAACAACCATCGCATCGAGAGTGGATTTCTCAAGAACATGCGAGTGGGCGGACCGATGGTCGAACTCCAGCGAGAGATAAAGCAGGCTGTAGATTCCAACCCTGGGCCCTATTTCTTCGGCCCTCGTATTGACTTCAACTATGCCGTCCAAGGATTGCCTTCTCCCAAAGGCTTTCCGGTGGCATGGTGCCCGGAGACCTTCTTCCCGATAGCGGATGAGCCGAAGATTATGGAGAATTGGCGGGAGGATCACCTCCGAACCCTGATCTTCCTCAAAGACCAGTTTGCCGGGTCGGCGCCCGGTGGTGCGTACACCTACTATCCGCAGGAATTCCTGGACCTCATTCGGAGCGAGTATGTACGGGATGACAGATATCCTGACGTCACGGTGTACCGTCTTCGCGTTCCAGCCGCTTAAACCCGGACACGGTCGCTCTTTCAGCCGATAAGTCCATCACCTGCGGCCTGTGGATGCCCATAAACCGCAGGGGGGATTCACCTTTGGAGTCGCCAACGAACAGTCATTTGGACAAATGATGCGGCGGACTAGATACTTCTGGAGTCTGCTCAGTCATAAAACTCCATAGCTATGCACCTTAAGCAAGCGAATTTACCCATCCCCGAATCGGGCTCTTTCCGTCGCCGTCGCGAGGCATTCCTCGGCAACGCTTCACAATTTGTGGCCCTCCTGTTTTGTGTGCTGTTTGGTCTGGTACTGATTGTCAACAACCAACTGGGCGGGGAAGCCACGTGGTTCTGGTACGCCCGTCTCTTTCATGGCGGATCGAAGTTGTACGCAGACCTTCATCTAGTGCTTCAGCCGCTGTACGTATTGGAACTGGACGTCTGGATAAATCTATTTGGGAAGCACGTGATAATCACAGAGATCCCGTCAGCGCTTCATTTACTAGCGTTGTGCTTGGGGATGGTTATCTTGCTGTCCCACTCCGATTGGCCGGATTGGGAGAAGGCACTCATACTGTGCGGCGTTTTTATATTCTGGATCTCGGCGATCTCGTATCGTTTTGACGACTTCCACGCCACGCTTGAAAGTTTCGCAATTTTTTCTTTGAGTCTTTTGCTGTGGCTCGCGAAATGCGAACGAATTGGTGAACAAATTTCAGGATCACTCGCCCTCGGTCTGCTGAGTGGCCTTGCGATTACAAGCAGACTCAACGATGGAGCCGCTCTCTTCGGCTCTACCCTCATCTGCATCTTTGCACTCGCGCGAAGCAATCGGCTGCTGCTGGTTGCGCTGTTTACATTTTCGGCAGCGTTGAGCGTTGTACTTATCGTAAGATCCACCGGCGATACTTTTTCAGACTACATACTGTATACGGTGGTCAAAGCCGCGGGAGACAAGGGAGGAGCAAAAAGTCTTTTAGCCGCGCCCTTTGTCATCGTTCCAGCCTCGCTCAAGATGTTGCAGGATGGAAAGTGGATTACAGGAGCAGGTCTTCTTGTCGTGGTCGTAGGAGCTGTGACTAGTGCTTTGGCCAAAACAAAAATCAGGGCGATAGTTTCCATACAGCTTGCTGCAGCCCTTGTTATCTTTCTTGTATCACCCCTCCAACGCAAGGCGGAGTTGTTGGGTGAATCGCTGGCGACTGCGATTCCATTTGCTGTCCTGATAATTTACAGCAGCGGCGGCATTGTTCTAGTACGCTATCTGGCGTCGAAATTGGGCAGAAAAAGCCGGAGTAGTAGCGCGCGGGAGCTCCTGGTTCTTATCCCACTAGCCGAGTTGATGTCTCTTTCCACATCTGCCGCAGCCAAACTCGACATACACCACTACTGTTGGCAGATGGCGTTGTTCCTGCTGCTAGTCCCTGTGCTAGTACCTTTTGGCAGACAGGCCACTTGGGTCAATGCCTCGTTTGTGACGATTCTCGCATTGCTCGGGTTATGCGGAGCGGTGACGAAAAGCATACTGCCATACGGCTGGGACGATCAGGGAGGGAGTCCCATCTTTGTGAACCGACAATGGTATTCACACCCGACTCTCGGTTTGATGTATACCGACAAAGTTCAATTGGAGCTATACCAATCGATATGCGCCGATATTGGAACCGGAAATACCAGGCGGCAGTTGCTGTCGATCCCGTTTTCATACCCAAATTACTTCTGTGATATTCCTCCTTGGAACGGATACGTAGAGACGTTCTTCGATATATCGGCACACTCAAGTGTGACGGCCATGGTTGACGAGCTACGTGCCAGCCCTCCACAGTGGATCGTCTATCACCGGCAGTTGGGCAATTTGGCTGCGCATGAACGGGCCTACAATCACGGAAAGCGCCTTCCTCAGCGCGATTTGGACGAATTGATTTCGCAGCGCGTTGCTGCAGGGAGATGGCGGGTGGTGGATTGGAAGCCATCTCAGGCGGGAGAGGGCTGGTACATAATTCGGACCCAGCCGTAATCTCTGGAATGGTGTAAGCCGTGTAAAGTACGTGGAATCCGTCCTGTCTCAGAGTGGCTCTATTCCGACGAGGGCTTCCCGATCATATTCGCCAGGGACATTCCGCCCGCGGAAGGAATGGAAACAACTCTTGCAGTGGGTTGACGATTTAGATTGTGTTTGCCCGCAGCAAGGGAATGAGGCGGCTTCCTTTCCAAGGAGGATGCTGTCAGCGAGTTGCACCAGATTCGCGCTTGGGCCGAGTCCATTACCAACCTCATGTAATTGCCACCAGACATGCAGACGATCTTTTCGGACCGCCTGGTTTCCTTGCTTCGCCTCGCCTGCATCGCTACTCTGCTCGCCTCCGGCGGGTGCTACGTTCTCTACCATTCACTGGCCTTGGATGTGGGATACCCAGATTTTTCATTACGCCGTCTTCCTGATGCGCCCCGGCCAGGTCCCGTACAAAGATATTTACGACATGAATATGCCCGGATGCTACCTGATGGAGCGGTGGGCGATGGCTGGTACGTCATTCGAACCCGGTAATAATCCGCCGATCGGGTGGAACTCCCATCTGAGATCGTTTCCGAGCATACGCGTGTGCAAAGACAGTGCGCAGGCACGTAGCCAGATCCGCCTATTTTGGGGCGTTGGCAATCCGCCTACTCTTCCGGAAGGGGCTGCACAATCATATTCGCCAGGAACTCCTCGCGCGGAAGGAATGGGAACAAGTCTTCTAGTGGCTTGGAGACGAAAGAACCATCCGCCCTCTGATAGCTCTGCAGGCGTGGTGCCCGAACCTCGTCCGGGATGACCCGCACATCCACCAGCACCGGACCGGGCATGGCCAATATACGGCGAACATCTTCGCGCAAATTGCCTTGATTCTCGATCACCACGGCCGGAATGTCATATGAGGCTGCGATCCTGGATAGGTTCGGAATCGTGAGGCCGGTGGCAGCGTCTGCGCCGATCTTAGCGTCTCCAAAATAAGCCTTTTGAGAAGCGCGGATGGAGGCATATCCGTCGTTATTGAGTACGAAGAACTTAATCGGTAGCTGCAGCCGCCGCACCGTCTCCAGTTCCTGGATATTGAATTGGAATCCCCCATCGCCATCCACTAGGATGGTTTGCCTGCCACCTGATCCGATGCAAACGGCAATCGACATCGGCAGTCCATAACCCATCGCTCCCAGGCCGGCCGTGTGAAAGATGCGCTGCCCAGTGCGTGTCGGACAGGCCAGCAGGAAGATCTCGATGCCCGATCCCGAAGAGCCGGAGACAAGCTTGTCCTCCTGCTTCGATTCTGTGCCAATAACCTCCGCCAGATTGTAGATGGACACCTGGCCCTCGGCCTTGCGGTGTTCGTCCGTGACCACGTTGTAGCGATTCTTCCAATCCGCAGCACGCTCGTTCCATCCGGCCCATCGGCCGTGCTCGAGAGGCTGCGCTGCTTTGAGCTGGGCCAGCAACTCATCTAGGAACGCGCGGCAGTCGGACACCACCGGTTGCTGCAGGTGCGGCGCAAGCTTCTTGAGCTCTGCTGGATCGATATCCACCGCGACCTTATGCGCCTCGCGGGCGAGATTCTGGGGAGCATACCCCGTAATCGCCATATCCAGTCGCGCACCAAGCACCAGCAGAAAATCGCAGTTCTGCAGGACGAAGTTTGCCCCCCGCGCCGCTACGTTCCCCGGACGTCCTACGAAGGTCGGCACATCCGAGGGCACCAGGTCGGCGGCACACCAGGTTGCAACCGTCGGAATATCCAGCAGCAATCGCAATTCGGTAAATTGTTTCTCCGCTCGCGCCAGCCGTGTTCCGTTGCCGGCAAATAGAAGCGGCCGCGTGGACTGCCTCAACTTTTCCACCACGCGGGCAACCTCGCTCTTCAGCGAGGGATCCACGGCCTTAGCCTCCTTCTCCGATGCGTCATACCCGCGCAGCGTCGCTGGATCGGGAATGGGCGAGGCCTGCACATCCAACGGGATATCGATCCACACTGGGCCTGGCCTGCCGTTCAGAGCGAGGTAGTACGCCTTCTCCAGCTCATAACGAATATCCAAGGGGTCCAGAACCACCGTGGCATATTTCGTGATTGGCTTCACAATCGAAACGATATCCACTTCCTGGACGCCCAACTGGCGCATCCCAAGCGGTCGGTTGGTAGCAGCATCGAACATCCTGTCCGGCCGCTTCACCTGACCCGAGAGAAAGAGCGTCGGAGTGGAATCGAGCCACGCACCTGCTACTCCGGTGATCGCATTCGTGCCCCCTGGACCCGTCGTCACCAGAGCCACCCCCAACCCGTTCACCGCCTTGCCATAGCTTTCCGCGCACATAGCTGACGCCTGTTCATGCGAGTTGCAGATCGGAGTAATTCGCTTCTCACTCGCGAGGGACGCGTTCAGATGCATCGCCCCGCCCCCGGTCACTAGGAACACGTGGCGAACGCCTCTGTCGGCAACAAACTGGAAAACATAGTCTGAAAGTTTCATCATTTAGGTTGCTTGCCGGCAGCGAAGGCAATGAGCGGCTTCATCCCAATGATAATGCGTCAGGGAGTTCGCACCAATTCGCTGCCTTGGGCGGGATCCATTACCAGCCTCATATAATTGCCACCAGACATGCAGACGATCTTTTCGGACCGCCAGGTTTCGTTGCTTCGCCTCGCCTGCATCGCTACTCTGCTCGCCTCGGCCGGGTGCTACGTTCTCTTTACCATCCACTGGCCTTGGATGTGGGATACCCAGATCTTTCATTACGCCGTGTTTCTAATGCGCCACGGCAAAATTCCATATAAAGACATCAACGATATCAATATGCCCGGATGCTACCTGATGGAGCGGTGGGCGATGGCTGTCTTTGGTGGCGGAGATCTGGGCTGGCGCTTCTATGAATTCTCACTGCTTGGCTCCATGACGCTAGCAGCCTGCGTCATCGCTCTGCCCTACGATTGGCTCGCCGGATTGTTGGCGGGGGTCCTTTTCGCCATCTTTCATGGCATTGATGGCGCCGCAATGGCTGCCGAGCGGGATGAGGTCATCACTGTCCTTGCTTTCATTGGGTATGCCTGCCAGTTCGCTGCTCTTCGCCGCGCCCACCCCGTACTGATGCTTCCTGCGGGGCTCTGCCTGGGGCTCGCGATCGCGATCAAGCCGACCGCCGCTTTATTCGTCCTCGTGCTGCTGCTCTTTGCCTGGTATGTGTTGCGACAGCGCAAAATCCCTCTTCGTGCCTACCTGTTCTGGGGGGCTGCAGGCCTGGCAATCGTCGCTATCAGGGTGCTCCTCTTTATGCTTCCCAACGCGCTGGGACCGTTCCTCTTTCTTCAGCGCCAGGCGATTCCGTATTACGCGAGCGTAGCGCCCGCCACATGGGCCTATCTGCTCCGAAGCAGCCTGCCCGTCCCGTTTCTCTTCTTCCTCGCGGCGGCACTTTTGCTGGCAGTCGCCAATCGCGCCCATGTGAATTGGGAGATATGGTCAGTCCGCGCTGGTGTCGTGATCGGAGCTCTTTCGTATTTCGCACAGCGAAAGGGCTACACCTATCACCGCTACTCCTGTATGGCGTTTCTCCTGCTCTGGTTTGCCATGGAGTGTGTCATCGCCGTCAAGGCACGAGGTTGGCTCCGGGGCATCGGCCTGGCGTGTATCTGCATAGCGGTCTTCGTGGTGCTTCCGCCTCGCGTCAATCATCTACGCCACGAGCGCCACGATGCGAATCCGTTCGCCGATCAGCTACAAACGGATCTCAAGCGGTTGGGCGGCAGCAGCTTGCAGAATCGGGTCCAGTGCCTGGACATGGTCACAGGTTGCTATAGCGCGCTGTTTCGCGAGGGACTAGTCCAGACCACCGGATATTTGGGCGACACATCGCTTTTTACTTTCAACCAGAACGCATCCGTCCCTTATTACACGCAGCTATTCTGGGATGAAATGCACCGCAATCCACCCGAAGTCATCGTTCTCAGTTCCGAGCGCTTCGGGGAAAAATACTCATTCGACAAGCTCAATGCATGGCCGCAATTTCGGGACTACCTGAACACCGCCTACAGGCTCGACGTCACGCGGACCTTCGGCAGCTTCGACGGAAACGTACTTGCTTACCGCATCTATGTGCTCAAAGAGCAATCTCACGCAGAAAACATTGCAACTGCGCGTCCATACGTAAAATAACGCCATAGTGCATCAAGGAGGGTGAGTGGACGCGAATCAATCGGCAGCGCTGGACCAAAGCGGTAGTCAGATACATGTGCCTGCAGAGGTCTACAACATCGCAGTGAACTCGATTGGCACGTTCTTCGCTCCCATCGCGCGCACCGACAAGAATACGTTGGCAGCAGACTTTCTCGACATGCCAAAATGCAGAAACCGCATCGCAGAGCTTGATCGCCAGATACCATTGCGGGGAAAAAAGCTGCTGGAAATTGGTTCTGGATTTGGGACCAACCTGGCCACATGCATCTCCGAATTTGGAGCCGATGGTTATGGCGTTGAGCCAAGCGGCGTGGGCTTCGGGGAGGGTTATATTGCATCACGCAAGCTATTCGTTGCGAATGGGATTGATCCGGAACGAATTGTTAACGCTACTGGAGAATCGTTACCGTTTCCCGACAATAGCTTTGATGTCGTCTATTCCGCAAACGTTCTGGAGCACACGCAAAATCCTGAGCAGGTACTCCGTGAAGCAATGCGAGTACTCCGGCCAGGAGGGCACCTCTATATGGAAATGCCAAACTACCTCTCCTATTTCGAAGGGCACTACATGGTGGTGCAACCCCCAATCTTCTGGAAGCCGATGTTGACCTGGTGGGTCAAGCTAGTCTTTGGTCGCGATCCTGCATTCGCTCGCACACTTCAAACCAAAATCAATCCACCGTGGTGCCGGCGGCAGATCAAAGAGCTTCGCCGCAAGTACTCCATCAGCCAGTCATCGGTGGGGGAAGAGAAATTTCTGGAGAGGCTATCCACAGCATTCGTTTTTGAAACCAGAGTTGTCCAGGGCAGCATTGGCGGGCTGTTGAAAGCGATCCAAAAGGCCAACGTGGGTAACTGGATCGGTCGCCTTCTGGTTGGATTGCAGGCGTATTACCCGATCTACTTGCAGGTGCATAAGAGCGCGAACCAGGTCGACCACCAAGGCCACAGCCCATCCTGAGGGACCACAATCGAAGTTCGAGCTTGAATTAGCGAAACCCTTGAAACGGAGCAGATAATTTGGACACGAAACAGCAACTGGATTCGCTCTTCAAAGGTATTGCGGCGGAATCATCCCAACAACGTAAAGACCGTTGGCAGGGGATGTTTGATCGCCTCGCGGCGCCATTGAACAACCGAATTGTGCTTTTTGGGTCTGGCCAATTTGGCCAGATCATCCTGGAGAGGCTGCGTCGAGTGGGCGTGGAACCCGTGTGCTTCTCAGACAACAACAAGAATGCTTGGGGAAAGAGAGTAAAGGATCTCGAGGTCTTGAGCCCCGAAGATGTAGTAAAGCGCTTCGGGAAAGCTGCCGTTTTCGTAGTTACGATCTTCAATGGCAGTGCTGCTCGGGCCCAATTGAGGCAGCTCGGATGCGAGCGTGTGCTCCCGGCCACACCACTTTTCTGGAAGTATCCCTCAGAGTTCATGCCCGATATGGGCATAGGAGAGCCCGAGAGGATTGTGGAAGAAGAAGACCAGATTCGAAAATGCTTTGCAGCTGTATCGGATGAGAAATCAAAGCAGGAACTCTGTAACCAGATCTCCTGGAGATATTGGATGGATCCCGAGCACCTCCCTTTGCCCGAGAATGCTGGGGAAATCTATTTCCCGACGGATATCGTCAAGTCGATCGACCAGGAGGTTTTCGTAGACTGCGGCGCGTTCGACGGCGATAGTATCCGATCCTTTCTGCGTCGGGGGCAGAGTTTTTCTCATTTGTACGCCCTCGAGCCAGACGCCCAGAACCGCGCTTTGCTTGCAAGGTCAATCGCAACACTTCCTGAAGAACTGCAGAGAAAAGTTACGATATGGCCATACGCGGCAGCTAATCTGGACGGTCTTGTGACCTTTGACGCAGCTGGAGATGTCGCTTCGAGACTAAGCTCCTCTGATACGGGCGCCACTGTGGAGGCTCATAAATTAGATTCGCTGGATTGGCACTTTACCCCTACGTATCTAAAGATGGATATCGAAGGAGCCGAGCCGGATGCACTTTGCGGGGCGGCAAACTTGCTTGGGGAAGCAGCACCTGTATTGGCTATCTGTCTGTATCACCGCCTGGAGCATCTGTGGCAGATTCCCAATCTGATCCATTCTCTCGCCCCGGACTACTCCTTGTTCCTGCGCCGATACGCGGAAGATGGCTGGGAGGAAGTGTGCTACGCAGTTCCGCAGAGTCGGCGGCCTTAACCAAAATCCCCCCAACGTCGAGCCCGTGGACGGTTCACAGCCATCGAAGATTAGTTGGGAGGTCTGCGCTGGAATACCTCTCTGCCGGCCAACCCACGTGCTGCCAGGATCACATCCGCTAACGCGCGAACCGCCCCCCGCCCTCCCGGAGCAGGAGCGACGAAGCCACGCCCTGCGACAGTTCTCAGGACCTCCTCGGCCGCATTCGCTGGACACGCACATAGTCCAGCAATCTCCATCGCGGGAAGATCATTCACGTCGTCGCCGAAGAAGCAGGTCTGCTGGAGAGAGACGCCGGCGTGCGAAACAAACTCACGCAGCGCGCCGGCCTTGTCCCGAATCCCCTTGGCGACGAACTCAATCCGCATTTTTTCCGCATAAAGATCGACGATGGGCGAAGGCTCACCTGAGATCAGAGCCATCTTGATGTCCAGCCGCCGCAGCAGAGAGACCCCCATGATGTCGGAAAAGGAAAAGCTCTTGGACTCTTCCCCGGCAGCCGACCACGTAAGCACGCCGTCGGTCAGGACCCCGTCGACATCGAAAGCGATAGCCTGCAATCCAAGCAACTGTTGCCGGAGGTTGGCCTCAAACTGATCGGAGGGCGTGTTCTCTTTCAAAGGTGTCCTATCAGGCAGTGGAGCCACCCGCCTGGAAAGGAAACGGGTGCAGGGTTGCCACTGAATCTGACTCGTTCAGTCTAGACCGAGGCGGCGCCCACTCGACGCAGCTTCTTCATCACCGGAATCTCTTCTTCATACACCCGCTTCACGCCATCCCCCATGGACTGCTCGCAAAGCCGGATGTCCCGCACCAATCGCGAGATCCCGTTGGGCTCAAGAGATGCTGCCTGGTCCGAACCCCACATGGCGCGGTCCATGGTTATATGCCGCTCAACGCAACACGCGCCCAATGTCATCGCCGCTACTGAAGTCGGTATTCCTGTCTCGTGGCCAGAGTAACCGACCGGCACTCCATATCGAGCAATCATGCTCGGGATCGCGCGCAGGTTCAACTGCTCGTACTTCGCCGGATAGGTGCTGGTGGTATGCATCAGGATGAGATTTTCTTTCCCGAGCACCTCTACCGCATGGTCAATCTCCGCGTACGTGCTCATACCAGTGGAGGCAAATACCGGCTTTCCCGTCTTGCGGATGTGACGCAGCAAATGGTCGTCCGTGAGGGACGCAGAGGCAATCTTGTAGACCGGTGGATTAAACATCTGCAGGAAATCCACCGAGGCTTCGTCCCAGGGAGAAGCAAACCAGTCGATCTTCACCTGCTTACAAAACTTGTCGATCTCTGCGTAATCTTCCTCGCCAAACTCAAGCCCTCGCTTCAGATCGCCATTGGTTGCCCCAAACGGATTCTCTCGCGGTGTCGCGAGCTCCTTCTCCGTGTACACCACGTCGATCGTGCGCTTTTGGAACTTGACGGCATCACACCCTGCGGCCACTGCAACGCTGATTAGCCGCTTCGCCAGATCGATGTTTCCGTTATGGTTGATGCCGATCTCGGCAATGATGTAGCAGGGTTCACCGGCGCCCACCCGCCGATTTCCGATCGATACTGTTCCCATTTTTAGCCTCCCTGTTGCACGCCGACCTGTGTTCTGCCTCGGTTTTGCTGAAGGACGGGCACCCGAACACATTGTGTCAGAGCCCGCTCAAATCCGTCCACCGGACGCATATAGTACGCAAACTCTGCGAAAATTGAACAATGGACGGTGAGCAGACAATCGCGGTCGCCATGTCCGGCGGGGTGGACTCATCCGCCGTTGCCGCGATGCTGCGCGCCGAAGGCCACAGCGTGGTAGGTCTCACGTTACAGCTGTGGAATCAGCGCCGCCTCGCCGGTCATGACGGCATTCCTGCGGAAAGCCGCGGCCGATGTTGCTCGCTGGACGATGTTTACGACGCGCGCGCGGTCGCCAAGCACCTTGGGATCCCTTACTATCTGGTGAATCAGGAGGCCCGATTCGAGGCCGAGGTCGTCCGTCCCTTCGTAAATGAGTATCTGTCCGGACGAACCCCCATCCCCTGCACCCTGTGCAACAACTCGCTCAAGTTCGACGCTCTGCTCATAACAGCGCGCCAGATCGGCGCCGAGCGTATTGCTACCGGACACTATGCGCGAAACCGGCGGGACGAGGCCCGTGGACGATGGATCCTCTCGAGGCCGGCGGATCGTTCCAAGGACCAGACTTATTTTCTATTCGGCCTGACCCAGGAGCAGCTCTCTCGCACCCTGTTCCCTCTGGGCGAGATGGAGAAGCCGGTTGTGCGCCGGTACGCTGAGGACGCTGGGCTGGCGCTGGCACAAAAGCCTGACTCGCAGGAGATATGCTTCATCCCCGGCGGAGATTATTCCGTGTTTCTGCGCGCCTACCTTGAGGATCAGGGACAGGCGGTGCCGGATTCTTCTGGCGAGCTGGTCACGGCAGCCGGCGAGGTAGTTGGGCATCACGCGGGCATCCACGGATTTACCGTCGGCCAGAGGAAGGGGCTGCACCTCAGCTCGCCTGAGCCGAAGTACGTGCTGGCCATCCATCCGGACTCTCACCGCGTTACCGTGGGCGCCGATGAGGAACTGATGTCCCGGGAGCTCCGCGCCAACCGCATCAATTGGGTTGCTCTTCCCGGCCTCTCCGGCGAACTACGGGTCCAGGCCAAGATTCGTCACCGGCATGAGCCCGCGTGGGCGACTCTGCGCTGCACCGGCGAGGACCAGGTGTCCGCGATCTTCGATGAGCCGCAGCGCGCCATCACGCCCGGCCAGTCAGCCGTCTTTTACGACGGGGACGACGTGGTCGCCGGAGGCTGGATTGTGTAACCGGCGATCTCAGGACTGTAGAATCGTCTCTGAATGGCGATTCCAGTCTCAATGAAGTTGGTGCAATGAGGTGTCCTTACTGCGGCTTCGCGCAGGACCGTGTCGTCGATTCACGCGAGAGTAAAGACGCTGATTCCATCCGGCGCAGGCGCGAGTGCGAGCGCTGCAATAAGCGCTTCACCACCTACGAGCGCATCGACGAGATCCCCTACATGGTTGTCAAAAAAGATGGCTCGCGGCAGAAGTTCGATCGCCAGAAGGTGCTCGGAGGCCTGCTGCATGCCTGCCAGAAGCGGCCGGTCTCCGGTGCGGCGCTGGAGCGCATTGTCGATGAGACGGAGGCTTATGTCGTGGATTCGCCTGATCGCGAGCGCTCGACCAGTGAGATCGGCGAGCTGATCATGACCCGGCTCAAGACCATTGACACGGTGGCTTACATCCGCTTCGCCAGCGTCTATCGTGACTTCAAGGACGTTCGCGAGTTCAAGGTGGAGCTCGAGGACCTGCTCGGCGGCAAAGAGGCGCGCAACAAAGGCCGCATTGGCTGAGGATTCGAGGAAAAGATGGCAACCAGGACGCACGCGATAACGTTGATTCCCGGCGACGGGATTGGGCCTGAGGTTTCTGCCGCGGTGGTTCGCATTCTGGAGGCCGCGGGGCAGAAGACCGGGGTTGCCTTCGAATGGCATAAATTCGCTGCTGGAGCTGAGGCCTACGAGAGATTCAAGGAGTACATTCCGCAGGAGCTCTACCGGTCCATTGAGGAGAACAAGGTTGCGCTCAAAGGGCCAGTGACCACTCCGGTCGGCGGCGGATTCTCATCCATCAATGTCGCGCTGCGCCAGAAGTTCGAGCTCTTTGCCAACTTCCGGCCCATCAAGAACCTGCCCGGACTGAAGACCCGCTATCCCGATCTCGACATCATTGTCGTCCGCGAGAATACGGAAGACCTCTACGCCGGCCTCGAGCACGAGATTGTGCCGGGCGTGGTGCAGTCGCTCAAGATCATCACCGAGAAGGCCTCGATGCGCATCGCGGAGTTTGCCTTCAGCTACGCCCACAAACACGGCCGGAAGAAGGTGCACGCCATCCACAAGGCCAACATCATGAAGCTCTCCGACGGCCTGTTCCTGCGCTGCTGCCGGGGCGTCGCGGCTACCTATCCCGATGTCGAGTACAAGGAGCACATCGTCGATAACGCTTCCATGCAGCTGGTGATCAATCCCTACCAGTACGACATCCTGCTGACCGAGAACCTCTACGGCGACATCCTCAGCGACCTCTGCAGCGCCTTCGTCGGCGGGCTGGGCCTTGTGCCCGGCGCCAACCTTGGCACGGAGTGCGCGATCTTTGAGGCGGTCCACGGTTCGGCTCCCGACATCGCCGGCAAGGACATCGCCAACCCGACAGCCCTGCTGCAGAGCGCCGTCCTGATGCTGGCCCATATCAACGAGGCGGCCACGGCCGAGCTGGTGCAGGGAGCTCTGGAGCAGGTCTACCGTGAGGGCAAAGTCCTCACCCGCGATGTGGGCGGACAGAGCGGGACGACGGCTTTCGCCGACGCGGTGACCGCCGCACTGGAGGGCTGAACCGGGGTAGGGTACCCCCTGTACTTTGGTCCTAAAGTATCCAGGAATAAAGGCTTAGGCTTGAGATATCTCGGTCGCCTTGGGAGCACGGCTGGGTTTTCAAAGAGCCTGGGTGGTTTGGGGCAAGCGCAGGCGCTGCGCCTCGCTCCGCGGATATTTGCCCTACTTTCCATTCTACTTTGCGTGTCAAGAAATTCGACGCTGGAGTTAGGCTAAGTACCTGACTCCTAAGCTCAAAGTCGATGTTACATAGTTTGGGATTGGGTCGCTTTCACGGCTTTCCAGCCCCTCCCGCCGGGCGCTAAACCGTGCATCTCCCACCAAAGAGGCAGCGGTCCCTGGGTGACTCGCGGAGTAGCATCAGCGCAGGCCGACACCCGGCCTTGCGGTCTGAGTCCCTTCACCCGGTGAGGCTCCGTGAACCTGCACTCCATGTGGTCGCTTCATACCCTGCCGCTGTGGTTTCTGGTGTTCTCGCTGTTCCTGCCCCGGGTGGCCCTGCTGGTCTTCTGGCTGCAGGAGGGCGTCACACCCCTGCACATTTCCGGATGGCTGCCGCTGTTTGTGGCGATTGTGCTTCCGCGTTCGCTGATTCTGTACCTGATCTATCTCGACCTGGGCCTCGGCGCCTGGTTCGCTGTTCATGCTGTCGCCGCGATTGCGGTCTGGTCCATGTCCGGACGAGCCGGGACGCGCAGCCGCAGAGAGTAGCTGCCTGGCAAGCTGAGTTTCTGGATTAGGGCAGGGAACCGCTTTCAGCGCTTCTCCAGCACGAAGTGAGTGGCGTGATCCGTGGCCACGTGCTCCGTTACCGCAAATCCAAGCGCGGCCAGGTCCAGGTCGCGGAACAAGGATTCTCCCTGTCCGAGCACCACGGGCGCAAGCGCGAGATGCAGGGAATCCACCATTCCGGCGCTAAGATACTGCCGAACTGTCGAGACGCCGCCTCCGATTTTGACGTCCTTCTCGCCGGCCGCCTGTTTCGCAAGGCGCATCGCCTCTTCAATTCCGCCGGTGACGAAGTGGAAGGTGGTGCCTCCCTCCATGACCAGAGGCTCCCGCTTATATTGGGTCAGGACGAAGGTGGGCGCGTGGTACGGAGGATTGTCGCCCCACCATCCCTTCCAGGAGTCGTCCGGCCAGGGGCCGCGTACCGGGCCAAACATATTGCGTCCCAGGATGAAGGCGCCGAAGTTCTCCATGCCCTTGCGCGCGAATCGATCGTCCAAATCGGTGGTGCCGCCTTCTTTCCCAACCATGGCGCAGAAGGTTCTGGTGTGGAAGAACCACTGGAAGATCTCCGGACCGCGCTTGCCCAGAGGATTCTCCAGACTCTGGTCGATCCCTGCGCTGAAGCCGTCCAGCGAAACACCGAATCCCGCGACACGAACCTTTGGCATCTGTGCCTCTCTCCTCAAGTTTGGAGTTGTTCCTGCACCCTATGGCTAGATTTGCCCAAGGCAAATGAAAAGCATAGCTGCCGGCAGGCTACGCCACAACGGCTCCTCATCCGGGTCGAGTTGCCCGTCGTACGTTCCCATGGCTGTTGGCCCGCCCAACGCGGTATTCTTAGAAGATATGGAACGGCGAAAAGTTGGCATTCTGGGCGCGACTGGCATGGTGGGACAGCGCTTCATCCAGTTGTTGCACAATCACCCCTGGTTTGAGATCTCCTGGCTGGCAGCCAGCGACCGCAGCGCGGGCAAGACGTACGCCGAGGCGTGCAAGTGGAAGCTGGACACGCCGCTTCCGCCGCGCATCGCCGCGATGACCGTAATGCCCAATCTTCCCGAGGGCACGCCCGAAGGTCAGTTGCCCAAGATCATCTTTGCCGCGCTGGACTCGGGCATTGCGCGCGAGCTGGAGCCGCGGTTCGCCGCCGCCGGGTGCGCGGTGGTCTCGAACTCGAGCGCGTTCCGCATGACCCCAGACGTTCCGCTTGTCGTTCCTGAGGTGAACGCCGACCACCTGGAGCTGATTGAAAAGCAGAGCTGGGGGCGCGACTCCGGCGGATACATCGTCACCAACCCCAACTGCTGCGCGATCGGCCTGGTGCTTGCGCTCAAGCCGCTGGAGGCACGCTTCGGCATCGAGAGCCTGTTTGTCTCGACGATGCAGGCGGTCAGCGGCGCGGGCTACCCCGGTGTCGCCTCGCTGGACATTCTGGGCAACGTAGTGCCCTTCATCAAGAGCGAGGAAGAGAAACTGCAGGAAGAGGTAGGGAAGCTGCTGGGCGCATACACCGGCAAAGGCGTGCAACTGCTGGACGCCAAGGTCAGCGCGCATTGCAATCGCGTGGCCGTGGAAGACGGGCACACAGAGTGCGTCAGCATCAAGTTCAGGAAGAAGGCCACTCGCGAAGAGGTGCTGGCTGCCTGGACTGAGTTTGCGCCGCTGGCTGGGCAGAGGCTGCCCAGCGCTCCGGAGCAGCCGGTGGAGTTTGATTCCGCCGTGGACCGTCCGCAGCCGCGGCTGGATCGGATGCGCGGCAAGGGCATGACCACGACGGTTGGCCGTCTGCGCGAGTGCAGCCTGCTGGACTGGAAGTTCGTCCTGCTCTCGCACAACACCATTCGTGGAGCAGCGGGCGCGGCAGTACTGAATGCCGAAGTGCTCGCCCGGCTGGGCAAATTGGATGCGAAGGGCCGCGAACGCCAGCGGGACGCGGTGCTTGCATGAGCGCTGCGGAGCTCGCGTCCTCGCGCGAGAAGCTGGTGGTGATGAAGTTCGGCGGCACCTCGGTGGAGGACGCCAAGGCGATGCTGCGGACCGCAGCCATCGTTCGCGGCCGCCGCGAGCGCGGCCTTGCGACCGTGGTGGTTGTCTCCGCGATGGCTAAGGTGACGGATCAGTTGCTGGCGGCGGCCGATGCGGCCGGGCGGGGTGACAAGGCCGGTGCGTTGGCGATCTCCTCGCGTTTGCGCAACCGCCATCTGGATACCGCCTCGGATCTGCTCTGCGGCGAGCTGCTGCTGGAGATGCAGAAGGAGATTCGCGGACGCTTCGACTCACTCGACGAGCTGCTGCGCGGCATCGCTGCAGTGGGCGAACTGACTCCGCGCACCAGCGACCGCGTGGTCAGCTATGGCGAGCGGCTTTCTTCGCGAATGGTCGCCGCAGCCTTTGCGCAGCACGGACTGAACGGCGTGCATGTAGACGCACGCAAGTGCATCATTACCAACGACCAATACGGCAAGGCGGTGCCACAGGAGACCGCGATCGAGACGAAGCTGACCGAGCTGGTGCTTCCGCTGGCTGAGGCAGGGCAGACGCCGGTGATGGGCGGCTTTATCGGCGGAACCGCCGAGGGCGTGACCACCACACTGGGCCGCGGCGGCAGCGACTTTACCGCTGCTCTGGTGGGAGGCGGACTGCACGCCGGAGCCATCGAGATCTGGACCGACGTCAACGGCATCATGACCACGGACCCGCGCATCTGCGCCGACGCGCTGCGCGTGAAGACGATCAGCTTTGAAGAGGCCGCGGAGCTGGCCTACTTCGGCGCCAAGGTTCTGCATCCGGCTACGATCCTGCCCGCGGTGCAAAAGAGCATTCCTGTGTGGGTGCTGAACTCGCGCAATCCGGACAACGAGGGCACCAAGATCACCGCGGTCGCGCCACCCTGCGCGAGTCCCTTCAAGAGCATTGCTGCCAAGAAGAAGCTGACCATCGTGGATGTGGTGGCGAGCCGCATGTTGATGTCGCATGGCTACCTGAAAGCCGTCTTCGACATCTTCGACAAATACCGCTGCGTAATCGATATGGTTTCGACCAGCGAGGTTTCCATCTCGGTTACGGTGGACTCGAATGAACGCCTGCCGGAGATCTGCGCCGAACTGAGCAAGATTGCCGACGTAAAAATGGAAGGCCACAAGGCGCTGGTCTGCATGGTGGGCGAGGATATTCGCGGACGCAGCGGAATCTCCGGCCGGGTCTTCTCCGCCATCCGTCATGTGAATGTGCGGATGATTTCGCAGGGTGCGAGCGAAATCAACATGAGCTTCATGGTCGAGGAGTCCGATGTGGACGAGGCCATTCGCGCGCTGCACGCGGAGTTCTTCTCCCAGCCTGACCCGACGGTTTTCGACACTGAGGCGCGCGCCGTAGCCGCCCGAGCTTAGCTCGGCACACCTCCGGTAGACTCTTGCTATGCGCATACTGGTGCTGGGACAGGGAAAGACGGGCAAGCTGGTCGCCGAAGTTGCGGCCGAGCGAGGCCATGGAGTGCACGTCCTGGACGAGCGCGAGAACCCGAATGCCGCTGCGCTGACGCCTCCGTTCGTTACCGGCTTCGATGTGACGATCGACTTCACCACGCCCGAGGCTGTCGTGCAGAACATGCGCGCCTGCCTTGCGACCGGCGGCAGGATCGTGGTCGGCACGACCGGCTGGTATCACAAGCTGTCGGATATGCGAGGGCTCGCGGAGCGCAAACAGGGGGCGCTGCTGTATGGCACCAACTATTCGGTGGGCGTGCAGGTGATGTTCAAGCTGGCGCAGCAGATGGCCGCGTCGCTGGCCAAGGCGGGCTACACGTTCTCCATTACGGAGACGCACCATACCAGCAAGCTGGACAAACCTTCCGGCACCGCGCTCTCGCTGGCGGAGATGCTCGACCGCGGCGCAGACAGCACGCTTGGGGTGGCGATCGACTCTATCCGCGAAGGCGATGCCAAGGGCACGCATGTGCTCGAGGCAGTGAGCCAGGCAGACCGGCTGGTGCTCACGCATGAGGCCTTCTCCCGGCGCGGCTTTGCCGAGGGAGCCGTGCGCGCGGCGGAGTGGCTCTCCCACCGCAGCGGCTGCTACGACTTCCGCGACGTCTGGGAGCAGCTCTAGCAGCCAGGGTTGCGCGCTCGCGGACTCCGCGCATAGCCTCAAGAGTATGAGCTCCGCTGCCCTCTCCGCCCCTGCGTTCGCCTCCCTCTCCTTCGACGAAAAGCTGGACCGCCTTGCGGAGGTCGCCGTGCGCGTCGGCCTGGGCCTGCGCGAGGGCCAGGAGCTGGTTCTCACCGCCCCCACGGATGCGCTTCCACTGGTGCGGCGCATCACGCACCATGCCTATCGCGCGGGCGCGCTGCTGGTGACGACGTTCTTCTCCGATGACGCCTGCGTGCTTGCCCGCTTCGCCGAGGCACCCGACGCAAGCTTCGACATGGCTCCGGTGTGGCTGCAGGATGCCATCGCCACCGCCTTCCGCAACGGCGCGGCGCGCATGGCCATCGCCGGAACGAACCCTTCGCTGCTCGCCGGACAGGACCCGAACAAGGTGGCGCGCGCGAATGTCGCCGCCTCGAAGGCCAGCAAGCCGGCGATGGAGCTCATCACGCGCCACGCCATCAACTGGACCATCGTCGCCGCCGCCACGCCGGACTGGGCGAAGCTCGTCTTCCCGAGAGAGCCGGTCGAGCAGGCCATGGCCAAGCTGTGGGAGGCGATCTTCCACGCCTCGCGCATCAGCGGCGAGGATCCGGTCGCCGACTGGCAGCAGCACGGCGCGCGCCTGAAACAGCGTGTGGATACCCTGAATGCGAAGCGCTATCACGCGCTGCACTTCCGCTCCAAGGACGGGTCGACCGACCTGAAGGTGGGCCTCGCCGATCAGCACCTCTGGGCGGGCGGCGGCACCACGGCGGGGAACGGCATCTATTGCCAACCCAACATCCCCACCGAGGAGTGCTTCACCACGCCGCACAAGGACCGCATCGATGGCGTGGTGCGCGCATCCAAGCCGCTCTCGCACCAGGGCACGCTGATCGAGAACATCCGCTGCCGTTTCGAGGGTGGCAGGATTGTGGAAGCCACCGCGACCGCGGGCGAGGATGTCCTCAACAAACTGATCTCCACCGATGACGGCGCGCGCCGCCTGGGTGAGGTAGCGCTGGTGCCCGCTTCGTCACCAATTGCAGCCTCGGGGATTCTCTACTGGAGCACGCTCTTCGACGAGAATGCTGCCAGCCATATTGCGCTCGGCCAGGCGTACTCCACCTGCCTGATCGGCGGCGAGAAGATGACGCAGGAGGAGCTGACGAAGCTCGGCGCGAACGAGAGCCTGATCCACGTGGACTGGATGATCGGATCGGCGCAGATGGATGTCGATGGCCTTGCTGCCGACGGCACCGCTGAGCCTCTGATGCGCTCCGGCGAGTGGGTATAGCGCCGCAACCTTGCCTCAAGCCCAGCGTGGCGCCTCAGCGGCAGCTGCTATCTTGTCTTCAAGGCAGGCTAATCCAGAGGGTATTCCTTCGTGGACTGTGCTCAGCATCAGTCGGATGGTTTGCCTCCGCCGCACGGAAGAATCGTCATGCAGTTTGGCACAGCTAGCTCAGGGCGAAGTGCTGCCGGCAACACCTGGTTCGCGAAGGTGTGGATCTGCATACTCTTCGCATTCGTCGGCGCCACGATGGCCGCTTCTGCTGCAACTGCTCAGGAGTACCCGGGCCGCGAATGGGCCAAGGTCGAGAAGCCGTCGGACGCCGGATGGGACGCCGCGGAACTGGCCAAGCTGCACGACTATATCGTCAAGAGCACCCATATCACCGGCTTCGTCGTCGTGTATCGAGGCCGCATCGTCTTCCAGTATGGCGACACCGCAGAAAACAGCTACATAGCATCCTGCCGCAAGAGCGTACTTGCCATGCTGTACGGCAAGTATGTGAACTCCGGCAAAATCCGCCTCAATAAGACCCTGGCAGAGATGGGCATGGACGACGTTGGAGGGCTGCTCCCTGTGGAGAAAACAGCAACGATCGCGGACGTACTCTCTGTTCGTTCCGGCGTCTTTCATCCGGCAAGCAATCCCGGCGATTACCTTGAGTATGCGCCGGCGCGCGGCTCCGTCAAGCCCGGTGCCTACTGGCTTTACAGCAACTGGGATTTCAACGCCGCCGGCTATATTTTCGCTCACGAAACCGGCCGCAACATCTATGACGATGTCCAGATACAGCTTGCGGTTCCCCTCCAGCTGCAGGACTGGCGTCGTGATCTGCAATCCGAAGATGAGAACCCTGCGGTATCAAGATATGGGGCATACGCGATGTGGTTCTCAACGCGCGACATGGCGCGTTTGGGCCTCCTGATGTTGAACCGGGGCAAGTGGAGAGGGAAGCAAGTTGTCGATCCGTCGTGGATCGATACAATGCTCAGGTCGCGTACATCGTGTGCGGAAGTAAATGCGCACATCCCCGCTTACCGGAATGCGCCGTTCTGCCTTGGCTACGGCTACATGTGGTGGCTGTGGGAGAAGGCGCCGGATCAGCGGCTAAAGGGCGGCTTTTCCGCGCTCGGATCCCTTGGCCAAAGCATTACGGTCTTCCCCGCCATCGACACCGTGATTGCTTACAAAACCAAGGATGCCTATGAACGTGAGACGCCATTTGAGGCCAGATATCGTGTGCTCATGATGGCTGCGGGTGCCTTCAAAGGCAAAGACGAGGCAATGAGCTAATAAATCGAGGAACTGCCATGTCTATCAAAAGACTTCTTAGTGTGGTGCTTGCCGTAATTCTCTCCGCAGGAGTGTGCGCGCCCGGGCATGCCGCCACAGTGGCGACCGCGAGCGGAAAACGTGTGGATGCTTCCGCGGTTGACACGTTCCTCAAGGCGCGCATGAAAACCCTGGGCATTCCCGGTCTGTCGATCGCCATCATCAACAATGGTGAAATCGTCTACCACCGCGAATTAGGCGTTGCCGACGTTACGACCGGGCAACCTGTCGATGCGAACTCGATTTTCGAAGCCGCATCGCTATCGAAACCTCTGTTTGCATACTTCGCGATGCGAATGGTGGAAAAGGGCGTAATCGACCTGGACAGACCGTTGTACTTTTATCTGCCTGATCCGGAGATGGAAACGGATCAGCGCTACCGCAGTGTCACAGCCCGCATGGTACTCGACCACACAACCGGCTTTCCAAACTGGCGATGGTTCGATCCAGCGGATCCCGCACTGAAGATCAAGCCCGGAGAGTTTTATATGAAGTTCGATCCGGGCAAGAAATTCTATTATTCCGGAGAAGCCTATAACTATCTAAGCCGGGTCATCGCCCATAATGCGCACCTGGACATGAAGGCGCTCGATGAGCTCTTCCAGCGGGAAGTCGCCCGGCCCTTGGGCATGGCACACGCTGTCTTTACCTGGGACGACTACCTTTACGATCACAAGGTCACCGGGCACAAGAATGGGAAACCGGATTATGCAGTGTGGCCGGCCGGCAATCCTTCCGATAATTCCATGACGTTCAATGCTGCCGGGGGACTCCACATCAATGCCATAGATTATGCGCGCTTTCTTATCGCGGTCATGGATGACAAAGGATTAAGAAAGCGCAGCATGGACGAAATGCTGAAACAGCAGGTCGTGGTTCCGCAAGATTCGTCTGCATTCATCAGTGACGGCGAGACAGGCTGGACCCTGGGATTCGCTATCAAGCCCACGCCGTATGGGCAGGCATTCGAGCACGGCGGCAACAACGGCGGCTTTCAGTCAGGATTTCTATTCTACAAGGATAAAAACTGGGTTACGTCTTCTTCACGAACAGTGATAAGGGAGCGCTGCTTAATACGGATTTAACGACACTGATCGAGCGCGGCGACTTCAACGACACGCCACAAGTCTCCCCCAAATAGCAGGGTTGTGAACCGCATCGCGACTACTTCTACGTAGTGCGGATAATTTCGGGTCAGGCAGCCTTGGCTTCGGGCTGTGGGGTTGGAAGCTTGCCCTGTTCCGCCAGCTTCTTCTCCGCAGCCGCAGCTTCAATCTCGCTGTTGAACTCGCCGCCGAACAGCAGCATCAGCCCGGTGATGTAGAACCACGTCAGCAGAATGATCACCGCGCCCAGGGAGCCGTAGGTGGCGGTGTACGTGTTGTACACGTGCAGGTAGAGCCGCAGCCCGAAGGATGCCACCAGCCAGCCCAGGGTTCCGATTGCGGCGCCCGGCGTGAGCATGCGGAACTGCCGCTTCTTCACATTGGGCGAGTAGTAATAGATCACGGCGAACATCAGCATCAGCAGGAACCACGCCACCACCCATCCCACCACACGCGCGGAGAGGATCGTGGCTTGCGCCGCGATATGGAAGACGTGATGACTCGCCAGCAGTCCCAGGAAGTCGCCCAGGAACAGGGAAGCGAACACTGCGCTCACCATCAGGCACAGCAGTGGAGTAATCAGCACCGCGATGCCTTTCACCTTCCAGTAGGGCCTAGTCTCCTTCACCTTGTACACGATGTTCATCGCGTCCTGGATGGCCGAGAAGCCGGTCGACGCAGCCCAGATGGCAGCCAGCAAGCCAAAGCTGACCTTCTTGCCGTTGGCAGCGTGCGTTAGTTGGATAAAGTTCTGCTGCACCATAGCAAACGCAGACCGCGGAAGCACCACTGCCATGTAGCCCAGCAGCTTTCCGTAGTTCGCATGCCGTGCAGCAATGCCGATCATCGAGGAGGCGCTGACCAGCGTCGGAAACAGCGCGAACAGGAACCAGTAGCCCAGCTCCGCTGCCCAGCCGAACAGGTCATCATTCCAGGTGGAGTTCCAGGTGCGTTTCAGGACGACCATGAGCGAGATGCCCTTCAGGTCCCAAAGCGAGCGGATCGGTCGCAGCGAAACGTATTCCCATACCGCACGCTCTTTCGAGTGGGCAGGATTCACGGTCACATGGGGGTCACGACGCGGAGGATCCTGGGGTACCGGTCTCTCAAGCACGGGGAAGCTCTCTCCATAACGGAAATACGCGGCTCTCCGTTCGGCCGGTGAGCGTCCGCATGTGCGACGCCCTATGCAGGTAGATGCATGTTGGCCGACGTGTGCTGCCGGCCTGTCAAACAGCTATTTATGCGTGTGAAAACCGGGTCTGCTGCTTTTCCCGTCGCCGCTCCATCGCCAGCGCAATCAAGCGGTCGATCAGTTCCGCGTAGCCGATGCCGCTCGCCTGCCACAGCTTGGGATACATGGAGATGCTGGTGAACCCAGGCATCGTGTTGATCTCATTCAGGTAGATTCCCGGCTTGCTGATCTTCCGGCCAGCAGCGTCGCGCTCGGAATCCATCAGGAAGTCCACCCGTGCCAGCCCCGCACAGTCGCACGCGCGGAAGGCCGCCACCGCCATCGCCTGAATCTGCTTCACCTGCTGCGCAGTCAACTTCGCCGGAATAATGGGCACCGAGGGGTTCTCCGGCGAGTCGGCATACTTCGACTCGTAGTCGTAGAACTCCTTGTTGGGCACAATTTCGCCGACCACGGAGGCCGCGGGTTCATCGTTGCCCAGCACGGCAACCTCCAGCTCCCGCGGTTTCACTCCCGGGCCGCCCACGCCTTGCTCCACCACAATCTTGCGATCGAACTCCGCCGCCAGATCGAGCGCCGGACCAAGCTCCGCGCGATCATGCACCTTGGAAATTCCTACTGAGGATCCAAGGTTCGCCGGCTTCACAAACAGCGGATACGCCAGCGCCTTCTCAATTCGGCGGATGATCCCCTTGGCATCGGCGCGCCACTGACTGCGCAGCACCGGCAGATAGGGCGTCTGCGGCAGCCCCGCCGCTGCGAACAGCCGCTTCATCGCATCCTTATCCATGCCCGCCGCCGAGCCCAGCACGCCCGACCCCACGTACGCCACGTCCGCCAGTTCGAACAGCCCCTGGATGGTGCCATCCTCGCCAAAGGTTCCATGCAGCACAGGAAACACCACGTCCAGCGACCTCGCCAGCGGACTCGTAGGCTCGGCCAGCGCTGCGCCTCCCCCGATTCCCGAACCGGCAGCAAGCGCCTTGGTTGCAGCCTGCGTTGCCGCAGGCCCCAGCAGCCGCTGGACCCGTTCGCCGCTCAGCCACTTGCCTTGCTTGTCGATGCCGATCGACACCACATCGTACTTTTTGCGGTCGATCGCCTTCAGGATGGACGCAGCAGAGAGCAGCGAAATCTCGTGCTCGCCGGAGCGCCCGCCGAACAGAATGCCGACACGAAGCTTCTTCTTCATGGAAAACCTGCTCTTCAGACTAAGCCACCCAGCGGTCCATCTCTCGGTTCGCCCTGTGAAAGCGACCCTGACTTGCAAACATTTCATCGGCCGGGCCGCCATTGTCCTGCTCCGCTTCGCATCACACTTGGAACGCGCATTGCAGGGCCATGCAGCGCACGCGCATCACTCTGTGCCCAGGTGAGCCGGATGTCCTTCAAGCCTCCCGCCTTAGTTGCTGCTCTGCTCGTGGTGCTCGCCGCTTCCGGCTGCGGCAGACAACAGCAGCAGCCGCACCAGGCAGCCACGCCTGCTCCCAAGGCTCCGCCGATGAAGCCCGCGCCGCCCACGCCGATTGACGTCAAACGCGCCGAGCTCGGCGGCCCGATGTGGGACCCGGACTGGGACAAGATAGTCGAGCTCGCCATCCCGCGCGATCTGCTTACGCCCGTGATCGGCCGTGAGGTGCATCGGTTCTGCCCACGCTTTACGGTGATGTCCGAGGCAGACAAGCGAGCCTTCTGGGCCTACTTCTTCCAGGCGCTCGCCGGGGCCGAGGGCGGCCTGAAGACCACCGCGGTCGCCCACCACGCCCAGCCCGAGATGCAGGTGCGGGACTCGGTCGCCGGAACCACCGGCCGCACGCAGGGCCTGCTCCAGCTCACCTATGAGGATCAGAAGCGCTACGGCTGCGACTTCGATTTCGAGGCCGATCGGCACCTTCCGGTCAGAGATCCGGACAGGACCATCCTCCGCCCGCGCAACAACCTGCAGTGCGGCGTCCGGATATTGGAACAGGAGCTCGTCAATCAGAACAAGCCGTTGCTGAGCCGCACCCAGTACTGGTCCACGCTCCGGCCCGGAACCCTCAGCTACCGCGTCTTCGCCAAACAGATGATTAACGTTCCAGCTGCCTGCAGCCTGCGCAACAAGGCTCGCAACCTGCCCCAGCACCAGCAGGAGCTCGCCGATTCCGTACGAGCCACCAAACCCTGATGGAACTCACAGGCAGCCTTTAACGCAGAAGGGCCGCGGCGTAGTCGTCCTCCGCGGCTCCTGATGTCTGCACTCGGATGAGGATCGAGCTTCAGAGTTCTCGGACGCGGCCCCCGGAGATCAGCCGCACCAAGACGGTCAGAATGACAGCCCCAATCACGGCAATGATAATGCTGATGACGAGTCCATGTTGTCCCGGGCCGGCCATACCAAGGTGAGTCGCGAGAAAGCCGCCGACCACAGCGCCGATCAGTCCGATGACCATATCCATCCAGAACCCAAAACCGGATCCCTTCATGATCTTTCCGGTCAGCCAGCCGGCGATCACGCCGATGATGATCCAAGCAATAATTCCGTGTCCTTCCATTTACCCCTCCAGGGTTGGTTTTAGAAACGTAGGAGCAACTCCTCCGAGCGACTCACATTACCTGGGATGCAAAGAGTCGCCGGCAGCTCGCCTTTATACCACTTTGGCCAATCCAGAGGCAGATCAAAGACGAGGTTCAGGGGGATTATCTTTGGCAGGATGATTGGAGCCAGCCGCCTGCCTTAGTGCCGCTTTCCGCTGAAGCTGTGAATCAGCCGCCGGTCCCGCTTGGACGGGCGTTTTGTCGGGGCGAAGTCCATCGCCCCCATCAGCTTCCTCTGTTCGACGGCCAGCTTCCGAGCCGCCACGCTCTCCTCGGTCTCCCGGTAGAGGGTCTGCGCCACGGCTGCCGGGCCACGCTGCTGGCTCAACTCCAGCACCTCCACGTCGAACCTGCCGGTCTCGTTCTCAAGCGTGATCCGGTCGCCCGCCTTCACCTCGCGCGCAGGCTTTGCACGCACTCCGTTGGAGGTCACCCGGCCCAGCTCGCACGCCTTCGAGGCCAGCTCGCGCGTCCGGAAGAAGCGCGCCGCCCACAGCCATTTGTCGATCCGAGTCCCGGTCATGCCCCGCCAACCCCCGTCCGCCGCTCCAACTCAGACAGCATACCTCCGGCCGTCCGTGTTCACCCACCCTTCCGGCGTGCTACAACGTCCAATACGGAGGCCAGCAAGGCTCACCCATTCGAGGGCTAAAACACTGACGCACATGAAGCTTGTCCCTGCTATCCTTTTCGCCGCCCTGCTCGCCTCGCCTCGTCTGCTGCCGGCGCAGGCTGCGGACATTCCTTCCGCCGCACCTTCGACCGGCGGTCAGTCTGAGACGCAGCGCGGCCGTGCCCTCATCGACCAGATGGTGGCGGCCCTCGGTGGAGACGCCTGGCTGAACCGCAAGACCGTCACCATCGAGGCGCACGGCTCCAGCTTCTTTCGCGGCGAGCCCAACCCCTACATCATCGAGTTCCGCGAGTACCACCGCTTCGCCGCCTCCGGCCAGCCCGAGGCCGAGCGTATCGGCTTTCTCACGCAGCGCGGCATGATTCTGCCCGGCAAAAGAATCGACGTCGTCCAGTTCTGGAAGGACGGCAAGGGCACCGAAGTGACCTATAAGGGCAAGGCCGACTTGCCCAAGGACCAGGTGGAAGAGTACTACCGCCGCCGCGCCCACTCCATCGAAGAGGTGGTTCGCACCTGGATCAACGCCCCCGGCGTCATGATCGTTGCCGAAGGGACCTCCATGGTGGAGCGTCGCATGGCGGATAAGGTCACCGTGCTCTCTGCCAATAACGACGCCGTGACGTTCGAACTGGACGCCCAAACCCATCTGCCGCTGCGCCGCACCTTCCAGTCGCGCAACGCACAGTTCAAGGACTTCGACGAGGACTCCGAAGACTACGCTGACTACCACACCGTCCAGGGCCTGCCCACCGCCATGACTATCACCCGCTACAAAAACGGCGACATGGTCAGCCAGCGCTTCCTCACCAAAGTCACCTACAACGAGCCCCTGGACCCCAGCATCTTCGACGAGAGCTCCATCACCATCAAAGCGAAAAAATAATGGACAGCACGAGGAATTCGTATCGTGCGAGCGGCCGACCCGTCAGTTGTCCGTCGGCGTCTGGTTGACGGCATCGATCACCAGCATCTGCACGGGGCGCTTCTGCTTGATGAGCTTGACGCCCATCTGTTTCTGGATTGCCTCGAAGAAGCTGACAGCGCCGTTGGGATCGGCTGCGCTGCCGGAGTTGTCGCCCTCCTTCGGCGCCGGGTTGTTCTGCAACTGGCCAATGCCGGAGAAGCTGACCGTGAAGTCGTAAGCGCCGGGCAGGCCGGTCTGGTCGAGGACAGGCGAGTGCACGTAGCCGTTGACCTGGACGCGCAGGATGTCGCCAAACTGCGCCATCGTCATGTTCTGGCAGGTGAGCAGACGGTTTACGATCGGGTTGCTGACGCGTGGGTCTTTGCCGTCGGGTCCTGGACCTTCATGGCAGCCGGTGCGGTTGTCGGGGTCCGCCTTTTTCAGGTGCGGGTTGGTGGCGACCAGCGTGTAAGCCTCAGCCGGGCGGTCCTCCAGATGCGCCTTCAGGCCAAAGCGTTCGGCGACGAGCTTTTTGATCATGGCCTGAAGCCCGTCCTGGGTGAGCTGCGGGTTCCCCTTCGCATCCGCCGATGCGGGATCGTGCGCCAGCTTTGCGACCAGGTCCCAGCGGTCCTGGTTGAGCCATTTCGGCGCGTCGGCAATCATGTCGTCGGAGATGTCCCAGGCCCAGGTAAGAAACCATTGCACGGTCGCGCCGCGCAGGTTGACTTGGCTACCATTGATTTCGCCCTGGATACCCTTGGGCGTGTCGGGAGCGCTGGGCCGCAGAATCGCGACTTCAAACTCGGCAGGCGGGGGCGTGAGAGTTTTGTCGACGCCCGCCGCATTAGGCGTGGGCTTCTCGTTGACGGAATCCACGAAGACGACAGGCAGGGGCGCGGGTCTGGGTTCGAGTTTGAGGCCAAGCTGCTTCTCCACCGCATCGAAGATCGAGATGCCGTCGGCGCCGGCCCGGGCAAGCTGGCCTCGGCCCGTCCACTTGATCTCGAAGTCGTAGCTGCCCTTCAGGTCCGTCTGATTCACGACGGGAGAAGTGATGTAGCTGCCGGCCCAGTTGCGCAGATCGTCGCCGAGTTCAGAGATGGGGATGCCATGGCAGGAGAGCACGTTGTAGCGTATCGTCGGCTGATTGGGCTGCCCCTCAGGCTGGGGGGGTGACTTGCAGCCGTGGTTTTCCGCGCTGTCGCCATCTTCCGCTTTGGCGGGCTTCATTCGTAGGCCGCCCTTCGCTTCCGTAAGCACGAAGGCAGGCATAACTTTGCTATCCGGGTGGACCTTAAGGGCGAAGCGGTCGGCGAGCAGCGCGCGGAGCATCATCCGGAAAGAATCCTCCGAGGTGCCGCGTGGAGCGCGGGCGTTCAGATCGAAGCGATCGAAATCCAGCCACGAGGGACCTTGTAGCACCTGATTGTTGTCCACCTTCCAGGCGAAGGCGACGAGATCGGCCATCGTGGCCTGACGCGCAAGGAAACGGCCACTGCCCAGGTACTCAACATCCGTGTTGGGCTGATTGGCGAAGGGGCTGGAATGCACGTCCGCCAATTCGAAGTGCGCCGGGCTGGCCGGCGGAGCGGATGCAGACGCCGTTGCGGCGGGCGCGGCCTGCGCCCATGCGGATGCACTCGACATGGAAACGAGGACGAGCAGCGCGATGCGGACGAGATTGCTCTGTGCCATGCGGGACCCCCACGGGAGTTTGGGATGGAATGGCCCGTTGCGTTGCGATAAGAATACTCGCCGGAGAACAACTCGCAACTGGCAACTCGCAACCCGCAACTCTATACTCAGTCCTGCCATGACTGAATTCGCCCAGACCGTGGACATCGCCGAGATCATGTCCATCCTGCCTCACCGGTATCCCTTCCTGCTCATCGATCGAATCCTTGAGATTGAGCCCAAAAAGCGCATCGTCGCCCTCAAGAACATCACCTTCAACGAGCCGCAGTTCACCGGCCATTTCCCGGACTACCCCATCATGCCCGGAGTCCTCATGATCGAGGCCATCGCCCAGGCCGGTGGCGCGCTCCTGCTCAACGAGATACCCGATCGCGACCAGAAGCTCATGGTCTTCACAGGCATCGACGACTGCAAGTTCCGCAAGCCGGTCGTCCCCGGCGACCAGGTCCGCATTGAAGTTACTGTGCTCAACTGGCGCACCTCGGCGGTGCGCATGCGCGGCGTCGCCACCGTCGACGGCAAAGTTGCCTGCGAGGCCACCGTGATGTGCGCCCTCACCGCGCGCGGAGGTAAGAAGCCCGCCGCCGTTCCCGCGCCCGTCGGGGACGCCGCACAGTGAGCGGTGTTGCCATCAACATCCATCCCACGGCCATCGTCGCCCCGGGCGCGCAGATCGCACCCTCGGCAATCATCGGACCGTACTGCACCATCGGCCCCAACGTCGTCGTCGGCGACGACTGCCGCCTGCTCTCGCACGTCGTGCTGGCCGGAGACGAAGCCGGCCACCTCACGCTCGGCCGTGGCACTGTCGTCTATCCCTTTGCCTGCCTCGGCATAGCTCCGCAGGACCTCAAGTATGCCGGCGAGCCCACCCGCTGCATCATCGGCGAGAACAACACCATCCGCGAGTACGTCACCATCTCGCGCGGTACCGTCGGCGGCGGCGGCGAGACCACCGTCGGCTCCGGCTGCCTCATCATGGCCTACACCCACATCGGCCACGACTCCCACATCGGCAACGGCTGCATCCTCGCCAACTCTGCCACCCTTGCCGGCCACGTCATCGTGGAGGACTACGCCGTGGTCGGCGCGCTCTGCCCGGTGCATCAGTTCTGCCGCATCGGCAAGTACAGCTACATCGGCGGTGGAACCACCATCACCCAGGACGTGCTGCCGTACTCGCTCACCTCCATCGAGCGCAACAATCACGCCTACGGTCTCAACAAGGTCGGCCTGGAGCGCCGCGGCTTCACGCCCGCGCAGCTCAAGGCTCTGCGCCACGCCTATCGCCTGCTGCAGGCCTCCAAGCTCAACACCTCGGACGCCCTCGCCGCCATCCGCGCCACCCTCAGCGAATCCCCCGACCCCGCCTCCGCCGAACACGTCCGATACCTCGCCGACTTCATCGCCTCCAGCGAACGCGGCATCATCAAGTAGGACCGCGAAATCGGTTTGCGCAGCTCGGTCGCGAAGCTCATCGGCCACGTTCCGACCGCACCTGCTATCCTGCCCCGCATGAAGTCTTTGCTCGTCCCCGTCCAACTCGCCGCCGTCCTTCTCGCCCCCGCTCTCTTCGCCCAACAGGCGGTCACGGTGGCCGACTACGTTCCGCCCAAGGATCCCGCGGTCCTCACCACCACCTACGTCGAATGGAACGCGCTCGTTCCTCAGAGCACCGCTGTCGGTCAGGTCCGTCCCATCTTCGACAATCCCACCACCACGCTCGACAAGCTCGACTTCCACGCCACCACCCTCAATCCGGGCCAGGAGTCGCATCCTCCGCACCGCCATCCCTGGGAGGAAATGCTGCTCATCAAAGAGGGCCAGTTCCAGATCAACATCAATGGCCGCTCGCAGCGCGTTGGTCCCGGCACGCTCGTCTTCTTCGCCTCCAACGACGCGCACAACGCGAAGAACGTCGGCACCACGCCCGCCACGTACTACGTCATCAACTTCGTCAGCGACCTCTCGCATGACGCGGCTGCCAAACCCGCCGCCGAGCGGGCTGTCCCCGGCAAGCTTGCCTCCGGCATCTACGATCCCGCCACCATGACGCCCAAGCCCACCAAGGCCGGGCACGCGCTGGAGCTCTTCGAATCGCCCACCCTCACATTCCAGACGCTCGAGACCCACATCACCACCCTCAACCCCGGCCAGATCAGCGGTCCCGACACCATCGATCACAATGATGAGCTGGTCGTCTTTCAGTCCGGCCCGGTCGAGATCCGAGTCGACGGTGTCGCGGCCCGCCTCAACGCCGGCTCCGTCCTCTTCTGGACGCCCAACGTCAAGCGCACCCTCATCAACATCGGCACCAAGCCGGTCACCTATGAGGTCTTTCGCGTCACCACCGCGCGGTCTCCCCGGCAGTAGCGGTCAGGATTTTTCCTCTCACCGCTTCAGCGCCAGTACCAGCACCAGCGCAATCACCGCTAGCAGCAGCGCCAGTGCTGAGATTCCGTACGGCAAAAGCTGCGAAGGCAGCGGCATCGGCAGCGAGGTCGGAATGTCGGGCACAGCCGGAGGCTCCGCCGGCGTAGGCGCGGCCGTCGCAAAAATCGACTGCTGCATCACCCGTTTGCCGGCGATTACCTCTTCGACGCCGCTCACGAAATGCCGCTGCGCAATTCTCTTCGCCTCATCCGCAATAGGCTCTGCTGCCGCCGCCAGCGCCGCCTTCAGCACTGCATTCTGGATGTCTCCGCCGCTCACCTCGTACTTGCGGGCCAGCGCGCGGAAGTCCACATCCGCAGCCAACGGTGTGCGCATCGGATGCAGCTGCACCTGCCAGATCCGTTCGCGCTCCTTCTCGCCCGGCATCTCGAACAGAACGTGTGTCCGTATCCGCCGCTCGAACGCCGGGTCGAAGTTCGCCGCCAGGTTGGTGGCGAAGATCACCACGCCGGTGTAGTGCTCCAGCTCCTGCAACAGCACGCTCACCACGCTGTTGGACTCCCGCTGGAACCCGTGGTCCACAGCCGCAGACCGCCGGGTCGCAATCGCATCCGCCTCGTCAAACAGCAGCACCGCTTCTTCCTTGCGCGCTGTGCGGAAGATCGCCGCTACATTCTTCGGCGTCTCTCCCATCCACATGGACTCGAGCTCCGCATAGCGGACCACCATGAGCTCGCGGCCGAGCGAATTAGCAATCGCCTCCGCGCAGATGGTCTTGCCCGTACCCGGCGGCCCGGCGAAGTTGAACGCCAGCGCAAGCCCGGTCGAATGACGCTCGCCCAGACCCCAGCGCCGGAAGATCAGGTCATGCTGCGTCACCTGGGCCAGGGCCTTCTCCAGAGCACTGCGCGTCGCCGGCGGCAGAATCACATCGTCAAAGGTCCGGCGCGGCATAACCGTTTCGACCGCACGGCGTCCACTTGTCCCAAACAGATTCGAAAACGAAATCGGTGACACCCGCTCACCCCTACAGCTTCGATGCTTCGCAACGCAATCTGCCGTCCCGGGCACCCGGATACACGATTCTTGACATCCCAATTGGGTATTGTCTACATTGTATGCATGAGCGAGCTGCTGGGTATCTTCGAACAGATTGTGCTCCTCGCGGTCGTGGGTCTCGACGATGGTGCGTATGGACGGGCCGTTCTGCGCGAGGTGCAACTCGCATCCGAGCAGCGCAGCGTCTCCGCCGGAGCCGTGTACGCCACGCTGGACCGGCTGGAGGCCAAAGGCCTGCTTTCCTCGCGGCTGGAGGAGGGCACCCCAGAACGCGCCGGTCGCGCCCGCCGCTTCTATCGGCTCACCACCGATGGAGCTTCCGCGCTCACGCACGTCCGGGCAACGCTCGAGAGATTGTGGCAGGGCAAGCAGTGGCCTTTGGAGGTCTTCTCATGAACGCGATGACACCGCCCGCATGGATGGAACGTCTGCTCAAACTCTTCCTGTCCGTTCGCGACCGGGACACCGTTCCCGGCGATCTCTACGAAGAGTTCCGCGTCACCAAAGTCCCCGAGCTCGGCGCCTTCCGGGCGAAGCTCTGGTATCTACGCCAGGTCGTGAGCTTCGCGCCCCGGCAGTTCGGATCCGCGTTCGTGCATCCGCGCGCTCTCGCACTGCTCTGCGGTTTCACCGCGCTGTGCGGAGCGTGGCTGGGAGCGATGGATCTTCGCCTGCACCATCCCCGCGCCCAGGTCGCCATCGCCGCCATCATCGTCTCCCAGGCGCTGCTGACGCTGTGCGCTCTGCGGTACAGCATGAGCCTCCTGTTGCGCGCGCTTGCCATGCTTGGCTGCTGCGGCCTGTTTTGGCTCGCGGCCAAAGCGCTGGCCGGACTGCTTCACGGCGCAGACTTCGAAGGCTACATCCTGCTCATCGCCCTCGGCCTTCTGGTCCAGGCGCTCCTCACGCTGGGCACCCTGCCGCAGCTCGGACCGCCCCGCCGCCCCGCGTCCTGAAAACGCAAGGATGAATCTGCCGCCCGATTGGCTCGTGCTGTTCCGCGGTTGCTAGCAGCTAGGAATTAGGAACTCTCCCGCCGTGGAACCGCGCGCGGAGTGCACGCGTATTACTTCCCAGATGCTTGGATCGGGTGTGTTGATTCACACTCCCAATGTCTTGAGGGGAGAACCCTGGATGGGCCTTGATTCAGTCACACGGCGCGGATTTCTCGTGGGAGCGTCTGCCGCCTTCGCATCGCCCCTGCTTGCGCAATCACCTAGCAGCACTGCGCCGCAGCATGCGTCATCACAATTTGCCGAAAAGCTGTTTGCGACCAGGCCCGGCCCTGCGTTGTCCATCGCTGCCGCTCGCGGGGACAGTGTAGTGTTCAGCAACGCAACGGGTCAGGCAGATATTGAGCTGCAGGTCGCGGCTACTCCTGCGCACAAATTTCCGTTGGGGTCGGTCAGCAAAGTCATTACCAGCACCTTGGCTGCAAAGCTGGTCACAAGCGGCGCCCTCGATCTTGATACTCCCGTCGTCAAATGGATTCCCGATCTTCCCGAGCCCCACAGAAAAACGACCATGCGCCATCTGCTCACCCATCGCAGTGGAATCCGCCATTACAAGCCCGAGGAAATCACGCTCGCCAATCCGGCAGGCGCAATCTACATGCACCTCTACCCAGACGATTCCAAGGTCCTGGACCTGTTCATTCACGATCCCTTGGTGGCTCAGCCTGGCACCTCGGTGAATTACTCCTCGTATGGCTTTACCCTTGCGTCGTTCGTCATGCAGGCCGCGGTGGGACGGTCCTTCCTTGATCTCGTCCAGGAGCAGATCGCTCAGCCCTTCCATCTGTCCAGCCTCACTCCGGATCATCCTTGGGACGTTGTGCCCGGGCGCGCGGGAAAGTACATGAACGCCCAGGATATTGAGACGTTTTTTGCCGGCCTTCCCTCCGCATTGCGTCCGCAACTCACCGACGGCTGGGCGAAGATGGCGTTCGCAAACCCGGCTTACTGCTGGCCAGGAGCTGGATTCCTGATGACGCCATCGGATGCGGCACGCTTCGTTCCGCGATGCTCGATACGCCCTCCACCAAGCTGACCGGCAAGGAACGGGAACTCCTGTTCACCCCGGTGACAGAGGCCACGAAGCAGATGCCACCCCTCGGTCTTGGCTGGAGAATCAGTCCGGATCAGAAGGGACGTATGCGCTGGCATCACTCCGGCGCAACCGCAGGTGGAGCATATTTTCTCGCTGTCTACCCTGAGCAGCAGATCTCGGTGGCCATTGCAGTGAATGTAATGAACGCCCGGATCAATATGAACCAGGCGGCCTCTGACCTGATCGACACACTGATTTGATCACCAGCAAGTAGCTGTCAAGCCCCTCAGCGGCAAATATTTCATAAGCTGCTCAGAATCAGCAGCTTGCATTTGGCTCCGGATGTGACACGAGTTATGCTCCAATCGGTACAATTAAGTTAAGAGCAGAAAAGGAACCATCTCCCGCACAGGCGTACTCTGCTGCCTCAGAAGTCTTACAAGTCCTTTGGTTTCTCGATTTTAGGCGCAACTGTCGCCGCATCAATACTTTACAAGGAGACCGATCCCGCAAATGGCTGAGCCCAATGTACTTGCAGCCAAGATAGTGGGAGGGGGGGAGGGGGGTACCCCTGCCGGCAAGCTCGGCCTCATCGCCGGCAACGGCCGCTTCCCGTTCCTGCTGTTGGAGGCCGCTCGCGCCCACTCGCTTTCGGTGGTCGTCGCCGCCATCAAGGAGGAGACGGACCCGGAGATCGACGCTCGTGCCGCGGCCGATCCTGCCATTCGCGTCCACTGGCTCTCGCTCGGCGAGCTCTCCCGCCTGATCGAAACCTTCCAGGCCGAGGGCGTGACCCGTGCCGTCATGGCTGGTCAGGTCCGCCATACTCAGATCTTCTCCTCCATCCGCCCGGACTGGCGGCTGGCCAAGCTGCTGCTGAACCTGCGCACCCGCAACACCGACATGCTGCTGGGCGCGGTCGCGGGCGTGCTCGCCGACGAGGGCATCGAGCTGATCTCCTCCACGCAGTATCTGGAGCCGCTCCTCGCGAAGCCGGGCGTGCTCACTGCCCGCGCGCCTACAGCCGCCGAGCAGCAGGACATCGACTACGGCCGCACCGTCGCCCGCGCCATCGCCGGGTATGACCTCGGCCAGACCGTCGTCATCGCCGCCCAGGCATGCGTCGCCGTGGAAGCGATGGAAGGCACCGACGCCACCATCGAGCGAGCCGGCGCGCTGATGCAGCGGCTGGGCGACCCGGCCTCGACCCTGAGCCGCGCGCTCACCGTCGTGAAGGTCGCCAAGCCCAACCAGGACATGCGCTTCGACGTCCCGGTGATCGGCGTCCGCACAATCGAGGTGATGCAACGCGCCGGCGCCACCTGTCTTGCACTCGAGGCGGGCCGCACCTTGCTCTTCGACGAAGGCGCCATCGTCCGCGCCGCGGACCAGGCGGGCATCGCGATCGTCGCCGGCTGACGCCCCGGTGACAACTTTCGTCCCGCCTCGGACGTACTATAGCCGTGGGGGCCTGGGCACACGGTAACCGCTCTCTGAAACCTCAGCAGTCCCAAGGAGAACATGATGGTTCGTAAAGCATTGTGCATCGCAGTCGCGGCGGTCGCCACTGCCGTAGCAGGAACCTCGGCCTACGCGGCCGACATCCTTCAGCCGGGCGCGTCGGCACCGGGCTTCAGCCTGCCCTCACAAGAGGACAGCAACGTTTCGCTCTCGCAGTACAAAGGCAAGTGGGTCGTCCTCTACTTCTATCCTAAGGACATGACCACCGGCTGCACCATTGAGGCGCACAACTTCCAGCGCGACCTGCCCAAGTACGATGCGCTCAACGCGGTCGTGCTCGGCGTCTCGCTCGATACGGTCGAGAGCCACAAGACCTTCTGCTCCAAGGACTCGCTGACCTTCAAGCTTCTGGCCGATCCGGACCACAAGGTTATCGACGCCTACGGCGTTCCTGTCGCCGCGCACGGGGATATGAAATTTGCCGCCCGCGACACCTTCCTCATCTCGCCACAAGGCAAGGTGGTCAAGGTCTGGACCGGCGTAAATCCGAATACCCACTCCGATGATGTGCTCGCCGAGATTCAGGCGCAGAAAAAGATGTAAGACCTGCGTCCTGCAGACGCAAAAAGGCCCGGACCTCTCGAGAGGAGTCCGGGCCCTTTTGCTTGCCTTAAGAGTGCAGGGAACTACTTCTTGGAGCTCTTCTTTGCAGCCTTCTTGGCGGCCTTCTTAGGAGCAGCCTTCTTTGCAGCCTTCTTAGGAGCAGCCTTCTTCGTTGCCTTTTTTGCAGCTTTCTTAGTTGCCAATGTATTACCTCTCGTTGGTGATTTTTTGTTTCTGGATGTGCTCTTTTTACCGGTTGCCTTTTTCGAGGCAGCCTTACCGCCACGCTGAGCACTCTTCGCGGCAGATCTTGATGTCGTTTTCTTCGAAGCAGCTTTCTTCGCGCTCTTCTTGGCAGCTTTCTTAGGAGCGGCCTTCTTCGCAGCTTTCTTCGGAGCGGCTTTTTTCGCAGCTTTCTTGGGAGCAACCTTCTTTGCGACTTTCTTCGGCGCGGCCTTCTTGGCTGCCTTCTTTGCGGGCGCCTTCTTGCTCGCAGCCTTCAGAGAGGTGCCTTGGCTGGTGCCGGCCTGGTTGCGCTCGGGCTGCCGGGAGAGCGATGTCGCTGGGGTGTACGGGGCGCGGGTCGAAGGCAGCTGGTCGGCGATGTCGGCCTGCTCGGCGTGCGACTCATGCGGCATCAGATCGTCGTCGTCATCGCCGGAGTCTTCGTCGTCGTCGGAATTAGTCATCACCTCGACCTCTTCCTCGTCTTCTTCGTCGTCATGGATTGAGAGCTCGAGGTCATCCGCAGCGTCATCGTCGGCGCCAGCCGCGTAGATCTTGATGCTGTCTCCAAGTTCGTCGAAACCATCGCTGAACTTCATCGTCGCATCCTCTTCACTGCGATCGCACCATTTAGGTCCGGGTGCGTCTCGTCCGAATTTGCGATGCATCAGAAAAGTCACTTTGCATCGCGCACGGATTCTAGCAACAGAATGCGACTGAGCGCCAGCAATTGCAAGCACTCTTTTTGGTCAGGTAGCTGATGGAGCAGCGGCTTACTTCTTTTTGCGTGTCCGCTTTGGCGTCGCAACGTGCGCGGAAGACGACCGCGATGACGCATGGGAGCGTGAAGCGGACGTTGCGCCATGCGTTGCCGGCGCGTGTTGCTTGCTCTTGCCGCTTGCGGCGCGACTGTGCCGCGAGCGCACTCGGGTCACCGGTGCGAGGTGCACGGGTTGTGAAACAGACAGCGTGCGGCCCGGTCTTACGCCGGCCGAAGAGAGACGGTTCCAGCGGCGCAGCTCTTCCACGGTTACGTCGAAGCGATCCGCAATCTTTACCAGCGTGTCGCCCGCTCTAACGGTGTAGCGCTGCGGATGCGCAACGGCACTGGCGGTTGCGATCGGCACCACCAGCTCGTCGCCGGCTTCAATGGAAGCATCCGCGGTGAGCTGATTGGCCGATGCAATCTCGCTGGTCCGGCTGTGATATTGGCTGGCCACGCTGTCCAGCGACTCGCCGGTCTTCACCACATGGAAGCGCCAGCTTGTGCGCTTCTCCTGAGGGACGGTCTCGATACGCTTCAGAAAAAGATCGTGGGTCCCGGCGGGAATGTGCAGCTCGAATTCGCTGTCCTGGGGAGTGGTCATGCGCAGCAGGCTGGGATTGAGCGCGACGATCTGCTCGAGCGAAGCGTCCGTGACATCGGCAACCAGGCGCAGATCAACCGAATAGTTCACCGTCACCGTGTCGGAGATCAGCGGCGGATCCGGCGTCAGTCCTTCAAGCCCATATTGCTTCGGGTTCTTCGCCATGATGGCGGCAGCGATGATACCGGGCACGTAGTTCTTGGTTTCGGCGGGCAGCACTCCTCTGCGGTAGAGCTCCCAGAAGTCGGCGTAGCCGGTCTTCATCACCGCGCGCTGCACGTAGCCTGGACCCCAATCGTATGCAGCGAGCGCCAGATACCAGTCGCCAAACTGGTTGTAGAGCGACTTGATGTATTTGGCGTACGCGCGCGAAGACTTCTCCGGATCGAACCGTTCATCCACCCAGCCGTTGCGTTCCAGGCCGTAGGCTCCGCGGAATGGCATGAACTGCCACATGCCTCCTGCGCCGGAGCTGCGGTTAACCGCCTGCGGCTGGAAACCCGACTCGGCGACGGCCAGATAGATCAGATCCTGGGGAACGCCTTCTTCACGCAGGATTCTCTGGATCATGTCCTTGTACTTGCCTGCGCGTTCGAGCGAGCGCATCAGGTGAGCGTGTCCGGCGGGCGAATTGCTGAAGTAGCTGATGAAGCCGGCCACATAATCGTTGATGACCAGCGGAAGATCGGACTGCGTGGTCTTGAGTTCGGCTTCGACCTTGGCCTTGAGCTCTGGGTTAGCCGGGAATGTCACCTCATCCGCTGTATCAAGCGGCGCCGCCTCGATCGGTGCGGAGAAGCCGGTGCCCTGCTTGAGGGCGGACATTTCCAGCGAGTTGATCGAGTTGAGCAGCCGGTCAAACTCGTCGGAGAGTTGCGGGTCTGCCTTCAGATCCATGCCGCTGGTCAGCATCATGTCGACAGCGCGGTCGAAGTCGGCGCGTGCCGACTCCAGACGATTGCCGCGATAGTTCCGTACGCCGCTGTCGTAGGCGGCCTCGGCGCGCGCAATCAGCTGCTGCACCGCCTGGTCGTGTGCCGCGTCCTGTGGAGTCTGAGGTGCAGGGGCAGCGACAGCGACCGGGCTTGCAGATGCGGGCGCGGCGGCGGGCTGCACGGGCGGCGCAGTTGCATTTGCCGGCACGGAACTGGCGCCGGTCTTCTGTTGTTGGGGACAGCCGGTCAGCAGAATCAGAGGAGTGCAGAGCAGCGCAACTGCTCCCCGTCTTAACGCACTCAATCTGTGCACTCGCTGCTGCCCTCGACGCTCGGATTTGCTGATCCCGCAGCGCAGGCCAGGAATGAAGCCGGGTATGCGCTGCACGGGTGATCAGCCCATTGTAAGACGTTCGGCGCGCCGCGTCGGTACGTCGTTCCGGGGACGAGTCCAGTGCGGCTCGCGCAGGTCTGCCCGGTGATAGCATCGAAGGTTGAGGCCCTCTCGATTCCGCATGGATCCAAGCCACATCCGAAACTTCGCCATCATCGCGCATATTGACCACGGCAAGTCCACGCTTTCGGACCGGCTGCTGGAACTTACCGGCAGCCTGACTGCCCGGGAGATGCAGGCGCAGGTGCTCGACGCGATGGACCTGGAGCGGGAGCGCGGCATCACCATCAAAGCACACACCGTGCGCATGATGTACAAGTCTCAGGACGGGGACACATATCAGCTCAACCTGATCGACACGCCCGGCCACGTGGACTTTTCCTACGAGGTCTCCCGCTCGCTCGCATCGTGCGAGGGCGCGCTGCTCGTAGTGGATGCGTCGCAGGGCGTGGAGGCGCAGACATTGGCCAATGCGTACCTCGCCATCAACAACGGTCTTGAGATCATCCCGGTGATCAACAAGATTGACCTTCCATCGGCCGACGTCGAGCGCACGCGCGAGATGATCGAGAAGGCCGTCGGACTGCCTGGAAGAGACGCCATTCCGGTTTCCGCGAAAACCGGGCAGGGTGTCGCCGACATTCTGGAGTCGGTGGTGCATCTGCTGCCGCAGCCGAAGGGCGATGCGGAAGCGCCGCTGCAGGCGCTGATCTTCGACTCGTGGTTCGATCCTTACCGCGGCGTTGTGGTGCTGGCGCGCATTGTGAATGGCAGGATGCGGCAGGGCATGAAGATCAAGATCATGTCCAACGGCAAGACCTTCGACATTGAAGCCATGGGCGTGATGACCCCCAAGCCAGTGCCGCTCGAAGAGCTCTCCGCCGGAGAAGTGGGCTTCTTCACCGCGACCATCAAGAATGTGGCCGACACAAAAGTCGGCGACACCATTACGGAGGCAGCCCGGCCAGCGTCCGAGCCGCTGCCTGGATTTGAAGACATCAAGAGCATGGTGTTCGCCGGACTCTACACGGTGGACTCGCATGAGCATGCGCTGCTGCGCGACGCGCTCGAGAAGTTGCGGCTGAACGACTCGAGCTTCACCTTTGAGCCCGAGTCCTCGGCTGCGCTCGGCTTCGGCTTCCGCTGCGGCTTCCTCGGCCTGCTGCATCTGGAGATCATCCAGGAGCGGCTGGAGCGCGAGTACAACCTCGACCTGATTACCACGGCTCCGGGCGTCCGTTACGACATCACGCTGACGGATGGCACCCGCGTGGAGGTCGACAACCCATCGCGCTGGCCCGACCCCTCGAACATCGAGAGCATCGAGGAGCCGGTGATTCTCGCCAAGATCCTAACGAACGAGGAATACGTTGGCGGCATTCTGAAGCTGGTGGAAGAAAAGCGCGGGCGCCAAGTGAACTTCGAATACGTCTCCGAGACGCGGGTCATGCTCACCTATGAGCTTCCGCTGAACGAGATCGTGCTCGATTTCTACGATCGGCTGAAGTCGGTGTCGCGCGGCTACGCCTCGCTCGATTACCACATGCACGGGCACTGGATCTCGCCCATGGTGAAGATGGATATCCTGATCAGCGGCGACCCGGTGGACGCACTGTCCATCATCGTCCATCGCGACGCGGCGTATGAGCGCGGCAAGGTGCTGGTGGAAAAGATGCGCGAGCTGATTCCGCGGCAGATGTTCGAAGTGGCGATCCAGGCGGCGATTGGGTCTAAGATCATCGCGCGCTCGACCGTGGCCGCAATCCGCAAAAACGTGCTGGCCAAGTGCTACGGCGGCGACATCAGCCGCAAGCGCAAGCTGCTGGAAAAGCAGAAGGAAGGCAAAAAACGCATGAAACGCATCGGCAAAGTCGATATTCCCCAGGAGGCTTTCCTGGCGGTCCTGCGGGTGGGCGAGGACTCCTAGGTGGGTACCCGATGCGGCAGCGTCTGGGAGGGATGCTGTGGAAAGCGCATGATGTCAGCAAATTGTTACGAATCACTCATGAGATTGCACGAATTCCGGTGATCTCATGCTAAGTTGCTGATACTTAGTCTTTTAATGAAATAATGCCCCGCGTGCGGGGCAACTTGGAGTTGGGTTGGGCCCGCTTTGTGAATCCGTCGCTTCAGCGATTCCACACATTTTCCACAGAATCGGCCCTCCTTTGGTGTGGCAACCTACACAACAAAACAGGCTCTCCGCGGAGAGCCTGTTTTGCTGTCAAATCTGCACGTTGGAATTACTTGCCGGCAGGTGCCTTGGGGGCAGCAGAGCCAGACGGCCGGGATCGCGCACCGGAGTTAGGGGCGGGCGCAGGGGCGGCGGGCGGCGGAGCGGCAACGCCCGATGAGGCGTTATAGGCATCCACAACTGCCTGGGTGATGTCTGCGTTCGGCTCATTCGCGGCCCACATGACCGGGCTCTGTTGCCCGCCCACATCCAGCAGCAGCGTATAGCCGTTCTTCTTGACGTAGTCCTGCAGGACCACATTCACCTTCTGCATCACCTTGCTGAGGGACTCACGAACCTCGAGATCGTAGGCGTTCTGGGCGTCTTCGGTCTCATGCTGCAGTTCCTTATCCTTGGCGTCGATCTCCTTGAGCTTGGCCGCGCGCTGCTGGTCGGTGAGGCTCTGTCCGGCCTGGAGCTGCTTCTTGAGCGTGTCGATCTCAGCTGAAAGCCCCTCGATCTTCGTCTTCTGGGGAGCGTATTTCTTTTGCGCGTCGGCGAGTGTCTTCTGGCCTTCGTTGGTGCTCACGACCGCCTGCTCGAAGGCGATCAGAGCAATCTTGGCCGGATAAGCGGTGGGCGCAACCGCAGCGGACGCGGAGGGAGCAGCGGGAACGCCAGGCGCAGCCGCGACCTGAGCGTGCGCGACCGCCGGAATGGCAGCCGCCAGCAACGCGGCCAGAAGAGCAGAGGTAGAGTTCATGCGAATTTCAGACTCCTTTTGAAATGGCTCAGTCCATTAGACGGAAGGAGAGCGAAACGGCATAGGCCATTCCGCTCTCTGTCATCCGGGGACTCTTGTGGCTTTACTTGGCGGGCGTCGCCGGCTTCGGTGCGGCCGGTCGAGGACGGGAAGGCGTTGCGGCAGCGGGAGCTGAGGGGGTCGGCGCGGAGATGCCAGGCGTGGACTTGTTGTACTCGTCCACCACGGCCTGGGAGATGTCGGCTCCGGGAGCCCAGAGCACGCTCAGGCCGCCCTGCTGCGGCGTACCGTTGTTGTCCAGCAGCATGGTGTAGCCATTCTGCTGGACGTACTTCATCACCACTGGGCCAAGCTTCTGCGCTACCTTGCCAATCGCTTCCTGAACGTCGCTCTGATAGGCATTCTGGGCGTCTTCGGCATCACGCTGATACTGCTTCTGCTTGGTGTCGATGGTGCGGGCGCGGGTCGCCTTCTCATCGTCGCTCATGGTTGCGGGTGCGCTCTGCAACTGCTTGGTCAGCGACTCGATCTCCGTACGGAGCTGCTCCAGCCGCTGCTTCTGCGGGTCATATTTCTTCTGCACATCGGCGACGGCCTTCTGGCCTTCGTTGGTGGCCGCGGCTACTTCCTCGTACTCAATGATGGCGATCTTGGCGGGAATGGCCTGCGGCGGAATAGAAGCCGCCTGAGTGGAAGCGGCATTGGGTGCCGGAGCGGTTTGAGCCACGGCTCCCGTGGTCATCGCTGCCGCAGCCAGGGCGGATACGAATACGAGCTTGGAATTCATGTGCTGTGTGGTGCTCCTTCGAGGGGTGCTTCGAGATCGTGCTGCGTTTCTCAGCATCGTGCTGCTTTGCTCAGGGGATTCCGGTTCACCTCGACCAGGGAAGGCCGATGGCGGCTCCAACCCGCCTTTGAGTGGGCTTGCGACCGCTGGGGATCGGCTGCAGGTTGGATTATATATGGAGGGGCGCGCATCTGCCGATACTGAAATCTGGAGTCACGAGGTGCGATTCTCCGTTTTTTGGATCGCAGCCCGGCAGCCGGATTGAGAAACGGCCGGTTTTCGCCGTATTTCGAGCGGTGCTCTTTGGCACCTGAATTGCTCCCTAGGGAAGGCGTCAGCATTCCCCTCCGAAGCACCTTTGGGTGCGAGACAAAGACGATGGAGGGTAATCTTGTGGCTGACACGGTTTTCAACCTTGGTTCCTGGTAAAGAGTGGCATCCAAAGTAGATGCGACGCCGGAGCAGAGGAAAGACTCCCGAGAGACGGAACCATCCGCGGGGAGCACCTTTCAGGAGGCCTTTGACTGGCCATCTGCGGAAGCCGCCCAATGCCGGGCGGCTTCGGCGTTTCACCCGACCCACCCGATTGGCTTCTGCTTCTCCGGGTTTCGGTGGGTTCCAGGTAGTGGGTCAGTTCAAACTGACCCACTACCGGGTTCCAAATTCGCTTGCCACAGCCACGCTCCGGGCGTATCATCGGTTCTGGCTTGTGAACCGGCCATGGGTGCCGAGTGTAGTGTGATCGCTAGTTGCTGAGGCATGGGGATCACACACTGGATACACTTTTATCCTCCAATTTCCGGATAATCTGGGCTGCTTCTTTCTGTAGCCGGGCCGGGGTTGCGCTGGTGGTTCGGATTCGCCGCTTGCATTCGGATCCCTCGCTGGACAGTAGCAAGTGTGGCTTGCCGCGGGCAGGATGTTGGTGGAACAAGACGCGCTTGAGAGTCAAGCAGGCGTTTGTGGAATAGGAATGTGCTTGCCCGGCAAGCAGATTGAGTTTGCCTTACCTTGCGTACCAGTTGACAGACCCGAATATCTGAAGAGTTCGGGTGCCTCGCGGATTCAAAGGTGGCTCTGGCGGGGCTGGAGTGGCGCGCAGGAGAAAGTGCTGACCGGCGGCCCGACAGATTGAGCCGGAAGGTATACGAATACGTTGACACCGTTTTCACCGACGCTTCAAAACCGGCCAGGTTCTCTCGCTGCAAGCTTCAGCAGTGGCACTGTGGAGTATTGCAGCCATGCTGTCTGCAGCAACGCGGACCTGTCCGATTCCGGGCGTGGGAGAGAAGCGCAGTTCGCTAACCAGTAATCCAGGAAGTGGAAACATGAGTTCAGAGCAAAATATGCCCGAAGGCCAGATCTCCCAGGCTTCGGCAATGCCGCCGGCCCAGTCCGGCGGAGCCAATGGTCAGAACGAAATGAGCCAGGCGGGTGGAACCGGAATCCCGCACGGAATGGGGCAATCGAAGAGCAGCCGTCGCCGCAGACGGAAGCGTAAGAACAAGGGAATTGATCCCGGTCAGCCTAGCGGCGCACAGTGCGTCGGAGAGATACAAGCGGGCGCTCCCGTGCAGCAGCCCCAGTCCTTCCAGTCCAACGGTGGTCAGCCTCAGGCACAGCAGCAGAATGGCCCCTCCACCAAGCGCTGGAAAAAGAAGTTCCGCGACCGTCCGCGCCGCGACGAAAACCCGGGCAACCAGGCCAGCCCCAACGGCTTTGCCACCGGCGGCGGCGTGAGCTATCGCGATCGCGACACGCACCAGCCCGGCAATACCGTGGGCGGCAAGCGCAAGAGCAAGCAGCGTGAGCGCGGCCCGCGAGGCTTTGTGGGCCCGATGGATCACAGCTATCGCGCAGCGAATGGCAACTTTGCCGACGGGCCAGCCTCGACCATAGATTCCTTTGGCCGAAACAGCCGCGGAAGTTATTCGGGCGACTCGCAACCCATCGACTATTCCATTGGCCGGCCCATTCCGATCCCGGATGATGCGCCAACCAGAATCTACTTCTTCATCGAAGACCTGTTCTTCAACGCAAAGATCAACGAGACGGCGCGCAAGCTGGGCGTCAAGGTCGCGTTCGTGAAAAACGAGAAGGACGCCATTACTGACCTGACCTCGCACGAAGAGGCAGACCGTCCCGCGTTGATCGTGTTCGATCTGAACAACGCGAACGCGAAGCCGCTGACGCTCATCCCCAAGCTGAAGGCAAAGCTGAAGAAGAGCACGTCGATCATCGGCTTCCTGCAGCATGTGCAGGGAGACCTGAAGGCGAAGGCAGTGGAAGCCGGCTGCGACGTGGTGGTGCCGCGCGCGGCGTTCTCTCAGAATCTGCCCAACCTGCTGCGCCGCTATGGGCTGCACGAGGAAGAAGACGACAGCAACTTCAACCAGTAAACCCGAATCTTAACGCTACCGAAAAGCCCGCCTGCTGGCGGGCTTTTCTTCGTCTGTAGAAATGCAAGCTACTCCATCCTCGTCTGTGAGACCGCTTTATGCACGGCCAGCAACTGCTCGAGTAACGGCTTCAGCCGATCGAGCCGCAGCGCATTCGCCCCGTCTGACTTCGCGCAGGCAGGGTCCTCGTGAACTTCGAGGAAGACTCCGTCCACACCGGCCGCAACTGCCGCGCGCGCCAGCACAGGAATGAACTCCGGTTGACCGCCGGAAACTCCCCCGGCTGCAGAGGGTGTCTGCACGGAGTGCGTGGCGTCAAAGACGACTGGAGCGAAGCCGCGCAGAACCGGCAGGGAGCGCATGTCGACAACCAGGTTGTTGTATCCGAAGCTGGCGCCGCGTTCGGTCACGAAAACGCGCGCGTCCGCACCAGCGCTGGTTGCTTCACGAACCTTCTCAACCGCGTGCTTCATATCCCAGGGCGCGACGAATTGTCCCTTCTTGATATTGACCGCGCGGCCTGTCTTCGCCGCGGCAACCAGCAGGTCGGTCTGGCGGCAGAGGAACGCTGGAATCTGCAGCACTGCCTCGGCTCTGCCCAGCGCGTCGGAGAGCCGCGCACAGTCCTCGGGTGTATGCACATCGGTCAGCACCGGCAAGCCGTTGCTCTCTGCGATGGAGCGCAGGATGCGAGCGCCCTCCTGGAGCCCCGGTCCGCGATAGCTGTGGATGCTGGTGCGGTTGGCCTTGTCGTAGCTTGCCTTGAAGATGTACGGAACTCCAAGATCGGCGGCGATGCGTTGAACCGCGTCTGCGAGCGAGCGGGCATGCTGCTCCGACTCGATGACGCATGGACCGGCGATGAGAAAGAGCCGGTCTGCTCGAACGGCGACATTCCCGATCTGAAAGTGGTGGGACGATGAGGGCACGAGAGCTATTCTAGCCGGGCTGAGATGCTCCAGCCTCAGAATCAGCTACAACTGGCTTGAGCTTCGGATCGCGAGTTTGCTTCGGCAATGGATAGCTGCGCTGCACCAGCGCGAGCGCCTCTTCGCGAGTGTGGATACTGCGTTCCAACTGCGCGTCTTCGGCGAGCATAAGCATGGCCTTGAACTGCGGCGAAGGAGTGTAGCCGGCTTGGATCAGATCGCGGCCCGTGAGCAGCGGATGGGGGCGCAGATCCGGTGCGGGCTCGCGCTCGTACTCGTTGCGGGCGAAATTGTAGAGGCTCAGGTCATCGTGCGATGAGGTCACGTCGAGCCGGTGCAGCGCGAGGTGCTCGTCGAAGCGCGGCAGGCGCAGGAAGCGGCGCAGCGTGGACTCTCGCATCTCGCGGATGTCGCCGAAGCGCATGTGGTTTTTTACCAGCGCGAGAATCTGTGCGGCGTCTTCGTTCGAGAAGCGTAGGCGGCGCAGGATCTCCTCGGCGATGCGAACGCCGACCTCGACGTGGCCGTTGAAGCGGATGCGGTCGCCGGGGCGGTTCGGGTCGGGCGGCTGGAAGGTCGCGGGCTTGCCGATATCGTGCAGCAGCGCTCCCCAGGCCAGGGTTGGAGATGCACCAGCCGGAAGCTTTTCCAGCAGCAGCATGGTGTGGATCCATACGTCGCCTTCGGGATGGTACTCGGGTGGCTGCTGGACCCCGCGCATGCGCAGGGCCTCTGGAAGAACCTGTGCGAGCAGACCGAGCGACTCGAGCAGCTCGAAGCCGCGGCGTGCTCCGCCTTCGGTGAGAATGCGGGTCAGCTCGTCGCGGATCCGCTCCTGGCTGACCTGGTGGATCTCGGCGGCCTGGTTCCGAATCGCCGCGGCAGTGTTGTCCTCGATGCGGTAACCGAGGCGAGCGGCGAAGCGGACGGCGCGAAGCATGCGCAGCTTGTCTTCTGCGAAGCGGAGCTGCGGCTGACCGATGGCGCGAATAACGCGAGCGGCGAGATCGTCGAGGCCGTGGACCAGGTCGAGTGTAGCGGCAGCGAGATCGCCGGTCGCGGCGTACGCGGGCGGGTCGAGCAGCATGCCGTTGATGGTGAAGTCGCGGCGGAGGACGTCTTCCTCGGGGGACGTTGAAAATTGGACTTGGTCTGGCCTCCGGCCGTCGGAATAGGCTCCATCGTGCCGGAAGGTGGCGACTTCAGTGGCGATGTCGGGCGCATCCGGCTGCGGAGTGCAGACGAGGATGACTCCGAAATGCGCGCCCACGGCGAAGGTCTTCGGGAAGAGCGAGAGGACCTGATCGGGCGTAGCCGAGGTGGCGACGTCGTAATCCTTGGGCGCCATGCCGAGGTGCAGATCGCGGACGCATCCGCCGGCAAACCACGCCTGGTGACCGGCTTCGCGCAGGCGGCGAGCGACGCTGAGTGCTGCCTGATAGATGGCGGTGTCTGGAGGCATGGGTTTCTCTCCGATATAGTAGGCCCCCTCCCCCCAGGGGCTATTTTGGGTAGTGTCCTAATTTGGTTGTTGGCGTGTCTCGCCGTGTCCTCGGTTCAGTTGTGCGCGGAAACGACCATCAAATCATCGGGCATTCCAGGAAATGGCCTCAAGCTCACGTATATGCGGATTGCATCGTCTCCCCCTCCCGGGAAAAGGGGGATGCTTACTTCCGATGCGGGACGGGTTTTTGCGTCGAGCCCTTCTTCCCGCAGCACCACGGCTAGCTTCTGCGCTATAGGGCCTAATCGCGCCACCACAGCGTCGACGGCTTTCGCGGGTCGTGGCCCTCTGGAGCCGTCCGGTAAATCTACCCAGTTTGCGCTCGGGGACGCCTCTACCCAAATCCCAACCCTCGATAACTCTTTCGGCAGTGCTCCGGATATAGCCGATCCTCCGCCATCTTGCCAGTGCGCATCCAGGAGTGCTTGCCTAATCAGTGCTGCCGTGTGGGAAGGCTCGAAGTCCGCGATGGTTATGACCTCAAACCGGGTACCGGAATACCGTCTGAGTTTCGAGGCAGCCTTAGCAACGTTCAGTGTCCTTGGAAGGGAGGCGTTTTGTAGCTCCAATAAGTCCTTCTGCGCCTTCAGGGTTAGCCCCTTCTGGACTTCTAAGCCTGTTTTGGCTGCGGTTAGGTCCGCATCAAAGCGACGTAGCTGCGCCGCTTGCCTGCTGTTAAGAATTCCGCCCAGTATCAGCCCCCCAGCACCTGCAATGAAGGTCAGCCCCACGAAAACGATGGCAACCAATCGCAGATCGATTTCCAGACTTCAGCCGACATAAGGCACTTATTAGGACACTACCGTATTTTGGCTATAACTGGGGCCAATTCAATTACCTAGGGAGTGGGTGTGGCTGGAGAGTCTTGAACCGAGGGAGCTTGCGCCTAAAATCCTGAACACGAAGGACTTATCGGGAGCAGCAGCGAGTCCCCACCGGACCTCGGAGCGAAACTGCGACCCATTCGTCCCTCTACTTTTAATTATACGAGGTTGGAGAGGGGGAATGTAACATCGAAATTTCCTTTAGTTTCGGAGAGATATGCTGTTTTGCCCCTTGACAGGAATTTGGCTGGGAGGTTTTGCACAGCGCAGGGTAGGATGCAAGGCATGGGAGCAATGACGATGACGAAGCGGTGGCTGGCCGGAGTGCTGGGTTGGGGATTGGCGGTGACGTGCGGGGCTCAGCAGGTGGGAACGAGTCCGGCGGCAGCGCCGGCGGCTCCGGTGGAGGCAGTCCCAGGTGCTCAGCGTGCGCCGACTCCTTCGACTGGGGCGAAGATCGAGGCGACGCCGGCGATCTGGAGGGTGAAGGGCACCAAGGGAACGGTGTACCTGTTCGGATCCGTGCATGTGATGAAGCCGGAGGTGGAGTGGGAGACGGGGAAGGTGAAGTCCGCGTTCGACGGGGCGGAGGTGCTGTACCTGGAGATTGCAAACGTGGATGACGTGGCCGCCGCCCAGCCGCTGCTGCTGCAGTATGGGCTGGACCCGTCGCATCCCCTCTCAGAGAAGCTCTCGAAGGAGGACCTCGCGACGCTGGATACGGCGATCAAGCAGGTGGGAATGCCGGGCGAGTCGATGGTGGAGCCGATGCGGCCGTGGCTGGTTTCGATGACGCTGTCGGTGCTGCCGATGGTGAAGGCGGGATACCAGCCGAACACCGGCATCGACATGGTGCTGCTGGCGCAGGCGAAGAAGGCGAACAAGCAGGTGAAGGGGTTCGAGTCGATGGAGCAGCAGGTGCATCTGATGGCGGATGTGCCGGAGGCGGAGCAGGTGACGATGCTGCACAAGGACCTGACCGAGCTGGAGAAGTCGACTGCAGAGACGAACGAACTGGTGGCTGCGTGGGAGAAGGGCGACGTCGAGAAGATTGGCGCGATCGATAACCAGGAGCTGGCGGAGCGGTTTCCGGCGGTGTACAAGCGCATGGTGGTGGATCGGAACCGGCGCTGGGCGGATACGCTGGATGGCGTGCTGAAGGATCCGGGCACCAAGACGGTGTTTGTCGCCGTGGGCGCGGCGCACCTGGCAGGGCCGGACTCCGTGATTGCGATCCTCGAGAAGAATGGGTGGAAGGTGGAGAGGCAGTAGGGCGGGTTGGCGGTTGCTGGTTCTCAGTTGTCAGTTTTGGTTCGTGGCTCTCTCAGGTTGCGCTTGAGCTTGCGAGGCGCAGCGGATGATAAGAGAGCTGGCGCTGGCCGAAGCGGTGCGGTGCGGGCGAGGCATGCAAGAGGTGCGATGAGCCGAGCTGTCTGGGCGCTTCGGTTGGCGTTGGCGATGAACGGTTGCGTCGTGGTGGCCGGTGGGCAACAGCAGACGCGGCTTGTACAAGGACGAACGGCGGTGTGGCAGCCTGCTGCGGGGCACGTGCAGGTGGAGATATGGCCCGGAGCGGTGCCGGATGCTCAGCCCACGAAGGGGCCAGAGAAAGCTGAAAATGTGGGGCCCAAAGACTTTGTCGCGGGCCGGACATGGATGGACGTGGAGAACGTGTCACGGCCTACGATGACGGTCTATTCGCCCAAGGGAAAGAACACAGGTGTCGCGGTCGTGGTTTTTCCGGGCGGCGGATACGAGATTCTGGCGATTGACCTGGAAGGCACGGAGGCGTGCGACTGGCTGGTGCAGAAGGGCATCACCTGCGTGCTGCTGAAGTACCGCGTGCCGGCACCGAGATCCAAGCCGAACTGGGGCGCGTATCCGCAGTCGCCGATTGCGTTGGAGGATGCGCAACGAACACTGGGGCTGGTTCGGCTGCATGCGAAGGAATGGGGCGTGGATCCGCACAAGATCGGCGTGATGGGATTTTCAGCGGGAGGGCATCTGGTGGCGGCGATGAGCGTGCACTTCGATAAAAGGCTGTACGCGGCTATCGACCAGGCCGATGAGGAGAGCTGCCGGCCGGATTTTGCGGTAGCCGTGTATCCGGGGCACCTGGCGTTTGGGAAAGAGGTGTCGATGCTGAATCCCGATATTGCGAGTCACCTGACGCGCAATGCGCCGCCGACGTTTCTGTTGCAGAACGAAGACGACGATGTGGACAGTGTGTACGACTCGCTGACCTACTACCTCGCACTGAAGCGGACGGGTGTGCCGGTGGAGATGCATCTGTACGCGACCGGCGGACATGCGTTTGGATTGCGGCGGACAGAGAAGGCGGCGACGGAGTGGCCGAGTCTGATGGAGCGGTGGTTGCGGACGATTGGGATGATAGGGAAGTAGGGCTAGCGGAGTTTTGGTCTGTGTTCCGAGCAGCTATGGGTTAGCGGATGCTTTTTCTGAGCGGTCGATGACGAGGGTGGGGACGGGCGCTTTGGCAGGCTGCAGCCTGAGGCCGAGCTGCTCCTCGACTGCGGTGAAGATGGATGGGCCGGCAGGGGTGCTGGATGACGATGGGTTATCGTCCGGCGACCAGGTCAATTCGATGTGGTATGAACCTGCCGATCCGGAGCGGTTGAGGACCGGCCGACCCAGTCTCCAGGAGAGCTCAAAGGTGAGGACGTCGAACGCGTCGCTGCCACCCCGGATGGAGATGATGCCGTGGCCACTGCGCAGGTCCGTTGTTTTGGAGTCAGAGGGCTGGAGCTTCGACCCATTTTTGTCGAGCACGAGCAGATAGACCGGCATGGAGGTCTCCTGCGGGTGAACCGCGAGTCCGAAGCGGGTGGCGAGCAGGCGAACGAGCATTTGTTGTTTGAGAAGGCGGGCTTGCTCCAGCGGCAGAGACGCAAGGAGCTGATCGAGCTCCGGCCCTGATTTGGCTTGAACGTCATAGCGGCTGAACTTCGTCCACTCGGCACCTCCTAGGATTCGAGTCTCCGGAGTGGCATAAGCCACCTCCATCAGGTCCTGCAGGGAGACGTTGACGGCGGTGAAGCTTGACCGGCGCGCTGGGTTGGAGATGTGCGACGCCGGTGCGGTGGGCTCCGTGGGGCGGATGGAGGCGACGTCAAATGCTGCTTCCTGGAGAGATGGCGCGACAGGGGGCGGCGATCCAGGGGCGATGCTCTGTGCGGCGGCGAAGAGGAAGGCGAGTTGCGCGAGGAGCCGGAGCATCGGAGTCAAACCATAGTAGAGTAGTCAACTTTGATGAGTGTTAAGGCGTAATGACGGTTTTGCCCCCGTTTCCGAGGCGAGCTTTTTGCAACGCCTCGTTGGCCTGGGAGAGGGGGTAGCGGTCGGTGACTTCACTCTCAAATCGCTTCTGCCAATGTGGGTTCTCGAGCAGTTTGAGTGCGGCCGCCACGTGTCTCGGCTCAAAGCCCCAGCTTCCGATCACCTGAAGCTGCTTGCGCGTGATGACATGCGGATTCATCAGCACCTCGCCGGCATTTGCGTACTGGCCCAGGACGAGGTACTTGCCGCCGTCCCGGCAGAACTCCCAGCCTTCGGGCACTGCGGATGGCCGTCCTACGCATTCCACGACGACATCGGCTCCATACGGTCCGATGAGATCGAAGAGGAGCTTGCGCCGCTCTTCGGGAGCGGTTACTTCTTCGACGGAGATGACGGCATCTGCACCGAATTCCAGCGCAAACTGCAGGCGGCGCTCCGGCGCTCCGATGACGATCACCTTCGAGGCACCTGATTGCAAAGCGACGGCCAGAGCAGCCAGGCCCACCGGCCCGCTCCCCTGAATGACGACGACATCTCCCAACGTGACGGTTGCGCGCTCCAATCCGTGAAGCGCCGTGGTCAGAGCGCATCCCGCCCCTACGACGGCGGCTGTAGGAACGGAATCGGGGATGCGGAAGATCGCGGTGCCGGCGCGAAGCAGGATGAACTCGGCATAGCCTCCGCGCAGGTGGGGCGCCTGATCGGCGCAGTACGAGATGCCGTAGGCTTTGCGGGCAATGCACCGCGTCGGCTGGCGTTTTTGCCTGCAGTAGTAGCACTCGCCGCAGACCACGGAGCTCGCCCATGCCACTCGAGCTCCTGTGGTAAGTGGCGTACCCAGCCAATCGTGTTCGAGCTCAGGACCGATCTGTTCGATTCTCCCCACGGTTTCGTGGCCAAGGATGACCGGCAGCGGAATGTCGAGCTCGCCGTCCGCCAGATGCACATCGGTTCCGCAGATCCCAGCCATCTCAACCCGGATAAGAGCCTCTCCAGGGCCGGGCTGGGGAATGGGGAACTGGCGGAGTTGCAGCGGCTGTTTGTAGGAGGCGAGTACTGCCGCCGTACAGGAGTTCATGGGTTGTCCTCTCTGGCTTTGCAACCTTGCAGCGCGCATGGCTCCGGCGGATCCGGATTTGACCGATGCGTTTCCAATGCGGACTGCCCGACCAGTGTACGATTCGCATTCCTGCCGCAGAACTGCATGCAGCACGCA
>Ga0207695_10000178_pt1 | contig 185676 bp, 153 predicted proteins | sample KBSC54metaG_FD_184354 | JGI IMG/M metagenome (GOLD analysis project Ga0207695, IMG submission 184354) | Corn rhizosphere microbial communities from Kellogg Biological Station, Michigan, USA - KBS C5-4 metaG (SPAdes) (version 2) | ecosystem: Host-associated > Plants > Roots > Rhizosphere >...
GGTTCGAGGCGGTAGCTTCCACGGCGGCGGCCGACCCGGCTTCGGCGGCACGACGCACTCCGGCGGCTTTGGTCGAACCGGCGGGACGACCCGACCTGGCTTCGGCGGTACCACGCATAGCGGCAGCTTCGGCGGCACGTCTAGACCTCCAATTGGCTCGTCTCATCCGACGGGCGGCTTCGGAGCCAGCACACGTCCTGGTACCAAGGGCCGCTTCGGCAGTTCCGCACGTAGTTCGGGGGGCATTGGAGGCTCGGCGTCCCACACGTCGGGCGGTAGCATTAGCAACTCCACTGGCGGTCCAGCGTTGGACTTTCTGGAAGCACATCTGCCGATGATTTCGGTTGAGCAGTTCCGAGAGGAGATTCGTCGCTTCTATTCCTTCCCGGATAGCTTTGACTACTCTATTAGCCCGAGCTTTAGATATGTGGATGGTAGGGGGCAGAAACCGGAAAGGTACATAGGAAAGGCGGCTAAAGAAAGGATATTGGCGGATAGAGCTCAGGATCGTTCCTGCAGTTTAGGCAAATGTAGATTTACGGACGAATCTCCGTTGAAGGGAACCGTAGAGGTAGAACTAGTTCGAGCAGGCAAATCCATACACGTAATCGATTGCTGGAGCACCGTTGACGGCCAATGGCAGATCCAGTCACGAGACGTCTCCAAATGAAGGGAGTGGGGTGGGCTGCTACTTAGAACCTGTTGGGTCACCCCCGAAGGATTCTTCGAGATCTTGGCGCTCTGCCTTAGCCAGCTCGGTGGCAAAGCCATTGAGCTTTTCGCTGGAAGCAATTGAGATGTATCCCCCTACCGGAATATTAATGATCTCTAACCAAGCCTGTTTTACAACTAGTCGCACGCTAGCACTTTCGACCATCGGCAGTTCACCATAGTAAAGACCAAGGAACTCTTTCTTGGCCGCGGCCCACTCGTCGGAATGGCCATCGGAGTTCGCGAGGGTTGTCACCGCCTTTGAAGTTGCGTCATAGATCTGCAACCGAAGTTCGCTCAATTTTGCCGTTAGTTGGAGATGGCGTTGCCTATTCTCTTCTCGTTTCTGCTTGACTTCTTGAACGTGCACCTGCGCACGGGCAGCCTGGTCGGCCTCCAAAGTGTGAATGTACTGGTTTATTCCAATTACACCCACGATCAGGCCAACGGTTGCCGTCACCGCTTTGATTACAAGGTCCCAGAATCTGTAATTTGGTTCAGAGATGCGGCGCCTCCTGGCACGGCGTAACAGGTGGCGAAGGTGGCCTGACTGCGTTCTCATGATATTCTGGATAATAGCATAGTTATTGCTATGTGCTTTTGCCTGGTTCTTTGCGTTGCGTGTGGTTTATGCATAGGACTAAGCGTCAGGACACTCGGCAAGCGTTAGGACACTTCAATATCTCCTCCATTGACGACTTGGGGTGTCCAGATTCTAGATCGGGACAACGCTCTTTTGACACGTCGCGTTCTGCGGGATCTGGAACATTCATGCAAGCCAACTAACCGAAGGCTTCTTCAGAACCATTTGGAATGGGTGGCGTCTTAGCATATAGCGAGGTACAGCTATGAAAAAGACCTATCGGACACTTTTCGTTATTGCGCTTCCCCTCGTGGTAGCGTCTTTCTGTTCGGCCCAAACTACGGCAGCAGATCAAAATCAAGCGGGTCAATATGGAGTGCAGCCGACCGTAACAACTCCTCTTGGTCCGGTTCCAGCGAATGCAAACAATTGGAGCGACGACATATCCACCAACATCGGGATAAGTAACGCTCCATGGAACTTGGACATGAGCAACGTGCCCAAGATCATGTACAACTCATCGGAATTGACATTCTCGGATGCCCAGCCCGGCATCATTAACGGTCAACTTTTGATACCGGTGCGCTCTTTTGCGGAACAGACAGGCGCAACGGTTAGTTGGCTCGATGCCACGCAGGAAGTGGTCATCAATATGCCGAATGACCAGAGCATGACCCTGACGGTGGTGCCGCAGACGAATGCCGACGATTTTCTGAACAACACGACGGGGCGGCCGGAAAGGTTTTCAAACACGGATCCGGCGGCAGGGATGTCGAGTGGCTTATGGGGCCCTCAGCAAGTTATTTTGATCGGTGACCACGCTTATATGCCGCTAAGTTTACTTGCCACCGCATTTAACGGGACGAGTAATTGGGATCAGGACAGCGGCACGGTAACGATCAGTAACGATCAATCAGGAGTCGACAGCACGGCGACCATGCCAGATATGAAGGCGCCGGATACCAACCCGAACGACATACCCATGCCGGACACCTTAGCGAATCCAAGTACGGGTAACTAACACCACGTGCTTTCCCGGTAAAGCCAACTGAGGTTCTGCCTGCGGAGCGAAGGCGCCGTAGGCAGACTTCGTTTGTCGAACTAGCCGGTGGTTGTAGTCGTCGATGTGGCCGGAGTGGTGGTTCCGGTGGTCGTCGTTCCTGGAGTGACGGTCGTGGTCGATGAACCCGTATCGGGGGTCTTGGTCGTTGTGGTGGTGGCGGGGGAGTCGGACGCGGTGTCGCTCTTGCATCCCGCGAGAAGGAAAAGAGCCATGACCGAGACGGCAATTCCACTGATTGTTTTCATATTTGTTTCCTTGTCGAATACACGCATCTAACTCGGTAGCCGCGCGACGCGTAGCAAGATGACTTCCAATCGTCGAATCGTGATCCATCTATTTACAGGCGCCCATGACGAGCCGCCTTCGCCGGGTTCACCTACAGGCTTTTCCTCCCATAGGTTCAACGAGTAGGCTTTGGTTGCGACAGTGAACATCGTGCCAACATCATGAATTCGAATGCAGAGGCTGGCTTGATGGGTTTATTTCGACTGGTGGCGCTGGCCATGATCGTTCTGCCGGGGTGGGGGCAAACGGGTCGGAAGGACATCGTGATTACCGACTTCCGCGGAAACGGGTACGGAGGATGGACGATGAGCGGAGAAGCTTTCAAATCGGGGCCGGTCGCGGGCGACTTGGCGGTCAGTCTGGATATACGTAACGAGCGGGACAAGGCGGTGATCAGCAGCGAAGTCGAAGGCGACAAGCCGCAGGGGAAGCTGACTTCACCGCCGTTCACGATCGAGCGTGATTTCATCGGCTTCCTCATCGGCGGAGGTGACTATGAGACGTACACCTGCCTCAACCTCGTGGTCGATGGCAAGGTGGTGCGGAGCGCCACCGGACGCCGAAGCGACACCCTCGCGCCGCAAAGCTGGGACGTGCGGTCCTGGCGGGGCAAGCAGGCCCATATCGAAGTAGTGGATCGGGCAAGCGGTGATTGGGGACACATCAATGTCGACCGGATCGTGCAGACCGATCACCCAGAGAAGCCTCCCGTGACGCCGGCGCCTCTGTATCATGAGGCGCTAAGACCTCAGTTTCACTTCACCGCGCGTCAGTTCACCATGGACCGATTGGAGCCGCGAGAGCACCAGGAGGGTTGGATCAACGACCTGAATGGGCTGATCTACTACGACGGCGAATGGCACCTGTTCGCCCAACGTTGGGCGACTTGTTGGCTTCACGCGGTAAGCCGCGACCTCATCCATTGGACCGAGTTAGAGCCCGCGTTTTGGGAGGAAGATTTAGGGGTGGGAAGCCAGTCGGGGACGTGCGTGGTTGATTACCAGAACACGTCCGGATTGGGGAAAGATCCGCAGCGCCCGCCGATGATCGCGTTCTGGTCGCGGTTCGATAACCGTAGTCAATGCATTTGCTATAGCCTCGACCACGGCCGCACCTGGACTCGTTACGCGGGTAATCCGACTTTCGAGCGCGTCGAGCGGGATCCGAAAGTCTTCTGGTACGCGCCGGGCAATCACTGGGTGATGATCATGTATGGCGACGGCGCCTATCACATCCTCAATTCGCCCGACCTCTTGCACTGGACGGACCAAAATCATCCGATCCCTGAGAGCTTCGAGTGCCCGGATTTCTTCGAGATGCCCCTCGATGGGGACTCCACGAAGAAGAAGTGGGTCCTAATTCAGGGCAACGGTAACTACTCCATCGGCACGTTCGATGGGCACGAGTTTAAGGAAGAGACCAAGCGTTTCGCTTGCGACCTCGGCCCGAATTTCTACGCGACGCAGTCTTGGCACAACACGGACACCGGCGATGGCCGGCGCATCCAGGTTGCGTGGATGCGTGGCGCGTTTTTCCCGGGCATGCCGTTCAATCAGGAGATCAGCTTCCCGTGCGAGCTGACCTTGCATTCGACGCCGGACGGTCCGCGGATTCATCGGCAGCCAATCCACGAGCTTTCCTCGCTGGAGGGGGCGTCGCATGTCTGGAAGGACCTGTCTTTATCGCAGGGTTCGTCTTTTCCGTTGGTGGGTCATGGGGATCTGTATCGTCTGAAGGCGGAGGTTTCGATTCCTGAAGGCTCGAACTTAGTGATCTCGCTACGCGGGGAAGCGGTATCGCTGTCCGCAAAGGGTCTGGCCTCGGGGGAGGCTTTTGGGGCGGTGCGGGTTCGGACGGTCGAGATCCTGTTGGATCGGGGTTCGATTGAGACGTTTGTGAATGACGGGGAACTGTCATCGACCCGGTTTGCGTTGCCGGCTTCGGAGGGGTTGTTCTTGAAGGCGGACGGGGGACCGGTAACGGTGCACTCGTTGACGTTGACGCCGTTGAAATCCATTTGGAAGTAGCCGGTTCTTATCGCTACGCTCGTCCTTCGATTCAGGCGGAGAGCAACTCGTCAAAAGGCGCGATCCAAGGTTCGAAGTTTCGCCAGCGTTCGATCGAGCTCGTATACAAAGGTTGCCGGACCTGCCAGGTGCTGGGGGTGTGAACCACCCGTTTGTTGTCTTCGTGGCGGAGACATTGGTCGCTCCACTCTAGGCCAAGGAACGAGATCATCCTACGCGTCACCATCTCGCGGTTGGCGATGAGGTCTTCGTAGTCGATCTCTAAGAATCTGTCCGCGGGCAAAACCTGACGCCAGTGCGCGACCATCCGGAGGTACTGGCGGTAGGCGAGCAGGATGTTTTCGCGCTTTAGGGTGAACCCCGGGGGGCGGTTATAGGCGGTGGTGTAGACCGAAAGGCAGTTGTCGACGGGGTTTCGGCGAATGTGAATGATGCGGCCGTTGGGCAAGGCGGGCTGAGTCAAGCCAAGCAACGCGAAGTTGTGCGGCAGCTTGTCGGTGACACGCCTTGCCGTCGAACCGAAGGTCTTCAAGAGCTCTAGATAGCCGTTCGCGGCGTCGATGAGGTTGCCAACGTCCACTGAATTGTCGCGGATATCGAAGGCTTTCGCCGCTTGATCGTGCCAGTAAGTCAACTCGCCACCGCCGGCGACGTCGGGGTGGCTGGTGAGGATTTGCTCGACCAGGGACGTGCCGGATCGGATCATACCGACAATGAAAACGGGGACCTCAGAAGCCAAACCATGCGAAGACAAGTCTTGCATCCGGTCGGAAGTGAACGTCTCGATCGTCCGGTCGATGGTGTCAACGTAACGATCGCGATCCCAGGGCTTGTCGGCGAGCCAGAACTGGTAAGCGGCCTCGTTTGCCCGGTCAAAGTGGGCCATGGAGCGCGCGTAATCCTTCAGATCTTCGTACGATTTGCCGAGGGCGTATTCCATGTAGGAACGGTCCTGCAGTCGAAGATTTGGCCGTTCGAGGAGGGTTTCGATGACGGAAACCATCTCCGAATCCTCTGGGCCGACCCGCTTTGAGCGGGCTTGCATGTAGTAAGCGAGCCCGTTGGTGTCCCACTTGGTCAGAGATTCTCGAAGCCGTTGAAGGCCGGTTTCGAAGCGTCCCTGTTCGTAAAGGACAACCCCCAAGGACGCTTGGGCGATAGTGTGTCCGGGTTCCAGCTCAAGAACGCGTTTGAAGTGGCGCTCGGCCTCCTGTCCGCGTCCCAGGTCCGAAGCGGCAAGTCCCACCAGCAGGTGCGCCTCAACGTTAGCCGGGGCCAGATAGACCGCCTTCATGCCAGCGTCGAAGGCGGTTCGCGGGTCCTGGCGCGCCAGCGCCAGCAGGCCGTAGTTGAGCCAAGCCACGGTATGCCTGGGGGCAAGCTCCGTAACGTGGCGCCAGACATTTAGTGCCTCTTCGCCACGATCCGCGTCTTTGAGCGCGGCGGCAAGGTTTTGGTTTTGGTCGACATTGTCTGGGTTCATGTCGACGGCCCGGCCGAAGAAGTCGACGGCAATATCGGGGCGGCCGAGGCGAACCAACTCGTGCCCCACCTTCTCGTAGGTGGCGAGTTCTTCCGGTGCGATCGCGATCGCCGCTTCAGCCTCAATCAAAGCGTGTTCGATGTCCCGCCGAGCGAAGAAAAGGGTGGACAGAACGAGGTGCGCCTCATAAGAGGGCTCCTCGCGATTGACCTCATTAAGGATCTCAATTGCCTCATCGACCCTGGCCGCTTTTCCGAGCACCATCCCGAGCACCACGCGGGCATCCCGGTCACCGGGTTGGTATTTGAGCTGGAGATTGCAGTATTTCTCCGCGCGGGCGAGGTTGCCTTCCGCGAAGGCGCGCTGGGCATCGGGGACGAGGCTCCCTTGGGTCATCTGCTCGGACATATGTGTAGTTTGGGTTATGCCGCCGCCGCGGTTTGCCTGGCGGCAAGGCGTAGGCTACATCGCTTCCCGACAAAAAGGCGACCGACCCCAAGTATGGGATCGATCGCCGGTTGATTTACTTTTTGGGGGCTTCCGTGCCACCGGTCGCCGCGGGAACTCCGGAAGTAGGCGGACGGTTTTTGTCCATTTCCTTCGCGGAGACCACCGGGTCGTTCGGTCCGCTATCTCCGCCGTTGCAGCCGATTGCCGCGAGGAGAAGCGAGGCCAAACAAACGACGAACATTAATCGGCGTATGCGTCACCCCAGAACTTGAAGAGATCGCGCTTTTGCATCTGCGTGCACCAGTCGGCTCTGGAGTTCGCTTCGTTCTGCGAAGGGTTCAGCGCGTAGGACTTCACAAACTTCTCCGGGCCGAACTTCGCGGCGTGCCCGTCGGCGAAAGCGCCGATGAATCGCGTGTTGTACTGCTTGCGGGCATCCGAAACCAACTGATACCAGCTAAAAGTGTCCACGTACTCATCGAACGTGGGCCAAGATGCGAAAACGGACTGGAACCGCAACCAGGACCAGTTCGGGATCTTTCCGTAACGCGTAGGAGTAACCGCGAGGCGCTGAGCAGGATCGTCGAAGGAAGTCAGACTTCGATAGTTACCGGAACCGCCTGTCTCGCCGCAGTAGCCGGCGCCCGCGTAGCTGTGCGAGTACCCGTCGACGTTGAGCGAGAACGAAGGAATCCAAGCCCACGAGTAGTTGAGGCTCGCGTAGTAAGGATCTTGGTAAAGGGCGTCGTAGTTCGAGATCTCCGAGAACGCCTTGTCGAAGTAGATCGCCTTGTTCTTCACATAGGGGAAGGTACGGCCAACCCACGTGTTGTTGTAGTGGTAGAGATTTCCGTCACCCGTGGAAGGGTCGACGTAACCGTAGTCCGGAACCGCGATGTCGTCCGAATCGTTCGAGTACATCTGCAGACCAAGCGCCATCTGCTTGAGCCCGGAGATGGATGCCGTCTTCTTGGCGGCAAACTTCGCCTGCGCGAATACAGGGAATAAAATTGCAGCAAGGATCGCGATGATGGCAATCACCACGAGAAGTTCGATGAGAGTAAAGGCCTTTTTCATATTGGTATAAGTCCCCGCCCCAATTTAGGCCGGGAATTGTTAAATGGCCGTCAAGGATGCGGGGCCAAGGGGCCCCTCCGCTCTCCAATTTGCGGAACCTTTACACCAAGCCTCTGTACGAAGCGGAAAAAGGGCCAAGTCATGGTGTACTTGGCCCCTCGTTCCTAGGTGTCGAGTCGGTCAGGGCAGGTCGCTCCGACCGCCGTTTTGGTGGCCTAGTTTGACCAATACCAGTGAACGTTCCAAAGAGACTTACCATGGAGAACGTCTCCATGGGCGCCGAAAATGACCCGCACGAAGGCCGTGCCTAGGGTGATCGCCTTCGAGAATGTTCCCTGTGACTTATGAGGGTCGACGACCGAGAGAGTCACCGGAAAGCTACCGGAAATGGGTAGTGGCTTTGAAGGATCGGGCGGCGAGGGATGTCCTGCGTTTGCCGACAGGCTCAGGCCCGAGGCGATCGCAATCGCAGTGCCCGACGACATGGGAGATCCCGGAGAGCAGGATGCCGAGAGCTGACTGCTTCGGTTTCCCGTGTACTTCACCGTATAGCTTGTAGGAAGGGTAGCGCCGCTCGTGCCTTGGACCATCGTCACGATGAAGGATTGTGTCGCCGTCACGTTGTCCCAGCCGGCGGTGATGTCCCCGTCAGCGCGATTAACGGTTGCGGTCATATCGAAGTATTCCGAGAACTGAAATCCCCCTGAAGTCTGGACGCTATAGTTGCCAGTCTTCGTCAATGCCGGATTAGTCGGCCAACCGGTGGAAGGATATGTCCAAGGATTCGGGCTCAGCGACGGCCCACCGACGGCAATGATACTCGCCTTCGGCGCGGTGGCGGCTCGTTGCCGCGACGGGACGGAGCCCGGCGAAGTGGAGTTGACATCTTGGATGAAAACGGCTTGATTCGCGGACGAAGTTTCGCCACTGCCGGTAGGCACGGTCGCTTTCATGCTGTTCGAGGCCACTGTGAAGGAACCCGTAAGGACTCCGCCAATGCCGGACGTCAGCGTCACCGGTACGAGCAAAGCGCCGAAGGGCGAGTAGCCTCCGTTGAGATCGCTGAAGTACGTGGGATCGATTTGGTCGACGACAGTCACGCCGTCGGTGAGATCAAGCGCAGACGCTTGGTCGCTCGTCGAGCTCTGGGTGAAGATGTTGGCAAATCCAACCGTGACATAGGCCGTGGTTGGAAGCCCCGTCTCGCCCGGATCCGGAGTGTACGTGACGTTGTAGGTCAGGGTCGCGTTGCCGGTCGTCGAGATCTGACTGGCGTTCGCGGTGACGGACAGAAGGGCGGACAAGCCGTCCGAGATGTCGCAGGATACGTTAGACGTGGAGCCGCCGATGGTAGCGGAGCTAAGGTTATAGCTGTAGGTTCCCCCGAAGGCGAAAGACGTAACGATGAGGGAAGCCGCAATAGCGACTGTCTTCAGGGTCGTTTTTGACCGGATTCTAAACTGCTTCACAAAAAGCCATCCTCGCTCACTCGTTCTGGGTGAGCGAGGTCGATGTTGCCCGCCGTTCATGAGGTTTCTGTTAAATAGAAGAAATATTATTGTTAAGTTTTACTGGGTATCTTGGTCTTTGTTAAAGCGGCGATTTCCACAACGTGTTTTGTTTTATGAACACGGATTTAGCTTCGGAGTTTCCTGCGCCCTGGCCTACGAATGGAAAGCGAGGGGCTCCGGCCTTTGGCCCGTCAGGGGAGTTTAAGGGTCGCCGGGTCGATGTTTAGCTCTGTTGCTGCCTCGCGTAGTTTGTTGAGGCGCCGGTGGATCGCTTCGTCTTCCTCCCTTGGCGTCATCTGGTTGCGTTGGGAGGGGCTGAGGGTCAGGAGGAAATCCTTGGAAATCGCCTGTTGGACCTGAAGGTAGTCTCCGACCTCCTGCAAGGTGAACTTGTCGATCGCTTTCGACTGGCGGGAGGCCTTTTTGGAGTAGAACCATGAGTTCCAGGCGTTGGGAATCATCGTGGGCGCAACGGCGAGGAGGGCTTCGATGTGCAAATTGCGCGCGATACTGATCCAACCCATCGTTAAGGACATGAGCGCCATCGTTCCTCCCAGAATCAGTCGTTGGCGGCGAGTATCGGAGGAATATTTGAGCTCGCCTATCCATTGAGTGAGGATGATCTGTCGTTCAACCTCGTTCAGGTCGGAGCGTTCTGTGTGGGTTAGGACGATGGCCCCATGGGCGGCTTGGTAACCGCGATCCGGCGGCTTGCTGCGTAATTGCACGGCCCTTAGCTCGATGCCAGATTTTTTGGCGAGCGCAACTGCGAAGTCGTAGTCCGGATCCCCCGGGCCCAGCTCCTGTCGGGAAGGATCGACAGAGGTGGCACGGATGATACTAACGAAGATTCCCGTTAGCCACAGTGCGGCAACGACAATGATCGCGCCCTGAATTGGCCCCGCTAAGGCGCCGAGGGTGATCGTTGCCAGCAAAAGGAAAATTTGAGCGACGAGCAACCCCCCGAATCCCAAGGCCAAAAATGGGAATTCCATCTTCGGGGTTTCCAAGCGGGCAAGTTCACTCCTTTGTCCGCCGAGCGGAATGGGCCCACGCCACGGAAGCCGAAAGACGAGTGCAACGCTCAAGTTCGTCACCAGCGCCAAGAGGCTGCCGATCAGCGTGACGATGGCGAGCGAAGCGAGCACTTGTCGGACTTTACGACATTGGGAGGATCGGCGTTGCTGGAGGCCTCCGCCTGCCGGCGCCCTGAAAGAAGGCGCCGGCAGGCGAGATGGTTAGGGCGTCACGGTTACGATGAACTGCTTCGTTCGGTAACCAAGGGGTGTCGGAAGCGCAATCACGACCTTCGCTGCTTTCGTTACTGCCTGAGTGTGGATCGTGAACGGGATCGTCGTCGCCGTTCCCGTCGACACGGTCGCAGGCGCCGTTCCGTCGAAGAACGCGACCGGGCTGCTGCTCGTGAGGGAGAAGCTCGGCGAAGACGTGTTGTTCGCTTCTGCCAACGTCATCGTTCCTGTGATATCCGTGCCGCCCTTCACCGTCAGACTGGCCAAGTCGATCGACGTCAGGAGCGGGATCACATTCACGTTGAAGGATTTCGCCAATCCGGTGCCGGCGCCACTACTGACCATCTGAACCGTCACCTGAGCCATTCGTGGCGCGGTAAGACCGATGTTGTTGGTGTGAACGGTTCCCGAAAGGGAGGCGGAGCCGGAACTGAACGTGAGGTTCACGGCGGGGATCGAGTCCGGATAGATACTGGTAGCGGTGAACGTCTCGGGGGCGAACATTCGCACCGCGGTCGAGCCGGTGAAGGTGATCGAATCTCCCTCGACGACGGAGCTCGGTCCACCTGCGGAGGCAAGATGGTTCAGCGTGATCTTGAGTACGGCTGATTGCTTCACGCCGTTCAGCGTGTTGCTAAAGACCACCTGCGTCGTCAGCGCCGTACCGAACTTCGCTCCGAGGAGGATGGATGCGGTTCCCGTGCTTTGGTTGGCAGGGACCGTGACCTGTAGATCGCCAAGGATCGAGGGATTGTTGCTGGTGAATGTGTAGGTCTGGCTGCTGGTTCGCGCCCCCGTCATCGTGACGACGAGGCTGGTGCTGTCCTCCGAGAGAATGCTCGGCCGGGTGAAAACGGCGGAACTGATCTTCACGGAGTTGAACTGCATCGAGGAAGACGCAGAACCGATACCGTCGGCATCGGTGGCGACGATCGTACCGACGTGCGTGTTCGGGAAATCGCCCGCCGTGACGAGCACTGACGTCGCGCCAGAGATCGACTGGCCACTCGAGGTTCCCTTGATCACGAGGGACGGAGTTCCGGCGAGATCGTTAGGAGACCCCGCGGTGATGTTGATGGTGTGATCGTTTACCGGCACTTCTTGCGGAGTGACGTAAACCGTAAACGTATCGCCGGCCGCAACTGCCCCCGGACGGACCGTTACGTTGCGAACGAACGGTAGAACCGTTACCGGGAATCTCATCGTGCTGCCGTCATTGTCGTTTGTGGCGAGTAGAGTAACCGTCGTCGGAACGGCAACGTCGTTCGCGGTGATCGTGAACGGAGCCGCATGGGTCGCCCCGAGAACGTAAAACTGGCCGGACGTAAAGCTTGCCGAAGTGCCGCCGTTGACCTGGACAGCAGGATCTTGCGAGGTGAGAGTGACATGGGTTCCGTCCGGCTCGTTGAAGTAGACGGAAACCGTCACGTTTTTGCCGGCGCCGCCGGCCACTGAGGGCAGAGCGCCGCGGTCGCTGGTGATTCTCGTAATTCCCGGAGTGATCTTCGGATCGATGACCTCGACGAATCCCGCGACGCTAAGGCTGCTCGGGTCGAACGTGGATTGGAGCGCGTTCGCGGTTACGGGGAGGCCGATGGCATCTGCGCCGCCGACGAGATACCACTTGCCGTCCGAATCGGTGGCGATCGCATAGATGCCGTCGCCACCCTCATCGCCGTAATAGCTGTCGTAGAGGATTGTCGTCAGGTCGGCAGAGAGTTTGGCGAGATATTCGTGGTTGAAGTGACCGGAATAGGCATCCCAGGTCAGGGGCAACGCGCCGGTGCAGACGCCCTGGATCATCGGGTTGCCGCTTGCGTCGAGGGTCATATAGACGTTGTTGAAGGGGGAACTGGTCCCGTCGTCGGCGGATCCAAAGATGCACGCGGCGGAAATAGTTGTGAGATCGTCGCTGAATGCGGCAACGAAACCCGTGTCGCCGGTGAGGGCGCCGTTCCTTAGCGTCCCCGTCGTGAGCGCCAAGTCGGTACACGCCAACTGGACGCCCGAGAGGAAAACGGTGTTATGGGAGTCGATGGCAAGCGACCAGCCTTCGGTCGTTCCCGCGCCTCCGAAGTAAGTTCCGGAAGCGATGGCGCCGCTGGTCGTACCGGCCGGGATGCGAAGGATTACCGCGCTCGTGTTGGCGCTGGTTCGCTTCTTTTGAACGCCACCGGTGAGGGTCACTTTGGTTCCACTTGCGGTTCCGGCCACAAATATATTTCCAGAGGAATCGAGGGCGACCCCGAGTTGGGCGTTCGTACTGTTCATCGCGGCGAGGGAGTAGCTCTTCGAAACAGTTCCCGTCGAACCGTATTGCTCGACCTCCGTGCCTCCCGAATTCCGCGCGTAGGCGACGGTGGAGACTCCGCTTGTACTAACGGCAATCGCCATTGAGGCGCTCTTATTGGCCACGGTCCTCAAATACCTACCGAGGGTGACCGCGCCCGTGCCGTCTAAGCGTGCTAGGAACGCCGAAGTCGTAAATGGCCTGGCTTGGCTGTCCGTCGTGAAGATGTTCGATGAACTCGTGTAGGCGATGGCGTAGAGATTGCCGGAGCTATCGAACCCCACGCCCCGGCCCGAGGTCAGCGCGGTGTCGGCTCCGCCGTAAATCGTGCTGTACAGACATGTCCCGGTCGAGTCGAACTTGGCGGCGATCAGGGACATTTTCCCCGATGTCGCGTGTACGGTCGCCGTCGTGTGGGTCGGAAAGCCGGTATCGTTCGCCTCGCCCGTAACGTACATGTTTTTGGAAGAATCGACCGCGACGGCGAGAGTACGTGCGGCATAGCCGAATGTGGCGTTCGGGCTCGTTCCTCCGATGTAAGTCGCGTAAACGACGGGGTCGATGACGAGGGTTCGGTCCTTCTGATATCCCCTCGTGTCGAATCCGATCGTGCCGTCCTCGTTTTTGACTTGGGCGGGGAAGAAGCGGAAGTCGGGTCCGTTATCGGCCTTCTGGTACGCCATCTGGCGCTGCTCTTGGATTTTGCCGAAGGGGGTATCGTACTCGACGCTGCCGTCCCTTGTGACCTTTAGATTCTTCGCGCCGTTAAAGCGCATCTTGATTTGGTTCGGATCCGCGCCGGGGTGGACGATGAGGTCATACCGGGGTCGCTTGTCTTGCTCGTCGAAGTAGGTGACGAGGTCGATGCCCTTGTAGAGATCCTGAATGATTGCGGATCCGTAGCTCCTGACGCGGTTGGCATGGACTGCGCCAAAGTAGTAGTTCGAGAGTCCCGGTTGGGGATACATCCCTTGGGGTTTGCCGAGGCCGGTCGCGCCGACGAAGTCGACCGCGACGGTATAGCTAGTGTGCGTGGGCAGAGGTGTTTCTTCACCTTCGGCCCGTCGTTTTAGTGAGGCGGGCTTAACGTCCCTATCGGATCCGTGCCAATCGTAAACGATGCCGGTATTCGTGACCCAGTAGTCGACTTGATTTGTCTGAGCGAGAAACTTTGCCTTTGCGTCCCACTGACCCTTGTTCTCGGTGAACTTCAGATCGGCGGCCACGCTTTTGTAAAATGGAAGGTTAGAAACCTGGGGGGTGCCGATGCGACCGAGGCCCAGCATCAATGCGAGTATCACGCCGAAATAATGGAAGCGGCGGTGTTCCTTAGGTCGGTTTTAAGGGGAGTTTCTTGAGCAGGCGCCTCATGTGTCACATGCAAAAATGCCCGTCATTGCCGGACCTACAGGTTCAAAATGCCGAGACCGATCCCAAGTACGGCACTTAAGGCCGCGTCAAAGCCAGTTCTCATCAGACACAAAAACGGGCCATCTACTTCACTGTGTAGATGGCCCGTATTAGGTTCAACGAACCTGCAAATTTTGGCTGCCACTGTAGGACTCGAACCTACGACCCGCTGATTAACAGTCAGCTGCTCTACCGACTGAGCTAAGTGGCAGTGAGGTTCGAGATTGTACCCGCACCTGGGCCGGTGGTCAAGGGGACCGGTTAGAATGGTGGGGCGATGAAGCGGCAGGAGGCGCGGGGACACTGGAAGATCGGGCGGCGACTGATGATCGCGTTCTTTCTGGCTGCGGTGGCCGCCACGATCAGCTCATTGGCCTGGCCTCCGGAGAGGTTCGCCAACCCCCGGATTGTCGCTCTCCTTAGCCCTCTCGTTAACCTGGAAAGACTTGGGTACGACGCCACCTTCGCCATCCGCGGACCGGATCACACAGCGATAGATCCCCGAATCGTGGTGCTCGGTGTCGACGACACGGATGAGACGGACAGCAAGATCGCCCACCAGTGGCCCTTTCCTCGCCGCGTCCACGCGAACGTGATTCGAAACCTTAAGAAGGACGGGGCCCTCTTAATCGTCTACGACGTCTTGCTGACCGGTCCCTCCACCCCGGAGGACGACCGCCTTCTCGACGATGCGATGAAGGAAGCCGGCAATGTCGTCCTCACGATGCGGATCGAGCACGCAACCGCGGTGGGCCGTCCGATGAAGAGCGCGCAGTGGCCTTACTCAAGCCCAGACAAGACCATCAGCTTCGAGGACCACTCGGTAAACGGTTTTGCCGACACGCCGGTCGACGAAGACGGAATCGTGCGGACGATGGAGCCGGTGGCGTCCCTTCAGGACGAGTGGACCCCTTCCTTTGCCGCCGCCGCATACATGCGGCTGAACAACATCGACCCCTCGGCCCTAAAAGTGACGCCGAAGACGATCGATATCGGCGGACTCCACGTCCCACGGACGGGTCCGACCGGGAGCGACGCATATGATGACACCGAGGTGCCGTTGGTGCGTGTGAACTACCCGGCGAGCGTCGCCTTCGCACCGGAGGCGTCCTTTGCCCAGGTCGCGTCGGGCGAAGCTAAAGCCGGGGCATTCAAGGGCAAGATCGTGTTCGTCGGGCTCACGGGCGCCACCCTCACCAAGGAGCAGAACGAGCGATTTACCACCGCTTACGGCCACTTCCGCGAAGAGCAGATCAGCCGAAGCCAGAAGAGCCACGAGATCCCAGGGGTCGTTTTGCAGGCCCTGCACTTCAATGCGCTGCTCAAGCAAGGTTACTTGCGCGAAGCGCCGACTTACTCGGTCTGGGCGGCGGTGTTCCTTTTCACGATGACTGCCGTATCGCTTGTACGTCGGTTCCCGAATCTACTCGGCCTGGGCCTCGTTATGGTCTGCGCCGGCGCGTTGTTTGCCTACTCTCTCCTCAGCCTGAAATTCTCAAGCGTCCACGTTCCGTGGGTGGTGCCGGACCTCTTCCTCCTGATCAGTGCGGCGGGCGTCGGCTGGCTCGAATCCGGCTCGATCAAAAAGAAGTGGGCGGGATACGTTTCCCCCGCCGTCCTCGCCCAGATCCTTCAAACCGAAGGCTCCCTGGGCGCCCAGAGGTATGACGGCTCCGTCATGTTCGGCGATATCCGCGGCTTCACCTCCTTCAGTGAGCAGCACTCGCCGGAAACCGTCGTCTTCCTCCTCAACCGTCACTTGGAGAAAATGACCGCCGTTGTGGCGGCCGAAAATGGAACCATCGACAAATTCCTCGGCGACGGCATCCTCGCCGTCTTCGGCGCGCCTATCCCGTTCGAGCAGAGTGCGGTGGCCGCCGTAAGGGCCGCCTGGGTTATGCGCGAGGCCGCCCAACTCCCGATCAAGGACGAAGCCGGCAACGAGCATGTGCTCTCGACCGGCTTCGGAATCTCCACCGGGCCCTTCCTCGGCGGCGACATCGGCAGCAAGCAGCTTAGGAACTGGACGGTCATCGGGGACGTGGTCAATCTTGCCTCGCGCCTCCAGGGTGTGACTGGTGTATCGGACGTCATCATCGACGCGCCGACCTACGAGTTGGTCAAGGACCATGTGACCGTTGAGTCGCTTGGTGCGGTCACTTTGAAGGGAAAGGCCCAGCCGGTCCCATGCTTTAGGGTTACCGATTGGCACTAATTGCGCCAACGCCTTCGTATAAGTCCCGGCCTGCCGAGAATCCGTAGCAACAGTGTGCCTAAACCCTATAGAATGGCCTGATGGGTTACGGCGCAAAAAGGAGCCGTCTCCACAACCAATGTCGCTCGTAAGAAAATCAACCATCCTCGCCGCGTCGCTCGCGGCCGTCTTCGCCCAGGGTCAAGACCGCGTCGGAACTCTCTCCATCGTTCGCCAAGTCAAAGTGACCCGCACCGAGGTGACCAAAGGCCGCGACTACGTCGATGCGCGTGACGGTCAGCCGATCTGGAACAACTACGGCATCCGGACGCTCCGCCGGTCCCAAGCGGAAATCAAATTCACCGACCACTCCGTCGTCCGCGTGAACGAGCGCACGGACATGATCGTTGAGGACGCGGCGTCGCTGCGGCACATTCAACTCGACCAAGGCGCGGTCTGGATCCGGGTTGCGAAGGGCGTCAACACGACGATCTCAACGCCGACCGCGACCGCGACCGCACGAGGCACGGAGTTCGAAGTGCGAGGCGACGGCGAAACCTTGGTTTACGAAGGCACCGTCGAGGTGAAGGGCAAGGTTACGGGAACCGAGCTACTCGTTTCCGCCGGCCACAAGGTCACGTTCGATGCGGACGGCAACCCGTCGAAGCCGATTCCGCTGACGCCCGAAGAGACTCCCAAGGGCCGCGGTGGCGGCGTCCAAACCTGGTTCAACAACATCGAGGACGACGAAGGAATCCTGGTCGGCATGCAGGGGCACGACTACAACACGTTGCGCACCGATCCGCTCGGCGATCCGATTCAGAAGCCGACCTCGACGAATCTGAACGTAATCGTGCGGAGTCCCGCCATCCGTCCTGCGATCGACCCGACCGACCCGCGCCGCGATCTCGGTCTGATCGACGATACCAACACGAGTTATTTGTTCCCGGCAGCCGCCCTGGCGACGACATTGGCGCTCGACTACAACGACCTCAGTGCTATCCAGATGCCCGCAGTCTCCGCGACGGCCTTTGGATTTCTCGGCCAACCCGCGTTCGCCGGTATCCGGGGCGAAGCGACCGGCTTGCTCGGCCAGTCCCGCTACGGCTACGAAGCGAACGCGGTTCAGTATTACAACGACCCATCCACGAACGTTTTGGGGCGCTTCGGCTCGGTGCTTTATATGGAGCGCCCGATCGCACCCGGCTTTGAGATCTTTGCGGGCCGCATGAAGTTTTACGAAGGGCCGGTGTTCGAGGACGCGATCGACACGCAGCTCATCGCCGATCGTTACACCGCGGCGGGGGTGAAGTTTAAGGAAGGTCCGGTCACGATCAAGGCGGCTTACCTGTACGACGCCAATCGGTACGTCAACGGCGTGCAGCCGGGCGAGCTCCTCACCGTGGATTACAAGGTCCTCGGCGGCGTCCTCGGCGGGCATTTGCTCGAAACGAACGGCCCGACCGGCACCGGTCATGGTCGCTCGGTGAGTCTCACGCTGCCCCTGCTGCGTAACCTGGTGGATGGATACGCAGAGTTCGGCACCGGTGTTGACGGCACGACCAACACCACTGCGGGCGTCTACCTCCCGTTCATCATGCAAGCGACCGGAGTCAACGTATTCCTGGAGTACGCCGACAAGCGCTCGGTGGCGCAGTCGTACTCGATTACCGGCGTTTACCAAATCAAGAAGGGCCCGATGATCCGCGGATCCCTGGAGTGGATCAACGGCACCTCGCTGGCCAGTCTTGGCCTTGCGTTCAAGTTCTAGTTGGACTATTTCGCCAAAAGAGGCCGGCTCCAATACATTGGAGCCGGCCTCTTTTGCTTTGAGGATGCTTACTGAACGTTGCCGCTGATATGCAAGGTGGCGCTTTTGCCGCTTTCCAATTCCGTCGCGGTAAGCGTGCCGGTCGTGCCGGTCAGCTTTTGCACCGTGGCGACGTTCCCGGCTAAGGTCGTCGAGAAGCCAGCCGTAGCGCTCGCACTCAGGTTCCCTACGGCCATCGGGACCACGGTGTGGGTGTCCGAGAACGCGGTGATCGTGACATTGGTCGAGCTAGCGGAACTCATGTCGAGCGTCCCGCCCGACACGTTCGGCCCGGTGAACTCTAGATGATCGATCGAGCTTTGTAGATCGACGATGACCGTATTGTCTTCGCCTCTCGACAGGGTGACCGGTACGATGGCGATTCCAAGCAACGTTCCAGAGCCGCCGGTCGAAGAGAAGGCAGAGACCTGAACGACCAGCGAAGAACTGACCGGTAGATTGGCAAAGTTCGCGGTCGTAGTTACCGCGGAGGTGCCGGTGGGTCGATCGAACTCCTGTTGCGTATTTACGTTAGCCCCCGTGATCTTAACCACGATGGATTGTGTGAGGCTCGGAATAACCCGCGTCGCGGGGACGCCTTTGGCGGGCCACTGGAACCGAAGTGCAAATTGGCCGGGCTGGGAAGAGCTTCCGCCTCCGCCACCACCGCAGCCGGAAATCATGGCCATCGTGGCAATGCCAGAGAGAACGATCCATCGCTTTCGCATAGAGAAACTCTATTCCAATTCTTCGCGGGAAATGTGAATTTCGCCGCAAGAACTAGTTAAAAGTCTCGTAGCGCGGGGGTGGGGCATTCGTCGAAGTTCCGGGCTCCATTGACTTACAATAGGAATGTCTGAATGCCATGAAGTTTCTCCGAGCGGTGGTTTTGAGTGCGACCTTGACGTCGTCCGTCCTCGCATTTTGTGGCGAGAGGGTTCAGGACGACTACCCTAAGTTCACCGCGCTCGCCAAAGTCGATTTCTCGAAGCGTCTGATCTCGTCCCAGGAGGCGAAGGACCTTGAGAAGGAAGACAAGGGACGGGAGGCCACGACCGGCGCAACGTATCTTCGCGGCATCATCTTTGGCCGCCACGGACGTATCTTTGTCGAGAAAGACATCCAAGACTATTTGAAGGAGTCTAGGTGGTACCGCGCAAATCCAAGTTTTTCAAACGCGATGCTGTCGGATACGGAGCGCCGGAACCTGGACATCGTGCGCGGCATTGAGTCGGGTGAGCACTACAGCGTTAAGCCGGGCGACCTTCGGTTTTGGATGACGAAGCCGTTAAAACCCCTAAGTACGGACGTCGCGTATTCCATTTCGGACGTCCGAATCATGGAGGCGGAGATCGAGGCGATCCATGGCCGGACTTTCCCGAACGAGCCGCTCCTTCAGAAGTACTTCTCGGAGCGTTATTGGTACAAGCCCAATGCAAGCTATAAGTTCGCCGACCTTTCCGCGATCGAAAAGAAGAATTTGGCCGCCTTGAACGCCTTCGACCAAAAGCTGCGGGGCTCCAAGTTTTCGCCTCAAGATACGATCCTTTACGCGAACAAAGTCATCCCGACGAAACTGCTGGACGCGCTTTCGCTGTACGAGTTGCGGTTGACGCGGAACGCCGTTTACGCGCTACACGGACACCGTTTCAAGACGGCGTGGATCCAGGATTACTTTGCAAACGTGGAGTGGTACTCGCCGGCGCCGGGAGGGGCCGCGGAGAATCTGACCGCGTCGGACACGAAGAACTTGGCGAATGTCCTGGCGATTGAGAGCCGGTTGCACAACGATCTCTCGACGAAGCCCGTGGCGCACGACCGGCTGACCGGCCTATTCGTGGAGGACATCCGAAAGCTCGCGAACGAGATTCCGGCTCGGCACGGGATGGTCTTTAAGGAGTCCTCGCTCCGAAACTACTTCACTTCCTTGCCCTGGTACAAACCGGATCCTGGCTTCAAAGTGAGCCGGCTGAGCAAGATCGAGAAATCGAACTACGACTTTCTGTTGGATGCGGCGAAGAAAACGACGAGACAATTCGCCATGGAGGAGGGGTGACGGGCCTCACCCAGCGTCGCGTGTCGACGCTCTAGTCTTTAATCCAACTTCGGAAACCGCCGTAACCGGAATGGACCGCTGTAGATGGGAGTCTTCCATTTACCCAAAGGACCGCTATTTCGGATTTCCCAAGTTCCTTCGATAAGGGAGCCGTCTTGGGAAACGACGCCGGAGTAGTGCACCGTCGACATCGGTTCGCTTTGACTTGGTTCCGGTTCCCCGTCCGGGCTAAGAGTGAAAGTTTGTTGTAAACCGCCAAGATACTCCTTAGTGAAGGTGAGGCGGTCTTCAACTAAACGACCATTCAGGTCGGACCGCTCGGGATATTCTATGCGGATGACGGCTTCCGGATAAGCGGCCAAAAACTCGTCGTAGTCGCGGACCATGTTCGGGGTCATTTCGTTCCGGCCAAGTTCGAACATCTGCTGGACGGTCATTTCGAAAACTCGATCCACATCGGTCATGGCGCCGGTGAGCCCGCCGCCTTCGATACGAAAATCGACGGAAATCGCATACTCGTCTCGGCCAAGCTCGAAGGGAAGGGCCGCCCGTGGGCCGTTGGTTTGAACGTACACCCCTTGCCAATGGCCATCGATATTCATTGGCTTCGTTTTACTTTGAAATCGCGAACTTGCATACTAAAACCACGACCGGTCCTCCTGGCTCTTGCGCTGAACCAATCGGCCGGTTGGATGCCGTCGAACTGGCCGAAGTAAGCCTATTGGTGGCTTAAAGCGGCCATCACACCCTGGTCTAACGCATCGACCATGGCGTCGAAGCCGGCTTTGGATTGAATGAACGCCTCGTCCTTAGGGTTCGTTAACACGCACATCTCTACCAAGACGGCGGGCACCTTGGAGAATACGGAGCCGGTCAGCGCGCCCTGTTTTGCACCGATCGCGGTTTGAAGGTCGGTCTTCAATCCTTCGTCGTGGAGCTTTCCTTTGAGTGCCGCTGCCATTGCGGTATGCAAATACTGCGCGGCCGCTTTGCTACCCGCGATGACCTCATTCGAAGGGCCGCGAACCCCATGGGAGACACCGGCTTGGCTTGGGTAGTAAACGGCAAACCCGGAGCCGTTGCTGGCGTCGCAGTGGAGACGAATCATGATGGCGGCGTGCGCCTCGTTTGCGATCTCGGCGCGACGCTTGTTGGTGACGACCTCCATCTCCTTCGATTTCGTCATGACCACCACGTGCGCGTGACCTTCTAGTTTCAGCTTCAGGGCTTGGGCCACATGCCAGGCGATTCCAACCTCAGTAGAGTGTTTTCCTTTGGTGCCTACTCCGACTTCAGAGGGATGCCCCGGATCGATGCAGACGATCTGGTTCGGGGCGATAACGGGCTCTTGGCAAATGAGCGCAGCAAGGGTGAGAGGGAGCCACATGCCCGAGAGGCTACCTGCCTAGTCCTCGGTGATGAAGTTCGACTGGATCTTGTTGACTTCCATCTGCATGTCGACCAGCTTCCGGTAGATGCCATCCGACTTGCCGAGGAGCTCGTCGTGCGTCCCCATTTCGGCCACGCGCCCGTCGTCGATGACGACGAGCCGGTCGGCGTTCCGCAAAGTCGACAAACGGTGGGCGATGGCAAAGACCGTCCGACCGTCCACCAGGTTTTCCAGGGCCTCCTGGATCATCCGTTCCGTCTCGGTGTCGACGCTTGCCGTGGCCTCATCGAGGATCAAAACCTTCGGGTTATGCAGGATGGCGCGGGCAATGGCAATGCGCTGCCTTTCTCCACCCGAGAGCCGCTGGCCGCGCTCGCCGACGTAGGTGTCGTAGCCGTCGGGGAAGTTGACGATGAAATCGTGGGCATTCGCGGCCTTTGCGGCGGCCAAGACTTCTTCCAAAGAAGCCTCCGGGCGGCCGTAGGAAATGTTGTCCTTGACGCTGCCAGGGAAGAGGTAGCTCTCCTGCAAGACGACGCCGACCTGCCGGCGGAAATCCTCTACGTTGACGTTCTTGAGGTCGACGCCATCTAGCGTGATCGAGCCCTGCGTCGGGTCGTAGAACCGCATCAGCAGGTTGATGAGGGTGGATTTGCCTGCGCCGGAGTGACCGACGAGGCCGATCATTTCGCCGGGGGCGACGACCATGTCAATACCGTGAAGCACCTCGCGCGCCTTGTCGTAGCCGAAGTGCACATCGCTGAACGTGACCGCGCCTTTGACCTTCGGCATCGGAACGGCGTCGGCGGCTTCTTGGATGTCGATGGGGGTGTCGATGACTTCGAACACCCGTTCAGCCGCCGTCAACGCGCGGGTCGACCAGTCGATGATGCGCTGGAGCATCATGAGCGGCTGCTCCAAGCGGGCCACGTAGGCGAGGAACGCCATCAGTTCGCCGAGCGTCATCACGCCGCCGAGCACACCCTGGCCACCCGCGTACCATACGACGATCGTGCTCAGCGCCATCGTGAACTGGACGATGGGGAAGAAGGTCGACCAAGAACCTTCCGCGACGTACCCGGAGTAAGCGAGGTCGGTGATGCGGCGGTTGAACCGCTCTGTCTCCCGGTCCTCGCCGTGGAACGCCTTCACCACGCGGGTCCCTTGAAGGATGCCGTTCAAGGTGCCGCTCATGCGCGACCACTGGTGGTGAACCCGGCTCCAGACTCGCACCATGCGGCGGCGGAACCAACGGACGGCCATGAATACGAACGGCAGCGGCACCAACGCCCACAACCCGATCCGCCAGTTGATGATGAGCAAGGCGATCGGGATGCCGAGCAGCAGCGCGATCTGGTTGAGAATGACCGGGATGCCGTCGATCAAGACGTCGTACAGCGCGCCCGTATCGTTCGTCATGCGCGACATGATCGAGCCGACGTTTCTCTTGTCGTAGAAGCTGAGGCTCAGCGCCTGCAACTTCTCAAACAGCGAGTGCCGGATCGAGACCGTGATCTGCATGCCCAGGTACGCGACGTTTCGGCCGCGCACCATGCGGGTGGTCATGATGAGTGCCTGAGCGATGGTCAGCAGGACGATGTAGGTGACGAAGTGGGTCTGATTGCCGTGTTTGAGCACGTCGTCGATCAGCCGCAAGGTCAGGTAGGGCGGAACGAGTTCCAGCGCGGTGCCGACCAAAGTCAGCATCGTGCTTGCGAAGAGGCGGGCTTTGAATGGCTTGGTGTAGCTAAAAAGCCTTAAGAGGGTTTGGCCGCGATTGATGCAGCCTTCGCAGACGTCCGAGTTCTCAGGCAGTGGCCGGCCGCACTTGGGGCAGAGTCGGATATTGTCCTCGATTTCTGGCATCGGCTTGCCTTCGAGGACGGCCTTGAGTCGCTTCTCGGCCCCGGCGATCATGAGGGTCCGCTTGCTGGTAGCGCGGATCAACTCGACGCTGGAGCCACGGAAGTCGACGATGAGCGCGGTCGCGTCGACGAGGTCCTCGACCTTCGGATTTCTCAGCTCGGAGAGGTCGAAAGAGGCGACGAGCGCCTCGCCCGCCGGCGTCATTTCGAACCGGTAGACCCGAACGTCGGTGACGACGAGGCGCGATTCGCCCAGTTGGCTGTCGTGCCGAAGGTCCGCGGTGACGGTAAAGCGGGTCTCCTCCGATAGGGGTACTTGGTTGGTTCTTTCCAGCAGGCTCGTCATAAATAAATCGACACCGCTCGATTTGAGCCGTGTGAAAGGGAAGACGCGTGCCTGCCGACCGCCGTTGGTCGCGACCACGAAACTTCACGGGTGACCGTTCTTCGTTATTCTACGGAATAACTTCGCTATGTTCACCCGTAGTTGCCGGGCCTACAGAAATGCGGCGGCGGCTTCCGCAGAAACGCCGTCATGAACCACCGCCATGAGGGCGCGGGTCATCCCGGCGGGGTTCGGGTGTTGGATAACGTTACGGCCGTAAACGATGCCCTTGGCCCCTTGCTCCATGACCATCTGGGTTCTGCTTAGGACTTCTTGGTCGGTAGCGCGGCCGCCGCCTCTGACGAGGACCGGGGTTCCGCTCGCGACTTCGATGACTTGGTGGTACTCCCTCGGATCGTCGCATGGGTCGGCTTTGATGATGTCCGCGCCAAGCTCAACGGCCTGTCTTACCAGGGGCCTTATTTTCTTGAGGTCGCCGTCGACCATGTATCCCCCGGCGGCTGCATTCGACTGCATCACGAGTGGCTCAATCATAAGGGGCATGCCGGCTCTCTCACACTGGACTTTGAGCTTGCAAGCATTCTCAACGCAATCCCGGTGAAGCTCAGGTTGGTCGGGGAGGAGCAGAAGGTTGACCACGACGCACGCGGCATCCAGTTTGATGGCTTGCTCCACGGCATCCTCGATCATCCGACTGAAGAGGACACGGGGAAGTTGCTTCCCGTAGACGTTGGCGATATCCGTTCGCAGAACGAGCGAAGGCTTGGCCTTGCCGGGGATGGCCTGAAGAATCTTCGCGGTCCCAGGCGGGAGCTGAATCGCGTCAGGGGCGGCTTCGACAATGGTCGCGATGGCTTTCCGGATGTCTTCGATGCCGCTCAGGAAGGTTTCTTCATTGAAGAAGCCATGGTCGATGGCCACATCGAAACACTTCCCGTCCGCCGCCAGCAATCGGTTCAACCGCGCATTCATCGCCCAGAGTTTAGCCTGGTCGCCTCAACCGCGGCCGTTGAAGAGGGGACAGTCCGTGAGTGGAAAATCCTCGCCGACGAAGAGTAGCGGTTGGCCGCTGACTCTACATAGCGCGTAGCTGATGCAGTCGCCAATGTTTAAAGCTGCACGGTGACGTCCCTTTCCGAAGCGATCGAAAGCAATGCTTGCCGCCCGATAATGCTCAAGGCCAAATGCGACGACCTCAACATTTATTTTCGCGAGGAGAAACTCGATAACGCGAGGCGCCTCTTCACCCAATCTCGAGCGAAGCACCAAATGAGTTTCGAGAAGGGTAGGTGCCGCAACTATCACCTGGGAACTTCCTGCGTGAGTCAACAGAATGTCCCAGCCTTCCTCCCGAAGAGCAATAGCGACAAAGGCGGATGAGTCAATGACCATTATTCGAAAAGGTCATCCCACTCCTTTTTGGAAACGGGCTCAAATCGGCGGTCACCAAGAATCGCGTTAAGGCCCTCTTCTATTTCGGCGATCGTCACCTCGATGGCGGGAAGGCCCAAACGATCTTTGCGTTCGAGCAATGCTCGGCGAATCGCCTCCGTCTTGGTCTCACCAGTGATTTCCGCAATCTGCGCAGCCAGTCGCTCTACCTCTATGTTCTTAATATTGAGAGCCATGGTGTAATTATACGAAAATATACCGTGTGCCGTTCAACTTGATACATATTCTGCGTTAAACTGACCCTGTGACGAACGCCGAACTGGCTCAGAAGCTGCGGGACCTGCGGGACTTTTTGATCATCGCGGGATACGAGGAATCGCATGCGACGCGGTATACGCAGATCGCGCGGACGATCGAGAAGATGCCGGAGTCAGCCGAGCAAATGAAACGGGAGCATCGGCTGACCGATATCCCGCAGGTCGGCAAACTCATTGCCGTTTACATTCGGGAAATCATCGACGACGGGGTCAGTTCCAAACAGAAGGACTGGGAGGACAAGGCGCCGATTTCCGTCCTCGAACTCGTGCGAATTCCCGGCCTGGGTCCTAAAACGGCGGCGACGATGTTCCACCTTCACGGGATCGACGGCCTGAAAACGCTCAAGGAAGCGGAGAAGAATGGGATCGTCGAGAATATTCCCGGGGTGGGGCCGAAATTGCACGCCACGATCCGGGAATATCTCGCTGCCCACGCCTAAGGCCAGTTCAGGCCGGGCGGTGGTGGATGACCATGAAGCGGCGCGCGCCGATCACGGCTTCGCCGTAGTTGAGCTCGAACAGATAGTCGCCGAGCTCGTTGAACGTGATGTTGTTGAGTTCGAACAGGAGGTCGACGACGTCGCCGGGGCCGCGAGCCGGCACCTTGGCGTCGGCGCGAAGGATCTCCTTGCCCTCCGGTCCACGCAGGGTCAGACTGACGTCGATCTCACGATCGGCGTTCGTGACCGAAGCCATGACCGCCATCTTCGGGTGCGTCGCCGGGACCTGGGTCGCGCCGATGGCGTTGAAGATGCCGACAAGCGTTTTGTTGCCGCTCCGCTTGTCTTCGATGACCTCATTGCAGATCACGGTCGCGACGCAAACGGGGCCGTCGCTGAAAAAGTCTTTTCGCATGGAAACCACAGTATAGTCGGGAGCCCGCTAGTCAGATTAGGCCGCCCCTGCGGCATCCATATCGGGATGATGGCGATGGAATTCGAAACTGTCTTGGAGCGCCTTCGCCAGTACGACGAGCCGGGCTTCATCGTACGGTTTGCCGGTTAGGGCCTTGCTGACGCTGTTTCCGTTCCCGTCGTCCCCGAACGGAATCGCGATCGAGGGGTAACCGCAAAAGTTAGCGTGGTTGAAAGCCTGCCCACCGATTCCCGGTCCGAGGAGAAAATCGAACTCGGCGACATCCTTTTCGAACTGCCGCATCATGAGCGCGCGCGTTCTTTGCGCCTGGATGTATTCGACTCCCGGCACGAAGCGGCCACTTCGGAACGTCTCCGGCCAGGACGAATTCTTCAGCCCGTGAATTAGGTCCGAGCGTGTGAATGCGTCGAACGCGGAAGAAGCCTCGACGTTCAAGATCGTAAAGATCGCGCCGGGGAATGGCGCCACCTTCAACGGTACGACCTGTGCGCCCAATTCCTTCAATCGTTTCGCCGCGACGTCGTTCGCCAAGCCTGATTCCGCGCCGACCCATCCGATGCGCAGGCTGCCGATATCGAGCTTTGGCGGATAGATGAACGGACGGTCGACGGCGCTCGGGTCGCGCGCGTCCGCTCCGCAGAGGGCGGAAAGCACCAAAGCGCAATCCTCGGCTTCACGGCAGATGGGACCGATGCGATCGAGGCTGAAGCTGAGTTCCATCGCTCCGTAGCGGCTGACACGCCCGAAGGTCGGTCGAAGACCGGTCACGCGACAGCGCTGTGAGGGCGAAAGGATGCTGCCCGACGTTTCCGTTCCAATTCCGAACGCCACCAGACCCGCGGCCGTGGCGGCAGCGGAACCCGCACTCGAACCGCTAGAGCCCTGCTTCATATTCCAGGGATTCTTCGTTGTCCCGTTGAACCACACGTCCCCCTGGGCCAGCGCCCCCATGCTGAGCTTTGCGACCAGCACGGCACCGGCGGCTCTTAGCCGCTCGATGACCGCCGCATCGTAGTCGAAAACCTGCGTCTTGTAAGGATCGGCGCCCCAAGTGGTGGGGGCTCCCTTGGTGGCGAGAAGGTCCTTAGCGCCGTACGGGATGCCGTGCAACGGTCCGCGGTCGAGGCCATTCTTCAGGTCCGCATCTGCCTGCTCGGCTTGCTCCAGAGCGGAAGATTCCATGAGCGTTACGAGGCAGAGGAGGGTATCTCCATACTTCTTGAGCCGGCTGAGGTAGAGCTGCGTCAACTCCACCGAGGTGATCTGCTTGTTCCGCAAGAGCTGGCCAAGCTCGCGGATCGACATGAACGCGAGATCAGAGTCACGGGAGGGCCGCTTCAGGTCGCGAACTCGCGTGACGGTGGCCTTCACCGTGCGGTCGGTCGGAGCCGGTAGGCCGCTCGGGACGTAAGCGAGGGGCACTGAGGTCGTCTCGCGAATCGCGGCTTGGCGGAGTTGCTCAAAAGTAGCCCTGTAGGAGCGGACGGTGTCCAAGACTTCCTTCCGCTCGTCCTCCGTGAAGTTCAGCCCGCTGACCTTCTCCAGGATCTTGATATCGTCCGTCGTTACCTGGTCGACCGGCTTGGCCACGGGAGTCTGGTTGGCTTGCCCAAGTGCCTCCGCCGGAAAGATGGCGGCGGCCGCGGAGAGGGCGAACGTCGTCAAAACTTGCTTGCGGGAGAAACGAGGGTCACGGGGCATGGATCGCAGTTTAACGTTTCCCCGCCTCACGGGGAAGGCCGCGCGGGGAAGGTTATTTCGCGTGCTACCATCGTTCCGATATGTCCGACCTGCTCGTTGACTTGGTCACCCTTAGCCGCACCCTTGGCGACCCTGCTCGTGACCTCGCGATGCTAGCCGAAGGGAACACGAGCGCCCGGATCGACGACGCCACGTTTTACGTGAAGGCGAGCGGGTTTTCGATGGGCACGATCAATCCCGATGGCTTCGTAGCCGTACATTTCGCCCCGATTTTGGCCGCGATGGATGGTCCAAGCCTGTCGGACGATGCGGTGAGGGCGTGCCTCGCGGAGAGCCGCGTGACGCAGGAAGGGAGCGCGCTTCCCTCGGTCGAGACCTTCATGCACGCCTATTTGCTGAGCCTGCCGGACGTGCAGGTGATTGGGCACACCCACCCCACGTCTTTGATCGCTTTGCTCAGTATCGACGAGTCGGAAGCCATCGCCGCGCGCCGGATCTTCCCGGATGAAGTGGTCTGCTGCGGACCTGCGAGTTGCTATGTTCCGTACACGGATCCTGGCTTGCCGCTGGCCCGGGCGATCCGCGCTTCGGTGGGCGAGTATGTTGACCGCTACGGTTCGGTACCCAAGACGATTTGGTTGGCGAACCATGGGCTGATCGCGCTAGGGCGCTCGAATCGCGAGATCGAGAGCGCGACATTCATGTCCGCGAAGGCCGCGCGGGTTTGGTTGGCGGCCATGGCCAGCGGTCAGCGGGTGCGGCCGTTGACCCAAGAGCAAATCGAGCGAATTCATACCCGTCCCGATGAGCACCACCGCCAGCGCCTACTATGGGCGGTCGGGCGCGCGGAATCGGCGCCGCCCGAACCAGCGGAGTAGCTACGCCGTATGACCGTGCGCGAGTGGCTCGCCCCGGAACTGCTCAAGGAAGCGGAGATCGTTTTCCAGGAACAGCCGGAGGTCGTCGATTCCGTACGCCATCATCGGGATTCGCTCGACGCCCAGGCCGAAGGCGAAGCCCGAGTATCGCTCCGGGTCGATTCCGTTCTGCTCAAGGATGTTCGGGTGAATCAAGCCGGCGCCGCCAAGCTCGACCCAGCGACCGTTGAATAGCTTCGGCGAAGAAATCGCGTAGTCCACGCCGGGCTCGACGAACGGGAAGAAATCGGGACGGAAGCGGATGGTGACCTCATCGCCGAACATCGCCCGCGCGAAGGTCCCGAGGACGCCCTTTAGGTTCGCCATGCTCACGCCCTCGTCGATCATGAAGCAGTCGACCTGGTGGAAGGTGTGGTTATGCGTCCGGTCGACGGCCTCGTTCCGGTAGGTTCGGCCGACAGTGAAACAGCGAAGAGGCGGCTTCATGCTCTCGAAAACTCGTCCCTGGAGGTCCGTGCACTGGGTACGAAGAACGTGGTTGTCATCTACGTAGAACGTGTCCTGATCGTCCATCGCCGGATGATCTGGCGGGTAGTTCAGGGCGGTGAAGTTGTACTTGAACTCCTCCAATTCGGGCGACTCCAGGTACTGGAAGCCGAGCCCGCCGAGGACACGCTTGATCTTGTTCGTCGTCTGCTGGAGGATGTGCTCGTAACCCATTCGGGGCCGCTCACCGGGCATCGTGACGTCGATCCGCTCTGCTTCGAACTGGGCGTGCCGCTCGGATGTCTTCAATTCGGCGGTTCGGTCGTCGACCAGAGTCTGGACGCGGACCTTGACTCCGTTTACGCGCTGGCCGAATGCAGGCCGGTCGTCCTTATCCAGCGAGCCGAGGGTCTTCATGAGCGCCGGAATCGAGCCGCTCTTGCCCAGGTAGCGCGATTCGATCTCGCGCAGCATCGCCGTGGTGGTGGCCGATGCAATCTCGGCGGCGGCGGACGATTCAAGTTCCTCGGGGTTCATGGGACCTCTTCGTTGTGAACGACGCGCATCGCCAAAAGCAAGCAAACGGCGGACAAAGTGCCTAGGAAACGATCTTCGGGTGAACACCGGCGGCAAACCTCACGTCTAGCACCTTAATGCCCTATTGCTGCCAAGAACTCGCGAGTTCTTGGAATCAGAAGGGTTGAGGAACTTGTGTCTAACCGATTTATCTACGTCGTTACCGCGGGCAATTACGACCAGTCCCGATGGCTCCAGATCAGCCTCGATGGGACGGGGGACTGCGTGCTCCACCTTCAAGATCTATGCCACCCGGGCATGATCAGCCACCTTTCCGAGGTGACCATTCCGATCGGCTTCTTCGTCTCCGCCCTCGATCACGGCCCTCTGCAGATCAGCACGGGCGCCGGTTACCTGCTGCTTCGCCGCAGCGCTGAATCGACCACCCTCGAGTTTTTTGGTGAGGACGACCAGACCCTGACCAAGGTTGCGATCAAAACCGCGGACATCCATGGGCGCATCACGGCTTTGCAAGAAGCTGCCGATTTAGCCAAGGTTTAGCAACCGGCACGGGCCGGTATGCTGATCCGATGGTCACCCAGCGGCTGAGCTTCGCCGGCGATTTGCTCGACAACAACACGCTCAGCAAGGTGCTGGACGTGTTGAATTCGAACGGCGTCTTTTTCCGCATCCGCAAGTTTCGGGTTGGCGAGTTTGCCAACGAACCGTCGCTGATCGAGCTTCATTTGAAGGCGCCCGACGTGGCCACGATGCGCAAGGCGCTTAGCGCTTGCGAAGAGTTTGGCGGCCTCTATACGCTCGACGACGTTACGCTTGCGGAAGCGGATGTCGCCGGAGTGCTCCCTGAAGAGTTCTACTCGACGTCAAATTTCACGACCCACATCCACATCCAGGGACAGTTCGTCGAGGTCGAGAACCTAGAGATGGACTGCGGAATCCGGGTTTGGAAGGACGGCGAAAAGTACCGAGCCGAGACTTGCCCGATGCACCGCGTCCGGGTTGGCGATCAACTCGTGGTCGGTTTCGAGGGCGTCCGGGTGACTCCGCAAGATGAGGAGCAGCGCGACGACGTCGAGTTCCGATTTATGAGCAGTGAGGTGTCTTCGGAAAGACCGAAGCGCCGCATGATCGAGCACGCTGCGGAGGCGATTCGCAAAGCTAGGGAAGAAGGGAAGCGGACTCTGTTCGTCGGCGGCCCCGCCATCATCCACAGCGGGAGCGGCCCCTTGCTTGCCCGCCTGATTGAACAGAACTGGATCCAAGTTCTCTTCGCCGGTAACGCCCTCGCGGCGCATGACATCGAGTCGAACATGCTCGGAACGTCCCTCGGCGTCGACTTGAAGACGGGCTCTAGCGGCGCGCACGGCCACACGCATCATTTGCGCGCTATCAACCGGGTCCGCCGCGCAGGCTCTATCAAGAAGGCGGTTGAAGAAGGGCTCATCACGGGCGGCGTGATGCATACCTGCATCCAGCGTGGCGTGCCCTTTGTCCTCGCAGGCTCCATTCGGGACGATGGCCCACTGCCGGATGTCATTACGGATGTTGTTGTCGCCCAGGACGCGATGCGGTCCCATATCGATGGCGTGGGTGTTTGCCTCATGGTCGCCACTACCCTCCATTCGGTTGCAACCGGCAATATCCTTCCCGCGAACGTGAAGACTTACTGTGTGGACAGCGACGCGGATTCGGTCATCAAACTCACGGACCGCGGCACTCATCAGGCGATCGGCATGGTCACGGACTGTGAGTTCTTCCTTACGGCGCTGGTGTTGGAGTTAGGAGCTTAAGCAACCGGTCCCAGTGCGTGTCCAAACCTTTGTAGGCCCGTCCTTCCGGGGTCATTGAGAGTACGCCTTTCAGAAGGCTCTCCCGCAATGCGGCATCTGACATCACCACCGTATCGGGGACAAATCCAACACGAATAGAGAACAGGGAAGCCCGCGCGGCGGGCAGACCCCAGATGACTTGGCGCTCCGTGCGAACCCAGAACCGGCCTTGATCGAAGAGTCGGCCCCACCATTCGTCTTGGTCGATCCCTTCGGGCGCTTCGGGATGATGATTCAGGTGGTCATCCGACTCTACGCCCCATACGAATCGGACGAAGGGGCCCTTGTTGACCATCGCGTCGACAATTCCCGCCGCGGCGGCGTTCACCCGCTCAAACCCCGGAATCGGGGCGTGAACGTCGGTGAAGGGTCGCCCGATCTTTTCCTCAGCGGCCCAGTGGCTCGGGCTGCAGAGATGCAAATAGGACACCCAATCTAAGTCGGCTTCCGTACTTACAAGCGCGATGTCTTCCTGAATGAGGCGAGCGAGCAAATCCAGGGAAGGACTCTGAGTGCCCTTGCCAAGCGCGGGAAGGACCCAAGTCTTGGCCTCCTCGCCTTCCTCGTTTAGCTCGGATAGAGCGCGGTGGTCGCCCTCGAACCCGGCGCGGTAGGTGTCCGGATAATCGGAGGCAAGCTTGGTGACGATCAGGTCGATGGCGGCGCGTTCCACCTCGCGGGACAAACGGAACGCGCGCACGTACTTGCCGCGCCGCTCTCGCAGGGCCGACCGCTTGTTCTCCGCGTACCGCTCGAACTCGTCGTCGAGCTGGAACAGCCGCTGATCGGCCTCACCGTTGCCAAAATCCGTACCAAATGGGCGCAGCGCTGGGGCTACTTCGTAGACGCCTTTGGTCCAGGGGAAATACTTCGCGGGGGTGCCCATGCTCAGGTCGTGATTTCGCCAGTATCCCACGTAGGCGCCGCGGGTCGTTTCCTGATGGCTACGGCGACGACACTCGCGGTGACGATCGCCCCACCGATCAGTGTGCGGAGGGTCGGCTTTTCCCCTAGCCAAACCATCGCCATCGCGACCGTAATGACCGGCTGCGCGGAGGTGAGAAGGGAAGCGTAACTCGCCGAGACCCGCCGAAGATTTGCGAAGAAGATGGTTTGCGAACTCGCCGTGAGCACGGCGCCGATCACAAACAAGAGGAGCCAGTCCAGGGCCGTCCAACGCAGGATCCAAGGTACGCCGAACGGGGTGAACATCAGAGTGGCGGCGAGGAATTGCCAAGTCATGCAGTTCACCGCGCCGTACTCCTGCACCAGCCGACGACCGAACACATTTCGCAAAGTGAAGCACAGCGCGGCCAAAGTCCCGAGCAAAACCCCGTCGGTGGTCCGGTTATGGATGTTGAATTCGGGGACGACGAAGAACACGCCGACAACCACCGCCAAGCCGGCAAAGAGTTCGAACCGATCGTGCCGCTCGCGCTGAACCCACGGTTCGAGAATCGCCGCGAGAAGGGGAAAGGTGAAAAGGGAAACCACGGCCACCGAGACACCGGCGACCTTGATCGCCGCAAAATAGCCCGCCCAGTTCACCGCCCCGAAGATGCTGATAAGTAAGAAGGGCCCATAGTCCTTGCGGTCAACCTTGAGCGATGCCCTCCGCCACTGAGCAAGGGCGAGAAGGGCCAGCGACCCGAACAGCGCCCGCCCGAAAGTGAGCGCAAACGCGTCGCCGTGGATCAGCTTCGGAAACAGCCCCACCGCGCTGATCGCGACGGTGGCGAACATGAGCTCGATCGCCGGAGGCCCGCGGCGAATCGACCCCCGGGCCTTGTGTTCGGCGATCATGGAAAAGGTCTATTCGATGACATCGCCAAGCAAAGTGTATCGGGCTTCTGAAATCGGGTGGTGACCCACCTTGTCCAACTCCTTAACGTTCTTGTTGCGCTCGCGGAGGGCGTCCCACTCGGCGAGATCCTTCGGCGACCGCCAAAGCGTGATGCCCACGATTTCGGCGCGTTCGGGGCTCTCCAGGATATACGAGTCGCGGAGGTGGGTTTTATCCGCCTTGATCTCCTTCCAGAGGTGGGCGAGAAAATCCTTGCGCGCCGTCGGCCAAGTCGCCTTATCGAACTTGTGGGTGTAAATGACGGCCGTGTCGCCCGGCTTTGGGGTGAAGGTTGGCGTCTGCCCAATCTTTGCCGCCAGTCCCGCCGCTAAGCCGAGGCCAAACATCACGCCATAACCGATACCGAAGGTTCTCATGGGCCCCCACCTTACCCTTGTAGACTCGGCGTATGAGGGTTTACATCTCCGTCGATATCGAAGGCGCGACGGGCGTCGTCTCCTTTTCCCAGTGCGAAGGCCCCGACTCCACCTTTTACGACTGGCCCTTTGCGCGCCGAATGCTGACCCACGATGTCAATGCGGCCATTCGCGGCGCGCGCCTCGCGGGCGCGACCGAGGTCGTGGTCAAGGATTCCCATGCGGGATGCCGAAACCTGTTGATCGACGAACTCGAGTCCGGCGTCGAGCTGATCTCAGGAATCGGCAGCGGCAGGATGGGCATGATGGAGGGCGTCGATGCGTCCTTCGACGCGGTATTCCTCGTTGGCTATCATGGGATGGCGGGGACTCCGTCCGCGCTTATGGAGCACGCCTTGGCGGGCGGTTTGCATCGGTTTTGGGTGAACGGCGTCGAATCCGGAGAGATCGCCGTCAGTGCGGCGGTCGCGGGATGTTTCGGCGTCCCGACCGTCTTGGTCACAAGTGACGATGCGGGGTGCGGGGAAGCTTCCCGCATGGTGCCCGGAGTCCACACTTACACGACGAAGCACAGTCTCGGCCGCTACATGGGACGGTTGCTACACCCCAGCGTGACGGGGCCGGGGATTGAAAATGCCGCGGCGGAGGCAGTGCGCGGACTGTCTTCCATTAGGCCTCTTCGGGGGGAAGAACCGGTGACGATGAAGATCACTTTCCGCAGCGTCGAGGAGGCGGACCTTGCCGCGACCCTCCCATCTGTCCGGCGTCTGGATGGCTACTCGCTTGAGTGGTCAGCGGACAACTATTTGACCGCGCACCAAATCGCTTACAACGTCTTCCATCTGTCGATCCAAGGCCGGCGGTTTGGCGCGTAACGCCTGGTACCATCTCCATCACTTGCGAAGGGTCGTCGTCTCCGAAGAGTCGAGGGCCCGAAAAACGGGGGAAGTCCGGTTAAAGTCCGGCGCTGTGCCGCAACGGTAAGGGGAAATTGCCCTAAGCCCGAATGCCCGTTTCGCGAGTGGAATCTGTGAAGCTGTCGCCTACGAGCATAGGTGAGCGAGGACTGGGCGACGCATTGACGCGCGCCTGGGCCGACCTCCCGTTCCCAACGATGGCCTCACCAATAACCGCATTGGGAGGACCTTATCATTTATCCATTCAAGGCACGCGCCTTTACACTTATCGAGCTTCTCGTCGTCATCGCGATTATCGCGATCCTCGCGGCGATCCTTTTCCCCGTTTTTGCTCAAGCGAAAGCGGCGGCCAAGAAAACGCAATCGCTCTCCAATCTTAAGCAGATTGGCCTCGCCTGGTTCATGTACAACGGCGACTATGACGACACCCTGATGCGCATTCGGATCCTCGAAGCGGACCCGAACAAGGCGCAGTATTTTTGGGGGGAGTGGAATAACACCACGATGAAGCTCGACCCCACGCGCGGGCTGCTCTATCCGTACACCAAAAGCAAGGGTATCGACGCCGATCCGAGTCTGTCGAACAGCATCCGCGCTGAGCTTGGCGAGGATGGGTACGCGTATAACTACAACTACCTCTCGCCCTCCAATTACGACTCGAACTTCAACGAGATTCCGGTCCCGGTCAGCTACTCGCAGATCAGCGCGGTGGCGGACACCGTGTCCTTTGCTTCCTCCGCCCGGATGACGTTCTCCGCGCCGTTTGTGGTGGAAGCCAACGGCTACCTGGAACCGCCGAGCAGCCAGTACCCGACCTTCCAGGGTCGCAATAACGGCCAAGGCGTTGTTCTATGGTGCGATGGCCACGTAAAGGGTCGCAAGCCGACGCTAAGGGTAGGAACGTTCGGCTACGGCGGGATCTACACCAGCGACATGTTCAATCCCGTGAACCTCGGCGAGATCTCGGACGGCGACCTTACCGTCGACAAATACTTCACCCTCAATTAGGCAAAGAAAAACGGGGCCGTCTCACTTGGAGACGGCCCCGACAAATGCGCCGCTTATTTTTTAGTTGGCGGCGGCTTAGGAGGCTCAGGGCTACTTGGGAGACCGCTGCTCTCTTTGGTCGGAGGGTTCAGGTTGGCGTGGGGTCCCGGAGGCGCCGCATGCGTGTCTAAGTCGCTTGCGCCGCTACTGCCGGAACCACACCCCGCAATCGCCACCGCTGTTAGTCCGATTACGAACAACTTCCCGCCCTTTCGCATGTTCTTACTGAAGGTCCCAGATGTACTTGGACCGATCGATGATCAGCGCCGTGCCGAAGGCTTGGGTTGAACTCCAGTTCGTTCCCGCGGCGAGCTCGCCGTTCTTCTTAAGCTTCGCGTGGCCGTCAAGGAAGCCAATAACGCCACCGTTCTCACGTGGTCGGAAGAATCCGAGTGCGGTTGCGGCGGTGTTGCCGGAGTATCCGTAGAACAAGTTCGTCGTGGGGCCCCAGTCGCCGTAGGTGCAAACGTCATTCGCCAGCTTCATTCCAGGTCCGTAGACCACGAGCGTACCGACGTTGTCGTCCGGAGCGTCCTGGCCCGTCTCGGCGAACTCAACGGTGTCCGAAGGATTTGCGGCCGAGGTCATGGACACGGGAGTTCCGAATGCGCTGCCGTTGACTTGGAAGTCGCCTGCGTTACAGTCGGGGGCCCGGTTCATGTAGCTCGCGTTGTAACCGTACTGGACGAAATACTGCCAGTTGGTCGCGGTCAAGTTGCCCGGCTGGTTGAGCGCCGAAGTAAGGCGCGGGCCGCCGAGGGGGCTGAAGAACAAGTCCCAATTCTTAACATAAGGCTGAACGCCCATGCTCCACGTCGTATACGTGTTGGTCTCGTAGGCAAGAGGAACGACGTCATCGTAGTCGTTCGAATACATCTGAGACGCCAAGGTGATCTGCTTTATATTGCTGAGACTGGCCGTCTTCTTAGCCGCGAGTTTCGCCTGGGCGAAAACCGGGAAAAGAATAGCGGCGAGAATGGCAATGATGGCAATGACGACTAACAGCTCAATTAGCGTAAACGCTCTGCGCTTCATGAAGAAAGAACCTCCAAAACAAACGGGTGTGCGGGCACCCGACGACACGAACAAGATACACCACATCTTACAGACAAGGGCCGCAGTTGTGTGATGTTGCGCCTACTGCAACCACTAACGCCGCCCCCTGTAGGGATGTAAACGACACAATAAACACGGGACCTTTGTCTGAACGTTGGTAGGGTATCCCGTTATATTTGCGGTAACAGATTGTGCATTCTAAGCCAATCCAGCCGATGATTGGGCCGGATCGGGCGACACAACGTGGACGTCGACGGTCGCTGGCAGATGTGCGGAGATTTAACGGAAACGGGCCTTTTGGCCTATCTGGACCGATGAAAAGGCGGGATTATGGCCCCCCGGAGAGACCCACGGACGGCGGCGGTTCCAGTAGACTCTGCGGCCATGTCCCCTTTGCGCGTCGGCATCATCGGTCTGGGAAACATCAGCGGCATCTATCTGAAAAACCTGGGGGCGTTCCCCTCTACCGAGGTGGTTGCCGTGGCCGATCTCGATCCCGAACGAGCGAAGAGCGCGGCCGCAAAACACGGTATTCCCCACGTGCTGACCCCGGAGGAACTGGCCGCCCATCCTGATGTCGAACTGGTGCTCAACCTCACCATTCCTAAGGCGCACGCCTCCGTTTCGTTGGCGGCAGCCCGAAGCGGAAAACACGCCTATTGTGAGAAGCCGCTAAGCGTGGATCGCGCCGAGGCTATCGAGCTACTCGCGGTGGCCAAAGACAAAGCCGTCCGCATCGGCAGCGCGCCCGACACATTTCTAGGGGCAGGAATCCAAACTTGCCGGCAACTCATTGACGAGGGGGCGATCGGCGAGCCGGTCGCCGTCAACGCGTTCATGATGGGGCGCGGTCACGAGTCTTGGCACCCCAGCCCCGCCTTCTATTACGAGCGGGGCGGCGGTCCGATGCTGGACATGGGGCCGTATTACATCACCGCATTGGTGAACCTGCTCGGTGCGGTTCGCAGGGTTTCCGGCTCCGCCCGTGCCACCTTCCCGACTCGAACGATCACGAGTCAGCCGCTCCACGGGACGGTGATTCCGGTTGAAACGCCCACGCACCTGGTCGGGGTGTTGGACTTTGAATCCGGAGTCGTTGGCCAGATTACGACAAGCTTCGACGTCTATGGGAATGATCTGCCGCCGATCACGATCTACGGATCCGAGGGCACGCTCTTCGTTCCGGACCCGAACGGCTTCGGCGGGGAAGTCATGATCGCGCGCAAGGGTGGTAAGGCAGAGCCGGTCTCGCTCACCCACGGCTTTGCGGAGAACGCGCGTGGGTTGGGAGTTTTGGATATGGCGCACGCCATCGCCACCGGCCGCGCGCACCGGGCGAGCGGAGACTTGGCCTACCACGTGCTAGACATCATGCTCGCGATCGAGGACGCTTCCGTTTCCGAGCAGTATGTACACCTGAGTTCCGGGGTTTGTGCTCCTGCCGCGCTGGGACCCAAGGAGTTCGAGGCCGATGAAACTGCAATGTACAGAGGTTAACCGACGGGTCAAAGAAGGGCGTTGCTGGTAACCTCGTACCCATGGCAGCCCTTCGCGTCGGCATCGTCGGCCTCGGCAATATCAGTGGTATCTACCTAAAGAATTTAGGTTCCTATCGGTCGACCCAGGTGGTCGCGGTCGCGGATTTGGATCGCGCGCGGGCGGAAACGGCGGCGAACGAGCACTCGATTCCCTACATTTTCACGCCGGAAGAATTGATCGCGCACTCCGCGGTCGACCTCGTTCTCAACTTGACGATTCCAAAGGCTCATGGCCCGATCGCGTTGCAGGCGGTTGCGAACGGCAAGCATGTCTATAACGAGAAGCCGTTGACCACGGATGTCGCATCCGCGCAAGAGTTGGTTAAGGCCGCCAAAGCGCGTGGCGTTCTGGTCGGCTGCGCGCCCGACACTTTCCTGGGCGCGGGCCTTCAGACCACCCGAAAGGCGCTGGACGACGGTGAGATCGGTGTACCCGTCGCAGCCCAGTGCTCAATGCTTTCGCGAGGACCGGAGCCGTGGCACCCCAGCCCAGAGTTTTTCTACAAGCCAGGTGGTGGCCCCATGCTCGACATGGGCCCTTATTACGTTACGGCGCTTCTGAGTTTGTTCGGTCCGGTTCACCGAATCACGGGGAACGTCCGCGCCAGCTTCCCGACCCGCACCGTCGGTAGCGGTCCGTTGAAAGGTACGGAGATCGTGGTCGAGACGCCGACCCACTACGCGGGCAGCCTTGAGTTCGTATCCGGACCCATCGTGCAGATGCAGATGAGCTTCGACGTGTACTCCAACTGGCCCGACCACCCCATCACGATCTACGGCAGCGAGGGCACGATGAAGGTCCCTGACCCCAACACCTTCGGTGGGGACGTCATGGTCAAGCGGCACGACGATAAGGATTGGCGAGTGATTCCTTCGGTTCATGGCTTCGCCGAGAACTCGCGCGGCCTTGGCGTGCTCGATATGGCCCATGCGATCACTGAGGGCAGGCCGAACCGCGCGAGCGGCGACTTGGCGCTGCACGCGCTCGACGTCATGCTCGCCTTCGAGCGATCCTCGACCGAAGGCCGCCATATCGTGTTCGAGCCGACGATCGAGCGTCCGGCGCCCATGGGAGAGAAAGAGTTCGCCGACGAGCTGCCCAGTGGAACTCCCGCCTAGCCTCTCTCGCCGATCCGTTCTAAAAGCGGGGGCCGCGCTCGCGGCCTCCCCGCTGTTTGGTCTTGTGCCGGACACGTTCTCCTTCGCCTTCTTTAGCGATACCCATGTCGGATTGGAGCACGGCCTCAAGGAAGACGCGGAGATGTTTCGCGAGATGGCGGCGATGCCTCTCGCGTTTGCGATAAACGCCGGCGATATCACGGACTACGGTTGGGTCGAGGAATACGCCAACTACCGCTCCCTTATTAAGGGTTTGCCCTTTAAGGTTCACCACGCGCCGGGGAATCACGATGTGCGGTGGTCGCCTCTAGGGCCGCAGGCGTATTTGCAAGGCACGGGCGATCCGATGTACGGCTCATTCGATCATCAGGGGGTGCACTTCGTGATGCTGAACAGCACGATCCCGCTGTCGCACTACGGTCACTTCGAGTCGGAGATGTTGCGCTGGCTTGCCGAGGACCTGAAGAAAGTTGGTCGCGAGAAGCCGGTGTTCCTTGCCTTCCACCACTGGGTGGGCCGAGAGGGGATCCAGGTGGACAACGAGGCGGAGTTGTTCAAGCTCATCGAGCCGTACAACGTCAAGATCCTCCTGAACGGACATGGCCACTCGGACTTACTGTGGACGACGAACGGCATTCACAGCGTGATGAACAAGGGGCTCTACCAGCGCTCCTGGTCGCTTGTCGAAGTGGGGCGTAACGAGGTTCGGCTGTCCCGGCGTACTCAGGAAGCGCCGACGCAAACTTCGTTGCTGACGGTCCCGTTGGCTTCGGATCGTGAGAAGAGACCCGTCTGGTCGCTCACACCGGTAGGTTTCGGCCACCCCGTCGCCGTGCCGTCAGGCTTTGGCGAAGCGCGCTGGGACGATGGCAAATGGGTTTTCTTGGCGGGTGACGTGGCGGAGACGATCGGTCTCTTGCCCGGTACGCACCGCCTTACCCTTCGTCGCGACGCGAACACCTATGTGACCGGCGGCGCCTTGAACGTCCCGCCGATTAAGAGTAAGTTGCAACCGGCGTGGCAACGCAAATTGTCGGGCGGCATCATGAGCCACCTGCGGCTTGTCGACGGCGTGCTTTACGTGAGCGCGATGGACGGCAGCGTTTGGGCGTTGGAATCGGATACGGGGAAGCCGCTTTGGACGGCTCAAACGAAGGGTTACTGTCACTCGTCGCCATTGGTGACTCCCAATCTGGTGATCGTCGGAAGCGCGGATGGGAGCGTGCACGCCTTCGACCGTAAGGAGGGCCGTCCCGTCTGGAAGTTTGCGACCCATGGCCCCGTCTATGCATCGGGAGTCGAGGCGAAGGGAATCGTCGCGATCGGGAGCGGAGACGGGACGATTTACGGTCTCGATTTGGCGACCGGCGCGTTGCGTTGGCAGTACGCGTTGCCCGCGTCGCGCACCGCTTTTACCCAGAGCGTTCCTGCCACGGATGGAGAGCGGTTCTACTTTGGGGCATGGGACAAGCACCTCTATGCCTTGGATGCCGCGAGTGGCCAGCTTGTCTGGTCGCGGGATTGCTGTGGAACGCAAACCTGGCCCTACTCACCCGCCATTGGCGGACCCGTGGCCGGCAACGGCATGGTCTACGTGCCGACGGACGGCAACGTGCTCTGGGCGTTTAAGGCCGCCTCGGGTGAGCCAGTTTGGCAGGCAAAGTCCCCGGGGGAGAAGTTTGGCTACTCGGCCCCATGCTTGGTCGGCGACCGCATCTACATCGGTTGCCTTGGCGACTTCGATGGGGAAGCCCGCTGCGTCTCGGCGCTGAACGGCAAAATTCTGTGGACCGCTACGACCGGCTCGGCGATCTACGACTCCTCCTTCTGCCATGCGGATGGAGTGGTCACCATCGGCTCCGTCTGCAATCTTCTGAGTTCGATCTCTGCGGCGGACGGTCGGATCCTGGCGCAGTATCGTTTGCCCGTTGGCCATGTACTGGCTTCGCCGGTGGCCGAGAACGGGCGCATTTATGCCGCTTCGTTCTCGGATTGCGTTACGGCGTTCACCCTCCGATAACGCATTCCCACCACGAGATTTTTGGGGTGCCGTAGGCACCCCAAAAATCTCAAAAAACAAAAGATCCCCGGTTTGGGGCGCAGCCCTAAACTCGGGAGCGTTCAAAAAAAATGGACGCGGCCAGCGAAGCAAGTCATTCCGAGTCGCCAGGCACAGAAGGTGCGTGGTGACTCGAAATGCTACCATCAAGGGTGCCTTCCGTCCGACTGCTGGACTCCCATACGGTGAACCAGATCGCCGCGGGCGAGGTGGTGGAGAGGCCGGCTTCCGTCGTAAAGGAACTCGTCGAGAACGCCCTCGACGCCGGCGCGACGCGTATCGAAGTCGAACTGCTCCAAAGCGGAAAGACCCTTATCCGCGTCTCCGACAACGGCTGTGGAATGACCACCGAGGACGCGCAACAGTCCCTTGCGAGGCATGCCACCTCCAAGATCGCCTCGGTTGATGACCTGCAGCAAGTGCTCAGCCTCGGCTTCCGCGGCGAGGCGCTACCAAGCATCGCATCCGTCTCGCGGATGACCCTGTCCACCGCCACTGCGGACGGCCTAAGAACCACGGTCAAGATTGTCGGCGGGGAAGTCGCCGAACCCACCGGGAACGCGGGACCCAAAGGCACGGAAGTCAGGGTCGAAGACCTCTTCTACAACACGCCCGCCCGCCTTAAGTTTCTCAAGAGCGATACGACCGAGCTTGGCCAGGCGATGGAGCACGTCTCGCGATACGCGATCGCGTACCCGCACGTCGCCTTCACCATGACTCACAACGGTCAACTCGCGATCCGTACGAATGGAAACGGCGACCGGCTCGAGGCCATCTCGGAAGTGTGGGGACGCGACCTCGCGCGCACGTTTGCCGAAATCAATATGGAGGTCGCGGGCCTTAGATTGACCGGCTACGTCTCGCCCCCGCACATCACCAAGCCGACGCGTGCGTATCAGTACCTGTACGTCAACGGCCGCCCGGTGCGGACAAGAACCCTGACCGTTGCGGTCGACCAAGCCTTTCGTGATCTGACCCCTGAGCGTCGCTATCCGATGTTGGTTCTGCTCATCGAAGTAGACCCTTCGCGCATCGACGTGAACGTCTCACCGACGAAAAGTGAGGTGAAGTTCCAGCAGGAAGGCGCGGCGTTCGATGCGATTCGTCTGTCGCTAAAGGGCGCGCTCATGGAGCACGGCATGATGCCGGATGCGGCCGGGGTCGCTGCGGCCAACGATGCGCTGAGACAACTCCGCCAGCCGATGAACGTCGTCGAAGATTGGCGTCCGCAGTCCTCTCTAAACAGCCCTGCGCTCTTCGATCTTTCGTTCCGGGCTCAAGCCCCCCTTGTTCAGCCAACACCGGAGGGCGATGAAGCGCCGCCGACCTCGGAACCCTACCAAGCCCCCGACGTCAACCTCTCCTCCGGCGACCAACCCTTTGTCACCCTCCTCGATGACCTGCGCGTCATCGGACAGGTGATGAAGACGTTCATCATCGCGGAGACCCGCCACGGCGTCGTCATCATCGACCAGCACGTCGCCCACGAGCGAATCTTGTACGAATACCTCTGCGGCCTCAAAGGACCCACCGCGATCGAGAAGCAGCGTCTCCTCGTGCCGCAAACCCTCCACCTCGACCGCCGTTCCTCCGTCTTGCTAAGAGAAAAACTGGGCGAGTTGACCGACATCGGCTTTGAGATGGAGCCGTTCGGGGGCGAGAGCTACGTCGTCCGCGCCGTCCCTGCGGCGATCCGCAACAAAGACCCGCTTAAGATCCTGGCCGACCTCGTGGACGAACTGGTCGAAGGCAGCATCAACCGCAAACTCGCCCCGACGCGTGAGCAGATCTGGATCACGAGCTCCTGCAAGATGGCGGTCAAGGCGGGCGATCCGCTGAGCATCGCGGAGATGGAGAAGCTCATCTCGGATCTCGCGACCACGGAGAATCCCTACCTCTGCCCCCACGGCCGCCCGATTACGGTGACTCTGGGCCGCGACGCTCTCCTAAGGATGTTCAAGCGCATATGACCATCCTCGGCGTGGATCCTGGGCTTGAAAGGATCGGCTACGGCGTCGTGCATCGGCACGGTTCAAAGCTCACCTGCCTGGATTTCGGTCTTATCGAGACCCCACGAATCGCCCTCCCGGACCGGATTCGGATCGTGCATGACGAGATCCTCAAGATCATCGACAAACACAATCCGGACGCCATGGCCACCGAGCGGCTCCTCTTCACCGTCAATAAAACGACGGCGATGGACGTAGCGAAATCCCTCGGCGTCGTCCTCCTGGCGAGCAGTGTACGCGGAATCACTTGGACCGAATATTCTCCGCCCGAGGTCAAGCAGAGCGTGGTCGGCAACGGTAACGCGGATAAGAAACAGGTTCAGTTCATGATCGCGCGCATTCTCGGTCTGGAGAAGGCGCCGAAGCCGGACGACGTCGCCGACGCCCTCGCGATCGCCGTTACCCACGCATTCCGCAGCCGTATCGACGGCGTACCGCGCAGTTAAAGGCGAAACGACTAGAAGGCATCAAACGTATGAAGGGCGATATGTCCGACTCTCAGGGACCAAGCCCCCGTTCCGGCGGCACGATGGAGCCGCCGCCGCGCCCGCCCGGCGCCGGGGTCGGTAGTGGTTGGGGCGATCCGCCCCCGCATCGCGGCCAACTGAGCGGCCTCGTGGTGCTGCTGATCTGCCTGCTTGCCTTGGGCTTGATTGTCGTGGGCGCCACCGCGCTCATCATTCGGGCGAGACGCAACCGCGTGCCGACGATTCCTGGATTTGGCCATGTGGTGAAGAAGGCCGACTTACCGGATCACTGGGCGCACTACGAGTTTCGTGACCTCGGGATCCAGATGGACTTGCCAGCCGAGCCGAGGCAGAAAGACATCACTACCAAAACGGTTCGCCCAATGTCGAGGGCGGTCCATGGCTGGGCGTTGTACAACGTCATCCTGCCAAAGGCCAGGCTTGAGATTTATGCCTACCAATACGCGCCCGGAACGAAAATCACGGCGGCTAGCCTCGTGAGGACCAGCGTGAAGACGGCACGGGAGTACAGGGACAGCCGGGATTTTCGCTACTCGACGAAGGACGTCGAAATAGACGGGCTGAAGGCGATCCAACTGGACGGATCGGAGACCGAAGTCTCGACGGGGAAGCTGAAGCTGCGTCGCACACTCTACGTGATGAAGGACAACGAGAGCCTTGCGATCCGATCGCTATGGTTCGACAAGGACGCGTCGCAGGCGGAACCTGGCGTCGCACGCGTCCTTGAGTCGGTGCACCTGCTGAACGCTACTCGTTCGCCCAGTCGTTGATCAGCCACCAGTTCGCCTGATCGTGCGGGACGAACTTCGGGTGGGTAATCGTCTCGAAGGAAGGCAAATAGCCCAGGGCGCCGTCGCCATAGTCCTTGATCCGGCGAATGACCATTTCGACGTGTCGCTGAGCGATCACACATCGCTCGATGTCCGCGAGCGAACCGCCGATTCGCAAATGGTTGCTCTTCGCGATTTTCGCGAGATTCTCAAAGACTTGCCGGCAGGGCATGAGGGCCGCCGCCGCTTGGCCGGGAATTCCGGCCGCGTAAAGGAGATGGGCGCTTTCCGCGTAGCGAGCAAACTCGATCGCGGAGCGTACGAATTCACTTACCCCCCGATAAGCCACATCGGGGGCGACGGAGATCGCATGATCCAGGATCTCCAGCGCCCGCGTGCCGACCTCACCGCTTAAGGCTTCTCCATGATGGCGCCAGAGCAGAAATGGGTTCGAATAGAGAAGGAGGCGGCACTTCAAGGAAGACCGAATTCCCGTATAGGTAAAGATCCCGCCTGCATTTTGGAGTTCGGAGCCCATTAGTCGCGCCCATTCCTCATGGCGTTCGCTCGCCGCTAAGTAGCCCCGCTGAAACCCTGTCGCATCGCGATATGTCGTGCGGTCGTCACTAGCCGGCTCTTCCGTTGGCATCGTTGCGGGGGAAACCATCCAGTTGCCGGTTGTCTTAATCGCGGGTAAGAGCGTTTCGTAGTTCCCAAATAGCCCGCATTCCCACGTCGTTAGGCACATTCCCAAAACGTTATCCGCCGCGGCAGCCTTAATATGCGCCACGGTATTGGCTTCGCTTTGCGGTAAGTGGAGCCAGCTCGCGTTGTAAGTTTGGAGCGTAGGGCAATAAACGACGTCGTAGCCCGCCTCGCGAAATACGCGGCTGGATTCGCTGGGGCCTTTGAAATACTGCCAATCGAAGATAACCGTATCCTTGTGAATATTCTCGAGCGCGGTTGGGTGGTCGAAAAACATATCGCCCCACACCGCCGGTCGCCTTCCCGCCGCCCTTACGCGTTCGGAGAGAACGCCGAAATGTTCGCCATAAAGCTTTGCCTTGCCGTCCACTCCCGGCGTTTCTTCATACTTGCGGACCCGTTCGGCGCAGACGGGACATTTGCCTAGCTGCATCGTCTCGTCGCCGCCGATGTGGATGATTTCCGACCTGAAAACGGCGATGACGTCGTCGATAAGCGCGTTCGCAAGTTCCATTAGAGCGGGCTTGCTGGGGCACGCCTGCATGCCTTTGAAGTTCTCTTCGGCGTACTTGCGGCCGTTCTCCGTGTAAAGAAGTCCCTCGAAGTGGCCGAGCAGATTTACGAACGGAACGATCTGCAGGTCAGGAAACTCGTCCTGAATCACCGTCACCATTTCGGCGGTTACCGAGCCGCGTCCGTGGGCCCAAGGCGTAGATGCGTACGCGAACCGGTGCTCCAGGTAAAGCCCGAGCGCGTTGTAGCCGGCGTCGCGGGAGAGTTCGCAGAACGTACGAAGATGGTCGAGAGTAGGAGACTGCTCTCGGGCGAGATCGTACATCCACATGCGAAGTTGCATGGGATAAGGTTACCGGGCTCGGAGGCTTTTGCCTGCGAGCCCGGTAGCTACGAATCTTTTGCGGTCCCCTCCGCCGTTTGAAGCATCGCTCAAAGCGGCGGAAGGTTATAGGTTGCAATTTTTGGCCGCCCACGCTGCGCTCTGGCGGCCAAAAAATTGCGTGGAGGCAAGGCATTGAAAAATGACAGTTTGGTTTGAGGTCTTTTGGACGCCGGAGCGTCCAAAAGACCACGCTGGGGGATGCCGCGCACCCCGACAAACCGTCGAGCCTAGTGGCCGCCGTTGCTGGCGGCTTTGATCTTGGCGGCGGCTTCGTGAAGGTACGCCTCGATCTTCACTTTGTCGTCCGCGTTCAGGTTGGGGGCGCCTTTGTTGAGCATGCCCATGAAGTGGGCTACTTCGGCGGGCTCGGCGGGGTAGCCGATATTGCCGGTCTTCGGTGCGAGGGAGTTACCGAGCACCTTTCCGCTCGGCGTCATGATCAGGAAGAAGGGCAGGCCGGCTTCGACGCCGCCCGTGTACTGCTTCATCATCTCGTTTCCGCCGCCGTTCTCGAGGTCCTTTTTGGCCGGCTGCTCCATGACGTCGACATGCGTAACGACGAGGCCCTTTTCGACCAGTCCGCCAACTTCGGGGCTCTTAAGCATGTCGTCGAGTTTGTGGCACCAACCGCACCAGGAGGCGTGGAAGATCAGCAGGACGTTCTTGTGCTCCGTCTTCGCCTGATCCTGTGCCTTCGCCAGGAGCGACTTGGCGGCCGGAAGTTTTTCACCCGACGGCGCCGCGATGGCGGCCAGAGCGGTAACGGCGAGAAGGCCAACAGCCAGGGTGCGAATAGTTTTCATGCTAGATTTCCTCACGATAAGTGACGCTGCAATACTTAGCATAGCCGTCCGGCTCCCATCTTTCGCCAAGTAATTCGTAGCCGCCCTCCTGCAGAGGACGGAAAGTAAAGCGTAGACGTTGCATCCCCCACGTCATCGGCGTTGGATCGCCGACGAAGCGGATGGTCTCTTCGTCTTCGAAATCCCCCATCATGTGGAGCGGCTCTTCTTGCGAAGCGGCGAACAACCACATTCGATAAGTTTCGCGACTTTCGCTATAGGTGATTAAGCCATGAAACGACTCTATTCCATATTTAGGAATCTCGGCGTAGAAATCTAGCTTAATAAAACGATCACAGGTCTCCCATTGACCTGTAAGAAATGCTAGGAATTGAACTGGCGAACTCTCAGGCGGATAAAGAGTTTCCAAACCGGAAAACTCTCCAATGAGAAACTGCAATTTTCTTAGTCGGCCAGTAGGTATAGAACGAGAAATAGAACTCGACATTGCGACACCGCAGGGCCATTTTACAGGACCTAACCGATAAATGCGAGCATTCTTTTAATCTTGATTCGCCGCGTTATTTCGCAATAGCCCTCAAGTTGTAACACGATAGGGCCACTGGCACTAACCGAATGCCGCTAACGGCTATTTAGTTCAATCAACGTGGATTAACGCGAGGCGCCGACGCGAGCCTGGCGGCGTGCATGTTCCAGCACGATGAATTCGCTAAGGTTCTCTTGCGTCACCATACCGACCATCTTGCCTTCCTCCATCACGATAATCGGTGAACCTCCGTTTTCACTAAGCATGTCTATTGCCATTTCTAAGGGTAAGTTCGGGTCAGCCGTCTGAAACTCTCTTCGCATATTTCCCGCGACATAAGCCTGGGGACCCTCGTTAGCCAGGCCCTGGACGATATCGTCACGCGTCAGAATGCCGAGGATGTCGCCATCTTCGCCTGCCGAGACCGGAAAATCTGCCTGCGAGCCTTCCAACAGCATCTTCGCCGCAAATTCGAGTGAGGCGCCGCTATTGATGAGCCTAAACCGGCTGAGCATCGCTTCTCTTAAGACATGTCCTTCGAGGAAGGAGCGGGTTACGCTCGCCGAGACTTCCTGCCCCGCGCCGAGGAAGACGAAGAACGAGATCACCATAAACACCGCGTTGCCCTGGTACAGGCCGAAGAAGCCGAACGCGATTGCCAAGGCTTGACCGATCGAGGCCGCGATCTGGGTGGCCCGCGCATCGGGCATATTCAAACCCAAAACGGCACGCAAGACGCGGCCGCCGTCCATCGGGAAGGCGGGAATGAGATTGAACAGCGCAAGACTAAGATTGGCCGCAAAGAGCGCTCCCCAAAAAGAAGTGCCAAGCGCTGCCGAAGTGATGTAGGGCAACCCGCCGTCGCGGATTAGAAGGATCAGCGCGATTGCCGCCGCGATCACGAAGTTAACCGCCGGTCCGGCGAGCGAGATCCAAATCTCTTGGCGCGCTTTTGGCCGTTCGTTAAGCATCGCAAGGCCGCCGATGGGATAGAGCGTAATGTCGCGCGTTTCGATCCCGAACCGGCGGGCGACCAAAGCGTGGCCAAGTTCATGCAAGAGCACGCAACCAAACACCGCCAGCACCAGGGCAATCCATAATGCTTGCCCGGTCCCCGGGCTCATAAGCACGATCCACCCCAAGAAGAGCAGGAACGTGAAATGGATGCGGATCGGAATTCCTGCTACGGAACCCACGCCGAACGCCCATTTAGATCTTGGTACCGGCGTAGGTTTTGTCTCTTGCACAACGCTCACATTGGACTTTGACTACGGGTTCTTACTCCGGTTCAAAATCTTATGTTTCGGCCTAGGCCGCCTTTTTCCGTACGAAGAATCTCTTGTTTACGATCGTGGCCGGCTCGTGCTTTCCACGCACTTCGATGGTGGCAGGAGTATCCATTTTGATGTCGCGGTCAATGAACGCGAAGGCGATTCCGCACTCCAGAAGCGGAGAAACGACGCCGCTCGATACCTCGCCGACCTCGCGATCCCCTACGAACACCTTCATGCCGGGAGTAATCAGCCGCTTCGATTCCAATCGCACGCCTAGCACCCGCCGGGGAGTTCCATTGGTGCGAGCGGCTTCGATAATCTGGCTTCCGATAAAGCTTCGCGACTTGTCGATGACCCAACCTAGCCCCGCTGCAATCGGGCTCAGATCGTCGGTCAACTCGTGCCCGTAGAGGGGAAGCCCCGCCTCGACCCGCAAGGTGTCGCGTGAGCCGAGGCCGCACGGCGTGACGCCATTCGCTGTCAAAGCATCCCAAAGTTCGCCCGCCTTATCGGCGTCGAGAATCAGTTCATAGCCGTCCTCGCCCGTGTATCCCGAGCGCGCCGCAAAGCATTCCCCGCCGGAGAAGGCAAGCCGCACGACACCGAAGGCAGGCGCGGAATGCAGTGCTTCGGCGCTGCAGGGGAACATGCCCGCTAGGATCTCGACGGCCTTCGGTCCCTGGACTGCGATCATCGCCGTTTCGTCGGTGTGATCGGTAATTGTCAGGCCCTCATCGTTGTGAGCGTTGAGCCACTCCCAATCCTTCTCATGGTTCGCCGCGTTGACGACCATCCGGTACTCATCGTCGGTGATCTTGTAGACGATGATGTCGTCAACCGTCCCGCCGGTGTCGTTCGGAAGGAGCGAATAGTGGCCGGTATCCGGTTGGAGGCCCGCGATGTTGTTGGTGGTAAGTCGCTCCAGATATGTCTGGACACCCTGGCCACGGAAGGTCAGCCGGGCCATGTGGCTGACGTCGAACATCCCCGCGCCCTCGCGTACTGCCTTCGCCTCCGCCATGATGCCGACATATTGAACGGGCATCTCGTAGCCGGCGAACGGGACCATTCGGCCGCCGCATTCGACGTGTTTGGGGAAAAGTGAGGTGCGAAGCATGTCCAAAGGGTACCGCCAGAAGTTTTTTAACAACAGGCGGAACCGCTTGGGGTAGAGAGGCGTCAATAGAAGTGACGCAAATCCTCCTTTCCCTCAAAGGAGACTCCTTCCCTCAAGGAGATTCGAAGGCGAAAGCCCGAGAGCAAGTTGGCGCTCCCACCGGAAGGTGGGGGCGCCTCTTACTTTAGGGGTCTTTAACCGGATTTCGAGCTTTTTCCGCTTCCTCAATGGCTTGGCTGAAGTTCAACCTCGCATCGGTAAGCGAATCTTCGGAGCCGCCGGTAAAGGACTGAAGGTCCAACAGGGACTGGGCCAACAGTTTGTGGGCCAGCACCCAACGGTCGTGAACGGGTTGGTCACCGATCGGGGATGCGATCATCGCCAAAAGCACGCCTCGTGCGGCGACGCTACGCTGGATCTGGCGAATCCGGTCGTTGGTATCCGGATCCTTTGGCTTGATGATGGCGCGCTGGGTCAGGGTGCGAATTTCGTCCGCGTCCTTGGCCATTTGCTGATCAAGCACCGCAATCGCGAGGTTGTGATGACGCGCGACGTCGGACGGGTTTTTCGTCGTTGTCTGCTTGTCCATCGCCTCTATCTCGGACCGGACGCCGTCTGGCTTCCCGAGTAGGGCATCGCAGACCGCCCGCAGGAAGTGGCAATCGGCGGAGTTCTCCGCCTTCATCGCCTCGTCCAGGTGCGGAAGCGCCTTCTCTGGCTCCAATTTGCGAATGGACATCTCGGCCAGCAACAGGCGGGTCGAAGGGGCGTTCGGCGCGCGCGCAATCGCCTGATTAAGCTCCTCAAGGGCTTCCTTGGAACTCCCGGCGTTCATCAGCGCTTTCGCGGCCAGGATTCGGAATTCGGGGTGATCGGGCAAAAGCGCGCCGGCCCGCTTCGCCTCGTCGGCCGCCATCTTGGGGTCGCGGTCCTTGAGAACCTCAATAAGCATCGACCGTCGCACAGCGTCGAAGGGCGCAATATCGATGGCGTCTCGCAGCATGGCGATCGCTCCCGTGATGTTCTTCTGCTTGACAAGGGCATCGACATCGGTCTTCAGGGCGTCGTCGTCCAATTTCGCCGGGGCAGGCGGGGTGACCGGGGTTTCAACCGGCGACTGGCCCTGGGCGGCTTCGGGGGTCTGCGCCTTCTGTTGGACCATCAAGCCTTTGAGGATGGTGCCACCCATCTTGAGCACCATGGTACGGGCCACGGAATGGGCCGAGGACTGAGAATCAAAGCCGCTCACCTTCGCGACGCCCATGTTCTCTTTGTCCTTCCAAATCTCCCGGCCGTCCTTGTAGAGGGTCGCGGAGGCAGTTACGTCCGTGCCGGCCTTCGTCGCCTCGCATACCACTACGTACTCGGCGCCAAGGTCCCGGGCGACGGGGAACACTTCGTCTAGCTTCGGATGGTCCGGCGCGTTCTTGATCTTGCCGCTCATGGCGGCTTCCCGAAAGACGGGGTCCGTCATGCCCCAAACGATCGAGGTCATCTTGCCCGCGTCGTCGACTTCCTGCGCAAAGAAGTTCACGAAGGGAAGGTTTGGATCGTCGCCTTTGGTCTGCTTCTGACTAAGCTGAATGATCAGGATCTTCGGAACGGGGGCGGCGAACGCGAGCCAAGGCGCGATGGCCACCAATCCGAACGCCAAACGACAAAATCGCTGCTTACCCACCGTTGACCTTAAGCTCTTGCAGGCAGAGATCCCGTTTCGACATCAGGTCGTTCCGGTCTCCGCGACCCGCCTTGAGTTCGGCGTCGATCGAGGAGATGCAGCGCTTGTAGGCGTCGGCCGCGTCGCTTCGTCTGCCGAGCTTTGCGTAAGCCGAGGCGAGTCGGCGGTTGATGATGACGCCGTCGCCCCCACTCTGAATCGCCTGCTCGTAAGACTTCGCGGCCGCTTCGTAGTTACCGAGCTGGTACTGCTGACTTCCTACATGCAGGAGAGCTTGGAGTCCCGTGCCGCTTACAGGTTCGGAGCCGGTTGGAATCTTCCGCACCGTGCTGCTTCCGGGGTGGACAGTAATTTGGACTGTACCTTGAGGCGCTTCTTGGGCCGCAGGCTGGGTTGGGTTGCTGTGTTCCTCGGTGACCGGGTCATCTTGCCCGTGGTCCTGAGACTTGTTTGGATCAGGCTTGGCGACCTGTCCGCCCGAACCAGTGCTCGCTTGCGGCGGGGTTACGGGGGTGACGGTGGTTATCGAACCCTGATCAAAGCCAGGCACCGGAAGACTGTCACCTGCGGTTGGTGGTAGGCCGGGAATTCGACGGGAAGACCGCGGTGCGGGTTCGTTTTCTTCGCCTATGGCAGATACGCCCTCGTTGCCCTGATTGGAAGGGTTGACCTGGTTCGTTGGCGCCGTCTGGTTTGATGGCGCAGGATTCGTTTGCGCCGGATTTGTTTGCCCAGTCGTATCCATCCGCTGGGGAGTATTGGGGGGCGATACGGCCTGGCCAAGCTGAGTATTGGAAACGACGGTCTTCGGCGTGGACGATCCGTTCATCGCCTTCGCCGCGATTGCGCCTCCGCAGAGGACGAGCACGATGGCGGCGGTGGCCGCCACATAGGCCATCTTGCGGTCCGGAGCGGGGACCATCAAATCGTTCTGAAGCTTCTGTCGCAGCGTGGCTCGGCGGATCCGGTCAAAGTCCGAATCCGGATTTAGTTCGACGAGCCGATCGGCGCACTCAAGCGCTTCCGCGACCTCGCCCCTTCGCTCGTGGCACAGCGCTTTTAGGGACAACGCGGACGAACTCGACGGATTCGATAAGGTGACAGATTCCGCGATGGCGAGCGCCTCATCGGTGCGGCCCTGATTGAAGAGCGTGTTGCCCTCTTCGATCAGCCGCTCCAATTTGGCCTGCGCCTCCTTCAGATCGTCTTCGGGAATCGACGTTCCACAGCGCTTGCAAAAGGTGCTGTCGACGCTGTTGGGGGTGTGGCAATGCTTACAGGAAACCATTCGGAAGTCGTCTCTCCTCTGCTACCGGTGCTCGAAACGAAACATTCTACCAAAGCGGTCTTGAACCACAAACGGGATAGGTCCCGGCCTCGTCGCTCCATGAACCGCCAGATATGGCAAGTCTAAGCATAGACGGTCTGAAAAGCCCGTTCTTCTCACCGCTCGGCTAAAAAAATGCGAAGAGAATGGTCTGGAAACATATTCTGACGAGACCTGTCACGTTAAGGTTCCGCCATTTGCGTATTTTTTCCACCTGAAACCCTGTCGGAACTCGGCTTAGGTCATGACCGGCGGAGCTTCCATGGTGGGCGGCGGGGGAGGTGGCACCGGGATCTCGCCAAGCCGGCGCGGCGCCCGCATCGAAAAGTAACCCACGCAACCCGTTGCGAGGGTGATGAGTGAGGCCACCCCCATCGAACCGGTAAGGGCGATACCGGCGATCAGGGGGACGACCACGATGGCGGTAAAAACCAGTGCCCGCCATGTATCGCCCGACTGCGCCCTCGCGCCCTGCTTTTGGTGCTCTCGAACATCCGGGGTTGCCCCTACCGCGATAGAGAGCGTGGTTGCGATCTCGTACCTCCAGAACGCGATGTCCGCGACCGTACACGTCTGTCCCGCCGTCGCGATCTCCCAGTCCAACGTGACCAGCGAACCGTCGCCATCGGGTTGACAAGAGAGCCGCACCACCGCCTGCCAATTCCTCGGGTTCAGCGATCCGAAATTGCCCATCATCGACCCCCGTTGCGCGCTGACCGAGGAGAGGAAGTGGGGCGAGGTCAACTGGTAGCCAATGGACTGCAGCCAGTTGACCAACGCGCCGCGCGCAACCGCAGGCGGTAAGGGACTTTTGAATTCGGCCTCGTGACGGAGCATCGCTTCAGATTCAGAACGCCGGCCTCAACGCCGCCCTTCAGTGGTAAGTTTGACGACATGCTGACGGTGAAGTGGCGTTCCGGGATGAAATTCGAGGCGATGCCTCCGAGCGGCCACTCTTTCATCATGGACGGCAAGCCCGAAGTGGGCGCCGAAGGGGAAGGTCCGTCGCCCGTCGAGGCGTTGCTTTGCTCCGCCGCAGGATGCTCCGCCATGGATGTCCTCTCCATTCTTGAGAAGAAGCGGCAGAAAGTTCGCGCCTACTGGATAGAAGTGGAATGGGAGCGAGGACCTGAAGGCGTCTGGCCCCGGCCCGTAACGGCGATCACCGTCCGCCATCATGTGCAGGGCGAGGACATCGACCCCGTCGCGGTGGCAAGGGCGGTCGAGCTGAGCGATACCAAATACTGCACCGTCATTGCGACCCTGCGTTCGGCGCCGACGGTCACCTCCGAGTTCAGGATCGAACCCTAGGCGTCGCCGCGCCGCCGGCCTTCGATCACGATCGTGATTTCGCCTTTGCGCGGTACCGCCGTCTCGTCGCCCAACTCGGGCAACGTCGATCGGTAAATCTGCTCGTGCATCTTCGTAAGTTCGCGGCAGAGGACGTATCGCCGCGGCCCGAGCGCCTCGTGGGCGGCAGTTAGGAGCGTGTCTAGGCGATGCGGAGACTCGAAGAGCACCAGCGTCAATGGCGAGTCGGCGAACACCGCCAGTTCCTTCCGGATGTCGCCTGCCTTCCGGCCGAGGAACCCCAGAAAGGCGAATCGTTGGGCGAAGAATCCGCTGACCATCAACGCCAGGATCGGCGCGCTCGGCCCAGGAACGCCCTCGATCGTCACTCCGTGAGCCTGGCAGAGGTTCGTAAGGAGCGCACCGGGATCGCTAACTGCGGGAGCGCCGCCGTCGGTGATTAGCGCCGCATGGGCGCCGGCTTTGAGCTCTTCGGCGTACTTCTCGATCTGATAAGGCGCCGTGTGGTCGTTTAGGACCCGCATCGGCTTCTTTAGCTCCAGGTGGGACGCCAATTTGCCGCTGACGCGGCTGTCCTCGACGATCCAAAATTGAGCCTCCGTCAAGGCGGAGATGGCCCTCGCGGAGAGATCCGCGAGGTTACCGATGGGGGTGGCTACGAGCGTCAGCCGCCCCCGTTCTTCGTTCAAGGGGTCTTACCTGAGGGAGCTTTCGATCCTGGGGCGGGCGTCTTGCCGGTCGGGATCTTGTCGCCGTTGGCGTTCGGCACGGCGCTGTTGCCGGGAGTGATGACCTTGACCGGCGAGCCAGGTTTCGGCGACGTCGCGATCGCGGACGCGGTGGTGGTGGCGGTTCCGCCGCCAGCCGTCGACCCCGTGGTCGGCGGATTCTTTGCGGCCGCCTTGTCGGCTTCAGCCTTCGCCTTTGCCGCGGCGGCTCGCTCCGCCTCCATTTCCTTGTCCGCCTGTTCCTTTTCGGCCTTGACCTTCTTCTCTTCCTCTTCCCAAACGGTGCGGTTCTTGCTCCACTCGAGTTGGGCGTTGTTGATCAAAGTCGCGTTGGCATCCGTGATCGACTTATCCAACTGCATCTTGTTAAGTTGGTCCCGAACCTTGTTGAATCGATCGAACCCGGTCGGGTCGAAGGAAGCGTTGTTCGTCGATGCCTGCAGCAGTTGCTGCGCCGCTTCGTCGTTCTTCTTGTCCTCAAGATAGGCGTTGACCAAGTCCATGCGGATGTCGAAGTCCTCGTTGTGCTGGAGGATCGCATTGAGCATCTCAATTCGCTCGGGGCGAAGCTTTGCCTTATCGGAGGTGGGGTCGTCCCACATCGCATTAAAGGCGACGTACCACGCCAAAACGGCGGGCGTCTCATCGTAGCCGAGATTCTTTTTGAACGCGGCCTGCGCTTCGGCATCGAGGTCCTTCCACTGCTGGGCGGTCGTCGTCTTGCCCGGAATCTGCATGCCCATCGGCGATTTTGCCTGCTGCACGTCGTAGATCGCCTTGAAACCCGGTGCGTCGAACTTGATAAAGCCCGGAGCCTTCTTGGTTTCGTCGATCGCCTTTTGCAGGTCTTCCGAGACGAGCGGATCGAGATACTCCTTCTTGTACTTCTCTTTACTCTTGTCGTAGTCCTTGGGTAGGTTGCTCTTGATCTTGACGAGCTTGTAGATGGATTTACCCATCGGGGTGGTAAGGACGTCGCTGACCTGGCCAGGCTTGAGAGTAAGGAGTGACTTGAGTTGAGTGTCGTTCTTGATCGAGCCCACCGGGTAGTCGATGAAGTTCTCGCTCGGCTTCTTCTTACCGATCATCGGCTGCGTCGTGTACTTGTCCACGACCTGTTCGAACGGAACACCGGCCTTTAAATCCTTCTGTGCGGCGGCGATGCGCTCATCCACCTTTACTTTCGGCGAGGCTTTCCCGGGGGCATTCACGATGCCTCCGTTGTCGCTCACGAGGAGTTGGAGATATTGGTAGACGTCGTAGCTGCTCCTTACTTCCGCGTCCGTGGGGTTCCGCTTGGACCGGAACACTTCCTGCAAGAGCTGGCGAGCGAGTTGGCCAATAACTGCTTCGCGCTGTTTCGGATCCTTAAGTTCGGATCGGAGAGAATCTTCACGGGACTTGCGAATGTCGGCAAGCGACTTACCCCCCGTCATCTTCTTGATCTCTGCATCGAACTCAGCCGGCGTTGCGTTCGGCTTGAGCTTCTTGTTCATCTCCATCTGCATGCGCTGACCTTCGATCTGCTCTTCAAACTGAGCCTTTCCGGTCGCGAGCAGCGTGGCATCGTCCGTCTTTGCCCCCATCTTGGTGACGAGGTTGATGAGCGCAGCTTCCGTCATGGCCTCGTCGATGATCCCAGAGTAAGCAGATGCCTTCATCTCAAACGGCTTCGAGCCCGGCTGATTGTTCTGAGACGATTGCGCCTGGACCGCGCTGTTGACGACGCGCTCGCTGATCGGCTTACCGTCGAGGTGAAAAGCGGGGCGGTCTTCGGCCTGGGTATCGCCTCCGGCGCCGTTCCGCTGGTTAGCCATCCACGAATAGAAAACGCCGCCGACCATTACGCCGGCACAGAGAATAAGGACGGCGAGGCCACAGCCACCCTTTTGAAGCTTGTCTTGAAATTTAGAGATCGACACTTAGGACACCAACGGGCAGAGCAAACGATAGAGTATGACACGGGAGTCCCCGTTATTTAAATCAAGTTCTCCTTGACAGGTAGACATAGGGCACGTATAATGTGTCTACCGATTTACCTTCGGTTATGGAAGAGGGCGAAGGGAGCTATGGCAAAAGGATTGACCAAACGGCAGGATAGCATTCTGCAATTCATTCTTGACTATGTGCAAGAGGAGGGGTATCCCCCCTCAATTCGTGAAATTGGGGCTCATTTTAAGATCGGATCATTGCGAGGGGTGACGGTTCACCTCGACGCACTTGATCGGAAGGGATATATCTCCCGATCAAATACGCCGCGATCGATTAAGGTGGTGCACCCGAGTCGACAGGCGACAAATTCGATGACGATGCTGCCGCTGATGGGCTCGATTTCCGCGAGCGCCCCGGGCGGTCAAGTGCAAGAAGGACATGCGGAGACGACGCTACCTGTGCCTTCGTACATGGTTGCGAAGGCGCCGGGAGCGTTCTTGCTGAGGATCGAGGGCGAGTCGATGGCCGGCGAAGGGATCTTGCCGGACGACTTGGTCGTGGTCAAACCCCAGGAGACGGCCACCAATGGCGAACTCGTTGCGGCCCGGATGCTGGACGGCTTTACGGTGAAGCGATACAGTAAGGGCAAAGACGGCGTCGTTCGATTGATGCCGAGCAATCCAGATACCGCCCGGTTTCAGCCGATTCCGGTCTTGGAAGAGGACGCTCGCGTCATCGGCCGCGTTGTAGGCCTGATCCGCGACTACTCCTAGGTTGGGCCCCTGTGCCGAGGATTTTGCGGTCGCCGTCAGGCGCTCAAAATCCTCGGCCGAACTGCCTCCAGCTTTTGGGCGGTGCAATCGCGGAGTGGGGGGCCGGAGCAATCCCCCACGAACCATTATTTTGTCGGCGCCTCAAAGGCAAAGCCTTTTTAGTCAGGCAGTCGCCCTAGGCGTCACATGCAATTTCCTGCGCTTTGTTTTCTGCGCGCTCGAAGATGTACGTGCATCGCACCGACATTGCAGCCGATTGATCTCGATCGGTTCCTTGTCGCTAGTGAGAACCTGTTTTCCCGGTGAGCCGCTTGGTGGTTCGAATATTCAACAACTCTACGGCCAAGGCGAACGACATGGCAACGTACGTATATCCCTTCGGGATCTCCTGACCGCACCCTTCGGCGAGAAGATTGAATCCGATCAGAATCAGAAACGATAGTGCCAGCATCTTGATCGTTGGGTGCTTCTCGACAAAATTTGCGATCCGGGTCGAAAAGGCGATCATGATGCCGACTGAGACCATCACCGCAAGAATCATTACGAGGATTTGGTCGACCATACCGACTGCGGTAATCACCGAATCGATCGAGAAGATGACGTCCATCAACATGATCTGAATGAGGACCGCTCCCAGCGTGGGCGCTTTCACCGCACCGGTGGTTTCCGCACCACCTTCCAGCTTGTGGTGAATCTCCTTGACCGCTTTCCAAATCAGAAAGGCGCCCCCGGCGAGCAGGATGAGGTCTCTCCAGGAGATCTCTCTCGCGTCCTTGGACAGATGGAAGACCGGCAATTCGAAAACCGTGCCGCGAGCTCGCGCGACGTAACCGATCGAGAGCAAGAGGAGGATCCGAGACACGAGGGCCAGAAGCAGCCCCAGCTTCCGAGCCTTCGCCTGTTCGCTAGGCGCCAGGCGACTGGCTAGAATCGCGATGAATATGATGTTATCGATACCAAGGACTAACTCCAGAAGTGTTAGCGTCAGGAGACCCAACCAGGCGCTACCGTCGCCGATCCATTCGAAACCCATGTAGGGGTTGTACCGTCCGCTCAATATTTGGATATTAGCCGCCTGTCGCGACCAGTCCCGCCCGTGTCAATCACGTCGATTCAGCGGCGCCGCAAAGCATATGCTGCGGCTCGTTTCCGATTATTAGCTCCGAAAGCGCGTGCCAAGGCCCCTATCGGCCACTCCGCGCTCACTTAAAAGATTCGATACGTCCCGGGCACTCAGCGAGTGAGCAAAAAGAAAACCTTGGCCCGCGTCGCAGCCCATCATTCGGAGGATACGGAGTTGGTCCCCGGTTTCGATGCCCTCGCCGGTTACGTCGAGCCCGAGGGTTCGGGCCATCGTGATCATCGCTTGGACGACGCCATCGGCGCGGCTGTCGTCACCGAGCGGCGTGATGAACGAGCGATCGATTTTGAGTGTGTCCAGCGGTAGTGCGCTGAGGTAGGCGAGCGACGAGTATCCCGTGCCGAAGTCGTCGATGGCAATGCGGACGCCGATACGCCGTAATTCGCTCAGAACCTCTACGATTTGCGTCATTTCTTTAAGCATCGAACTCTCGGTAACTTCGAGTTTAAGCCGCTTCGCGTCGATATGATGCCTTCGGAGGATGGACCGAACGATGTCGGCAAAGGACGACTGCCGAAGCTGGAGGGCTGAAACGTTGACGCTGAGACCTAAGCCGCCGTTAACGCCTGCCTCGTTACTCCACCGTTCCAACTGGGCACAAGCTGAGTCCAAGACCCATTGCCCGATCGGGTTGATGAGCCCGCTTTCTTCCGCGATTGAGATGAAACTTGAAGGCGGTACCAGCCCGCGGATGGGGTGACGCCAGCCGAGCATGGCCTCCACCTCCCGCATCTTGCCGGAGTCGATATCTACGATCGGCTGATACTCGATGTGGAATTGTCCTAGCTCTAGCGCTAGACGGAGGTCGGATTCCAATTCGAGGCGGTCGTTGGCAAGGAGATTCATGCTGCGGTCAAAGACGGCGATGGCTGCCCGTCCTCGCCCTTTGGCGCGGTACATCGCTGTATCGGCGTCCCGCATTAGGGCGCCGGCGTCGGCCGCCGAGTCCGAGCTGAGGGCGATACCGATGCTTCCGTTGACGACAACCGGTCGATCTTCTAGATAGATCGGCTTTCGGAGGGCCTCAAGAATGCGCTCGGCGATCGGCATCACCGCTTCTATCGAGCGGCCGTCGTCCACGAGGATGGTGAACTCATCGCCGCCGAGACGAGCGACGGTGTCGGCGGGGCGTTGCGCCGACTCAAGTCTTCGGGCGACTTCGACGAGCAGGGCGTCTCCGGCGGCGTGGCCAAGGCTATCGTTGACGACTTTGAAATGATCGAGGTCGATAAAGAAGACCGCAAAACCGGTCGAATCGTGTTCACTCACTTTGAGGCGGTGGGTTAAACGGTCGAGGAAGAGCGCCCGATTGGGTAGTCCGGTCAATCGGTCGTGGAAAGCTTGAAAGGCGAGTTCCTGCTCCATCCGTTTTCGCTCGGTCACATCATGGAAGGTCATGAGGACGCCGGCAATGTCGGCATCCTCCATCAAGTTGGTGAGATGCACCTCGTAGTCCCGCAGTCCGCCATCGGCGTGGCGTACTCCCAACTCCATCGTCGATATGCCGTCGGGCGGCTTGGCGTCCGAGAAGAATTGGCCGACCCGCGCGATATCTGCCGGAGCGACAAGTCGGACTAACGGCTGACCTCTCAGGTCGTCGGCAGCCCGGCCCCACGCCTGCTCGCACGCGTCGCTGACCATTTTGAATTTGCCTTCCGCGGTGACGACGCCGATGACGTCGGAGTTGTTTTGGATCAGCGAACGGAAACGTCGTTCGCTGGCTTCAATCGCCTTTTGCTGCAACTCCTGAGTGAGACGGGCGCGCAGGTGCGCCTGATGACGAACGGTCAATATCGCGACCACGATGGCCGATCCAAACAGCGCCATGCTGGTTAGGAGGGTTGTCAACAAACTCCACCGTCCGACCAACGCCTCACAATGAGCGTCGAGGCGGGTAATGGCTTGATGGAGGCTTGCTAGTGCCGGGTCGACGACTGTTCGATCAACCTCGCGCGCCCTGATGATGTTCTTCGCCTTTATCTCTGTTTCGAGAGTGGCGGCGGCCGCGACGAACTGTCCGTAGGCGGCTTGAGACACGGTCAACTCTTGGGGATTGCCAGGGACGGTTACCGCCTTGAACGCTTGGGCCAGAAAGACTTTGTCTCGGTCGTACTCGGCTAGTCCTTCGCCCGCTATGGCGTCGTCCAAGCTGCCATGAACAGCGCGAAGGCTGCTTTCGAACCGAATAATCTGTTGATGTTCCAGCCGTCGAGCGTCCATCGCCCGAGCAAGGAAATGGATGGCTAGATTGGCTACCAGAGCCACGGCCAAGATGGCCGCGATCTGCCCCGAACTCTTAGTAAGGCTCCGCAACGCCGGTTCGACACGGTAGCGGTTGGGCGGCAGACTATCGAGGGAAGTTGGCATACCGGCGCACCGTCTTCCTTAATGTTCGGTTCAATTTCGGTTGAGGGCAAGGGGCTTGTTGCAATACGGTGATTGACATCGCAATTGCAGTCCCCTGCGACCGTACCGTTGTCTATCTGATGTCGTTATTCATACAAAGGGACTATCCCCACTATGAGATGTGTTCGTCGCCGGTTCGGAACATGATCGGCCGACGGCGACTCCACCACAGGGCGGCAAGGGCCACGAAGGCGGCGGCCATCGCACCCAAGCGGGCAAGGTGCAACGTGCCTTCGATCTGGTTGTATGGGACGATGTTCGGGTCGGAGCGAAGCGCATCCATATCGACCTGTCGCGCGATTCCCGGCATGCTCTGGGTCACGAAGTACGTGGGCCTGATGCCGAGGAATTTCTGGGGCGGACCGCTCAATTTCCAGCCCGTATCCGAATGCGAGTCCCGCATGACCGGTTGAACCTCGATCGCTCGACCGAGGAAGCTCGACTCCACAAAGAGCGTCGCCCCGAACCCCAGCAGGCTAGCTACCAAGAGGATCAGGGCGATGGCGCGCATCGGAGATCAGCCGAGAAACTTCGTGATCCGGCAGCAGGCTTCCGCAAGATCCTCATCGGGAATCGCGTAGCAGCACCGCACGTGCGTACGTCCCGTCCGCTCGTCGCCGGACCATCCGCAGAACGCCGTCCCAGGAACCACGAGCACCTTCTGCTCGTGTAGCAGCCGCTCGGTGAACGTCTCGGCGTCCAGCCCGGAGGCGGACATATCCATAAATGCGAAGAACGAGCCCTGGGGCATCGCACAGTTCAGACCAGCCTTTCGCATCGCGTCCACGAAGAAGTGCCGCTTCTTGTCCATTGCCGCAATCATCTCGGGCACGTAGGTATCTGCTTCGCTCAGCGCGCCCTCGCAGCCAATCTGGCTGATCGTGGGACTGCACAGAGCCGTGTACTGATGGATCTTCATCATTACTTCGATGACATCGGGGGTTGCGCACGCGTAGCCGATGCGCCAGCCCGTCATGGCGAAGTTCTTCGAGAAGCCACCCAATAAGATCGTACGCTCGTAGGCTCCGGCCAGGGAAGCGACGCAAGTGTGGGTTCCTTCGTAAACGAGCCGGTCATAAATCTCGTCCGAGATAAGCCACAGGTCGTTCTCGATCGCGATCTTCACGATCTCTTCGAAAACTTCGCGGGGCGGTACCGCGCCGGTGGGATTGCAAGGGAAGCCGAGGACGATCGCCTTTGTCTTGGCGGTGACGGCCTTGCGGACCTCATCCGGATCCGGCGCGAACTTGTCTTCCGGACGCGTCGGGAGGGCGACGGCCTTGCCGCCGGAGAAATGGACGACCGGGCCATACGAAACGTAGGTTGGCTCGAAGAAGATCACTTCGTCTCCGGCCTCAAGCACGGCGCGAATCGCGAGGTCGATGCCTTCGGAGACGCCGGTGGTCACCAGGATTTGGTTGTTCGGATCGTAGCTAACGCCGTACAAACCCTTCAACGCCGAGGAGATCCCTTGGCGGAGCGAGAGGCGTCCGAAATTCGAAGTGTATGCGTCCGTGTCGGATTCGATCGCCGCAATGGCCGCGCGTTTTGCGGAGGCGGGGGCGGGGTACTTAGGCTCTCCTACACCAAGTGAGAGTAGGCCTTCGACTTGCGCCGCAAGATCGAAAAAGCGGCGGATTCCGGAGGCGGTGACGCTCGCCACGTTCGTTGCCAGGGGCTTCACGCCCGTAATTATGGCTGCTAACGGTAGTCGATGGGCCGCTGGGCGGGAAACACGCGTCCGTCGTGGTCGATTCGGTCCTGGATCTTTTGGATCCGCTTCTTATCCGAGGGGTGGTCGCTCAGCCACTCCGGCGGCTGTCCGCTCACGGATTCGCTCAGCATTTTGAACACGTCCGCCAACCCCTGTGGGTTATAGCCGGCCTTTGTCATCGACTCGAAGCCGCCGTCGTCCGCTTCCGACTCGTGTTTGCGAGAGAACGGGAGTTCGAACGCGATGTTTGCCGTCATGTCCGCGGCGTTCAGGACGTCACGGCTCGGCCTCAAAACGACGGCGCCGACCGTCATCAGGACGTTGCGGTTCATCTGATCCCGGTACGCATGCGCCCAGTGCTCTTTCCGAACGTGGGTCAGCTCGTGCCCGAGCACGCCCGCGAGTTCATCCTCCGTCTTGAGCCGGTCCATGAGCCCCGTGAAGAAGAATGTGGACCCGCCCGGTAACGCAAACGCATTGATCTCCTTCGAGTCGATCACGTCGAAGGAATATTCCCAAGGCTCGTCGGCGTCCGTGAAGGTCGCGAGGATTCTGAGGGCGACCCTCCTTAGCGTCTGAACCCGAGTATCGCTTGCGGGCAGGATTTTCTCATGGGCGCGAATATCCTTAGCCGCCTGCTTGCCGAGCTTAATTTGCTGGTCGATCCCCGGCTTCGCGAACTGCGCTTCTGCAGCGACCGGCAAGGTCAGAGCCGCTAAGAAGAGGAAGCCGAGCGCAAATCTCATGGGGTATGCCGACTTAGATGGAGATTGGGCGAAAGACGTTTCCTTAAAAAACGCGTTCGTACAACTTAACCTCGCGGACCTTCTGTTTTGGCGGCAAAGAGGACGCAAAGGCCTGTTCGGAGGACCAAACGACCAAGCCGATCACTTCCTCGGGCAGCGCCTCGCTGAAGCCGTAGACAGAGCCGACGTCCCCGGGAATGATGGCGAGTTCCTCGAAGATAAGTCCAATTTGATCGGCCAAGGTTTGCCCGTATCCTGGATCGGCGACGCGGATGGTCATGGAAAGATAGCCAGGACGCGGAGCCTCGGAAACCTTTCGACCGTGCCGGCCCTCGACCTGGACCCGAAGAAGGTCGGCCGGTCGATACTCGGCCGCCTGCATGCTCGCGAGGAGGGGTAGGGAAGAGAGCAACTGGATTCCCTTAACTGCCGCGTCGCTGTCCCGGTATTCGAAGCACGCCATCATGTCGTCCGGCCGGCCAACGCCGCGCCAGAGGCTATGTCCATAGAAGCCGTCCAGACTCGCGAGATGCTGTCGGGCGGTGAGGTAGTAGTCCTCGACACCGGCGAGGTCGAGTTCGTTGATCCGGATCCGTATTAAGTCGAGGGTCTCAGGCACGCGAATATTGTGACCGTAGCCGTCAAGGCCTTCTGTTCCGAGCGGGGGATCTTTACAGGGCGTAGACTTAGAGGTGATGTTGACCCGACCCGATGTCCGAGGGCGCTTTGGCGCTTTTGGGGGGCGCTATGTCCCGGAAACCCTCATCCCTGCCCTGGAAGAGCTCGAAAGAGAGTTCGACGCGGCTTGGTCGGATCCGTTATTCCGGGCCGAGTTCGAGCGCTATCTCGCGGAGTACGTCGGCCGCCCGACCCCGATTACCGAGGCACGCCGCCTCTCGGAGGAGACCGGCCTTCACGTCGTCGTCAAGCGCGAGGACTTGAACCATACCGGCGCGCACAAGATCAACAACGCGCTCGGTCAGTGCCTGCTCGCTCTAAGGATGGGCAAGAAGCGGATCATCGCCGAGACCGGCGCCGGTCAGCACGGTGTAGCGACGGCCACCGTATGCGCCCTCTTCGGCCTTCAATGTGAGGTCTATATGGGCGAGGAGGACACGAAGCGGCAAGAGCTGAACGTCTTCCGAATGAAGCTTCTCGGCGCGAAGGTCCACCCCGTTTACAGCGGCACCCGGACCTTGAAGGACGCTTTGAACGAGGCGATGCGCGACTGGGTGACGAACGTCGGCGAGACGCACTACATTATCGGCACTGCCGCCGGACCCCATCCTTATCCGTACATGGTCCGTGAATTCCAGCGCGTAATCGGCGAGGAGGCTCGGCGCCAATATGTGGACCGCTATGGCCGCGTTCCCGATGCGGGCATTGCCTGCGTAGGCGGAGGGTCCAACGCAATCGGCTTTTACACCGCGTTCTTGGATGACAAGGACATGCGGTTGATCGGGGTCGAGGCCGGTGGCCACGGGGTCGCGACCGGCAAGCATGCCGCGCCGCTAAGCGTCGGTACACCCGGGGTTTTGCACGGCAGCTACAGTTACATGATGCAGGACGAGAACGGGCAGGTTATGGAGACGCACTCCGTGAGCGCAGGTCTCGACTATCCCGGCGTCGGCGCCGAGCACAGCTATTTGAAGGACATCGGCCGCGTCGAATACATGGCGGTCGACGATGGTCCGGCGTTGGAGGCTTTGACGAAGGTCGCCCGGCTAGAGGGTCTGATCCCCGCGTTCGAGAGCGCCCACGCCTTCGCTCCGCTATGGAACAAGGACCTCTTCAAACCCGGCGACCGAGTCCTCGTCAACATGTCCGGTCGGGGCGACAAAGACATGGAGACCGCAGCGCGGTTGTTGAGTCTGTAGCGCCCCTACGCGCGCTTGAACACAAGAATCTGGTCCGCCGACGGGACGGGCCAGTGTTCCAACTGGAAATGACTGATCGCGTGTCGGTCGGTCTGAGATTTGCCAGAGATCAGATCGATGGTCGTGACATCGTAGTCCCCATCCACCAGGCTCAAACCGGTCACCGAAGCCGTAACCGGTCCCGCCACGCCAGAAGCCTGGGTCAAGCGTAAGACCCCCCAGTCCAATTCGCCCATTCCAATCCCGGAAGCTTGGGGACCGGCGTTCGAAAGCGAAATGTTCTCAATCGTCGCCCAATCGGCTCCGTCATTGAAGATCTCGATCTTCACGTTGCCGGCGGGATAGGAAGCCGAGAGATGGTCACCTTTGTGGTCGGCGGCGGCGGCCGGATAGTCTTTCGCCAGCGCTTCCTTCCCGTTAACCGAGATGTGGACATGGGCGCCCGCTTTCGCGACCGTTCCCAGCGCCAGTTTTATCGAACCCGCGGCAGAAGCCTTGAAATTCAACGCCAACGGAGAAGGGAACATGTCCCGGTGCCCTGAGCCCTGAAGATACTGCGGCACCCCCGCCAATGCCTTCGCATTCAAATCGTCGGGCAATACAAGGTTAGTGCGCCCCGCCTTCTCGAATCCGCCGCCAGGACCAAAGGAGATGTCCGCCGAACCCGCAGTTCGGACCTGCAACTTCCAAGGCTTGGCCGTGGGATGATCGGCCAACCCACTGGCGGACATAAAGGTCGCCGCATTAGCGAACTCGTTGTACAGGTTCTTGTTCTCGACCACGTCCCAGTACCAAAACATTCCCGCGCCCGCTTGGTTGGCCAACATGCCGCCGTAGATGCCGTCTCGCAACGCCTGACGCAGGTCTGGCCGGTCCAAGTTGCTTGGCCCGAACTCGCCAAAGAAAGAGGGTTTATCCAAGGGGCCCTCAAAGCCGGATATCGCGGCGAGGACGTTCTGCGGATAGGTGTGCGGCTGCCAGTAGTCCATCGCGGCGAACAGTCCCGCTTGCGCGGTTTCCGAGCTTGTCGTCACGAGGTGGTGGTAGGGGTCGATACTGCGGATGTACTCGGCCATCTCTTTGTGCCACGCGTTGATGTCCGCCCACCGGTTTTGGTGAACCGCATCCACCCACTGCACCTCGTTGAACAGCTCCCACGCCATCAAGTTCGGCGAAGCCGCATAGCGAGCCACCGCGTAGCGGAGCCACATTTTGGTTCGCCGTTTCGCCTCCGGGTCGGTGAAGAAGTCGCCCGCGTCCTTCAGGAAGCCACCATTCTTCGCATTCCAAGGATGGTCCGGCCAGTTCGCATCGGTCGTGCTGCTGAACGCCCCGTGGTGGAACATGGTCATCTGAAAGCTGACGCCGGCCGCCTCGCAGGTCTGGAACATGTCCTGCCAGGTATCGAGCGCCGGCATCCAAAGCTGGCCGAGCATCAGGGGGTCTTTCAAAATCGCCTTGTCAGTCGGCCACCAAGGATTCTTGCCGTCCCAATTGCATGCCCAGATGCGGGTCCAGTTCGACCCGTTCGCGCCCATCTTGGTGAGTTGCTGTCGGATCGGGATAACGTTCTCCCCTTGCCAGGCCAAGTCGAAGCCGAGTGGGTAATAAGCCTCACCAGTGTCGCGCCGAAAGCGACTTTTATTTGCGGGATCGACCTGCACAAATCCCATCTTCAACGGGGTCTGCGCATCGAGCAATGTCGTCTGGCTTGTCTCGAATGCTTTCTTGCCGTTTCGGTACAGAGAGGCGATGTATTTGCCCGCGACCGGCGTCACCAGGATCGCCTTCCAAGTTCCTTTGCCGTCGAAAAACGCGATGCGATCAATCGGGTCGCCCTTCGGTCCGGTGAACCTGATATGAACGTCGTTTTGCGCGGGATCGTAGGGATTGCCCGCGAAACTTACGTTAAAGGCGGCTTCCACGGGGCCGAACCACGTGGCTTTTTGGAACGAAATCGCCGCCAAGGGCAGCAGTGCCAGCATGCAGCTACTTTGGCACGGCGAAGCATCCGAAGTTTTCGAAAATGCCAACCGATTCGGGACCTCTGGCCGTGATAAAGTGGCCGGGGGAACGGAACGGGGGAATTTTCGCTCCAACAATTGTTATTGGTTCATACGACCGACTTAAATGCGATCGTCCAGCCAGTGAGATTTGCCAACAGGGAGAGCCATGACTAACCGACACGACACACACGATAACTTAGAAACCGGGAACTTCCGATGGATGGAGAGCCGGGTCGTGGAGCATCGGCGGCTTGCGCTCAAGACCCTGAAGAGCTGTCCGCTCTGCGACGCGATCAACGCGATTCACAACGACGAATGCTTCATGTGCGGTTGGCACGGAACTTTCGATCACGATCCGGCGACGGTGGAGGCAGGCCTCAACGAACTCCTTCGGCTCTGCCCGGAGCTTGAAGACGCGTTCATCGAAGGATTGCCGGCGGAGAATCCGCTCAAGTCTAAGATTCGAATGCTTTGGGCCCGAGTCGAGGACGCCTGGATCCGCTTTAAGTTTCGAGGCTCGCGACGTCGGAACCTGAACGCGTGAGCTTCCGAAACGGTTAAACCCCCAAAACGGTTAAACTTTGGAGGTCGCGCGGTCTGAAATATGGCTTGCGAACTCCTTTGCAATGCCCTCTCATTTAGGCCCTGACGATCTCACTCCGCTCTACAGCTACGAAGCCGAGATGAGCGTGCTCGGCTCGATGCTCCTGTCGGAGCGAGCTGCGGAAGAAGTGGTCACGATCCTCGCCGATGGGGATTTTTACCGGCCCTCCCACCGCCTCATTTACCGCGCGATGCAGCAATTGGTGCATCAGCAGAAGCCGATCGACCTCGTCACCTTGCGCGACGAGTTGAGAGCGCGGGGCAACTTGGCGGATGTCGGCGGCGAAGACTATCTGATTCAGGTTGCGGAGTTCGTTCCGAGCCCTGCGAACTCCGGCACCTACGCGCGAAACGTGCTCGATATAGCGACCCTTCGCCGCATGGAAGAGGCCTCCCACCAGATCCGGGGCGTCGTTCACGACCAGGCTTTCAGCACCGTCGACGAGAAGGTCGACAAGGCCGAGCAGCTCATTTTTGAAGTTGGCCGGAAGCAGCTCGGCAAGTATTTCCAGCACACTCGGGACCTCGCGAAGCTTTTCTTCATGGACGTCGACAAGATCGTCGAGTCCGGCAAGCCGATGACCGGCACGAAGACGGGCTTCTACGACCTCGACCGCATGACGACCGGCCACTATCCCGGCGACTTCGTCATCATCGGCGCCCGGCCCGCGATGGGAAAAACCTCTTTGGTGTTGGACTTCGCGATCAATGTCGCAAAGGACATCGTTAAGTCGGAAGCGCGGGGCGCCATCGCCATTTTCTCGCTCGAAATGAGTTCCATTCAGCTCGTGCGACGTATGGCTTCGATGATCAGCGGCGTTTCGGCGGGCGTGCTCAAGCAGGATAAACCGATTTCCGACCGGCAATACGAGGACTTAGCGGACGCCTGCGAAGTCTTATATAGCCTTCCGATCTTTATCGACGACGCCAGCGACCTCTCGCCGCTCGAAATGCGCGGCAAATGCCGGCGTCTGAAGGCCGAGCACGGCCTCTCCATGGTGATCGTGGACTACCTTCAGCTCATGCGGTCCAGCAAGCGCACGGAGAACCGCGTTCAGGAAATCTCGGAGATCGCCCGCGCCTGCAAGTCGATGGCGAAGGAACTTGAAATCCCCGTCATCGCGCTCAGCCAGCTCAGCCGTGCGGTCGAATCGCGCGACGATAAGCGCCCTCAGCTTTCCGACATCCGTGAGTCGGGCTCGATCGAGGCGGAAGCCGATATGGTCATGCTGCTTTACCGGGACAGCTACTACAAAGCCAAGGAGGAGCACCGCCCGGAGAATGAGAACTACGAGGAAGTTCAAGAGGCGGAAGTCATCATCGCCAAGCACCGAAACGGGCCCACGGGCAAGGTCATCCTCGGCTTTCAGCCCTCCTTCGCCCGATACCGAAACATCGACCGGTCGTCGTTCCGGAGCGAATAGGCATCTAAAAAAGAGGCCACTTTAGAATGCGGGACAGATTGGTAGCATTAGGATAAATGAGGATTTTAGTGGTCGGAAAGGGAGCGCGGGAGCATGCGCTCGCGTGGAAATTGGCCCAGGAAGCGGAGGTCATTTGCGCGCCCGGCAACCCCGGCATCGCTCAGGACGTTGAGTGCCTCCCGATCAATGAGTTCGACTTTGACGGCCTCATTGCCCTGTGCCGGCTTCGCCTCATCGACTTAGTCGTCGTCGGCCCCGAAGACCCGCTGATCGCCGGCTTGGCGAACGCTCTGCGGGACGCGGGAATCGACGTTTACGGACCCGGAAAGTACGCCGCCGAGTTGGAAGGCTCAAAGGCCTTTAGCAAGAAGCTGATGCTCGACGCGGGCGTTCCGACCGCGCCTTTCATGTCCTTTCGCGACCCGAATGAGGCGAAGACCTATATCCGTGAGCGATTCGCCGACGGCAGAAGGGTCGTCGTAAAGGCCAGCGGGGCCGCGCTCGGGAAGGGAGTGGTTGTCTGCGATTCCGAGGAAGAGGCGGAGGCGAGCATCGACCAGATGATGGTGCACCGGATCTTCGGGGATGCCGGCGCGATCGTCGTCGTCGAGGACCGGCTCGAAGGTCCGGAGTTTTCGTTGTTGACCATCGTGGGCGACGATCACTACGTGAGCCTTCCCGTCGCGCAGGACCGCAAACGTATCTTCGACAACGACCTGGGTCCGAACACCGGCGGCATGGGCACCTATTCGCCCTTGCCATGGGTCAGCGCCGATATGGTCGCGCAAGTTGAGGCGTCCGTGGTGGTCCCAACGCTTAAGGCCCTAAAGGCACGCGGCATTCTGTACCGAGGCACCTTATTTTCTGGTCTGATGGTGGACCACGGAACCCCCTACTGCCTCGAATACAACGTGCGATTCGGCGACCCCGAAACCCAGTCGGTGATGATGCGCCTTCGCACGGGCCTCGTTCAGGCTTTGCGTTCGGCGGCCCGCGGCGAACCGATCGTGCCGCCCCAGATCGTGCCCAACGCGGCCGTTACCGTCGTGGTGGCCAGTGGCGGCTATCCGGGCGAGTATAAGAAGGGACTGCCTATCGAAATTGGCCCCACGCCGATGGGCGTCAAGCTCTTTCATGCGGGGGTGGCGATGGTCGATGGCAAGTTGGTCACGAATGGTGGACGGGTTATTTGCGCGACCGCCGCGGCTCCGCGTCTTGACGATGCTCGCCGCCTCGCCTACACGGGGGCCGAAGCGGTTAAGTTTGAGGGCGCGCAGTACCGCACGGACATCGGGGCGCAGACCCCGGAAACCGACCGGCGCTAGTTTTCGACGGCTATAGGGTGGGCGGATTCGAAACGGCTTGCCAGGTCGTCGAGGGTGAATTTCTGTTCGACGAGCTATCGGCTCGCACACCCAAAACCGCCGCTAGTTTTCGACGGCTTTGCGGTAGACGGCCTCGAAGCGCGTCGCCATCTCGCCAAGAGTGAACTTCTGTTCGACCAGCCAGCGGCCCCGCCGGCCCATCTCTTCCCGCTCTTCGGAGTTCGAGAGAAGGTAGTTCACGGCGTCGGCGATCTCTTCGGGTCGAAGATCGACCAAAAGTCCCGTCTGCTCATGCCGCACAACCTCGGGCAGGGCGCCAACTCGGGTGGCGACAACGGCCTTCCCACGTGCCATCGCCTCGATCGCAGCCACGCCAAACGTTTCCATCTTGCTCGGCAACGTGCTGAGGGTGAAGGAATCCAGGAGGCGGGGAATATCGTGTCGCACGCCGGTCATCGTAACCCGATCCCGAAGTCGGGCCGAGTCGATGGCGTCGTCCAGTTCCTCTTTGTAGAGCTCCTCAACCATCCCCACGAAGACCACATGAGCCTCGGGGTGAGACGAACGCACGCTTTCCATCGCGCGAATCAACTCAAGCTGTCCCTTGTCCGGGCAAACCCGGCCGACAAGGCCGACAAGTTTGCGCTCACGAGGAATACGGAGCTCGTCTTTGACCGCGTTCGGGTCCGTATGCGGCACGTCAACGAAGTCGGTGCCGTTATAAACCGTCTCGATGAACCGCTCAGGAACGCCCCTTCCGTGTAACATTCCCCGCACAAAGTTACTCACGGCGACGAGTTTGTTGCGTCGGCGGGCGAGGCGGCGGTAGATCTGGTCGTTGTTCGCGATGTGGACGCTGGTGACGATCGGAACGTTGGTTAGGAGTCCGGTGATGTGACCGATGTAAGCCGCGCGGGTCAGATGGGCGTGGATGACGTCGATTTCGCCGGCCCTCACCTGCTTCACGAGGCGGCCGATGGTTCGGTAATAACCCGACCCCTTCATGTAGCTGGTCGTAACCGGAATACGCTCGCCGCGAAGAATATCGGGCAACCAACCCGGGCCGGGAAGGAGGACTTTAACATCATGACCGCGCTGGCTTAAGCGCTGAGAGAGGGAAAAAACGTGCCGTTCCGCGCCGGATGTAGCGCTACTTGAACACAACTGAAGAATTTTGAGCGGTGGACTCTTCTCCAAAAAACAATTCCCTTCCCCAAGGACCCCTCCATGCTACCCGAGGGACAGGTGAATCGCCGTTCATACTTAGTGTTATGCCCAGCGATAACCCTCGCTCACCCTTAACGGAGAGGGTGAGCGTAGGGGACAGGTTGCGTGCCTCGAAGGTCATCCGGATCTTCGGCTTCCCCGATTTCCGTTTGTTTTGGATCGGCGCCTTCGTCAGTTTCACCGGAAGCTGGATCCAAAAGGTCGCGGAGAGCTACTTCGTTTATGAGATCACGCATGACGAGTCGAAGCTCGCGTTCGTGATGTTTTGTAATAGTTTGCCCGTTTTTCTTTTCGGTTTCGTGTCCGGATGGCTTGCCGACGCGATGGATAAACGGATGGTTCTGATCGTCACGCAGGCGATCTACGCCCTTGGCGCGATCTTCCTGGCGGTGGCGACTCAGTTCCACTTTGTCCAGTACTGGCACATCGTCGTGGTCGCGTTAGTCCTGGGTCTGGTGGGATGCGTAGAGATGCCGACCCGACAATCCGTGGTTAGCCGAGTCGTCCCGGCGGAGGATATCGCGGTCGCGGTTCCGGTCAACGCGATGACGTTTAACGCGGCTCGAATTCTCGGCCCCGCCATCGGCGGTTGGGTGCTAACGCGGATGGGCGTGCCCGCCTGCTATCTGTTGAACGGACTAAGCTTCGTGGCCCTCATCTGGGCGGTAAAGGCGATCAAGGCTAACCTTGCCGTCCTCGAAAGAAAGTCGCAGCCGGTCCTCGACCTCATCCTGGAGGGCGCGCGCTACACGATGCGTGAGCCTCGCCTGCGCACCCTATTGATCCTTGAGACGATTACCGCGACCTTCGGCCTCTGCTACATCACCCTTGTGCCCGCCTACGTCGATCAAGTTCTCAATCTTGGAACCGACACTGGCGCACACCCGGACGCGGCGAAAATCGCCATCAGCCACTGCTACACCGCGATCGGCATCGGCGCGCTGATCGGTTTAGTGTTTATCACCGCAGTTAGCGACGCGCCCTACAAGCGATTGATTCTGCGGGTGGCCATGCTTTTGATTGGCTTTGGTTCAATCGGAATGAGCGCGGCCCATAACCCATGGTTCGCCTACTTCCTCATGGGGATTCTTGGTGGCAGCACCGTGGTTCAGTTCAACAGTACGAACTCCCTCTTCCAGTTGCTTTCTCCGGATCGCTTGCGGGGAAGGGTGCTAGCGATGCACATTTGGGCTTTGAACGGTCTTGCTCCCTTCGGAGTTTTGGCGGCCGGATGGCTTGCGAGCACTACGCGTCAGGCGGCGGAGCTTCATCCTCACGCCGCGCACTTCCCGCTGAACGGAGTCCGGCTGGCGCTCTTTGTGGGAGGAATGTGCGTCCTAGGTGGCGCAGTGGTGGCGATGCTGTCGAATGAGGGCCTATCTGGACTCGAGGATCCGTTGGTAGAGGAGCCCGAGCCAAGCCTCGCCTAAGCAAGGGGGTTTAACGCGGCCCAGGCACGAAGGGCTTCGCCCGCCGTCGATGCCGTCGGAGGAAGCAATTCGAACACGGGCAACTCATTCCAGAGCGCCTGATCGAAGCCACCCGCGCTGGCCTGGAACGGTTGCTTGGGCGCTCCAAATAGTTCTCCTGGTTTCGTTAAATCGCCGACCAAAACCTTCTGCGAAAGGGTCATGAGAAATGCTTCCGCCAGTGCTTGATCCTCGGCAAAAAGGTTCAAAATCTCATGTTCGGGCAGGTTGAACTTTTGGTGGCCCAGCGTGAACGCGTGGATTCCGTCCGGCCGGGATCGAAACTTGACCGAGATGTGCTCGCGGACGTCAATGCGCGGATCGAAGCGTTCCGGTTGGATTACTTGGTGCGGCAAGAGGTAGCGCTGGGAGATCGGGTCCGCGACTACGCCGTCGCCGGCGTGAGCGAGGCGGGTCACCACGCTCAAAATCAGGTCTAACGCGGGATAAACCATGGCGTCGTGGCTCTCGAACCGGAACTGCGCCAAGTGCCACGTCGCTCGAATTCGCGTGACGATCTCGGGGTCCGTATTTTGCGCCAGCATGCTCTGGGCAAACACCTCGGGGTCAAAGCCGGCCTCCTCGGGGCTCATAACGAGCATCTTCATGACCGACTTCCGGTCCTTCGCGGCGACCACGTAAGCGCCACGTTCGATCCGCTGATGGAGGAGTGTTTTATCGTTCGAGGGCGCGGTAAGCGGGGCTCCGAACCCGATCACCGCTCCGCCTTCGCCGGAAGGATTGATGATCTCGTAGATCGAGGGCATCACCGACTTCGAGCAAAGCACGGTTAGGTAGTAAGACGTGCTCAGTCCGAAACCCGGGTTCTTCGGCTTACTAAACTGCCAGGGGCGCATGATGGACTACTTGGACGACTTTTGCTTGTTCGCCGGTTCGGAGGGGAATACGGAACCGGTATAGGCGGGTTCCAAGCTATTCCCCAAAATGCGCGGCCAGATTCCGGGTAACCAACCGAAAATGTAGGCGCCGACGCTGCGAGTCGCGATCGCCCGGCTTGGCTTCAGAGGGCCGCTCGCTGAACTCGCCTCCCAATCGGAGGAAGCCGAAGCCTCATACGTGACCAGATGGAACGGGTCGATGGCTTCCAAGAAGGCGCGGGCGGACGACTTAAGCCTCATCCCGCTCGGATAGCGCACGGTGACGTGTCGGCGGGCAAGTCGCTTACCGACACGGGCGGCCCATCCTTCGATCTCGTCACCGTCATAGAACGAGATGTAGCTAGAGATCATGAGGAACGAGAACAGCGGGATGTTCATCGCGTACTCGATCCAGGCGTGCATCATGATGCCCATCGGCAACACGTACTTCCGGAGCGGCCGGAAGAAGACGAGAGTGCCCATGGCGAACTCGACAAGTAAGGTCCCGTAGGTCGTGATGTAGACGAACGGAAAGTTGTTGACGAAGCGAGGGTAAGGGAACCGGTAGAACTCCGCCATCCGTGCGGGGAAGTAGGTTGCAATGCCTTCCCGCCACCGGGCGCCGTCCCACTTCAGCCAAATGGTGGTGAAGTAAATGAGCGCGACGTTAAATGCGATCAGCCGTTGCGGCCAGAGAGAAATTCGCACCGGATCGGGGCTGATCTTGCCTTTCCAAAGTCCTATCAGCCGGTCTAGCGAGCATGCGAGGCCGGACGGCGCGACGGCGGTATAGATGCAGGCCAAGCGGACGACCGAATCGCCGCCGTGGAGGATTACCGCGTTCCGGTGCTGGACCGAAATCATTCCGATCGCGAGGCAAATCGACGTAAACCTGGTCGCAATGCCCAAAGCGGTGAGCACGGCAAAGACCATGCAGCCGATGAAGAAGGGGATTGTGACTCGCGGATCGGTAACGCCGTTCAGGAGATCCAAGCGCGGGATCGTGGCGTCTCCGGTGAACCAAAGCTTCAGATTTGGATTGAGCCACATCTGACCCATCCAAGCAGGGACATAACCCTTCTCGCCAAACCAGGATTCCCAATGCAGGCCGATCAACCAAAAATCGGCGAAGGCGAGGATTCCCGTAAAGATTCGGAAGACGCCCAGCGTCGTGGGCGATCCGTGGCCAAACCACCAGTTGTCGAAGGCTCGCCAAGTGGACTTGAAGTCGCCCTCGTTGGCCGGCTTCTCGGAAGGCTTCGTCAAGGTAGCGCCCTCAGTCGAGCGAGATCGCGCTGATTCACCGCGTACTCGAAGAACATCGAGGGCGTGTACTCCTGCTCTTGCGGCTTACCGGGGTCGCGAACGTACAGGTAGTGCCGCGTCAGCCGCACCGTCATCGGTGGATTCTTAGGATTGTCGTTAAGATAGGCGACTCGGAGACCAACCTGCGGCCACAGGAACTTATATTCGTCCGAATTGGCCCGCTCATAGAACTTGCGGTACCGCTCCTGAGCGTACTTGTTCGGGATCGGCAGCTTGTACATTCGCGGATACAAGTAGAACTTGTGCGAGCCATCCTTGTAGATAATCTCCGTGTCCAGCCATACATCGATATAGGCCGGATTCGGCGAGAACATGTCCCAGTACTGCCATGTTCCGGTGCTGAACAGATAGACCTCAAGCGGAGGAGCGCCCTTTAAGTAGCGATTGTTCCAAACTCGGATCCAGTCTCCGATATCGAACACCGGCGGGCTGACTTTGCCGTTTAGTTGAGCGTCTTTAGCGTTCGGGATCGTTCGGCTCGTAATGACGAGCACGTGAAAACCGAGGAGCAGTTTGATCCACAGGGGAGCATTTCGGCGAGGCTGTTCGCCCTTCACTCCCTTGCCTGTGTTGTCAACCGATGCCATGCGTAAGAGGTCCTACCTCTCGATTTCGCTCAAGACCAGATCGAGTTCAGGATTACTGCCCACGACCTCTCGGATCTGCTTCGCCAGATTGCGGGCCTCTTCCTCTTGCCCGGCCTTTTTGGCCGCCAGAGCGAGGTTGATATGAATAGGGAGCGAGCCCGGATTGTTCTGAGCTGCGAACCGCATGAAGTGATAAGCCTCTTCGTCCTTGCCTTGCCCGCCGAGCGCTTCGCGAAGCTCGCCGAAGGCCGGTTCGCAGCCGGGATATAGCTCAAGAAGCCTTCGGGCGGCGTCTTCTGCCTCCGCGAACTGGCTCGTCCGGTTATAGGCAGAGGCGAGGAGAGCCCAGAGCTTCCAATAGTCGGCCAACCAGTTGCGCATTGGCTTCAGTTGGGCGAGAGCGCCATTGAAGTCGCCGTCCTCCATCTTTTGCCGAGCCGCGTCCACGCTCTCGGCTCGCTTCGGCTGCTCCAGCTCGATGAGCCGGGCCAAAACCTGGGCACGCGTGTTGGGGTCGGGGTTGGCGGAGAGAATATTCTTCAGGACCGGCGGCACTTCGAACGCCCGGTCGGCGGCTTCAAGGGTCTGGGCGTACTCGACCATGACGGGGATCTCCGTCGGGGCGACGTCCAGAACGTCCTCATAGAAATCCATCGCGCGGTCGTACTCGCCCTTGCTCGCCAAAACCGGCGCATAGAACCGCTTCACCGCGTTCGCATCTTCAAGTACTTCAAGTCCTTCCTCAAAAGCCGCTTCGCCCTCTTGCTGCTTGCCCGCTTGAATGAGCGAGATCGCGTATTTTGCGTGGGCAAGTCCGTTCTGAGGGTTCTGGGTGATGATCGACTTCCAGAGCGCGGGGATCTCATGCTCCCGGCCCTGCTGTTGAAGGACGACGGCGAGGAAATCGGCGGAAGGTTTGTCCTCCCCTTCGAGCTCCAACGCGCGCTTAAAGTTGCGCTCGGCGTTGACCGGCATGCCAAGCTGCATCTGCGCGTTGCCTAAGCGGTTGTAGAGTCCGGGGTCTCCGGGTTGCATTTGAACGGCTTTCTCGAAGTATTCCGCCGCCCGGCTAACGTTTCCGACCGCCTGCTGAAGCTCGCCCAGCGCGAAGACGGCGCCGACGCCGTTCGGGACAAGGTTCGCGGCTTCGCTCAAGGCGGCGTCGACCATCTCAAAGGTGCCGATTCGGAAGTGCGCGCACGCCCGGCTGAGCTGTACGAGCACTTGGTACGGGCCGTCGAACGTCGGGTCGAGCCTCAACGAGGAAACGAGCGAGCCCAGGGCGCCTTCCGGCGTGAACTCACGGGCGACCATCCCGTTCGCTTGCTGAATGTAGTTCAGGGAGTCGTAACCTTCGAGGAAATCGAGGAAGGCGTCAGGATTCGTCGTTCCGAAATCCATGGTGTCGCCGGCGAGAAGCTCGGGTAGACCGATCTCGGCTTCGTCGGCGAGGAGCTTTACGAGCCGGTGAAACTGGTGGAACAGCTCGGATTTCGGGAAGGAGATTTCCTCCTGTCGAATCGGCGTCTCGTTGCCTTTCACATGGAACCGGATCGTAATGTCGAACTGGTCTTCGGTCTGCTTCAGCATCCCGTCCATGACAAGCTCTACCTGGGCTTGGTCGAAGAGATCCTTAAGCTGATCGTAGGGAAGCAGCTCGTCGGCAATGTTGACGAACGCCATCCGGGTCGAGCCATCCTGCTCCTGAATCTGCGTCAGGTAGCTGACCGAATTGATATCGGCCTCCGCATGGGCGCGCAATTGTTCCGCGGCAAAGGCAGCGAACTGGCGGCCATAGGCTGGTTTAGTTCCCTCTGCGGCATTGAAGGGAAGGACGGCGACTCTCATTGGGGAAATTGTACCGGCTACTGCCGGGTCTGGGCTTGCGTACTAAAACTGGTTTCGGCCCGAACCGTCTGCCCATTTTCGTCACTTCCGTCGAAGCCGACTTTATAGGTTGAATTCGGTCGGAGCGGCTTTTGAGGAATCAGGATCGCCGCCAAGGTGAGACTCGAGTCGTTATCCGGCGTGTTTAGCCAAATGGGGACATCCTTCCCGTCCGGTCCCACGAGCCACGCAAACATCTTGCGGATCCTCGGATAGCCCGCACCGAAGTGGGAAAATACGATCGGGTAACCCGTCACGCGGGTCGTCGTGGAATGGATTCGTAGCGGATCCGGCCGCTCGAAGTCGTGCCACGCACATGGGACGCCCTTCTGACCGTCGCCCGGCGCGATGACGGAGCCGGTCCGATTCGACGCGCCGATCTCCATCGTGAACCGAGGGTTGTCGAACGATGATCCGAAGTAAGGCGACCCCGGCATCATGAATGGGACGCGGTGGTAGGGTGCGCTGTAGAGGTCTTCGATCGACTCCCGAACGGAGTGAGCGCCAAACGCGACGTCCTCCCACGAGGTCCCGACGAACCCGAAGATCTCAATCCGATCGCCGCCGTTGGTAGCCAAGTATCCGGGAAGCCCCGGCGTCTCCGTGTGTCCGGTCGTGTTGTTGACGGTCAGGTAATGAACGTGCCCCTGGGAAGCCATATTCAGTCGGTCATCCTGCGTTACCGCGGGAAGTCCGATGCGGCTTCGGACTTCATTCAGGACACTGACCGCCTCCGATTGTTCGCGGGTGGCCGGAGGCAGGGAAGATAGAGAGTTGGCCGCAATGGGTGTCACCCAACGCTGATCGAAACGAAGGTCGTTATCGAATGTGACCTGGCAGTAAATTTTGTGGTCGCCCGCGGAAAGTGGATTGGTGGGGGTGTAGATGACCGCCCTCGCCTCGTCGTCGTACTTCGCGTTCACGCTTCGCTCGTCAACCGTCATCGTGACGGCTTTGACTTTGATGTGCGGTTCGGTGGACCAGATTTGCCAAATCAGGGTCGGCTTGGCGATCTGGACGGGCACGCGCGGTCCGTGTTGGCCGACCCGCGCCGTGAATTCCGTGCGGTGACGATGAGGGACGAATTCCGCTCGAGACTGACTGGCGAGCGCGACAAGTGAGCCACTGGCAAGGGCCGCGGCGATGAGCGTGGAAACGGCGGTTAAGAAACGCTTTCGCATGCGAACTCCCGATCCTCAAGAGGGTTTTCGGCCCGGCTGATATCGCCCAAACGCTGAATTTTGCCGCGCGATGAGCAAAAGAGGGTACTTGGCACTATAGCGCAAGGATTTAGGCGTCGCTTCGTCGTCACATTATGCGTCCAATAAAAAATGGCGGTGCGCACGTCTCTCGCGTTGCCTACGTCATCTATTATTAGGAAACCGTTAGTTACGGAATGAGCAGTCCGCCAACCACGCTAGGCCAGTATCAAATCATTCGGGAGATCGCGCGCTCAAACGACATCGTTTACGAGGCGTACGATCCCCTGATGAATCGTCGCGTCGCCGTCAAGGAGCTGGCGATGCCGACAGGCATGACGGACGCACAGAAGGCAGACCGGATTAGCCGGTTCAAGCGCGAGGCCCAGGCAGCCGGGACCCTCAACCACGCGAACATCATGACGGTCTACTCCTTCGCGGAGGAAGCGGGCCGGATCTTCATGGCTTTGGAGTTTCTGGACGGGCATACGCTTAGAAACGAGATCGATACGAAGGGATTTATTCCCGTGGATCGCGCCGTGGGCATCGCGATCGAAATTTTGGAAGGTTTGGGGCACGCCCACTCGAAGGGCGTCATTCACCGCGACATCAAGCCGGACAACATTCAGATCCTGTCGTCCGGCCAGGTGAAGATCACCGATTTCGGAATCGCGCGCCTGACCTTTCAGCCGAATTTGACAATGGACGGGCAGGTGTTCGGAACGCCGAGCTATATGTCACCCGAGCAGGTCGTCGGCCGCGATATCGACGCCCGTAGCGACCTCTTCAGCGTAGCCGTTGTGCTCTACGAAATGATCTCGGGGCAGAAGCCTTTCCCCGGCGACAGCGTGGTGACGATCACTTACGCGATCATGAACAAGGAGCCTCAGCAGCCGAGCCAGTGCACCTGGTCGCTGTGGCAAGTTCTTTCGCGGGCGCTCGACAAGAGCCCCCAGCTTCGATACGCCGGCGCCGAGGACATGGTGGAAGCGCTCCGGGACGCGGAACGCCAAGCGAAATCCGGCACGATGAGCTCCCCCGCCCCAATGGGTCAGACGGGCGCCTACGCACCGCTCGCGCCTCCTCCCCAGCTAAGCCCGTACGCGCAGGCGCCGAGTCCGTATCCCACGGCGTACAACCCTTACCAGCCGCAAGCGCCTCACGTTCAGCAGAGTCCGTACGCGTACGGGCAGCAAAACCCTTACATGACGCCCTATCAGCCGGGGCAGTACCAGCAGAATCAGTATCAGCAGATGCCGAGCATGCAGCCGCCCGGCGTCATTCCAATTTACTATCCGCCCCCTCCCCGGCAGCCGTTTATGAAGCCGGAGACCGTGATCTTTTTCCGGCGGGTCGCCGTAACGTTTTTGATCGTGGGCACCCTGTTCCTGCTCGTGTTCATCATGCTCGGGGCGGCGGTGAAGTATTTCGACCACGGCACGGCAAAGCTTCAGGACACTGCTGCCGCAACCGAAATTGCCCAGATGGATCCGAAGATACCGATCAAACAACGGGTGGAGAGGGCCGAGCAGATTTTCCGCCAGTTGCCGGAGCAGGGCCGGTTCGAGACTGCGCACAACGTAGCCGTCCTTTACGAGGAGTTCGGCAAACAGCAGTGGGCCGAAGGCGACAAGACCAATGCGGAGAATTCGTTCCTCACCGGAACCGAGCGCGACGCCACGGATGCTGCGCTCTGGTCGGATCTGGGCGGACTCTACGATTCGGAAGCTCTCAATGAGGCCGACGCGTCGATGCGCGCTAAATTGCTGACTCAAGCGGGCAACGCCTGGAATCGAGCCACGGCCGAGACCCGGGATGTGAAGCTCCGTATGCAATATGGAGACGGCGCCGCTAAGGACCTGATGGCGGCGGCGACGCTGCTTCGGGGGCAACCGGGCGCGGACGCCTCGATGATTCGAGGCCTCCTGTACGACGCCAAGGCGGCCGCTCCGCCCGATTCATTTAATCTGCGGAGCGAGATCGACCGCCTCTTGGCCGAAGTGAACGGCTAGCCGAAACCCTTCGTAAGGCCGCCGTCCACCAATAGGCTCGTGCCCGTGATGTACGAAGCCGCCGTGGAGCACAAGAAAACCACCGCCGCCGCGATTTCGTCGGGATGCGCCAGCCGGCCGATCGGCACTTCCTTGCCCGCCTTCTCAAGCGCTTCGTCCACGGAGATCCCTTCGCGCTCGCCGCGAATCTCAGCGAGATGCCGTTGACGGTCGGTCATCGTGTTTCCTGGCAGCACGCCGTTCACCGTAATGCCGTGCGGTGCAAGGTCGGTCGCCTGAAGCCGCGTCAGGGCCATCAAACCAGAACGGAGAGTCGACGAAATCGGCAGCAGCCGGTTCGGCTCCTTGGCCACTAGGGAAGTGATGTGTACGATCCGCCCCCATCCTGCGTCCACCATTTCGGGTTGAACTAGGCGGACCATTCGCACGACGTTCAGCAGGGTGCTGTCGAAGCCGGATTGCCACTGGTCGTCGGACATCTGGTCATGCGTGCCCGCGGGAGGGCCGCCGGTGTTCGTGACGAGGATCGAAACTGGACCGAGGTCCTGGCGCGTCTGCTCGACCCACCACGTGAGATCGTCGTTATCGGTTACGTCTACGACGTAGGATCGTGTCTCCGGGCCGATCAGGTCGGCCGCCGCTTCCAGGGTCTCCTCATTCCGTCCGCAGATCGAAACGCGGCAGCCCTCCTCCGCCAAAAGTTTCGCGACGGCGAAACCGATTCCCTTGCTCGACGCCGCCACCATTGCGACCTTTCCACCCAATCCAAGGTTCATATCCGCATTATCCCCGCGCGAGAGGCCCTGATGGCTCAAAATGACCGGTACAGCTACCGATCATTTAAGGCATCGTGTGATAGGGTTATGAGTATCCGGGGAGCATTGAGCCCGTCGATTCGACCCGCGGATAGCATGTTGTAATTGCTTTTTGAGAATGGTCGCTTCATACCAACGGACTCGCAGCAAGTTATTTCTGGGATTTTTTCTCGGAATCGCGGCGCTGTTGGTGGTGGGCTATTTCGCCTTTGGCAGCGCGAACGACTTTATCCGCACCTCTAACGACCTCGCGACCCATCAGTCAGTTCTGAAAAAGACGAGCGAGCTGAGGACGGTTCTGACGCGGGCCGAATCTGATCAGCGGGGATATCTTCTCACCGCCGATCGGTCCATGCTCCGTTCGTTCAAGGAGGCCCCGGGTGAGCTCCAACGCGCTTTCAAGGAACTTCACCGGTCTTCTCCTAACTACGATGCGAACCTAGCCAATGCCGAGCAGATCGCGGATCAAAAGATGCGCGAGATGCAACATACGATCGACATCTTTCACAAGCAAGGGGTTACTCCGGCTCAGAAAGCCGGCCATGTGAAGTCTGGCGAATCGCTTATGACGCAGTTCCGGAATGTTCTGAACGAAGTCGACCGGAAGCAAGAGCAGTGGACAAAGACTGCGGCCCGCGAAAACCACCGCAACCGAAAGGTGAACCAGGTGATGATCTTGGGCGGCCTCGCATTCGCGATCCTGACCATCGTCATTTCCCTCGGGTTCGTAGTGCGCGACCTTCGACTTCGGCTCGAAGCGGAGAATTGGCTTCAGCAAAGCCGGGCCCTCCAAAAGCTGATTCTGGACGCCGCGAACGTGGCGATTATCGCCAGCGACCAGGACGGGCGCATTACGCTCTTTAACCGGGCGGCCGAAGAATGGTTGGGCTACACCTCAAAGGAGATCGTTGGGTGTACCGACCTGGCGTCTATGATTCACGACCCGATGGAAATGCAGGTCGCGCGTCGGGAACTACAGCGCGAATACGGGGAGGACGCGGTCCGGAACGGCCGGCTGTTCACCGTCAAACCCCTTCGCGGCGAGCGGTTTGAGCGTGAATGGACCTACATCCGAAAGGACCGCAGCCGTTTTCCCGCTTTCGTTTCGTTCTCGCCTCTCTATGACGGAGAGGGACAAGTCGTCGGCTTCGTCGCCTTGGCCTCCGACCTGACGCGGGAGAAGGAAGCCCGCGCCCAGTTGGACCAGTACGTGCGCGAGATTGAGCTGGCGCGCGCGATGACGGAGTCCAAGAATCGCGAGTTGGTGATGACCGCTCACGAACTTCAAGAGTCGCGAGACCTCGCGGTGGCGGCAACCCGAACCAAGTCGGAATTCCTCGCCAACATGAGCCACGAAATCCGCACGCCGATGAACGGCGTGATGGGAATGGCTCACCTCTTGCAGGGGACGCCACTGAACGAGCGCCAACGTGGCTTTGTGAGCACCATCCTCAAGAGCGCCGAGAGTCTGCTTACTATCCTCAACGATATTCTCGACCTCTCGAAGATGGAGGCGGGGAAGATGACGTTGGAGCATTTCCCCTTCAATCTGCGCGACGCGCTGGAGGATGTAAGCGAAACGCTCGCGCCCGTCGCCCACGCCAAAGGTTTGGAACTCACGTGCCGCCTCGCGCCGGGGGTGCCGGAGTACGTTCTGGGCGACCCGGGAAGGCTCAGGCAGATCGTAGCGAATCTCGTTTCCAACGCGATCAAGTTCACCGCCGAAGGCGAGGTCGTCGTTTTCGCCCAAGTAATTCGCGAGAACCCGAACCGCGCCACTTATCGCATCTCCGTCCGCGACACTGGAATCGGCATCCCGACAGATCGCCAAGAGCGCATTTTCGAGAGCTTTACCCAGGCCGACGGCAGCACCACGCGCCAATTCGGCGGCACGGGTTTGGGTCTGGCGATTTGCCGGCAACTCGTCGAGTTGTTGGGTGGCACGATCGGCGTCATCAGCGAGCCGGGACAAGGTAGCGAGTTTTGGTTCGAGGTCGTTCTCGCGCGGCAAGACAGCCTTCCGGACGCGCGCGTGAAGACTCACGACCTGAGCGGCCGCCAAATCCTTATCGTCGACGATAACGCTACCAATCGGACCATCCTAAGCGAACTGCTGACGGTCTGGAACTGCCGCGTCCGGCCTGCGGAAAGCGGCGAAGACGCGCTCGCGATTCTGCGGGGGATTGGGAGTGCCGAGAAGTTCGACGCCGCCGTTCTTGATCTTCACATGCCGGGAATCGACGGGATCGAGCTAGCGCGGCAGATCCGTTACGATCAGCGCTTTGCCGATTTGCCCATGGTGCTGCTCTCGTCGAGCGGCTACATGCCGGACGAGTCGGATACCGCCGCCTTGTTCGGGTCCGTCCTGTTTAAGCCGATCCGAAGCTCTCCCCTCTACGATGCCTTGGCGCACGTCACGCAAGGCGCGGTGCCGGCGGCGAATCCGGAAGATTCGTACGACTGGAAGGGTGCGGAACGGCTGAAGGGTTTGCGCGTACTCGTCGTAGAAGACAATGTCGTGAACCAAATGGTCGCGACGGAGTTGTTGGCAAATTGGGGATGCGAAGCGTTTGCGGCGGACAACGGTGCCGCCGCAGTTTCGATGGTAGAGCACGTTCCCTTCGACTTGGTGCTGATGGACGTGCAAATGCCCGTGATGGACGGCATCGAGGCGACGCAAGAGATCCGAAGAGGGGAAGCGGGGCGAAATCGCCACATCCCGATTCTCGCCATGACGGCAAACGCGATGAGTGGCGACCGCGAACATTGTTTGCGTGCGGGGATGGACGGGTACCTTTCAAAACCGCTCCAGCCCAAAAAGTTATGGGAGCAGATCCTGAACATTCTCGACGACGAGAATCCCGGTGGGAATATGAGTAACGAATCTGATTTTTCTGGCACCCTGTTCGAAAGGAGCCGGCTAGAGGAAACGTGTAGCGGCAAGGTTTCGCTGATCGTTCGGGTCATCGACCGCTACATCGCCACGTCACTCACGGGACTTCTCGAATTGGAGAGTTCCGCGGTGGATGGGGACGCGGTGCGGTTAGCCTCGGCAGCCCATGCGCTGAAGGGAAGCAGTCTCACGGTCGGAAGCCCGCGGGTCGCGGAGCTTTGCCAAACCATTGAACACGAGTCCCGCGAGGGAATCGTGAACGTGGTCGCCGCTTCGCGTGTGCGTGCGTCCCTACTGGAACTGCACGCCACACTTCAGGCCTACGAGGCGGAGATTCAGACTCCTTCCGCCGCAAAGCCCCTATGAGGATTCTCGTCGCCGACGACGACGAGGTGTCTGCCCTTGTTTTGAGCGACCGGCTCGCGGACCTGGGCTACGAAGTGACGGTTGCTCGAGACGGCGCCGAGGCGTGGCAGTTTATGCAGGAGGCGGAGTACCGCCTACTGGTGCTGGACTGGATGATGCCGGAACTGGACGGCATGGAGTTGTGCCGCCGGATTCGCGCCGGGCAAGCCGACCGGTACACCTATATCATCCTTCTCACCGGCCGCACAGACCGCCAGGACCGACTTGAGGCCCTCGAAGGCGGGGCCGACGACTTCCTCACCAAACCGCTTGACGAGGCCGAACTTCAGGCCCGTCTCCAGGCGGCCGCCAGAATTCTCAGGTCGGAAGATTTGCTGCGGCAGTCGAACCAAGAGCTTCAGCGCGCTCGCTCCAAGGAGTTGGAGATCGGAGCCCATATTCAGCGCCGCCTGCTGTATTCGCCGCCGCCCTCGACGATAAACGCCATTCGGACCGCCAGCGTAAGCATTCCTTCGCAGTCCGTCGACGGAGATTTCTGCGACTTCTTTGACCTTGGCGAGTCCATTGTGGATGTGGTCGTTGGCGACGTCATGGGGAAGGGCGTTCCGGCCGCCCTTGTCGGAGCGGGAATCAAGACGAGCCTGCAGCGGTGCCTGTTGGATTTGGTGATGCGGGCCGGCAAGAAGGACTTGCCCGGACCGGCGAACCTCATTCGGGCGCTGGATAAGCTTGTCTGCGCGGAACTCATCCAGCTCAATACATTTTTGACCCTATGCTATGCGCGCTTCGACGCGGACGAAGCGCGCATGCGATACGTCAACTGCGGCCACCCGAAGATTGTTCATTGGCAGGCGAATGAAGGCGTGGTCCGCTTACTGGACGCCACGGCGGTCCCTCTCGGCTTCACGGATTCCGAGGCCTACGTGGAGCAAGAAGTGACCTTGGCGGTGGGGGACCTCGTGCTGTTCTACTCGGACGGCATCACCGATCTGAAGACGGAAGCGGGCGGTCGTTTGGGGACCTCAGGCTTTGCGGAGTGGATTGGCCCCCGGGCCCACCTGGCCTTATCGGACCTCACCCGAGAACTTGTGGACTTGCAGGCCGCTTCACCGGGTGGCGTTGCGATCCGCGATGATTTCACCTGTGTCGCCGTTCGGTACGTCGGCTCCGAGGTGCCAGGTCCCGACGGTCTTCGCCTTTGGGCGCATGAGGGCGCTCTTCGCAAGGTGCGGGACTACGTGGCAAGCATATGCGAGCCGGTCGGCTTTAGTCGCAAGCAATTGGGCGAGGTCCTGCTTGCCGTCCAAGAAGCTGCGAGCAATGCCGTGCGCCACGCGAGAAGCGGTCACAGCGCGATTCCGTTAGAAATCAAGGCCAGCCAAATCGAGAAGGGAGTCCGGGTCGAACTGCAGTATCCGGGAGGTCCTTTCGACGTAGATCACGTGCCCCCTCCGGTGCTTGACGGAAGCAAGGTGGGCGGGTTTGGCGTGGCGATTATTCGCCAATGCATGGATTTTGTCGATTACAGTGCCGATGGCGATTCGAATCGCTTGGTGCTGGAAAAGAGAATCAAGGACTGATACCCATTATAATGGGAAGAAGCGAAATGGCACTTACACTCGAGACCACCCAATCCGGCGACGCATACGTAGCGAAGATCATCGGCGAGAGCCTCGAAACGGACAACGTCGCCATGTTTCGTACCGCCATTGCCCCCGTTCTCGACCGTTCGAAATCGATCGTCCTGGACTTGTCCCTTGTCGGCTTCATGGACAGTACGGGGCTCGGAGCGATGCTTTCCTGCCTGCGGTCGGTGAAGGCCAAGGGCGGTACGCTGAAGCTGACGAACCTGACGCCGGAAGTCCGGCAGCTTTTCGAAATGGTGCTTATGGACCGGGTGTTCGAAATTTACCCGGACGTCGCTTCCGCGTTAAGCTAGGCTTGCTTGCTTTACTTGGCGGTGATCCGTCCAACCACCTGGATGGACGCTACGGTCAGGACTGAGAAAGGGAACTCCATTGGAGTTCCATCGGTGATCTCGACCAGCGTGTAAGGCTTCTTGCTAATCCGTGAGTGAATGAAGAGCCGGTGCTCCATTCGTTCGCAGGAGAAATGCAGTCCGGGGATTACCTCGACGGGGTTGTCGAAGGCATCGTGATCCGTATCGAAGGACCACTTAAATGGCGTTTCGTCCCATTTGATGCTGCGGAACACCAACAAACCGGCCTCTCGCCTCCGGCGAAAGACCCCCTCCCCGACAATAAGCATCTTAGCTACCCACGAATGCTCGCGGTCCCCTTCCTCGATACAAAAAATTCAATGTATATCCGATAAAGCGCGCCAGCCAACATGGCCAACGGCGCCCTTGCCGCTCTTAGCCAAGACTGCTTTACGGTCAACTCATTTTGACGCTTTCAGAGACCGAAATGTTGGATTCGGAACACCCTGCATTTGCATTGGTAGCAACAAGTAAGGTCCGGACGCGTTCAAAGCCCTAAAAGTTCTCGGGAAATGCCCTCGTTGGGGTCAAATTCGACTCCCACGCAGGCGCTTTTGCCTCTGATGCCTTGTGCTGCGTGTGAAGGCAATTGCCTTGATTTATTCACGCGCGGCAGCTTAGGATTTCGCGTGTTTCTCAGTTAATTAAATGATTGAAACAAGGCACGGAGTTCACTGTCGATGAATAACTCGACAATATGTCACCGTGATCACGTTTGCGCGAGGACCAGCATCGGGATGCTCGCTAGGGGAGCAAAAGTAACCCTAACGAGCGAGATATGGCGGAGGAGGGTTTCTACGAGGGCGGCGACTTCTTTCGGGTCTTCTTATCGGGCACGACGATGATATTCGCCCCGATCGCTTGCGCATACATAAGGACCGCGTCGAGAGTAACCCCGCCCTTCAGGTTTTCCATCTGGGAAACGCGTCCTTGACTGATGCCGATCGCATCGGCGATACCCTTCTGACCGATCTTACGCTTCTTGCGCAGGGCGACCAACTCGGTCATCAGGGCGTCACTGACGAATCCGCCGGGCTGAGACTGTTCTTGGGTCGGCGACGACATCTCCTTATCCGACTCTTCAATCGCCATGCTTATTCCGCCTCCAGGTAGTGCGCGAGAAACCGTCTGTAGAGTTCGCACGAGAGTTGATACCCGCGTTCGCTCTTGCGTACGAGTAGGCCGGCCGCGACGAGCCGGTGAAGGCCGTCCGAGTCGGGCAAGTTGGGCGCCGCCAAGGACTTCTTGAGGGCGTCCCATACGAACGGAAGCTGAGAGACGGAAGCCAGGGTCCGCTTGAGATGATCGCCAAAGGGGCCATCCTCCCGGTGAGCGGTTGCCAGCAGGGTCGCGACATCCATTTTATTACGAATCAATACGTCGAAAGCTCGGCGAGTGAGGAACGGTTGGCCATTAATTAGGGCATAAAGGGCCTGAACGTCGGATGGATCCGCGATCGGGTTGCCGTAACGAGCGTTGAGATCCTGCGTGTTCTCCAGGGTGAACATCGTAAGCTCAACCTCGCAACCGACGTTGAAGGGAGACTGGTTGAGGTCCTCGATGAACAGATGCGCTTCCGTGGCGTAGCCGATAACGATGGTCAGGCGAGGCCACGGCCCTCGCCGATCTGTCGCCCGGGCATTGTGCCACGAGCGAACCAGGCCAAAGAAGCCGGAGGCGAACGGCGCAGTAAACAGCCGGTCCGCCTCGTCCATAAACCAAACAAGTGGCTGCTCGGAACTGGCGACCAATGACCGAAGGAACCGGCCCATGTTGAGATTGGAGCCGAAGGTATCGATCCAGTCCCGGTCGAAGTCGTAGTCGAAACCCAACTCCAAATTTAGCGTCGCGGCGACCACCCGGTAGAAATGGTCTTCCGACTGCAATTGACGGCTACTCAGATTCTGGAAGTCGGTGGTGGTACAGCGCCATCCTAAATCCTCGGCGAAACGCACGCCGCGGCCGATAAGCGAGGTCTTGCCGCTCTGCCGCGGACCCTTGACGAGGATGATGCTCTCGTGGGCCCGTAAAGCCTCCTCGAATTCTTTATCCGCGGGCCGCTCAACGTAGAACTTCGAGTCGCTCGAGACCGCGCCTCCCGCCGAGACCGGACGGACGGAATCCAAACGCTCGGTGTCGATTTCGGTTTGCCCGCTCGCGAGCACGGCTCGGACCTCCGAAATAACCCGGTCGTTGTCTTCGGCGCCGGCCCAAACCGCGTGATGCAAGTTGCGGTTCAGGGCAGCAAGGGGACCGTCGGGCGTGGGGCCTTCTTTCGCCCACACGGGCACGATCTGGGGCTTACCCCGCTTCCTTCGCTCGTCGATCGCGATCTCAAGCTGGAACTGCACCAGATCGCTGTCATCGTTGAGGTCGGATACGATCGCTACCACGGTATCGGCGGATCGGATTCGCGACTCCAGCGACTTTGCCCACTCGATTCCGGATTTCGAATGGCCCTCGCCAGAAATCTCGTGGCCGTCGTCGCTTAGGGCGGAGGCAAGCGCATGGTGAACTCCCGCCGAATCCTCGCGCTCGATGATGAACAGTTTCTGAGGCTCGATTCGGTACCGTTTCTCGGGCGACGCACCGGAAGTCGTATCGTTCTCTTCGACGATTTGGGAGGCAAACGTTTCGTCCTGCTCCAACGAGGCGGCGTAGGATTCGGAGAGAAGGATCTGGCCCGGATGGCCACCTTCGATCAGCGCGCGGGTAACTTCGACGCCATCACCCACCGCTCTGAAGGCGCCGCTTTCGTCCGCCGCTACTCCGACCGAGCCGCTGTGGAGCGCCATGATGACCGACATCGAGGGAAGTTCCCGGATCGTCTCATAGAGCTCGAGCGCGCACTGCACGGAAGTGGTCGGCTCGCCTAAGAAGAGTAGGATCAGTCCTCCCGGCAAGGGGACGGTAACGAGAAGGCCTTCTTTCTTTGCCTGCTCGTATGTCTCGCAGGTGACCGCGATTTCGGAAAGGATGGCAAGTGAACGGCTCAGATCGTCCGCGGAGGCGGTCGCCCGGCCGACGATGTCAACCGCGAGCACGTGGGCAAGCGTTTCAGCGGAAGTCGGGCGAATTTCGGATGTTCCGGTCATGGCCGCGCTTTGCTCCTCACGATGGATTGGTTCGACTGGGAATTCATGGCGATACTCCGTATCAAGAGTGTACGTGGGGCAAGCGCGATGGGTCTACTGGTATGTACACGGTGGGGTCTTTTTCAACGGTTGTCCATAGTCGAACCTTGTTATCGTCGCCCGCAGTGATGATTTTTTTCCCGTTCGTGGAGAAAACTGCGGAAATCAGGGGCAGGGGTGAGGCCTGGACATCCATCAACTGGGTGCCGGTGACCGCGTCCCACAATTGCCAAGTTCCGGCCCGGCTCGTCGTCACGACGCGGGTCTCGTCGGGGGATAAGTCGGCACTGGTCACGGTATCGAGCGCGTTGCCCTGAAACTCCTGGACCTTGCCCAAGGTAGCGAGGTCCCAAAGCACGGCGCGTCCATCGCCGCCGCACGTAAATACGTGGCGGCCGTCGGCGCAGAAGCTCACGTTCAGGGGCACCACGTTGTGGGCGCTCAGTTTGCCCAACATTTCGCCGGTCGTGGTGTCGTAGACCTCCAGTTCGAGTTGGGTGTGGTTTAGGATCAGCCGAGATCCATCCGGGGATATCCACATCGCGTTAAGTCCGCCGACTCTCGCCCGGCTCCAAAGCAGGTTGCCGGTTCGCGCCGAATACATGTTGATCTTGGCGGTGACAGGATCCCAGAGTGCGACGTGGTCCGGCTCGATGCCGCACGCCCAGATAACCGGGCGGTAGGGGAGCAGATAAGATTTGTGCTCAGGACTCACCCCCGTGAGCATGACGCGCCGGCTATTCGGAACTGGCACCATCGTCCAACGGCCGTTGTACGTGTATTCAATGTTAGTGTTGACGTCCGGTGCGTTGGATACTCGCTCAAAGTCGCCGTCGGTAACGTGTCGGATTCGGGCTTTGTCGTACTGAAAAAGGTTGAGCTGTCCGGGCGCGAAGTGGGTCACGCGGTTACCGGTGCCGACGACGGTAGGCCCGGCCGGCTGATTCGAGTAGTTGACCCGTACCAACGTCGAAGAAGTGATGTAACGGCCGTCTTTACCACCCGGATTGATCTCGAACGCATTTTGCCGGCTTGCAAACTCACCCGGTTTTTTGATATCGCTAACCGCGGCTATGCCGTGTTCATAGAGCGAAACGACCGTATGCCCATCGGAAAGTGGCGTACACGATTTCAAAATGCCGGCCATGGCCGGTTTCCAAGGGATCGAGATGTGCTTGGAGGCAATACGCAGGAATGGCAATCTCTCGTCGTTGTAGTAAAGCATCCAGTCACCGTTTGGCGCTAAAGCAACGCAGTGTTGTACCGAATCAAACGTAAAGTCATCGACTACCTTGTTTGCTTTCCAATCAAGCAGAACTGCCCGATTGATTGGCTTGGGCTCGTATCGGTCCGTTGGATGCTCATCTCGGATGACGTAATAGATGTACCGTCCGTCCGCAGAAATTGAGGTCTCGGGATCTATGTTCTTGTGCGTATCGACGGTGAAAAGCGTCGCATCCGTGTTTAGGTCGACGATTCGGATGACGCGCGGGAATCCCTCCGGGCGAACGGGTGACGTCGTCACAAGAATGTCCTCGTGCTCGGCCTTTGCCAGCGAAAGGATGTCACTACGCGGTCCTAAGATATGGTGGTCCGGGCGGCCTGTTTTGACGTCGAAAACCGCGCGGTCCTCGCCATTTGATCGAACGAGCCGCCATCCGGATTTGGCGGCATAGATGGTGTCCCCGGGTAGGGTGGTCATCGCTGCGACAACCTTCTTGGTATGCCGGTCCACGATGGTTGCGGTCATCGAAGGGGAATCAATGATGCAAACTTCAGAGCCGTCTTGAGATACTCGTCCCCCTTCTCGTTTCCCGGGGGCACGGTAGTCGAGGGAATAGACCTCCGCCGAATCGTAGTAGCGATCTAGCCAATAACCCCACTCAAAACCGTGGTATGGGCTATTTCGTTGCCGCTCAAAAATAGCCTCGATACGCGCCGTATCACCGCTCTCAAAGTATAGGCGTAGCCGGCTAATATCGGCTACGTAAAGTTGATAGTCCAGCTCTCGTTTGGCGGCGATCACCGATAGGTGCGACCGGTACATGAAGCCCGCCATGCCCATAAGCCCCGCGAGAATCGCGCCGCTGGCGATGGCGGTCCAGACGACGCCACGGCGGTAGGACTGCTTCTGGCGTCGCAGTTCCTGCTCGGGCATGTTTTCGGCAATCCATTTGCGGTCAAAAACATGCTCGTAGACCCGATTCCTCATCCGCAAGCGCCGTCCGTCCGATCGAACGATGCCTGAAAGTTTGAGCAGAACCGCGACGCGGTTGGATTCGTCGTCCGGAACGTGCCTTCCCGCGAGAACGCGGGAGTAGGCGGATAGTAGGTCGGCCCGAAACTTCAGGGGATCCTGCGAAGTATCGCCGTAGTGGAGCGCGATATTGGCAACATCGGCCAGGTTGATGTTGGAACTGCGCGCCTTAAAATTGAAGAGTTCACGGGCAACGATCTCGTCCACCGATTCCGCGCCGCTTGTATCCCCGGATGCGGCGATGGATCGGCACAAACCCTGGCTAAGATAGGGGTGCCCGCCCGTCCAGTAGTGAACCCGGGCGACGATCTCGCTCCCGAGAGGGCCGAGCTCGTTGGCATACGATTGGAACTCTAGCGGAGTGAAATCGTCGAGGATGATCCGCTCCCCGATGTTGAACGGGGTAGTCGCCGGGTTTCGGATGAGGTCGCTCGGGACGGCGACGCCGAGGAGACAGAAGGTGAGCCGGTTAAGTTTTGGTTCGTTGACGCGCCGGTTGAAGCATTCCCGGATTCCCGCGAAGAACTCGTCCGCGTCGAACGGGAGACTCCTTGTCGTGTCGATTTCATCGATGAAGATGACCAGAGGGGCTTCTTCTTGGCCAAGGAAAACCTCTCGTATGAGGCCGAAAAAGCGTTGGATGGGGCTCGATACGGCGTGCTCTCTAAAGTAGGCGAGTGTCTCATCGACGAGATCGAGCTCGCGGGCAAGTTCCATGGCGAGCCCCGCGTACCACTGATCGACGGTGACGTTTTTGCCGCCGAGGCTGGTTAGGTCGAGGAACGCCGTCCGCACCCCCACCGCCTCCAAACGGGCAATGGTATGGATGGAAAGCGAAGATTTGCCCATCTGCCGCGGGCTGAGAACGTAGCAGAAGCGGCCCGCAAGGAGGGAATCGTAGAGGATTCGATCGGCGCTTCGCTCGATATAGCTCGCCGAATTTAGCGGCAGGGTCCCTCCAGATACGAAGAAACCTCGACCCTTAACGACCGGCATTCTTCTCATACGATACTCCAGCCTATTCGTAGGGTGGGAATCGAAAAGGTAAAATCCGCAACCTCCGAGGAGAGATGTCGGAGTGGTCTATCGAGGCGGTCTTGAAAACCGCTAATCCGAAAGGGTTCAGGGGTTCGAATCCCCTTCTCTCCTCCAACTAAGTTCGCAACTCTCAAATGTTGGGAGTCTAGTTGGGTTGCGTTCAAATGCTTCGGATAGCCTCTCGGATTGGGTCCGCTGAGCACGCGGTTGATCAGGCTCGGAAAGCCATAATATCCAGTGTAAGGAGGCCACGCCAATGAGCTTTGATTTGCCCGCCAACCTGGAACGCGAGATTGAAAACTACGCGCAAGCGGAACATATTTCGCCCGAAGAAGCGGCGGTCCGGCTTCTTGAGGAGATCCTTACGACAAAAAAACTTGGGTCAAAAGGGACCACGGGCGAGAAGGTAGAGATTGGTGTAGGAGCCGGCAGCGTTTCGGATTTGATCCGACGAGCACGGGCTGAGCGCGCCGCACCTCAGCCGATCACGGCTACCGCGTTCTTTCAGGAAATCCAGACGACGAAAGGCTTCAAAAGCAAAGCCGCTGCTCACAAGCACATCCAAGACCTTCGAAATGAGTGGCTTTGACCTTGATGAGTCTTGTCAGGGTGTATCTCGATGCCGATGGCTTGCTGGATTTGGCTACACCGACCACGGCCCAGAACCAGGAAGAGCTCAAACTTATTAGCGCGGCCCTTGACAGAGGGAGATTGCTTTTCGTCACGAGCGAAATTACAATCGCGGAGACTCCCGTTCATGCGGTTCGTAATCGCGAAGCAAAGCGTGAAGCCCTCATACGCAGCTTTCTAACCCCAAGTCACTATACTGAAACCCGGCAAGTGACGCTTCAGATCATCGAAGACGCGTTGACACTTCGGACTGTTTACAATTTGCGAACGCCGGATGCGATTCATATCGCCACGGGTACGGAAGCCGGCTGTCATGAGTTTCTGACTAAGGACGCGAAGTGGTCGACGATTGGCCTGAAACTCCTTGCCGTTTCCGAACTGGCAAATCGCTTTCGTGACTAGAAGAGACGATGCCCGAAGGTGAGGGCTGGCGGTGCACGAGCCCTGGCGACCTCTTTCCCTCCACCCGCTTCATGCGCGAAGGTTATGTGATCAACTGACGAGCACTTAGCTGCAAAGGCTTATCGCGGTTCCGGTGCCTTTCAGAAGAAGTTTTGGTCCGGTGTATTTTTGGCGCATGAATCGCCTCTTATCTTCAACGCGAAAGCGCCGAGGATAATGCCATGAACCTGAAACATTGTAAGTTGACCACGAATCTGTTCGCTCTTGCCCTTCTGACCCTGCCCGCCCTTGGGCTTTCGCAGTCGCTGAGCCATCTCAAGATCTCCCCTGACTCTTTGGTCGGCGGCAATAGCGCTACCGGCACCGTGACCATCTCGAAAGCCGCCCCCGCCGCCGGTTTTGTCGTTACTCTTGCGAGTGACCAGTCGTTCGCCCAAGTCCCAGCTTCGGTGACCGTAGCGGCGGGTTCGAACTCCGCCACCTTTGCCGTAACGACCACTTCGGTGACCGTCCGAAGCCGAGCGGCGATTACCGCTACTGGTCCAAACGGGAAGAAGGAGACCGAGCATCTCGACGTCACCATCGCCAAGTCGGCGATCCATGAGGTTTCGATCAAGCCTGAGAAGGTACAGGCGGGGAACAGCGCTACCGGCACGGTCCAACTTGAGAAGGCGGCCCCAACTGGCGGGCTAACCGTAACCCTGTCGAGCGACCAAACCTTTGCCCAGGTGCCGGCTTCGGTCGTGGTCGCGGCAGGCGCGAAGTCTGCGACATTCACCGTCACCACGACCTCGGTTACCACGAACGGTATCGCGACGATAACCGCAACTGATCCAACCGGCGCCAAGCGCGCCGACTCGCTTCTCGTCACCGTCCAGATAACGCTCAGGACGGACCACGTCGAGATTAGTCCGGACGACGTGCTCGCCGGCCAAAGCGCCACCGGCACGATTCGGTTGGATGGAAAGGCTTCGGCTGCCGGATTTGTTGTGACGCTCTCCAGCGATCAACCCTTTGTCCAGGTTCCGACGACCGTCACTTTCGGCGAGGGCGTAGGCACGGCGATGTTCACGGTCACCACAACCGCCGTCACAACGACGTCGAAGGCAACCGTCACCGTCACCGACCCGAGCGGCAAGACTCACACCGCGTCGATTCGAGTGGAAGCGCCGAAGGTCGCCCACTTGGAGGAGATGTCGCTGAAGCCGGATGAAGTCGTGGGCGGCAATAGCTCCACCGCTACGGTAACCATCGATAAAGTGGCTCCCGCCGGTGGCCTTACGATCACTCTGGCCAGCGACCAAACGTTCGCTCAGGTTCCGGCCACGGTCACCATCGCCGCCGGCGCCAAGCAGGCGACCTTTACCGTAACGACCTCGGTGGTAACCACGAAAGGCATCGCCATGATCACCGCGACCGATCCAAGCAACCACGCGGTGTCTCACCGCCTAGCCGTCAAGCTCAAGAAATAGAATAAGGCTTGAAAGGATGGAGGGTTCTGAACCATGCGGTTCGGAGCCCTCTTTTCGGCTCTGGGACCCTCAGGAACATCAATCGAGGGACTACCGGTCACACAGGCAGAGTAAAGCCTATGAAACAAATTACCTTTAGAACTCTCGCCGTCCTCGGTAGCTGCATGGCCGCCATGAGCTTCGCCTCCTTCGCCTCGGCGCAGTCGATTCATCACGACAAGATGGACGCCAAGGCCGCGATGAAGGACATCCGACGCCTGCAGGCCGACAAGGCGATGGCCCGCCGAAACCACGACTGGAAGAAGGTCGAGCAGGATCAGCGCTTAATCGATGCCGATCGACACTTCGTCCGCAAAGACGTTCGTAAGGTCATTCGCGCGGGCGGCTAGCCTCGCAGCAGATTTGCCACGTATCGGAAACCGTCCAATTCTCGCGGAGAACGGGCGGTTTTCCGCTGTATTAGGTAGGTTACGAAACCCGCACTCAATCGTCAAACCGCTTATGAAGCGGTTTTGCTTGAGCGTGGTAATTGGCTTGGCTAGCGTGATGGCGGTCTGCCAACAGGCAGGCTATCAGGGGCTCTATACGGGACCGGTGGATCGGTCGGTGAATGCCATCGAAGGCACTCTGGGCCGATACTTGAATGGCGATGAACTCAAGAGTGTGTTGACGCCGGGTGAGTTCGCCAACTGGGATCTGAAACTGAACGCGGGCGACGTCTTGGTCGCCGACGCGCGAAGCGACGCGTTCGACCCTGGGCTTCAAATCGTCGATGCCCAAAGCAAAGTCCTGGCCGAGAACGACGACCGCTATCCGGGCGACCAACGTCCCCTTCTCTTTTGGCGCTGCGAAAAGAGCGGCACTTACAGCCTCCGTGTCCGATGTTTCCGCGATCGGTCGGGAGGGCAGTTCTTCCTCCGCTTCAAAACTTATCCGACCGTAGATCTGTCCTCGGGAAAGGCCGTGGACGCGGACGTCACGGGTGGCTCCCCCTACTTCGTTCGCGTTTCACTGAAGAAGGGAGAGATGGTCGAGGAGACTCATGAGTTCGGCGGAACCCACGGGTATCTCTCGTCTGAATACAACGCCACGATTGCGCCGAACGGGCTTCCCGAGCTGAATACGCTGCTGCTAAGGGTGCAACCGGCATTTTATGGCCTGATGGCTCCGGTGGCGGGCGACTACTACATCATGGAAACGCCGAACGGCGGTCCGGATACCCATGGCAAGGTTCACATCGGCCGGCGGGAGATCGTGGCCGAGGCGCCGGCGAAAACCGCAACCGGGTTTGTTGGCTCCGCGCCGACGAACGAGGCGGCGCTTTGGGAGCTAAACGTCAAGGAAGGCGATTTTCTGACCGTATCCACTCCGGACCTGGATCTCAATTCCCGGCTTGTCGTCGCGGACGTCCCCGACATTTCGAAGTTCGACATGGCGTCGCCGGAGACGAACCCCTTCTATCCGCATCCCGCTCAGGACTTCAACCCGGCCCTGCAAATGCTGCCGAAGCGAGCCCGCGACAATCGTGTCGGCGCCTTCCGGGCCCGGCGGGACACGAAGATTTGGATCGCGTCGAACGGAGTCGGGCCGGCAGGTAAGGAATTCAAGCTCGAAGTTCATCCGGCGGCGATGGCCTTCGCCGAGGATCGGTCCTCGGCGAGCAAGCTCCGCATCGCGGATACCGACTATTGGGCGTTCGACGCGAAAGCCGGCGATGTGATGTCGATCGAGGTTGGAGCCGCGGATTTCCGTCAGTTACTCGAAGTGCGCGATCCCGACCTGAACTCTATCCATCGCTCCGAGGCGAGCATCGATCAAACGAAGGAAGATTGGCGCATGATCGCCCAGAAACCGGGCCGGTACCTTGTGGCCGTTTCGTGCGCGGGGAATGGCGGCGCAGGGGCCTATTCACTGTCACGCAAGGTGATCCATGCGCGTGACTTCTCGAAGGATCAGCCCGCGACGGGCGAGATTGGCGATGGCGAGACCCAGGTTTGGCGGTTTACCGTTCAGGACAAGGATCCGCTCTTGATGCATTGGAAGTCGACGAACTGGTCATACGACGTCTCGATTTACGATGCCAAGGGTCAGCCGGAGGACTTCCAGCGCGAGTCGATCGACCCGCAGAACGAATACGGGTTGGTCAAGAAGCCCCAAACCTACGTGATCGTCCTGACCGGCAAGCAAAAGCGAGCGAACTACAGCATCGGCTTATCGGACATTCCAGGTTACAAAGCGGAATCGTCGATTGGCCGTGGCTAAAGGTAAATTAGCGTTGAACCAAGCGGGCAGTTAAAAGTGATTATTCGTTCTGGTGAGTGGTCGATGGAGTCTCGACCGATCGGCGAATCCGATCGGTCGTTCGACATCCAGTTTTGGCAGGCGCAGTCGCCTGAAGCGATATTCCGCGCCGCATGGGAGTTGGTGGAGTTGGCGGCCAAACTCAAAGGATGGGGCCCCGATGAACTCCGACTTCAAAGATCTGTTGGTGTTGTTAAACCAATCCGGGGTTAGATATCTGATCGTCGGTGGCTATGCCGTGATGCTCTACACGGAGCCCCGCTACACCAAAGATTTAGATGTGCTGATTGGAGCTTCATCCGAAGAAGTCGAAGCTATCGGGGCAGCTCTCGACGCATTCGGTTTCCCGATGTCAGAAGCTTTATTGCAAGAACTCATCTTGCCCAACCGAATGATTTCTATCGGGCGACCACCGTCGCGGATCGACATTCTAAACGAGATCTCTGGCGTGGATTTTGATCAGGCATGGCTGCGTAGAAATGTTGTCACGTTAGAGGGCATATCCCTTCCTTTCATCTCGCTGGGTGACTTGGTGGATGCTAAACGGGCAAGTGGTCGACCGCAAGATTTAGTTGACCTCCAGTCGCTCGAGTCCCTGAATCGGAAAAACGACATTTAGGATGAACTGAGCTAAGGCGTTGGGGACCGCGTACAATTAAGGGGAGTAGATACCGGCGTTTAACGGGCCATTCTGACGAACCTACTGGGGCCGAATCCCGTTAACCAAGTCTAGAGAAGAAACCATGCAAAAACTTGCCACCCTTTTAACCCTTTCGGGACTTCTTGGCGCGTTCGCCTCGGCCGCAGTGGCTCAGGACGCTCCGGTCACCCTTCATGTCGGCGATAACGCCCCTCCCCTCGTGATCGCGAAGTGGATCAAGGGTGCGCCCGTGGCAAAGCTGAACGACGGCAAGGTTCGCGTGGTCGAGTTCTGGGCAACCTGGTGCGGCCCGTGCAAGGTGAGCATCCCCCACCTGACCGAGCTTGCCAAGAAGTACAAGGGCAATGCGACGTTCATCGGCGTCGACTCGTATGAGCACACGCCGAAGGAAGCCGACTACTTCCCGAAGGTTGAGAAGTTTGTCGCCGACTTCGGCGCGAAGATGGACTACACCGTCGCGATCGACGGCGCCAAGGGAACCATGGGCAAGACGTGGATGGAAGCCGCCGGTCAGAACGGTATTCCCACCGCGTTCGTCGTCGATCAGAAGGGCAAGATTGCTTGGATCGGCCATCCGATGAACGGACTGGACGAAGTCGTGAAGCACGTCGTCGCGGGTGACTTCGACATGAAGGCCGAAGCGGAGAAGGCCAACAAAGAGCGTGAGGAGGAAGCGGCCCAGCAGAAGAAGATGCAGGCCGTCATGGCGCCTCTGATGGATGCCGTTAAGAAGAAGGACTACAAGGCAGCGGTCGCCGCCATCGACAAGATCGTCGCCGACGATGAGTCGAAGAAGATGCAACTTGCAGGTCCGAAGTTCGACTTTATGGCCAAGTACGACGAGGCTGGTGCGCAGGTTTATGCCGGCGAACTCGCCGCCGGCATGTACAAGGGCAACGCGATGATGCTGAACCAGCTCGCCTGGACCATGATCGGCGACAAGCCGTTTGCGAACCCGGACACGAAGCTCGCGGTGAAGATCGCCGAGCAGGCGGTTAAGATCACTCCCAACGATCCGAATATTCTTGACACGCTGGCGTTGGCCTACTTCAAGGACCACCGTAAGGCGGAGGCCTTGGCCACCGAGCAGAAGGCGGTCACGCTTGGCGCGACCTCGAAGGACGTGGAACCCGCCAGCCTCGCCGACATGAAGAAACGATTGGCTGAGTTCAAGAGCGCTCAGTAGCCCTCCAGACAACATGGCGATCCTCCGATATCTGTATCTGACGTGATGAGTACACAGGAGCAGGTCTCGGAGGTCGCTTGGCGCCGAATGCCCCGCCCCAAGGGAGCGGATGTTTGGCGAGCCCGTATCGGCGGAATCATCACGGACCTCCGCCGGGACGGCAGTTGGATCGACGTCAAAGTCAAAAAAAGACGCCTCTGGACGCTTTGGTACGGCGAGAAGTCGTGGACGCTTGAGCGCTCGGAAGGAAACTCCGTCAGCATCACGCCTCCCGAGGGCCAGGAAGGGCAGATTTGGTGCGCCTATGGAAGCGCCGCCGGCGATTCCGGCCGGATCATTCTCGGCCCCCTGTATCCCGTCGCTTGGGAAAACACGGGCGCCGAGCTCATCATGCGCTGGGAGGAAGGCGACGAAATCTTCCGCGTGACCTCCGGCTGGGACGTCGAAGACCCCAAGCACGGCACGGAGCTGCTCGTCAACGTCGTGACGACCTACGAAATGGAGGAGTATCTGCCGTTACTTGCGGCGCTCCCCCTCATCCTGGTCCCTCAGGCCGGGTTCGAACTCACCCCATAGTTTTCCGCCCTGAGCCAGCGCGAAGTGCAAGGTCTAGCAATAGACCTTGCACTTTTTGCTTTCTGGGCGAATGTTTTCCCCACGTTATCCCCGAACCTGCCGCTAACCTTGGCTGTTACGATTGCGGGGTAACGGATTACCTGTACTGCTAACTACAAGTCCGCATCGTTATTAATGCGATGAACTTAAGAGAGGATCAAGGACTACTTGCTAATCCGGGTAAGTAGTAGACGGCTCTCTACCAGATGCAAAAATCTTCAAAAAAAGTCCAAACTCGCCCATGTTTTCCCATTTTTTAGCCGTATAATCCCTTTTGTCGGCAGATCAGACCAGGGATGGACTGAAAAGCCGCTCCAGAGGGGCGGGGTTAACTCGCAGTAGCGTGCGGTGGCAAAGGATTGCAGCCGCACGCACGTCTCTCTTCACCGAATTCCGAGGAGAGCCGAAAGTGGCCGAAAGTGCAGAACCAAGTTCAAAGCTTCCCCCACTCGTTGGCTCAGAAGACACCACCGTCGACTCCAAGGGGCGGCTGGTCATTGCCAAGAAATTCCGAACGCGCTTAGGCGAAGGATTCGCGATCTGCGCAGGAGAGTTCGGGTGCTTGTTCGCCATTCCGAACGAGACTTGGCAGCAAATGCAGGAAGTTATCGATCGGGCGGACCCGATGAGCGAGGCGCGCCGAACGTACACCCGATTCGTGTTCGGAATCGCGGCGGATAACTTGAAGATGGATGACGGCGGCCGGGTCATTCTCACGGAAGATTTGCGCGAATTCGCGATGATCGATAAGGAAGTCAAGATGATCGGCGCGTACGATCGAGTCGAGATTTGGGATGTCGCCGAGTTCAAGAAGTTCAAGGCTAGCCCGGAAACCTATAACATTGCGCAGCGCGAAGCGATTAAGAAAGCTTACGACGAGATGAAAGGGAAATGACCGGTTTCCGTGAGCTTTCGAAGAATGTTTGTTTGTCGGACCTGATAGTGGAAAAGTTGCTACCCGTTCACGTGCCCGTAATGGTGGAGGAGGTTCTCGACATTCTGTCGCTGGAGCCCGGCCAGGTCGTGGTTGACGGAACGCTCGGACTTGCGGGGCACTCGCTCCGATTTTTGGAGAAGATCGCTCCCGGCGGGACGCTGGTCGGCTTCGACTGGGATCGAGAAATGTTGGCACGGGCCACCGCTCGGATTGTAGAGGCGGGGCACGAGGATGTGCGAGTCGAATACGTCCACGCCGATTACCGCGAGATCGGGGCGACTCTGGATCGGTTGGGGCTGAAGGCAAACGCGATCTTCATGGATCTCGGATTGAACAGTGCCCAGATCGAGGATCCGGAGCGCGGGATTGCGTTCAAGACGGAAGGACCTTTAGACATGCGGATGAATAGAAGTGCTGGCGAACCGGCCTCCGCACTTTTGAATCGCCTAAGTCCGGACGAACTTGAGAAGCTGATTTTTGACCTCGGAGATGAGCGATGGGCACGCGCGATCGCGAAGAAAATCGTCGAGCGCCGCAAGATCGCTCCGCTCCGAACGACGACGGATCTCGTGGAAGCCGTCCTCGCTGCAGTCCCTGCGGGAGCCCGAGAGAAAAGAATTCACCCCGCTACGCGGACGTTCCAAGCGATCCGTATTGCAATAAATAAGGAATTGGACGGATTGGATGAGGCATTGCGCGATGCCGCGCAACGGCTGGCCCCGGGTGGGGTTTTGCTAGCGCTCTCGTACCACTCCGGAGAAGACAGAGCGGCGAAAATCGCGTTCCGCGAACTCGCCGAAGACGACTTTTCCGAGGTCGTTCGCAAGCCATTGCAAGCGAGCGCCGAAGAAATACAACGAAACCCTCGCAGCCGAAGTGCAAAGCTGCGAGCCATACGGAGGCACACCTAGAAAATACAATTTGCAGGGAAGCGGACCGGGTCACGGATGACCAAACCAGCCACGGATCGGCCCTAACTTACCGGCATCGTCAACTAAACGGAGACTCAGGATGAGCATCACGCCGCTACTTAACCCAACCCCCCAATCGCCCCGACCGACGCGCCAAGCCGCGCCGCGCACCTATGTTCCGGACTACACGGAGCCGACCCACGAGCCGATGCCGCAATCGGTCGAGGAAACGGTTCCTTACCTCGATCCGAACATTTCTAAGCGAGTTGTTAAGCGTAGACGTGCAAGTTCGGCGGTTCAAACTTGGACGCTTCGGGTCGGCGTTTTCGGATTCTTCACGCTGGCATCCTTCATCGTAAGCTCGATGTACGGCCAGGTTTCCCTTGAGAAAGCGCGCCGGCAGCAGATCACGGCAAAAGAGCGGATGGTCGCGGCAGAGCGCGTCAAGACGACCCTTCAGGACGAGGTCTATGCGATGACCGATGAGCGGACGATCCGGACGTGGGCACTCAGCCACGGCTTTATCGATCCGGCCGCCGTGGTCGTCCCCGCTGGCGAGCACGAGACGACGAAAGTTGCCGGCAACCTTGACGAGACGATCGGAGAGTCCCCAAGGAGCCGTCACCTTGTCGCAAGTCGATAAGCCCGCACCTCGATATGCCTGGACCGGCATCGCGATGGCCGGCTTCTTCTCCCTGGCTGCGGCCAGCCAGTTGAAGCTGCAAACCATCGAGCGCAAGTCCACGCTCGATTTGGCGAAGCAGACAAAGCGCTATTCCTCCACCCGGTTCGATTACGCGCGGCGCGGTTCTATTTTCGCTTCCGATGGCAAACCGCTTGCTCAGGACGAGGACGCCTCCGAGCTGAACGTACAGTTCGAAGGCGTTCCGAAGAGCGAGGCGTTTTTCATGGCGCTTGGCGAAGCCAGCGGAATCCCCGCCTCCGAGTTCCAATCGCTGGCCCAGCAAAAGGTGAAGCAAGGCTCTTGGCGCCAGCCGATGAGTGCCGCCCGCGCCGAGGCGATCGAGCGAGTTAAGAAGGATTGGCGTGCGGATGGCGTTTCGCTCGCTCACACCGGCCGGCGCTCCTATCCGCTCGGCGACAGCGCCTCCTGTCTGGTCGGAACCTACCAGGAAGGCAAAGGTCTCCTCGGATTGGAAGCAAGCAAGACGAAGTTGCTCACTGGGGCGGACGGAAAGCAGGTTGGCCTGACGGATAAGAAGGGCGCGTTCCTTCCCATGCGTCTCCTCGCGGAGACCAAGGAGAAGAAGGACGGCGCGAACCTCACACTGACGATTGATAGCAACATGCAAGCGGATGCGACCGCGGCGATCCGTCAGGCGGTTGAGGAGAATATGGCCGATAACGGCGTTGCGCTGGTGATGGACCCGCATAACGGCGACATCCTCGCGATGGCGAACTGGCCAAGTTTCGCACCGTATCAAGCCGACGGTTCGGTCGGCGACATGAAGAACCAGACCGGCTACAACCCGTGCTATATGGCTCAGTTGGAGCCTGGGTCCACGTTCAAAATCTTGACCCTCGCCAAGGCGCTCGACTGCGGCAAGGCGTCGATGGATGAGGTCTTGAACTGCCCCGGCGAGTTCCATCCGACGGAACGGACGCGTATCCGATGCGATTCCCACCACGGTAATCGTGCTCACGGCCAGGTGGACGCGGTCAAGGCGATCGCGAAGAGCTGCAATGTGGTCGCGGCCACTTGGGCGATGCGTATCGGGCGAGATCCATTCTTGGACTACATTCGCTCTCTCGGTTTGCTATCACGATGCAATCTCGGCGTGCCGACGGAGGCCCACGGCAACTTCAACTACAACGAACCCTCGCAGAAGCTACAACTTGCGACGGTTGGCTTCGGCCAGTCGCTCACCTGCACCCCCATCGGCCTGCTTGGTGCGTTTGGCATGCTTGGGAACGATGGAGCGCGCATTGCTCCCCGGCTAATCAAGCGAATCGGTAATGTTGAGCAGCCCGTCGCGGCCGCCGTTCCGGTCGTCAGCAAGGAGACGGCAGACAAGGTGCTCCGCTGTATGGAAGCGGTCATCGAGACCGATGCGGGTACCGGTAAGAGCCTGCGCATTCCCGGCTACCGGATGGGCGGCAAGACGGGCACGGCGGAAAAAGTAGGCAAAGGGCCGAAGGGTTACGTATCTAACTTCGTGGGCTTCGTGCCCTCGACCGCGCCGAAGGCGATCATCCTCGTGATGGTAAATAATCCGAAGGGCGGCAAGTATTACGGCGCGACGGTTGCGGGTCCGGTATTCAAGAAAATGGCCCAGGCGGTCATCAATCACTACCACATCGCCCCGACGGAGCCGATCGTGCCCGAAAAGCTTCACGGCGGCGTGAAGATGGAAGACGTGGCGGTTCGGCATCACCGGCGCCACACGGCATAACATGGTCCACGAATCGCACGCAAGTAGAGAGGTAAGTTCGTCGAACGGTTGACCCTGAGCGAGCTTGTTTCCTTGGCCGGCATCGCCCCTCAGAAGATTGAGGGCGATGCCGTTATCGCGTCGATTACCATCGATTCCCGCCGAGTCTCGCCCGGTTCGCTCTTTGTCTGTATGCCGGGTATGACTCGGGACAGTCAGAGTTTTATCCCTTCTGCCGCTTCAAATGGCGCGGTGGCAGCAATGGTTTACGACGACGCAGGATTTGCGGCGGCCCTAAATGTGGGATTGGCCGCGATGATCGTTGAGGGCGATTTTAGCGAAGCGGTTGCGTACCTGTGCAACGAGTTTTACCGGCACCCGACCCGAGAGATGGGGGTGCTGGGCGTCACGGGGACGAACGGTAAGACGACCACCGCGTGGCTGGTTCGAGACATGCTTTTGGCCCTCGGGAAGCCGGCCGCCTATCTCGGCACGCTCGGTTTTGAATTGCCGGGCGAGCATCGGGATATCCCGAATACGACGCCTTTTGCCGCTGACTTATACGAGTTTCTGGGCGAAGCCCGGGATCGGGGGGTCGATGCGCTTGCGATGGAAGTCTCCTCCCACGCTTTGGCGCAAAGTCGCTTAGAAGGGGTCGAGTTCGATGCCGCCGTCTTTACGAACCTGACGCAGGATCACCTCGACTTTCATGGGTCAATGGAGGAGTACGCCGCCGCCAAATTCCGTCTCTTCGAGGACTTTCCGGAGGCGACCGACAAACCGTTTTGCGCGGCAATCAACCGCGACGATCCGTATGGGGAAGCGCTCGCCCAGCAGCTCGAGTATCCAGTCATCGGCTACGGTATCGAGTGCCGGTACGAGCTTTGGCCGACCTCACTTCAAGTTTCCGTCGATCGGATCGAGATGGATCTGAACTTTCAGCCTTTGGATGGCGATCTCGAAGCTTTCCATGTTTCGGCGCCCCTGGGCGGCCACTACAACGTTGAGAATTTGCTCTCCGCCACGGCGGGGATGTGGGCGCTCGGGTTTGAGCCGGCCGAAATTGCCGGGGTGGTGGGATCGGTTAGGCCGGTGCCGGGAAGATTCGAGCCGGTCGCGAATGACCAAGGGATCGGGATTCTGGTGGACTACGCCCACACTCCGGATGCCCTCGAAAAGCTTCTGGATGCGGTTCGGCCGCTATGCTCGGGCCGAATCCTGACGGTATTCGGATGCGGCGGCGACCGAGACCGAACGAAGCGACCCAAGATGGCGGCGGCGAGCAGCGAGCGAAGCGACATCACCATCGTCACCAGCGATAACCCACGCACCGAGGACCCTCAGGCCATCATCGACGAGGTCTTGACGGGGCTTAGGCCAGGAGCCGCGTACGAGACAATTATCGACCGTCGCGAGGCTATCCGGCGTGCCGTCACGATGGCAGAGCCGTCGGACGTCGTCGTCATCGCGGGCAAAGGGCATGAGGACTATCAAATCATCGGGCGCGAGAAATTTCCCATGGACGATCGGGAAGAGGCGCGAGCCGCGCTGTTGTTGAGGTCAAGGCCATGAAACCTACTTCCTTGAGCGAATTGGCGGTGCGTTTGGACGCCGAACTTTACGCCGACGAGAGCGCAATGGCCTTGGGGTTCGCGACGGATAGCGGTGGAGTTCAAGAAGGCGATCTGTTCCTGGCGATCAAGGGCTCAAGGGTCGATGGACACCAGTTCGTTCCCGATGCGCTGAGAAAAGGCGCCGTGGCTGCACTTGTGGAGCATCCCATCGAGGGGCCGCACTTGCTCGTACCTAACCTCGTCGAAGCCCTCGCCGCAATGGCCGAGTCCTACCGGGATTCCTTTGCGGGGCCGGTCATTGGAATTACGGGGAGCGCGGGGAAGACCACCACGAAGGAGTTCGTGGCTGCGGCTTTGAGTCCACTCGGGCCGGTGCTCAAAACTCAAGGCAACCGCAATTCCGAATACACCTCGCCGCTGCTTTGGGCCGATTTAGAAGACGATCACAAGGCAGTCGTGGTCGAGATGGCGATGCGGGGCTTCAACCAGATCCAGCATCTGGCCTCGTTTTCCCGGCCCCAGATCGGGTTAGTGACCAATATCGGCTACTCCCACCTCGAAATGGTTGGTTCGCGCGAAGGAATCGCGACCGCCAAGGGTGAGCTCCTCGAGGCCCTCCCGGCGGAAGGCAGCGCGTTGCTTTGGCGCGAAGACGACTATTTTGCTCAGCTCGCGGCGATGACCCATGCCGATGTCCGCTCGTTCGGGTTCTCTTCGGACGCCGATTGTCGCATCACCCACTACCGAATCCTCGACTGGGACCGATGTGAGGCGGCGGGCGAACTCGACGGCGAACGCTGGCACGCGACCTTGCCGGGCATCGGACGCCACTTCGCGATAAACGCCGCCGCCGCGATTTTGACCGCGAAGACGGTTGGAGTCGACATCGCCGCCGCGGCAAAAGCTTTGGCCTTTGCGCAGATTCCGCCGATGCGAATGGAAGTCGTCGAGTTCCGTGGGGCGCGTGTGCTGCTTGACACCTACAACGCCAGCCCCGCGAGTATGAGCGCGGCACTTGAAGCCTTCCGGGATTTGCCGATCAAAGGTCGACGATTCGCAGTGCTGGGCGAGATGCGCGAACTTGGCCCGCAGACCGAAGAAGCTCATCGCACCCTGGGTAAGGAAGTCGCTCAAGCCGGATTGGAAGCCGCCATCCTCTACGGGCCGCCTACTCAAGACACTTTGGAGCAAGCCGTCCAAGCCGGAATGGACCCGGACCGGATCAGCCGAGCCACTACACACGACGAGATCCGAACATTTTTGGAGCGCGTTCAGCCCGGCGACGCCGTTCTTATTAAGGGGAGCCGCTCCCTTGAGCTAGAGAGAGTTATTCAGTGATCGACATCTACCATCTCGGGCCCCTCTATCTGTTCTTCACGGCCCTGGCGGCGACGATCGTCGGGGGTGTCCTCACCCAGCCGATCCTTGAGATCCTTATCAAGCTGAAGTCTCGCCAGACGGTCAGCAAGCACATCCCGGAGCACGCCGCAAAGCAGGGGACGCCGACGATGGGCGGCATCATCATCATCGTTGGGTTCCTCGGCGGCATGGCATTCGCGCTCTTTAAGATGCGGGATCTGCCCCCTACGGGGGCGCTGCGGTTCTACATCGCCACCGGTCTTATGTTCGTCGTCTACGCCGCGATCGGCTTTGTGGACGACTTTGTCGTGCCGCGAATGCTGGTCGGGAAGCGAGGTCTCGGCTGGACCCAAAAGCTCGGGATGCAAATTCTGGCCGCGATGCTCTTCGTTGGCGCGCTGGGAAGGACCCTGCCCCTGCCCCAAGCGATTTTTGGCGTCCTCCTCATCCTCTGCTTTTCGAATGCCTACAATTTCTCGGATGGATTGGACGCGTTGGCGGGGTCGCTGCTGGTCGCGATGTGCCTTGGCTTTGCGGTGATCGCACAAGTCCGGTCTGAGACGGGCTTGTTCCCGATCCTGGGGGCGCTGATCGGTGGGGTGTTGCCGTTCCTCTGGGTTAACTTTCCGCCGGCAAAGGTATTTATGGGCGACGTGGGGGCCCTCCCTATTGGCGCGGTGCTTGGGGTCGTAGTCTCGACCCTTGTGATGCCCGCGTGGAGTGTGGGGCTAAACCATCCTGATGGCGACATCGGTAAGTTCAACAACAACTACGGTCTGCCCCCGACTACGGCATGCCTGATCGCGGTCGTGCTCGTCAGCATGATGATGGTTTTCGAGCTGGTGCCGGTTCCGTTACAGATTTTTTCGGTAAAGGTATTCAAAAAGAGGATCTTCCCGGCGACGCCTATCCACCACGCGTTCCAGCGAGCGGGATGGCCGGAGAAGCGGATTGTGGCCACCTTCCTCGCTTGTCAGCTCGGACTCTCGATCGTCGGTGGTGGGCTAGCCTGGTTCACCCGAGACTCTGCGCCGACGGTACTTGGACCCTCCTCCAAGACGGTTCACCTGAAGCGATGATCAAAGGGCTTCGCATTGCGGTCTTCGGTCTCGGGCGCAGTGGCCTTGCCATCGGTCGCGGAGCCATCGCTCGTGGAGCCAAGCCTCACATCTTCGACCAGAAACCCTACGCGTCTTTGGCCAAACCGGAAGCCTATGACGAGGCCCGACGAGAGGGAATCGAGGTTACGCTTGAATGGGATGGCGTTCTGCCCGAAGGTTTCGACCTGCTCGTTGCAAACCCTGCCGTCGCCAAAGACCACCCAACTCTAAAGCTAGCCGTCGAGAACGGGATCGAGGTGATCAGCGAGGTCGAGTTCGCGTACCGGATCTCGCGTGCCCCGATCGTCGCGATCACCGGCACGAACGGGAAAAGTACGACGACGGTCATGACGTACCTCTGCCTGCGAGCTTGTGGCGAGGACCCGGTGCTGTGCGGAAACATCTTCGGCTCTGGCTACCCCGAGGTTCCCCTGACGGAGGCGGCCGCCACCGCGACCGAAGACCAAATCCTCGTCGCCGAGATCTCCTCGTTCCAACTGGAGTGGGTCCGCCAATTCCGTCCCGTCGCCGCCGGAATCACGAACATCTGGCCCGATCATCTCGATCGATACCCGGGTGGGTTCAAGGAGTATTCGGCGACCAAACAGCGCATCTTCGACGCCCAGACGAGCGACGACTTCGCCATCGTCAAAGCGAACGACCCGGAAGTTAAGCCGCCCGGCCAATCTGGTCTCGCCTATCGTCCCCGCAGCGCTCGCCGGGGCGCCGTCGAAGAGTCGGCGAAGTCATATCCAACCGTTCTCACCTTCGGTGCTACCGGAGAACATGCGCGGGTCGAGGAGATGGACCTTGTCATCCTCGATCAAACCGTCAAGCTGGCCGACCTACCGTTTGACGAGCCGCACAACTACGTGAACGCCACGATGGCGGCTTTGCTTGCTTACGGCGCGTTAAGAGCGAAAGCCAAGGCGGACCCGGAATCCCACGCTGCCGACCTCCTCCAGAAAGCGGAGCGCAACTCGAAGAAATCACGAGACAACAAGCGCACCGTCTACCAGCGCGCTCCCGCCGGACCCGAACCTCTCGCCCTACCTCCCGCAATCATTGAAGGCCTGAAGGCCTTTCACGGGGTCGCCCATCGGATGGAAAAAGTCGGGACGAGGGAGGGCGTTCGGGTGATCAATAACTCGATGTGTACGAACCCGGACGCGGTTATCAAATCGGCGATGGCGGTCAAGGATCCGACTCATCTTTTGATTGGCGGCGTGAACAAGGGACTCGATTTCGGACCCCTTCGCCACTACCTGGCAAACCACCGCCATCACGCGTATCTTTTTGGAACGGACGCCGCAATTTTGAATAAGATGCTTGGCGAAACCTACCCAATATTTCGTACACTGGAGGAAGCGTTCCACGCGGCCACAGAGGTGGCTAAAGCGGGAGAAGTGATCATGCTGGCGCCCGGATGCGCAAGCACGGATCAATTCAAAGACTTCCGCGATCGAGGGGACGTGTTTCGAAATGTTGCCAAGGAGTGGCTTTTTCAATGAGACGCGGCTTTCGTGTTCCTGACCCTTTACTTTTTTGGTTAGCCTGCGCAGCTTCGCTCGTGGGTGTCTTTTTCATTTTCGACGCCGGCTATGCCCGCGCGTTGATGAAGGATCACGTCGTTTTTAACGCCGAGTGCAAGCAGCAAGTCCTGCTGTTCATTCCCGCCATCCTCGTTTCGGTCTTTGCGGCAAAGGTGACGCCGGCTTTCTGGAAGCGGTTCGGCGCTTGGATTTGGGGGCTAACCTTCATCGCCCTGCTGGCGGTTGAGAAATTCGGCCACGAACTGAACGGCGCAAAGCGTTGGATCTTTGGCGTACAGCCCGCCGAGTTCGCAAAGGTCGCGCTCGTTCTGTACCTCGCCGCGATTTTCGCGAACCGGCCTGCGTGGCCCACCAAGTGGCCGCGCTTCAAAGACTGGGGGCACTGGGCGGACACCGTGCTCGTCCTGAAGCTGAAGCGCGTTTTGCCCGCCTTGACTGTGCTCGTAGCCTGCTTGCTTATCGAGCGAGAGAAGGACTTGGGCACTGCGGCGGTCATCGCGGCAACCTCTTTTGTGATGTTTTTTATCGGAAAAGTATCACGTAAGTCGATCATCGCCATCGTGCTGATTTGCGGCGCGGGCGCGGTGTTCATGGTCGAAAAGCAGCCTTACCGGCTGGACCGAATCACGAACCACACGCGGCGTTGGGACAAGGACAATGTGGACGACACGTCCTACCAGACCGTCCAGTCCGAATTCGCGATCTCGACCGGTGGCCTGTTCGGCGTCGGAATCGGCAACGGGCGCGCCAAGCACGTTTTGCCCGCGACGACCACCGACTTCATCATGGCGACGGTTGGCGAGGAGACCGGCCTGGTGGGCTCGATGTTTATCCTCGCCCTGCTCGGTGCGGTTGTCTGGCGACTCTTCCATCTTTCGCGAAAGACGAACGACGCCTATTCCAAGCTGGTTTTGATGGGCATTGGGTCTTGGATCGGGATCCAGGCTTGTGTGAACGTGATGATGGCAAACGGGTTTTTGCCCGCGATCGGAATTCCGCTGCCTTTCATCAGTTCGGGCGGTTCCAGTTTGATCGCGCTTTGGCTTGCTGTGGGCGTGTGCCAGTCGGTGCTCGTACCCGTAACGGAAAACAAGGAGGCCGCGGTTGCGGTTAATCGTAACCGGTGGGGGCACCGGCGGACACGTCTATCCGGCGCTTGAGGTCGGCCGGCTTGCCGCTGAGCACGGGGCGGAGCTTCGCTACTTCGGCTCTTTGCGGGGCCAAGAGAAGGCGGGCTGCGAACGCGAGCGAATCCCGTTCGTAGGCTTCGCCTCCGAGCCCCTTTGGAGCATGAAAACGCCCGCCGGGTGGCGGGCGCTTCTCCGAATGCAGCGTGCCCGCGCGGCGGCTCGCACCGCCCTGCGCACGTCTCCCCCCGACGTCATCTTTTCCACCGGGGGCTATAGTGCTGGTCCCGTCGTCGCGGCGGCGCGGGACCTCGGCATTCCGTACATCGTCCACAGCGCGGATTCGTTCCCCCCGCGTTCGTCGTCGATGTTCGCCAAGGAAGCCTTCGCGTTCACGACCGTCTTTCGTTCAACCTCCGAGTTTTTCACGGAACGGAAGGTGGAGCGAACCGGTCAGCCGATCCGAAAGGAGCTTCGAATCGCCGCCGAGAAGGCGAGAAAGAAGGCCAAAGGCAGCAACCCGCTGGTTCTCGTGATCGGCGGCAGCCAAGGCTCCGAATTCCTTAACCAAATGATGCCGAAGGTTGCCACCCTGCGGGGGCAAGAGGTTCGTATCCGCCACGTCACAGGCCCCGCGCATCTTGAAAAAACCCGGGCGAGGCTAGCCGAAGCTCAAGTCACCGGTGCTTACGAGTTGCTGCCGTACTTGGAGACCGCCGCGATGGTCGAGTCGCTCTCGGAGGCGGCGGTGGTCATTTGTCGGGGCGGCGGTACGCTTGCCGAAATCGCCATGTTTGGTACCCCAAGCATCATCTTTCCGCTCCCAAGCTCGGCCAACGACCACCAACTCCACAACGCGCGGGAGTTCGAAAAGATGGAGGCGGCCACGGTTTTATGGCAGCCCGACGACCGCCGGCAGCCGGTCAAGGTTGGCACGCCCGAAGCGGTCGCGGAGGCCATCCAGGATTGGCTCGGCAACCAGCCGAAAAGGGACCAAGCGCGTCACAATCTTAAAGATTGGGATATTCCCGATGCCACGGACCGGATCGTCAAATTGATTCAGTCCGCCGCGATGAAATAGCCACGTTGCCCTAAAAGTTCTATGCGAAAACCCTCCGAAATCGCGACCGCCTTCGACTCCCGGGAAGTGCTTGACCAAAAGTCGCGCTTCTTTCTGGTGGGGATCGGCGGGGCGGGGATGAGCGCCCTGGCTCGGCTCGTAAAGGCGCGTGGTTTCGAGGTTTTGGGCACCGATTCGACCCTTTCGCCCGAAGTCGAGCGGCTGCGCGCGGAAGGCATCGAAGTACAAGTTGGGCACGGCGCGGAATTGCTTCTCGGCGGCCCGGCGGAAAACACGGCGATGATCCTGAGCGATGCGATCGACCTCGATCGTTCGCCGGAAGTTGCCGCGGCCCGCGCGAACGGGATTCCGCTCTTAAGGCGATCCCAACTGCTCGGCTGGCTCCTGAAGCCGTACCGAGTAGTCGCCGTGACCGGCACCCACGGGAAGACGACGACCACTGGTCTCACCGGCTCCGCCCTGATTTCGGGCGGATTCGACCCGCTCGTGGTCGTTGGCGCGGCAATCCCGGACTGGAACGGCCCCGTTTACTTCGGCAAGGGAGAATGGGCGGTCGTCGAGGCCTGCGAGGCGTACGACTCCTTCCACGACCTGGACCCGGACGTGGTGATCCTCACCAACCTGGAGTTGGATCATGTCGACTTCCACGGCAACTGGGAGAACCTACGGGCGAGCGTCCTCCGCTTCGTCGAGCGACTTAAGAAGTCGAAATCTGGCGGCACGTTCGTTTACTGCGCGGAGGATGAAGGCGCCAAGGAGATTGCGGAGCTTGTCCGACAATCCAGTCCCGACGTCCAACTGATTCCTTACGATGCGGAGCATCCGCTCGGCGAACTCGCTCTCCCCGGCCGTCACAACGAACTGAACGCCCATGCCGCCCTGGCGGCCGCCGAAGCGGTCGGCGTGGATGCGCAAGAGGCGCTGGATGGCGTCGCCAGCTTCCGCGGGGCGGAAAGACGCTTGCAGCTTCTAGGGAAGGGCGAAGTCACCGTCATCGACGACTATGCCCATCATCCCTCCGAGATCGTGGCATCTCTGTCGGCGGTCCGAACGCGCTTCCCGGGACGGCTCATCGTCGTCTTCCAACCCCACCTCTACTCCCGCACGGCTCCCCTGATCGCGGAGTTCGCCGAGGCGCTGAGCCTGGCCGACCAGGTGGTGCTTACCGACATCTATCCCGCCCGCGAAGATCCGATGCCGGGGATCTCCAGCGCGCGAATCGCGGAGCAAGTCAAGGTTCCTACCCGCTATATCCCGAGCCGTCACCTCCTTCCACTTGAGGTCGCGAGAATGCTCCAACCTAGCGACGTGGTCGTCGGTATGGGCGCGGGAAACATCGCCGCCTTTGCTCCTGCGTTGGTCGCCGAGATCGCGGCGAAGGGAATCGGCCGTTCCACCCAAACCGCCAAGAGGAAGATCGCGGTCTTGTACGCTGGAGAAAGCGCAGAGAGGGAAGTCTCGATCCACTCCGGTCGCGCGGTCTACGCGGCCCTGAAAAGGCTCGGCCACGACGCGACTTTGCTCGACATGACCGAGCTGCTGTTGGATAAGACAAGCGTCGCTCAGTTCGTCGGCCCCCAGCGCCCGGACCTCGCCTTTCTCGCCGTCCACGGGACGCACGCCGAGGACGGCGCCATCCAAGGCCTCCTAGAACTGCTCCATATCCCGTACACCGGCTCCAAAATTCAGGCAAGCGCCATCGCGATGGATAAGGCGATGACGAAGCAAGTCCTCCAGAGCCGAGGGATTCGGGTGCCGAAGGGCGCCCTCCTCACCGAAGTTGAGGAGCCTCTTGGCTTGCCGGCCCCCGTGATCGTAAAGCCCAACGCGCAGGGCTCGACCGTGGGGCTTAGCTTCGTCGAGAACCAGGGTTGCCTTTGCGACGCCCTCGCGAAAGCCTTCGCCTATGACGACGAAGTCCTCGTCGAGGAATGGATCACGGGGGTCGAGATTTCCGTTCCTGTCTTGGACGATGCCGCCCTGCCTCCAGTTGAGATCGCCCCTGCTTCGGGCCGCTACGACTTTGCGAGCAAATACCTCCCTGGCGCCACCGAGGAAATCATCCCGGCGCGCCTACCCGACGCGGTCTTGGAAGAAGCCCAGAGAATCGCCTTGGCCGCTCACCGGGCCCTCGGCTGCGCGGGGGCGACGCGGACGGACATGATCGTCCGCAACCCGAACGACCCGAATGTCGAGATCTTCGTGCTCGAGATCAACACCTTGCCCGGAATGACGGCGACCTCGCTGTTACCGAACAGCGCCGCCGCCGCCGGCATCTCCTTCGACCAGCTTTGCCAACGCCTTGTGGAGGACGTGATTCGACGGAATGCAGCGACGCTATAAGCGCACTCGGCTCCGTCCCCAACCGTTCCTCATGCTCGGCATCGGGATCAACTGTCTGCTCGCGATGTTCGCAAGCCGGATCACGGCGGTACGGCACGTCGAGGTGGTCGGAGGCCGGGCATACGACCAAGGCCGCATCGACGGCATTCTCTCAGAATTAAGAGGCGTGCCTTACTCGCATATTCACGCCCACGCCATCGAAACTGAGGTGCTGCGGGAGCCGAGCGTCCTCGCGGCCAACTTCTCGCGAAGCCCCTTCGGCAATGGACGTCTCTCGATTGAGTACCGGAAGCCCATCGCGAAACTCACCGGCCTCGATCACGTGGCGTTGGACAAAGACGGAGTCGTGTACCGGGCTCCGGATATGCCTACGGGGATGCTGCCGCTGACCATCACAAACGGCGGACCGCCGACCATGTTGAGCGTTGCCGGTGACTGGCGTCCTCGCGATATGGCGGCATTAGTGACGTCTTCGCGAGCATTTGCCTCCTTCGGCGACGTATCCATTCAGGTGGATGAACGGGGAGTCGTGTGCTTAAATATAGGTTCCGGCCGGGTCGTTCTTGGCGCGTGCGCCAACATCGATGAAAAGCTGAAGGTGCTTCAGCAGCGGCTCGCGGCGAACCGCGACGAACTCTCGCAGGTCAAGGAACTGAACTTGTCCGAGCCGAAGAAGCCGGCGTTCACTCCCCTCGAAACAACTAGTGCGACGAGCACGAAAATTCATCCGCGAAAGCCCCGTCGATCGCATAAAGTAAAGCCACCTATTACCGATCCGGCTACCACCGATCCGGACCCCGGAGGAGATAACGAGCAATGAATCCCTTTGTCAGCCGCATAAACAACCAATCTTGGGTCGTGCCGGTTAGCATCATGTGCCTCGTCATCGGATTCATGACGTCGCTCGCGTGGGTCAACAAGACCACGCGCGGCACCCGCAACGGATTCCTCCGCGAAGACCAGCGAACGCGCGTAAGCGAGCAGGTCGTGGACCCCGAGGCCTATGAGCAGGCCACCCGCGAGGTGAAGAAGCTTCAGGAAGGGAAGACGAACCTGGAACTCGCGCTCTCCAAGCATGGCGAGGACTCCAAGATTCTGAACGATAGCCTGCAGGAGATGAAGTCGTTCGCCGGCTTGTCGGAAATCGAAGGGCCTGGCGTGGTCGTGACGCTTACGGATAGTGTCAAGTCGCAGCAAAACTTTGCCGGAACGATGGCGCAGAACCCCGACTCGGTCATCCACGACCGCGATGTCTTGCATGTCTCAAACGAGCTGTTCGCTTCAGGCGCGGAAGCGGTTTCGGTGAACAACCACCGGGTCGCGGCTACCAGCAGTTTCCGGTGCGTGGGCACGACGATCCTTGTGAACGACGTGAAGATCGCCTCCCCCATCGTCGTCCGGGCGATCGGCGATCCTGAGACCCTTTACGGAGCTATGAATATGCCGGGGGGCGTCCTCAGTGAAATCAGAGTTTTCGATCCGGCGATGGCGTTAATGGACAAGGCAAAGATCCTCCATCTGCCGGCCTTCGTCGGTTCTACCGAGCGCAAGTGGGCGAAGGCGGTTCATCCGACCGGGAAGGATGGTAAGACCGGTAGTCAGGAGAAGGAACCGGCGCGAGCAAAATGATATTCCTGCTGCCCTTAGTCATGCTGATCGCAGGCGCGCTGGCCGCCTACGTACTGGGCATCGGTCCGCTTAGCGGCGCGGTTGGGCAATATCTCGCGGTCGCATGTCTGGCGGGCCTCGACACGATTTGTGGCGGCGTGCGCGGAGGATTGGAGGGCAAGTTCCGGACCGACGTCTTCGTTACCGGCTTCGTATCGAACATCTTGATCGCCTCTTTTCTGGCTTGGCTCGGCGATAAGATCTATATAAACCTCTTCTTGGCGGTCGCGCTGGTCTTGGGAACGCGTTTATTTACGAACCTGAGCCTCATTCGCCGGCTGGCTCTGACAAAATTGCAGGACGCGCAGGAGCGTAAGCGTCTACAATCCCTTGCTCAGGCGGCGATGAATTCGCAAGCGGACGTCAATCCATGAAACAAGATCTCGTTACCGTCCTCGACCTTGGCTCTACCAAGGTCACCTGCCTCGCGGCTTCGCCCGACGGTGTCGACGGAATGAAAATCGTCTCTCTGGCCACCGCGCCGTGCCGGGGAATTCGGCGCGGAGTTGTCTCCGATCTTGACGACACTTCGGTTGCGATCGACGCCTGTCTGCGACGGGTCGAGGCGGACATCCGGGAAGAGATCACGAGTGTGATCGCCGGTATCTCGGGCGGCCATATCGAAGGCACGGCCGCTCAGGGAATGAAGATGATCATTCCGCCGGGACGAGCGATCACGCACCAAGACGTTCTCGAGGTCGTCAACCACAGCCGCGCTTTGGTCCTTCCGCCGGATCGAGAACAGCTTCAGGCGCTACCCCGCGAGTTTCGGGTCGACGGTCAGCGGGACGTCCGTAAACCGGTCGGCATGAGCGGCCGCAAACTTGAGGTTATCACTTACATCGTGAGCGGCCAGACGAGCGCGATCCAGAACATCGAAAAGGCGATTGCTCGGACCGGTCGCAAGATCGACCAACTCATCCTGAAGCCGCTTGCTTCGGGGATCGGTGTGCTGACGCCCGAAGAGCTAGAACTCGGCACGGTGGTCGTAGACATTGGCGGTGGCACGACAGATATCGCCATCTTTACGAACGGATCTATCGCTTATTGCGCCTCGATTCCGATTGGCACCCAGTTGGTGACCAGCGATCTTAGCAAGCTGCTACGCACCTCGCCGGAGGAAGCGGAGCGCTTGAAGATCGAGGGCGGCAACGCGATGGCGCGGTTGGTTTCGGACAAGGAGAGCGTCGAGGTGAGCCAGATCGGCCAGCCGGTTCCGCGGCCGATGCAACGCCGGGTGCTGTGCGAAATCATTGAGAGCCGCATGCGCGAGATCGCCACGATGGTCCGGCAGCAGATCGAGAAGAGCGGCATGCTTGCGACTTTGCCTGGTGGCGTGGTGCTCACCGGTGGCGGCGCACAACTCCCGGGCACGGACAAGCTGTTTGACGATGTACTGAAGCAGCTTCGCGTACGCGTTGCCGAGCCGGACTTGGGGCAGCGGTTTCCTCGCCAATCCGGAGTCGCGACGGCGGTCGGGCTCGCTCGGTTTAGCATTCAATGTCAGGATGAGATCGCGCCGGCGACGGCGGCGAACTGGAAGGACCGGGTCCGCGGCATGCTCGGTATCCGGGGCACTGGCTAGTTCCATGCGCTGCTGCATCGTGATCCCGGCTCGAATGGGCTCCACGCGCTTTCCTGGCAAGCCCCTCGTCGACCTCATCGGCAAGCCGATGGTGCAGTGGGTCGTAGAGGCGGCGGTTGCGTCTGGGGTGGCGGACCGTGTCGTGGTGGCCACGCCCGATCGGGAGATTCTCGATGCCTGCCAAGCCTTCGGCGTGGAGGCGATGATGACACGCTCCGATCATCCGACCGGCACCGACCGGATCGCCGAGGTCGCGGAATACATTTCCGCCGACGTCTACATCAACGTTCAGGGCGACGAGCCTTTGATCCGTCCGGCGAGCATTCGGGCGTGCGGTGAGCCTCTCTTGGCCGATTCGTCGATTCCGATGGGAAGCGTCTATTCGCCCTGTCCAGAGGCAGAGATCGAGAATCCCGCCGTGGTGAAGGTCGTGACGGATCTGCAAGGCTTCGCACTTTATTTCAGCCGCTTTCCGGTCCCGTATCCGCGCGGGGAACGCCCGGAGCCGGTGAAGAAGCACGTCGGGATCTACGCCTATCGCCACGAGGTGCTCCTACAATACGCCGGGTGGTCGCAGACTCCGTTGGAGCGTGCGGAAAGCCTGGAGCAACTCCGCTTCATGGAAAACGGAATCCGAATCCGCATGTCCCTCGGAGCGGGCAGCGAGCTCGCCGTGGACACGCCGGAGCAGGCCGAGGAAGTGCGCGCGCTTTTGTCGGCTCAGCTAGGGCTTTAGTTGCCGAAAGGTAGTCTTTAGACCCTCCCTCCCTAAGTGCCTAAACATTTCTTCGGGCATTCCACTGCGATATCCGCAATCGTATAGTGACCCCGTCGTTAGTCGCCATTGGTGGCCACGTTAGATGACTGGAGGGACGAATTGCCTAATTGCGTTAGCTTAGAGAATCGTAGTCGGAGGTTGAGCGGCTCCGCGTTACTTTGCCTTGGTGTGTTTGGATGGACGCTTAGCGGCTGTGGGGGCGGCTCGGGCCATTCTTCGTCGGGAGCCAAGTCGCTATCGGGGCACCTAATGGCCAAGGTAGAAATGCAGGCCGAAGTGAGCGTTTACAATATGATCAAGACGCTTGAAGACGTTTTGCTTCCCGGAGAAATGTTCGACGACGCCAATCACGCGATCGTGATGGCCACCCAAAATCTGGGCGGGCACTGGCTCAAGTACGGAACGAAACTGGCCATGGCGGACAGGACCGGACACTTCGTGCTTAGAGGGGTTACGGGTAATGAGAAAGTAAACGTCGTCCACGACCCATCGTTCGACCCAGAATTCTCGTTTCAGTCGAATCAGTTGAGTCCGTCCACCACACGGGACATCCTCATCGCTTTTGTGCATGACGGTTTTTCAGCGATGCCAGAAGGGCTCCCGCCAGGCATAGCAGGGGCAGCTAAAGTGGGGTCTTGCTGTTCGGTCAGCAGTGGAGTTACGATGAGACCGGCGGTTTCGACATCGTGTCTCGACTACGATGGCCCCCTCGGCGATGGCGTTCGGTACGCGCATACGATCTTAAATTATCCAATTGTCTACCGGAATTACGTGAACAGTACCTGCTGGAAGTTCGTGGACAGCGGTCTATGCACTAACGAAGGTGCCACGATCACAAATCAGGTAACGGGCACCCCTGGGCCTCCCTGTTTTATAAACCACAAGTACCGTTTCTGTCAGGATGTCGGTTCGACCTTTACGATCACCCCGACTTCGAAGACCGTGAAGGATGGCGACTCTGTAGATCTTGAGGTTGAGAACAGTACGGCCGGGAACGAAACGAGTCTGAGTCTAGATGGACCCGGCTCGATCAGTACGCAGTTGCTTAAGCACTATGACGATGGGGCCCAGGAGCATCAGGATAAGCAATCGTTTAGCTATTCGGCGTCTTTGCCTTCCGGGCAGGATTCGGCCACGGCGACGATCACGGGCGAGTCGAACGGCCAGACGGTAACCGCGACGATTACGATCACGAAGCACGATCAGGGAGGCAACTTCAAGAAGAAGGGTTGACACGGGTTGCCGGGCCACACCATGGTGAGTGGTCGGTCCGCAATATGCTCGTTTCCACCCTTCTCGCTACGCTTACGTCGATGGGAGCCCAGGCTCCCATCGACCGCCACGCCCTTGTCACCCGGCACAACGTCGTTCTGACCGCCTTCGACGGGAACACTCCGCTTCAAGTCGGGAATGGGCAGTTCGCGTTCGGGATGGATGCGACGGGTCTGCAAACTTTTGCGCCGTTCAACACGATGTCCCATTGGGGCTGGCAAACGTCGGCGCTTCCGCCGGGAACGAAGGTCGCGGACTACAAGGAGCAGATCGTCGATACGCACGGGCGTCCCGTGCCGTATCCGATGATGGATCCCGAGCATCCCGCGATTTCGGACTGGATGGTTTCCAACCCCCATCGTATCAACCTGGGCCGAGTCGGCTTTGTGCTCGCGAAGCGCGACGGCACCTTAGCTCGGGTGGGCGATCTGACGAACATCCATCAAGCGCAGGACATGTGGTCCGGACTCGTCACGAGCCGATTCGACGTGGATGGGGATCCTGTCACGGTTATCACCGCATGTGACCCGACGAGCGACACGATAGGGGTCAAGGTGGATTCGCCGCTGATCAAGCAGGGCCGGATTTCAGTTTTCCTCGATTGTCCGGGCAACGACGGACTCGGCTTCGCGAACTTCGTTGGCGACTGGGGCCAACCCGCCAAACTTGCCCCGGGCGGCGACACGGGTAACAAAACCGCAGACTTTGTGCGCCCGCTCGACGCCGACACCTATCACATCTCTCTGGCTTGGCACGAGCCGGCGACAATCCAGGCGCCCGACAATACCGCGCCACCGCTCACCATTCTGCAGGCGGCCTATGGCGGTGGCGACCAATGGCTCGATGTCACCAAAAATTTGAACGACGCAGTTCAAAACGGCCGGTTGTCCATGCTGGTGGGCAACGCCATTGCGGGAGATCCGCGCCTCGGCAAGCCGAAGTCGATCCGAGTGACTTACTTGGAGGACGGTCAGCCGAAGCAGGTAGAGGTACCGGAGAACGGCCGCCTCGAAATCGACCCGCATCCGGAGCATCGTCAGTACACTTTGCACCCGGCGACAACGGACGCTCAGTTCTCCTTCTCCTGCTGCTTCGCGCCAAAACCGGTCAAGGTTCAACCGGATGGAAATGCCGTTATTTCTGCGTCGACCCGGTACTGGCCGACCTTCTGGCGAAACGGCGGCGCAATCGATCTCTCGGGCAGTCTCGATCCTCGTGCGAACGAATTGGAGCGTCGCATCGTGCTTTCCCAGTACTTGATGGCCACGAACGAAGCCGGCGCGTACCCTCCCCAAGAGAGCGGCCTCGTCAACAACGGCTGGTTTGGCCGCTTCCATTTGGAAATGTATTGGTGGCACGCGGCTCACTTCGCGCTCTGGAATCGCTGGCCTTTGCTGGATCGCAGCCTGGATACCTTCTACAGCAGATTGCTGCCCGAGGCGAGGAAGCGGGCGGCGGAGGAGGGTTACAAGGGAGCTCGCTGGCCGAAGTGCATCGGTCCCGACGGTCGGGAGTGGCCGCACGAGATCCACTCGCTGCTGATCTGGCAACAGCCGCACCCAATCTTCTTCGCGGAGCTGGACTACCGGGCGCATCCCACGAAGGCGACGCTGGAGAAGTGGCGGTCCGTGGTCGAAGCTACGGCGGATTTCCTCGCTTCGTACGCCTTTTTAGATCCCTCGTCCGGCAAATACATCCTGGGGCCACCCGTCGTTCTCGTTTCCGAGAATACGGATTGGAAGGTCACAAAGAACCCAACCTATGAACTTGGCTACTGGCGTTTTGGCCTGCGCACCGCTCAGGAGTGGCGGAAGCGACTGGGGTTGGCTCCCCGCGCGGATTGGGAGAAGGTCTTGGGTGGCCTCGCGCCGCTGCCGGTACAGGACGGTCGCTATGTGCTCTACGAGGGTGTGCAGGACATGTGGACCAAGTGGAACTTCGAGCATCCGGCGCTTACCGGCGCGTTAGGGATGTTGCCGGGGGATGGGGTCGATCCTGCGACCATGCGGCGGACCCTGGATAAGGTCCACGACGTGTGGAATTTCGACCGCACTTGGGGTTGGGATTTTCCTATGCTCGCGATGTGCGCCGCTCGTCTCGGCGAGCCGGAGAGGGCGATCGAGTTCCTATCGACCAAGGCTCCGGGCTTCCAATTCGACGTTCGCGGTTTGGCGACAGGTGGCCCATTTCCGTATTTCCCGTCGAACGGGGCTTTGTTGTATGCGGTGGCTTTAATGGCTAAGGGGTGGACGGGAGCTCCTAACCGACCCGCTCCTGGATTCCCGAACGACGGCCGGTGGAAGGTTCGGTATGAGGGTTTGGTGGGCGCTCCGTAGGCTCGTCCTAGGGGCCATAATTAGGCGTGACCGAGTCCGATAGGGGGTTTGCGAAGGCTATCTTGGCACAGCAGCGCGCGGGGTGGGAGTTCCTTGAAGCAGAGCGAATGTCGAATCTCGCCAAAACGGTCACCAAGGACGTCTTGCCGGCTTTTCAGTCCTCGTTCTCATATGCGCGCACGTTGCCTCCCCGGCTTGGAAGTGGTTTTACGAAGTTTTATGAGGCGCTCGGTCGAAGTGGCAAACCGTGACAGACCTTGTCGAAGCAGCGGCCTCCAAAACCGGGTTCTTCTTGGATTTGTCGAAGGAAACATTTCGGTGGATATCGGTATGGGCGGATTCGACTTCGAGGAGAAGGTCGTTGAACGGTCTGTCGAGGTCGAGCTCGCCCCCTCCGTCTGGCTAAGGGTCTGCACAGCGGAAGACCTTATCGCTATGAAGACGTTTGCCGGCAGGGATCAGGACTGGATCGATATCAAAGGTGTCATCGCCCGCCAGTCTCATCTTGACTGGATGCAAATCGAGTTCGCACTTCAACCGCTTTTAGACCTGATCGAAGAGCCGCTTAGGATGGATCGCCTTCGAGCCATGCGGTAGGGAAAAACAAATAGTGCTATCGACGCCCGGGGCAAAATGGGCAGAAAATGAAGTGTGATGAATGGGATCAGGGTAAGTGAAAGCATCCGTGTTCGGCAGGCGTTTGTAGTTCCCCTGACTCCCTGGCCTGCCTTCGCGTGGATCATGTCGCGGGATGAATATCACCGCAGTTTCGTCGTTCACGCCCTGTTGGGAACTGCTCCTTGGGCGTGCTTGCCAATCTTCGTTGCATCGTTTCTGACCCTCCTACCATGCCGCTCTCGAGATCGGTTTTTGTCGATCTGGTTGGTCTTGGCGGCGCTGAACGGGCTGCTGCTGTGGTGGTACGTGGTCGCGCAGAGTTTCGTTTACGCGGCGTGAATCGGCGGATCGGGCGCCGACTTCCTCCGGTCTTGAGGCGCGTGCCGGTGCGGTGCTGATGGCGTAACGGTTGTCAATGACCTTACGCGGTTGCGGTGAGCGGCACAAACATCCGATCGCCGCCTACACAGAGTTCGGCGCATTCAACACCGGGGAACGGCCATTTAAACTAAAATGCCCCTAGGATGAAGATTCTGCCTTTCTTGGGATTACTGGCCGTGGGCCTGCTTGTTGGGTGCTCGGCATCGGAGGATAAGGCGGCCACCACGACGCCCACGGATTCCGCCCCTAAGAAGGAGACTGCCGCCGCGCCGACCGTCCTTAAGGTCGCGCTACTTACCCCTGGACCCGTGTCCGATAACGGTTGGAGCGCGCTTGCCTACAAAGGCCTCCAGGATATTCACATCGAGCTCGGCGCGGAGGTCGCGAACCAAGAGGCCGCGGGATCGAAGATCAAAGATGCGATGCGTACCTATGCGCAGCAGGGCTACCAACTCGTCATCGGCCACGGGTTCGAATACAACGAGTTCGGCGTGCAGGTCGCCAAGGACTTCCCGAAGACGACCTTCGTCAGCTCCAGCGGCTCCAAGACCGCGCCGAACGCGGGTGCGTTCCGATTCAACCTGGAGCAGGGCTGTTACCTGGGCGGAATGCTCGCGGCGAAGATGAGCAAGACGGGCACGATCGGTACCGTGGCGGTCCAGAACTACCCAAGCATCGTATCGACGCTGAAGGCGTTCGAAGCCGGTGCGAAGGCGGTCAACCCGAATATCAAGATCGTCCCGACCGTCTATTTCAGCACGGAGGGCGACGTCGCGAAGGCAAAGCAGGCCACTGAGAGCGTGCTCGCGAAGGGCGCGGATGTGGTGATCCACCAGGCCAACGCCGCCGTCGGCGGCGTGTTCGAGGCATGTAAAGAGCACAACGCTTGGGCGATCGGAACCAACGCGGATCAGAATGCGGACAAGAGCGGCATCGTGCTCGGCAGTGCGGTCATCGTGGCGGGCCCCGCGTTCCTCGACCTCGCAAAGGCGGTCAAGGATGGAACTTACAAGGGCGGCGTGCAGCTCTTCGGAATGGAGAAGGGCGCGATCGACTTCGTATTAAATCCGGCCCTCGCCGCGAAGGTTCCGGCGGAGGTGCAGAAGATGATCGAGGATGCCAAGGCCAATATCAAGGCGGGGAAGATCGTCGTGCCGAAGGACGAATTCTAGACCGCCGCTTCGAAAGGCATGCTCGAAGTCCGAAACGTCTCCAAGCGCTACGGGAATCTCGCCGCGCTTGAAGACGTCTCGGCCATGTTTTTCCCGGGCGAAGTTCACGCGGTGCTCGGGGAAAACGGGGCGGGGAAGTCCACCCTGACCGCCATTCTTTCCGGCTTCGTGCGCCCGAATCTGGGCTCCGTGAAGTTAGATGGTCAGGAGATTCCGCTCGGGCGGGCGGCGGAGTGTAAGCGAATAGGGATCGAGATGATCCACCAGCACTTCACCCTCGTGCCCGATTTCACGATAGTCGAGAACCTGGCCCTGTCTCGCTTGCCGAAGCTCGCCGCGCTTTCCAAGGTTGAAGAGCGGGCCAAGCCCAGCTTGGCTGCCGCCGCCCGACTTGGTTGGGAAGTCGATCCTGCCGCGCGAGTACGCGACTTGGCCGTTGGTGAGCAGCAGCGTTTGGAGATTCTGAAAGCTCTCGGGGGCGATGCCCTCGTCCTCATTCTTGACGAGCCTACGGCGGTTCTCGGTCCCGACGAAGTCGCGGACCTGTTCCGCGTCCTGCGAACTTTGAGGGATGAAGGGAAGATTGTCATCCTCATCGCCCATAAACTCGCCGAAGTCCTCGCCGTCGCCGACCGCGTGACCGTGCTCCGCAAGGGCCGCTTTGTGGCGACCGCGAAGCGGGATGAGGTGGACGCAACCAAGCTTGCGAACTGGATGGTCGGCGAGATGCCGCAGCCCCCCGAGGCAGGGGCCAGGCCCTCCCAATTCCAACCTGGATTACGAGTCGACCAACTCGTCGTAAAGGGTGATCGGGGAGATCTCGCCATTCGGGGAATCACCTTCGAAATCGGCAAGGGCGAAATCCTTGGCCTTGGCGGTGTGGACGGCAACGGCCAAGTGGAGCTTGCAGAAGCGGTCGCAGGAGTGCGCCAGAAGGCGGCTGGCGAAATGTATTGGTCGGGCGAAGAGCAAATGCCGAAGACCGGCTACGTCCCCCAAGACAGGCAAACCGATGGACTTGCCCTTTTGATGTCGATCGAAGAGAATCTACTCATCGGAGGCGTGCGCGAAAAGGCTCTGACGCGTGGCCCACTTCTGAGAACGAAGGCAATCCGCGCCTGGGCCAAGGAACTGGCGGGCAAGTTCGACGTGCGCGGTGGCGGACCCAAGGATCCTGTCGGCGCCCTGAGCGGCGGCAACCAGCAAAAGGTCGTCGTCAGCCGAGCCTTGGACGGAGGCCCTGAGCTTCTCGTGGTCGTGAACCCCACGCGAGGGCTCGACATCCGTGCCACGCAGTTTGTCCACGACACCCTAAGGTCGGCCCGCGACCGAGGCGCGGCGATCCTCTTGATCTCGACTGACCTTGATGAGTTGTTCGCGTTGACCGATCGCCGGTACTTCCTCTCGCGTGGCGCCCTCGTAGCCGACGCCGGAGCCTTAAGTGTGGTCGGCGGGTGAAAACGCGAATCGGCCAGCTCGCCCTCACCGTCGTCGGACTTTTTGCCATCCTCCTGCTGACCTTGGCGGCATTCAGGCTTCCGATTAAGGACAGCCTCAGCCTGATCGTTCACGGCGCCTTTGGAGATAAGTTCGGGTGGTCGCGCACGGCGGTTAAGTCCATTCCGCTCTTGCTTACCGGCCTCGGCATGGTCGTCTCGTGGCGGGGCGGCATGTACAACATCGGTGGCGAAGGCCAGTTCATCGTGGGTGGGCTGCTTGGCGGCTGGTTCGCGCGCTGGGGAATCCAGGCTGGTTTGCCGCCGGCCTTCGGAATCGCCATGATCCTTATTTGCGGAGCCGTAGGCGGGGCGCTCTGGGCGGCGTTGGCCGGATTGCTCTATGTGAAGCGCGGGGTCGAGGTCGTCATTAGCACGATCCTGTTCAACTTCATCGCAATCCAGTTCCTTAACTGGGCGGCGAGCGGTCCACTCCAGGAAGCCAAGCACCAACTGCCGCTCACCGACCTCCTGCCCGACAACTGGATGCTTCCCAAGTTCGACCGCCAAACGGACCTCCACGCCGGCGTATTCCTTGCGGTCCTTGCGGCCATCGCGATCTGGGGATTTCTCTACTTCACGAAAGCAGGCTTCAAATTGAGGGTCGTCGGTGAAAACCCTCGCGTCGCAAGGGCCAATCAGATCCAAGTGATGCGAACCAAGATGCTCGCGATCATGGTTTCGGGGGCCTTGTGCGGCCTCGCGGGTGGGGTCGAATACGTCGGCACGGCTGGCCAACTAGGGGCGGGCTTTTCTCAGCAGTGGGGTTTCCTTGGAATTCCCGTCGCTCTGCTTGGCGGGCTTCACCCCCTTTGGGCGATTGGTAGCGCGTTCTACTTCGGCGCCCTGTTTTCCGGCTCCGAAAACCTTGCCCGATTCACCCCGGCGGGGACCACGATCGTTTACGTCATTCAAGCCGCCGCCGTCCTCGGCTACGTCGCGATGAAGGCTCTCAACGACCGCCGGATCACGCCCAAGGAGGCGGGGTAAGTGGAGTGGCTGGCCATCCTCCCCTACGCGACCCCCGTCGCGCTTGCCGCGATTGGTGAGACCATCGCGCAGCGAGGCGGCGTCATCAATATCAGCCTGGAAGGCGGGATGCTGATGGGCGCCTTCTTCGGCATGTTCGCCAGCTTCCTGACCAATTCTCCCTGGCTTGGCCTGTTCGCGGGGCTTGCGGCCGGGGTTGCGATCACCGCCGTCTTCGCTTACTTCACCGTCTATCTCGCCAGCGACCAGGTCGTGGTCGGCACCGCGCTCAACCTCTTCGCGCTCGGCCTGACCGGGACGTTTTACCGAGCCCGCTTCGGCCAAAGCGGCCAAATCTTGAGCGTCGCTCGGGTTCCCCAATGGCATAGTCTGGACGCGGTTACCCTCCTGCTTTTGGTGTCCGTCGTCGCGGTCAACTTCCTGCTTTTTCGTTCCGCCTGGGGACTCGCTTTGAGATCGGCCGGTGAGTATCCGAAGGCGGCGGAGGCGGCCGGTTTCTCCGTGCACCGCCTGAGACTCGGAGCCCTTTTGATTGGTGGCGCCTTCGCGGGAATTGCGGGAGCGTATCTGTCGGTCGGAATCACCGGTTCTTTCGCCGAGAACATGAGCGCCGGCCGCGGATTCGTTGCCATCGCGATGGTGACATTCGGAAGGTGGCGGCCCGCGTTCGTCTTTCTCGCCTCGCTGCTGATCGGGTTCGCGGACAGTCTCCAGTTTCGATTTCAGGCCTACGGTTGGAACGTGCCCTACCAGTTGATGACGGCGCTGCCGTATTTGCTAGCCTTAATCGTTTTGGCGGTAGTCGGAAAGGGAACGGTTGCGCCGCAAGCCCTCGGCATCGCGTATCGTAGAGAGAAGTAATGGGCACGGAAAATCCGGTTCGTATGACCCGCCGCGTCGGCTTTTCGAGCGGGCATCGCTATTGGCTTGCCCACCTCTCCCCCGAAGATAACCGGCAGCTCTTCGGACCATGGGCTTCGCCGTACAACCACGGCCACAACTACGTTTTGGACGTCACCGTCTCTGGAGGCATCGACCCTGTGACGGGAATGATCGTCAACATTAAGCGGATCGACGATGTCCTGCGCGCCGGAATCGTGACCGAGTTCGACCAGCGGAGCATGAACGACGAGATTCCCTGGTTTGCCAACCATGCTCCTTCGATGGAGAATGTGCTTCGCTATTGCGCCATAAAAATCCGCGCCACCGGCTTCCTTCCGCCGGAATGCGAGCTCGTTTCGCTAAAGTTGGAAGAGATGCCGACCCTGTGGTCGGAGTGGAAGATGGATGGATCGATGACCCTGACTCGCACTTACGAATTCGCCGCCTCCCACCGCCTCCATGCGCCCGCCCTCTCCGATCAGGAGAATGTCGACCTCTTCGGGAAGTGCAACAATGCGGCCGGGCACGGGCACAACTACATTCTCGAAGTCACCGTGACGGGCAATCCGAGCGAAGTCACCGGCATGATCGTCGACCTCAACGCGCTCGACGAAGTCGTGAACGCGGAGGTCGTGGACCGCTACGATCACAAGAATTTGAACCTGGATATCGACGAATTCATGGGTCGCCCAACGACCACGGAAATCGTCACGCAGGAGATATTTACACGCCTTAAGAACACGGTCCCCGCCGAGCTCGTCAAGGTGAAGCTCTGGGAGACCGCGCGCAACGCCTTCGAAGTCGGGGTCTAGACTTCGTCGTCCCGCTTGCTCGCGGGACGTGTTCGCATCTTCGCCCAGGTTCGCAGCTCGTCGATCTCTTCCGACATCATCACGCTAAGCGGGACGACCGCCTTGGCTTCGTTCAGCAGGTCGGACTGCTTCAGTTCTCGTCCGGCATCGAAGGCGACGAAGAGGCCGCCGACGACAACCTGCTCGATTTCCGCGCCGCTGAAGCCTTCGGTGGCTTTGGCCAGCGTCTTCAAGTTGAATTTCTTCGAGTCGCGTTTGCGCTTCGTCAAATGGATGTCGAAGATCTGCTCGCGCTCCGGAACGTCCGGCAAGTCCACAAAGAAGATCTCGTCGAAGCGCCCTTTGCGGAGCATTTCCGGGGGGAGGGAAGTGACGTCGTTCGCGGTGGCCACGATGAAGACCGGGGCCGTCTTCTCACTCATCCAGGTGAGGAAGGTCGCGAAGACACGGGAGGTGGTGCCGCTGTCGCTTACTCCGCCGGACACGCCGGCAAACCCCTTCTCAAGCTCATCCGCCCAGAGGACGCACGGCGCGACGGATTCGCTCACGCGAATCGCCTTTCGGATGTTCTCTTCGCTCTGGCCGACGAGTGAGCCGAAGATCCGGCCGACGTCCAGCCTTAAAAGCGGCAGATTCCACTGGCATGCGATCGCCTTCGCGGTCAAAGACTTTCCGCAACCTTGCACGCCGAGGAGCAGGATTCCCTTTGGCGAGGGCAGGCCGAACTGCCGAGCTTCGTTCGTGAAGCTCTTTGTCCGCTTGTCGAGCCACTCCTTAAGGAGTTCCATGCCACCGACGTCCTTCAGCGCGGAGTCGGGTGGGTAGTACTCAAGGATCCCCGACTTGCGGATGATCTGCTTCTTCTCGTCGATGACCGTGTCGATGTCGAACCGCCGCTTCTCCACGAGGGAGCGGGCGAAGACCGACTCTACTTCTTCCTGGGTCAAGCCCTGAGCAGACTTCACCAGCAGTTCGCGGGCGATCGGGTCGAGGCTTACATCCACCGAGGGGTTGTCCTTCACCGCTGCCAGGACCTTGTCGAGAGTGGCTTCGATCTCAGCCTGGTTCGGTAGGTCGAAGTCGACCAATGTGATGTCCTTCTCCAGGTCTTGGGGCAAATTGAGGCTCGGCGAGGAGATGATGATGGTCTGCCGGCGGTCGCGCAGTTGGCTCGCCAAGTCCCGGAATAGCCGGATCACGCGGTAATCCTTCATGTATGGGTGGAAGTCCTTCAGAAGGAAGACCGTCGATTCTGGCGCCTCGTGGATTTGGGCGAGGACTTCGAGTTCGCCAGGTAGGGAACCGGATCGAACGGGGCCGCCGCCTCGGTTGATCGGCGGCTTCATGCCTTGGGTGATCGACCAGACGTGGAGGGTGCGGTTTAGGCTCTGACAGACCTTCGAGAGGGTCTCGGTCACGCGGCGCTCCTCCCACGAAACGATGTAGAGGATCGGGTACTTCGCGCGTATCAGCACCTCGAGTTCTTGTGCGGCAGCCATGGACGTATTATGCGTGCGCGCCCTTATTTGGGTTGCAGGTCGTCTTGGAGGCGTATCCTCTCGATGTTACGGACAAACATATACAGTCCGAGCGCAACAAGGGCGGCGCAGGTGAGCCCTTGCACGGCCAAAGCGGGGGTCAGGTGCCCGTTCACCGAGATCTCCGCAATCCCGGCTAACCCGATGCCCGCGGCGAGAACGAGGAAATACCAGAAGTTCTGCGCGGCCTTGCAGCGGTAGATTCCAACCACGAAGAACGGAAGAAAAATCATAGCCCCGGCCGCCGCGCCCAGGCTCAAATCTCTCTTCACAAAGGCTTCCAAGGCCATTAGGCTGAGCCCTATGCTCCCCATGAAAAGCGGACCCCACGAGTACCACAAGAAATTCTTGAATTTATCCTTCGGAGCCATTCTCAGAGATCCATTACGGGCGGATTCATTTGGAGGTTACCTTTGGCCTACACCGGACCTACCGTATGTTGGAGAACAGAATCGGCCGATAGAAGCGGGAATATCACCTGCCACGTTTGGGCCCGCTCCGAACACCAAAGGCATCCTTCTCGACACCCATGTCGGTTACACGATTAAGCTACGCGTTGCACGGAGGGAAGACTGCTTATAATGATTCTGGATGAGTTGCCCTTTGATTGTTTTGGCCATGGCTACGCTCACGAACCAGTCGGAGCAAATCTTGACGCAGCGTGGGGCGATTTACCAGCGCGCGTCCGGGATTCCCGACTCGATTCGTGCGCCCTTTTGGCAGTACCGGCTTTACTCGGCCAATAATCCCGCGATCGGCGCCCCGTATTGGGGAATCGTGGAAGGCAATTCTTACCGGTCCGCGCTGGACACGCTCGTCCGTTTGCGAAAGCAGCAGTTCACCTGGTGGAACTGGCTCGGCAAAGTTGGTCGACCGGAGCCGATGCAATTCACCGCTTTTAATGCTCTCGGGCCGATCGCGCTGATGGATGATGCCGCGGTCAGCACGTCCTGGGCCAACCTGGGTCCGGGCGCCGCGCGTGAAGTTGTGGCGCGCAAGCGGAGGCTCGATGCCGCGCGTGCGGTTGAGGAATCTCTGTACCGGTTGTTCGAGGAGAAGGAGTGGGAATCCACGTTCGAGCAGGACATGTTCCACAACGCGGGGCTCAACCTTTACCAAGCGCCATGGGTTGGCATCGCGATGACCCGTCTGCGGACCTTCGAAGCCGCCATGCGGTCCGCGTATCCGATTTCGATCGCCGCCGCCAACTCCGACCTACAGGCGTTCCGCACGATCGCGCAACACCTGGACCAGTCAGCCGACCAACTTGCGAAGAAGCCCCCGGCGGCAAGTGAGCTCGCGGTGACTTCGAACGCGGACGCCATCAGCCTTCTGAACGACAAGCTTGGCAGCTATCCGGTTCAAGCGGGCGAAGGCGGAGCTTCGAGCACTTCCGGCACGATGTCCTTCAAGTTCACGGAGACTGGCTTCGAACTCGCGCAAGCCCCGGCCGGATGGTATGGGGGGATCGAGCCGGTTTCCTTCAGCTCTTTGGATTCGATCACTGTTCGGTACGACCCGATGTTTGGCGGCGAGCAGCGCGGCGGTTTGGTATTCCGGCCCAAGGACAACTTGCGCGCAGGCTTCCGGGGACCTAGCGGCATTCTGCTCCCCCTCGGCACCCAGCCGCGCGACGCTGAGCTACTCGCGCAGGCGCTGCGCCGACTGGTACGGGCAGCGAACAAATCGGATGTTGCGGCAGCCGTGAAGCCGGGCGCCCTTGTTACCGGCCCCGACGCCATCACGGAAAGCCTTGCCGATAAGCTCCGCGTGGTCGCTACCGGTCTCGCGACCCTCGGCGAGATGATGTTCCGCAACGAGGAAATCGGCGGCCGCGCTCCGGCTCCGCTACTCGCCGCCGTCGCCAAGCGGGACCGGTTGTGGCGGGACAGCGAAATCGGCTCCGTCTTAGCCGCCCAGGGGGGCAAAACCGCGTCCTACAGCTTCAACGGGACGCCAACAACCTACTTTGCAATGGTCACGCGGCTTGGTGTGCCGATGAACATGGTGCCGATCGATCCGCCGACATGGCGCATCTCCCGCGTCAATACCCAGGGAGGCCTGACGAACATCGTTGTCCGCGAGGCTTGCCAGGCACAGGTCAAGAAGTCGGGGCAGGTGGTCACGGTGTATCGGGTCCTCCAAGAGACCTGGGCGGGCGCGGCCACTCACCCTCAGCTTCGCGGCATGAAGCTGATCAGCGCCGGTTCGGTGTCGGCGGCCATTCCTTCTTCCGCGACGGCATTGGCGAAGCGCTTCTTTAAGCTGGGTAGTGGCTACCTTGAGAAGAATCGACTTCCGGAGGCAGAGCGTTCACTCCGCCGCGCGGTTTCCATGCGGCCCGACTGGGCCACGGCCTGGAACTGGTTGGGTGTCTCCATCGTTCGGCAGGGCCGCGTGGATGACGCCGCTCCGTTCTGCGAGCAGAGCATTCTGCTGAATCCAAAATATGTTTTGGGTTTGACCAATTTGGCGGATATCCGCCGAGTTCAGAACAAGCTGCCGGATTCTTTGTCGCTCGCTCAAAGGGCGGCGACGTTGGCTCCCAAGGATCCTTGGGCGCATGTGGTCCTCGGCCACGCCCAGTTCGCCAGCGGCAACTTCACGGAGTCGGAGAAGGAATATCGAAGCTCGCTGGAGCTCGAGCCGAGCAACGGCGAGACGCACGCCGACTTGGCTGGTGCGCTTCTTCGTGAGAATAAGAACGCGGACGCGACCGCCGAGGCCAGCCGGGCACTGGAGCTTGGTTGTCGCACCCACTGGGTCTACAAAGAGCTCGCGCTGCCAAAGTCGTAGGCGCGTGGGTCTGCCGGCCCCCGGAAGGGTAGCCCGCGCCTTGGCTCCGTGCCAAGACGTGGGACAGCGTATCGGAGACGACTCGTTCTCCAAAACGCCTTCCCACGTCCTGTCCCAGAGGCCAGGGTGCGGGCTACACGATCCGGAGATCGTAGTGGTTTGGGGACTATCGCGATAGTCCATTCTTAGAAATTCAAGATATTTTTGGCGAAACCCTTGCTTTCCCGATAGGTCCTCGTCGTACAATCTTGACGTCGAGAGGAAATCCATGAATTCGGTCCTGATGAATGCAAATACGGAGGTCGCGTTGACTGGCGTCGTTTCGCCAGGGCATACCCCCGCGCATCCGCACCCAACTTCATCTGGGCGGACTTCATCGGCGTAACTTAAGAATTGTAAGTAGTCGAAGGGGCCTCGTCCAGATTGGACGAGCCCCTTTTTTGTGTGTCAATGAGGTCATTTGAACCTGAAATGGGCATCTGAAAGGAGAAAAGGGAAGGACAGACAGCGCGAGGGGTATCCGTAGCTCAATTGGTTAGAGCACTAGGTTGTGACCCTGGAGACGACGGTTCGAATCCGCTCGGGTACCCCTGGCGTGACGGTCTTGTCATGAGATATACGTGCGGCTTGTGTTTGCCGCATGGATAGGGATGTTGCGCGTGGGTTAATGGATAAGTCGCAAAGTATCGCGATACATGGCGACTTGGAGTGGAAATGATGTCGCCGATGGCGCGTCTGGGTGTAGCTCAGTTGGCAGAGCACTCGCTCGGGATGCGAGAGGCCGCTGGTTCAAGTCCAGTTACTCAGACGGGCCATCGACGACCATATGCAAGGAAAATCTGGGAGTAGCTCAGTTTGGTAGAGCGCTGCGTTCGGATCGCAGAGGCCGAGAGTTCAAGTCTCTCTTCTCAGACCAATTTTTGATGTCGGGGTGTAGCCTCAATGCAGAGCGCTCGCTTTGGAAGCGAGACGGTGCGGGTTCAAGTCCCGCTGCCCCGACCATCCCACCACAAATAAAAATGCCTGGGTTGGTCTTTGAAGAACCAACCCAGGCACGAGGCAACTAAACCAGCGCTGGCTGGCGCAGATTAACCGTTCGTCCGACCGCAGCAGCAATCGCCGCCATCTCGGGCATCAACTGCTCGAAGCCCTCGATCGTGATGGTCTGGGAGCCGTCCTTGATCGCGTGGTCGGGGTTCGGGTGAACCTCGATGATCAGGCCGTCCGCGCCGACGGCGACCGATGCCTTGCTCATCGGTCCCACCAGCTCTCGGCGACCGGTGCCCTGAGAGGGGTCGACGATGACCGGGAGGTGGGAAAGCGAGTTAATCGCCGGCACCGCGCTGAGATCGAGAGTATTTCGCGTGTAAGGCTCGAACGTGCGGATGCCGCGCTCGCAGAGCATGATGCGGTGGTTGCCGCCGACCGCGATGTACTCGGCGGCGAGAAGCCACTCCTCGAACTTCGCCGTCATGCCGCGCTTGAGCATGACCGCGGTTCGCGTCTTGCCGACCTCGGTGAGGAGGTCGTAGTTCTGCATGTTGCGGGTGCCGATCTGGAGAATGTCTGCGTATTCGCAAACTTCCTCGACCTTGCCGACGTGCATAACTTCGGTGACGACCTTGAGGCCGTACTTGTCCGCCGCCGCGCGCATCAGCTTCAGCCCTTCCAGCCCCATGCCTTGGAAGGAGTAGGGAGATGTGCAGGGCTTGTAGGCGCCGCCGCGAAGGATCTTCGCGCCCGCCCGAGCGACTCGCTCGGCGGTGCGGAAAAGCTGCTCTTCCGATTCAACCGTGCAAGGACCCGCCATCATGACGATCTCGTTGCCGCCGATGATCACACCGTCGCCGAGGTCTACCGTCGACTTCTCGCCGCGATTCGTCTCCTTGGCGACGAACTTATATGGCTTCGTGATTACGATCACGTCCTCAACGTAGTCGTACGCCTTGAGCTGGTCGACGATGTCGACCTTCATGTGCTCCGAGCCGCCGACCGCGCCGATGACCGTCTTTTCGACCCCAAAAATCGGGTTGACCTGGTAGCCGAACTCGACCAGCCGATCGCTGATTTCCTCGACCTGAGCCGGGGTGCTTCCGCCCTTTACGACCACGATCATCTCGCACCCGCGGCCGAAGGCACAAGGTCGAGGTTCATGACGTTTTCTAGTTCCATAACAAAAATTTCCATTTCTTCCTGAGTTCCGATGCTCACGCGCAGGCACGTGGGGTTGCCGAATAGGTCCCCCGGCCGCGTAATGACGCCCCTTTTCAGGAGGGCGTCGTAGATCGGCCGAGTCGGCCGATGGAAGTCCGCGTAGATGAAGTTTGCAAAGCTCTCATGAGCCTCTGCGCCGGCCTTTCCAAAGGCCCCGGCGAGGAGGTCAAGTCCTCGCCGGTTATGCTCCACCGTCTTCCTCACGTGCTCATCGTCCTCGAGAGCGGAAATCGCTGCGACCTGCGCGAGGCGATTCACGTTGAAGGGCTCCTTAGCCCGGTTGATCGCATCGGTGATCCGCTCATTGGCGAATCCGTAGCCGACGCGAATGCCCGCCAGACCTTGCGCCTTTGAGAAGGTGCGTAGTCCGACGACGTTGTCCCGTCCCGCTCGCAAATAGTCGAGGGAGATCGGGAATTCGGGGTGGCCAAGCGCGAACTCGAAGTACGCCTCGTCCAGTACGACCACGACCGATGAAGGAACTCGGTCGAGGAATCGGTCCATTGCGACTTTCCGAACAATGGTCCCCGTGGGGTTGTTCGGGTTCGCAAGATAAATCAGCTTGGTGTGCTCGGTGACGGCGTCCGCCATCGCGTCCAAGTCGTGGGTGTACTTGGCATCCAGTGGCACCTTCACGAGCTTGCTCGGGGCGAGATGCGCGGAGGCGTCGTAGCGGGAGAAGCCCGGGTCGCCCATCATCATCTCATCCTCTGGCGCGCCGAGGAGGAGAAGGCCGAGCAGGTGGATCAGCTCATCGCTGCCGTTTCCGATCATGATCGAGGACGCCGGCATATCGAACTTGCGGGAGATCGCCTTCTTCAGTTCGAAACAGGACCCGTCCGGGTAGATATGCATTTCGGCGGCGGCTTTGCGCACGGCCTCCACCGCAAGCGGAGAAGGCCCAAACGGGTTCTCGTTGCTCGCCAGCTTGATCACGCGGTCGAGCCCGAGCTCGCGCTTTACCTCTTCAATCGGCTTGCCCTGAACGTACGGAGCCATCCCAAGCACGTTCGGACGAATCGGAATCATAGCTCCATTGTGACGCATCGCCGCGCTTTGGTTGGGTTAACGAACTGGAGGCGGCGGGGTCGTCACCTCGTAGGCGAAGGCCAGGGCGATCACGACCATGGCTCCGGCCAGGATTCCGCCGACCACATCGGAGAGCCAATGGACGCCTAAATACATCCGGCTTGAGCAGATCAGGACGGGCCAGGCCAGCAGAATCGCCAGCAAAAGGGTCCTCCATTTGGAGGGTTCGATGAGTTGCCACGCCAGGAAAGCGAAGAAACCATACGTGATCGTCGACCCCATCGCGTGCCCGGAAGGGAAGCTGAATCCGCCTGGGTGTGTAAGCACGTGAACCAAGTTTGAAGTGGGTCGAGGGCGGCCCCAGATCGGCTTGAGAAGGTCGTTTACATTCAACGCGAGGCCCGACACGAAGCAAAAGATGGCTTCCCTTATATGCCGAAGGGCCAGGCAGGCGATCAAGACGAGACCGTCAAGGATGACTAGCGTGAGCGTGTTGCCGCTGAAAGTTAGGTCCCACATTCCGGATGTCAACGTGGGAGATGAGACCGATTGGAGCTCCCTTGTCGCGGACAAATCCGTTGACGTTAGCCAGTCCGATTGGATGTTGGCGCCGTCCATAAGAAACAAGGCGAGCAGCACGACAAAGGCGATCCCAAGGGATGCCGTCGCCGAAAGGTGCTTACCCTGTCGATCCATAGTCACCGTCTACGTCGGACCTTTACAATGGCATTGCCGTTTCACGCAAATTCCCAGTTAGGTCTTTGCGCGTGCCTTCGCCGGATCGTACGGGTCAACGTGGACGACGGTTATGGCGGGCTCGATCACCGAGTTGATTTTCTTCTCCACCCGATCGGCGAGTTCGTGGGCTTGGACCGCCGACCACTCGCGCGGCACGACCACGTGGACATCCACGTAATGGCTGTGCCCCGAATGCCGGGCCCGAAGCCTGTGGTAGCTGATCACATCCGGATCCTCGCGCAGGACTCGGTGCACCGAACCGAGCTCATCTTCCGGCAAGGTCCGGTCGATGAGTTGTTGAAACGCCGTCACCGCCATTTTCCAGGCGCTTCGGGCGATGCCGATTGCGAGAACGTATGCGAACGCGGAGTCAGCCCAGACCCAGCCCGTGAGCTTGGTCACCACCAATGCCGCAAACACGCCCGCGCTCGTCCAGAAGTCCAGCATCAAGTGCTGCCCATTCGATTGCAGGGCGCCGCTGTTGGTTACTTTTCCGATTTGGCTCACCGTGCGGCCAACGAGCAAACTTCCCACCGCGCTCGCGGCCATGACCCAGAGGCCGACGCCGACATTCTCGATTTTTGTGTTGTGTACGAGTCGCTGACTTGCCTCATAGACGATGTACACGACTAACTGAAGGAGAAAGATCGACTCGCCGAACCCCGCCAAGGTCTCGATCTTGCCGTGGCCGTAAGGATGGTCCTCATCCGGCGGAACCGCCGCCGCCCTCACCGAGATCAATGCGATGATCGACGCCACCACGTCCGTCGCCGAGTGGACGCTCTCCGATATCAGGCTGACCGAGCCCGTAAGCGTCGCGGCAACGATTTTCGCCACCGTCACCGCGACGTTATAGCCAAGCGATAAGCCGGCCGCGCTTCGAGTCTGCCGGTCGCGTGGGTCCATGGGGTCTCTACGAGTAAACCTCCGATTCCGCCCCGCTCATTCGAATCGCCAAATCCTCCGCGGTTACCCGCACCGGGTAATTGCCCGACCGAAGGTGGGAAACCAGTTCGAGAGGAACGACCTCGAACACGATCGGCTCTGGTTCGCCGCTGATATGGAGGACCAATTCGTCGCCTTCCGCGTACGCCTCCAGAACGGAGTCGAGCGGCGTTCGCCATCTCCGGAACCGGCCGCCGAACGAGACTTCCTCCGGAGTGACGGTGAGGTTAGCCTCGGTTTCGTCGCTTAGTCTGACCGCGTTGCCCCGCCAAGCCGTGTCGACGTCGTCGCACGACAGCTCGCCGTTGCGGTACGCCTCAAGCAGCATCGGGGTCAGCGATTGCCGGACGGACTCCTCGCGGTCGATCGTGGGGAGATCCTCCGCGATCCGGTGCCAGTCTTCTAAGACCCTCGGTTCGCCCAAATGTAGGCTCAAGCGGCGGTTTCGGCTGTGCACCAAGCGAAGGAACTCACCGTCCCGATCGAACTCGGTGTCGCACTCGTCGCAGAGAAGCCCTGGCTCGCCACTGGATTTCCCGATGCCGAGCCACCGAATGTCTTCGGCGTCGAGCGCTCGTCCCACGTACTTGGACATAAAATCGAAGGGGTCGCGGCCAGCGTCAAGCAAAGTGAGCGTATCGCCCTCCCGCCAGAAATCAGCCTTGCAAGCGTCGCACGCTGCGTTACCGGAACCGGGCGGGAGGCCCGCGGCCATCAGCGTCCAATCCTCCCAGTAATGCAGGGGAGATTCGACGCCGAGCGGCCGCGTTTGCCGCCACCGCCCATCGATCATGCCGTCGAACTGGGCGGAGCAGTCGGAGCAGCATTTTACGACCGCGGCCCGTCCGGATCGACGCCGCCATTCGGCAAACGAGGCACGGTCGTCGCCCGAGACCATTTCCTCGCCATCTACTTCAAAGTGCGCTTGGCAATTTGGACAATCCGCCACCTTCACCGGCGAGAGCAAAGTCTTCCGGCGATATGCAAGCCGCCCCGTCCCACAGGCCGGACAAATTCCGAGTGGCCCTTCGTTGGCCACGGTCGTCAGGCGGCCAGACCCGCAGCTCGGGCACTCATCTGGATCGAGGTCCCGCGACCGGACGATCCCTCCCCGGCAAACGGGGCAGGCAAACTTCTTCAAGGGCCGCGGTTCGTGAAGCGCGCCGGAGCAGGCCGGACAAGCCCGCCGATCGTAGCGGAAGCTCTGAAGCCGGCAAAGGATGTCGTCGATCCGATGCAGGGACTGCTCGATCGTCGTCGGGGCGTCGTCCCTTAGAAGCTCGCGCATTGCCTCAACCGAATCCGGACGGTCCGCCAGGCGGATCGACAGTCCACGTTCAATCGCGGTGGCGAAAGCAGGATCGATCTCCGGTCTCAGGTCTCGAAGCGGAATCAGAGGAATATCTGCCATCCGGTCGGGAGCCGTGGGAGGCGGCTTGCCCGCGAGCGCGTGGTAGACCGTGGCGCAGAGTCCGTACAGATCGGTGCCGGGACCCCTCATCGCGCGCTCCGAGAGCTGCTCCGGCGGCGCGTAGCCCGGGGTGTGCATTACGGTGTGGGTATTCGCATCGCTGGCCAACCACTCCCTCGCCGCCCCGAAATCGATCAAGAGGATCTCGCCTTGGGGGCCAAGGAGGATATTTGAAGGCTTGATGTCCCGGTGCAAGACGTTGGCGGCGTGGACGACTTCCAAGATGTCGAGCAGGGAGGCAAAGATCTCCCTTCCTTCCTCTTCCGAGACCGGCCCCTTTCGCGCCAGACGCGCATCTAGCGTTACGGAGCCCGTTAGGTAGCCGGTAACGTGATACGCAGTTCCGTTCTCGGAGAACGCGGCGCGAAGGGCGGGGATCCCAGGGTGGTGGAGCTTTCGCAAAACCTCCGCCTCTTGAAGGAAGCGATGACGGAGGGCATGACCCGACATGCCGGCCTGGTCGATAAGCAGGACGCCGTCGGGGCTTCTCTTAACCGCGACAGGGGCGAGCTCTTTCACCACGACGAGGTCGCCACGGGAGAGGTCCTTGGCCAGGTAGGCAATGCCAAATCCTCCGCGACCGAGTACCCGTTGCACTTCAAACCGGTCCCCAAGAACCCATCCGGGATTCAGTGGCGTCGGTTCGAGCGTCATGTTCTTATCTTAAGCGTACTTGGTCCACTTGCGCGTCCACAGATCGAGCTCGAAGCGATTCAAGTTGGGGTTGGATTTGTCTTGCTCATCAAGGATCTTGCCTCCGCTTATGACTAACTTGCCCCCGTCTTCGAGCGAAGCACGGTGCTCGAGAATCCATCCCGGATATTCCCCGGATGTCTCGATCCGTTCGATGGACATTTCCTTGAGATCAAGACGAAAAACTGGCGTCTCCCAGAAATACCTTTCGTCTTGATAGCCTGCACATCCGACGATCAAAATCGAGTCCTCAAGGGTCTGCGGAATCTGTCCGTAATCGTCGCCCAAGAGCGTCGCGCTATGAAAATCGGTTGGCGGAAAGATGTCTTTGGGATAGGCATAGATCCAGACTCGGCCGGCCCCATCGTCGACGATCACGTCGTTGTAAATGAGAAAATCCGTGTCGTAGAAGTCTCCGCATTCACCACCGATGTGAATGTTGTAGCGGTCCTTGTATCGGGTAGTCGTACGACCGTATCTCAAGAAAGACCAAACGGCCGTTATCTCTACATCTGACCGGGTCGTCTGTTCGAAATACTTGTGGGGGTCGTACTTCGTCCAGATGTCATACGGATCGACTTGGGTCTTGATCATGTATTCCAGAAATGGATCCTTGACCAACTCCGGGTTCGTGCGACCGAACCTCCGTCGACGGCCAGCCTCAAACTCTTCCCGGCTAGGAAAGGGAAGAATTTCAGATCGATCTCGATCCCAAGGCAGCTCGACGGGCATCGCGCAAGTTTAACTCCATACTGTAGTGCCACCCGCCGGGTGGGATTGGAGTACGGACGTAGATGCTTCTGTTCATGGCCCTCGCTTTCGCCGATCCCGTCGTGATCCGGTTCGCGTTGCCGCCGACCCTGAGCGCAACCTACCAAGCGTCGGTGAGCTTCGACGGCTACGTCCCGGTCTTCGGCGGCCAGCAGGCGAAGGTCAAGATTGAACTCACAGCGGGCATCACGGGCGCGCCCCCGGATGCCGACGGTAACGCTCAGGTCACGAGTGAGGTGAAGGAATTCACCCTCGCCCTGAACGACAAACTCCTGCCGTTCTCCGCGAAGAGCGTCTCGGGCTTCTTCCCCAAGAGTACGGCGAGCGTCGCCCTGAACGGCCATGTGCTCAAGACCGATGCTCCTGCCAAGCCGATGCCGATTCGCCTCTTCGGGCTGGATTCCCAACGATTCCCCGAAATCACCTACCTTCCAGTTGAGTTTCCGGAAAAGGGCGTCGAAGAAGGGAAGTCGTACGAATACCGGCGGAGGTTCAACGGTTCGGACGTCCACTACGTCGCGACGCCGACGAAGATCAACGACGACACCGTCATCATCGCTATCGTGCTCGACCAAGCCTATGTGAGCTACGAGGACGCCCGGCACAATCCGGTCTCCGCAGAAAGTGGGGCGATCCAGTTAGACACCAAGGTCAATGGCGATGGAACCGTCACCTTCGATCGGAAGCTCGGCCTCGTCGCCAAAGCCGAATATCACGCCGATACGAAGACCGTTGCCACCGATCTTCAGACCAAAACCACCACGGATCGCGTCGTTCACTCGATCCTAAAGATCGAACGCCGGTCTAACCCTTAACGAGCAAAGCAGATGTTCCTCTTTCTCCCCCTTCAAGAAGCCGCCGCATTCACGTTTTCCTTGGCGAGCGGCCGTGGATTGGCGATCAGCGTGTCCGGCGTTCCGATCGTTCAAAGCAGCGCCTTTCAGTTCTATGAGCCGGGTTGGACGAAGGGCTACTACAGCTCGAACAACGGGCCGCAGACGGTCCGGACCATCGACGCGGACACCCAGGAGATGGCTTTCGTGTCATCGGACAAACTCGCATCCGGCTCGGAGCGCGTCCATCGCCTCGGCAATACGCTCATTGCCCACTTTCATTTCGAGTGGAAAGGGCCACATCCGGCCCAAGTCGAGGTCGCTCCCGGCATGCTCTGGGCTCCGGCGTTTCAAGCCGGCACGCTAACTGCGGACGCAAAACCTACCAGACCGCTCACGGTGACGAAATATAACTCCGACACCGACATGCAGGAGGCGGTATTCGCCCGACGCCACGAACTACGCATTGGCAACCCCATTTGCCAACATAAAACTTACGAGTTCGATTCCCACGACCCTTTTCGACGCCCGCGGCTACCGGCAGGACTATGCGGAAGGAAAGTCGGTCTGGTGGTACGGCGCCCTGTCACTGAACGTATCGAGCGACCACCCCGCTGACCTCGACGTGACCTGGAAAATCGATCCCACCCCGGTCGCGGCCCCGGCTGTCGACAGCCGCAAGATCGCGCCCGTGGCCGTCGCTAAGGCGGTCGTTCCGGATGAGGCGATCTTCCCCGAGATTCCGAAGATCCTGAACGCCAAGCTCAACTACGACAAGCCCGCCAAGTTCACGAACCTCTTCACCTTTCCCGCCGGCCGCGTGCGATTCTGGGACCTGTTCAAAGCCACCCTTTCCCGGAGGTATGAAGTCCCCGCGGCGCTCACGGATGCCAAACCCATCGCCGTCGACGGCGGCGTCAGCAAGCTCGGCAAGCGACCCGGAGCCTATACCATCGATATCGGACCCAGCACGATCAGCGTGCTGGGTGAGGAAGAGGAAGGCCTGCGCAACGGCCTCTACCGGCTCGCTCGCCTTGTGTATTGCAAAAACGGCCAGCTCCTGATTCCGACGGGGCATATCGACGACAACCCTCAGGTCACGTTTCGAGGCGTTCACCTCTTTGTCGGGCCGGAAGCACGCGAATTTCAGAAGCAGCTCTGGGATCGCGTACTCGCCCCGCTTGGCCTGAACAAGGTAGTTCTCGAATGTGAGCGAACCGCCTGGAACAGCACTCCGCTTGACCCTTCCGAGCATCCGATCTCGCGGGAAGAACTCGCCAAGATCTTCGCGTACTACCGTGAGATCGGCGTAGAGCCGATTCCTTTGATTCAAAGCCTTGGCCATATGGACTGGTTCTTCAATGGCAAACGCCGGTTAAACCTCGCCGTGAACCCGGACGAGCCGTACACGCTCGATCCGCGCAAGCCCGAGACTAAGCCCGCCACCGAAGCTCTGTGGCAGGAAGCCATCGACCTACTCAAACCGCAGAAGATCCACTTCGGCCTGGACGAAATCGATCAGGTCGGGATGAATCCTCATGACCCGGAGTTGACGACGAACATCTGGCAGTCCCAACTCGCGACTTTAGGCGCCATCGCCAAAAAAAACAAGGTCACGCCGATGATCTGGGGTGACGAGGGCCTCGCGCCCGGAGAGGCGGTCGATGCCACCAACGGCGACACCAAAGAGTTCGCCGACCGCCGCCGATCGGCCATTCCTCAGGGGACGATGATTTGCGACTGGCACTACGCACCGGATCCAGATCCCTCGAAGTTCGACGCTTCCTTACAGCTCTGGAAGCGCGAGGGCTTCTCGCCCATCGCCGCCACTTGGTACCGGCCGGACAATGTGCGCAGCTTCGATATCGCCTCGTACCTGGAACGCGCAGGCACCCTGCAAACCACGTGGGCGGGTTACGAGAGCAGCGAGAAGGGGATGATCGAGAACCTCGACCAGTTCACGGCCATGGTCCTTGCCGCCGACTACTCGTGGAGTGGCCGGGGAGACGCGGTGGACAAACTTGGCTACGACTTTCGCAGCATCTTCCAAAACCTCTACTTTGGCCGCCCCGCGCCCCTTCACCCGCGCGCCGGTCAGGCCATTCCGCTCGACCCGGCTGCGCATTCCGTTCAGATCGGAACCCTGAACTACTCGATCGGGGCGCCGCTGCCGTTGAGGTCGTTGGTGTCTGCCGGGCGCGTGGATGGACCGACTAGTATCGAAATTGTGACGGCCGCCAAGGGAAGTCATGTGGGCTTGGCGATGGACACGACCAATCAAATCGCGGATGGTGCCCTGGTCGCCGAGGTGTCGATCGAGCTGACGACGGGAGAAAAGGTTCAGCGGCGCTTGGTCTATGGCCACCATCTGAGGGCCAAGGACGATCCCCAGATGACTCCTTATGCGGTGAGAAACAACGGTATCTGCTCGATAGAGATTGATCTGCCCAAGCTGGCCACCGTTCGGAAAGTCTCGATCACGGGGGCAGAGCCGGTCTCTGGCGTTCGCCTCTACGGGGTCACGGTCTGGTGAGGCGGTGAGAGGAATCGGTGAAAAAACAAACCACCACGAATAATTCGGGACTAAGGACCCAGTGAGGGCGGTGGCACTGCACGAAGTGAATAGGCCAAACGTCATAGCTCAGCTACCATTCAGCCTTAGGCTTTGAGGCAAGCAAGAAACCAATGACGGGGGTGCTGTTGGGAGCGTTCTGTGAACGAGGGGTTGACCGCACTACTTGTTGTCTGGAGCTCTGGTCGTTTCCAGACACGTCCATCAACGTCGTGCTGAATCGGTTCGGCCCGGACGGTGAAACCGAGTATGCGTTTCCTTGCGCGCCCCACCATTTGATCGGCGTCCTCATGAACGTTCCGTTCTTGTGCGAAACCGGTGAAAGCCGGGTGAGCATCACGCGCAGCGAGGAGCATTTGGTTGCCGTAGTGATGGCGGAGGAAGGCGTCGGTTGGCGCCAGAGCGTGCCTATCGAGGCATTTGCCGGGGTTTTATACGAAGCGGCTCCAGACAGTGAGCGGCTGATCTGAGTTAGCATCAGGCGCATCCCTGGCGAGTTTTTCCACGCCGAGCAAGGCAGGCGCGAAATGCAAAAGGGTCCGTCTCGGAGGCAAAGCCTCATGAGACAGACCCTTCCAAGTACAGGCGAGCGCCTTACTTGATGGTGACGGTGCCGCCGGCTTCCGCAACGGCAGCCTTGATCTTGTCGGCTTCGTCGCGGGTGACGCCGGTCTTGATCGGCTTCGGAGCGCCGTCGACGAGGTCCTTGGCTTCCTTGAGGCCGAGACCCGTGAGCTCACGGACGACCTTGATGACCTGGAGCTTCGTGCCGCCGGCCTCGGAGAGGATGGCGTCGAACTCGGTCTGCTCGGCTTCCTCGGCAGGAGCGGCAGCGGCAGCGGCGGGGGCGAAGCCACCGGCCATCATGGGCGCGGCGGCGGTGACGCCGAACTTCTCTTCAAGCGCCTTCTTGAGCTCGGACAATTCGAGGGCGGTCATTCCGCTGATCTGCTCGACGATGGTTTCTACTGCGGTAGGCATTTATGCGTTCTCCGTGGATTCTGGGGTCGTTGCCTCGCCTGAAGTTTCAGGCGTCTCGGCGGGGGCTTCGGCTTCGGTCGAGGCTTCAGCGGAATCTGATGATGGGGCTTCTTCGGACGCGGTGGGCTTAGGAAGCGGGCTTCCTTCGGCGACCTTGTCGGCTACCGCGCCAATGACGCGGATGGGGTCGGCGTAGAGCGCCTCGATGGTTCCAACGAGCGTGGTGAGCGGGGCGGCAATGGCTCCGATAACCTGCGCGATGAGAACTTCACGGGGCGGAAGGGTCGAGATGGCCTCGATGTCCTTCGTGGTAAGCGCTCTTCCACCGAAGAAGCCGCCCTTGACGATAAGTTTGCGGCTGGTTCGCGCGTAATCGAGCAGAGTCTTGGCAACGTCCGGCTCACTCCCGAACACGAACGCGAAAGCGGTCGTGCCGTTGTGGAGGTCGGCGGGAAACTTTGCGGCATCCTCACCGGCGGCGATGCGGAAGAGGGTGTTCTTCACGATGTGCAGCTCGCCGCCCTTCTTGCGAAGATCGGCGCGAAGCGCTTGAAGTTCTTTCACCTTCAGACCGCGATAGTCGGTGAAGACTACGCCGCTGGCCTTGGAGTACCACTCCTTGGTCTGTTCGATTGTGCGTGCTTTTTCTGCGGTTGGCATTTCGTATTCGCACCTGCCTCTTAAAACATCGGAGCCCTCGCCAACCAAGGTTGGCGAGGGCTCCGATTCACCGCATTGCGGTCAAGCGCACCGAACTTCTTCGATGCACCGATAAAACCGTGTTCCTAATTCGCCCCCTCGGCTGGCCGACCAAGATTGGTCGCTTATGGCGTCAAGCCACCGGCTGTCTTCAGAGTCGAGTTAGTATGACACAAACCTTATCGTCTTAGTGCGAGAACTGAACGAGGTTAACGCCCGTTCGCGGGATCTGCGCGGCGGCCGAGTTGCTGTTCTGCTTGAACGTGGCGACTCCACTGGCGAGGCCGACCGTCTTGTTCAAGGTTCCGTTCTCGTGCGTGATCAGCAGCTTAGCGGTTCCCGTACCGTACGTCGCGTTGAACTCCGTCGTGATCGAGTTCTGCCAGTTGTCCGAACCGTTCGCTGGGATGTTGCCACCCAAATGTGTCGGAAGGGAAGTGACATGGCCGTTGCTCTCGAAGATGAACTCGAAGGTGTTGACATTCAGGCCGATGCCGGTGGAGCCGGTGATCCGCCACGGACCAGTGAGGGCGACATCGTAGTTACCTGCCGGAAGCCCGATGCCCACCGTAAGTAAACCATTCAGGATTCTAGAGCCAATGACCGGAACGCCGTTGATCGTGAGGGTGCCCGGGCCACCACGAGCGCCGCCCTCCATGCCCTGAATGAACTGGGTGCCCGCAGGAATGATCGCGAGAGACTGACCTGCGTTAACCGCAACGCCGGCCGGGACGATGATGTTGACCGGCGACGACGATTGAGAAACGGTAACCGGAATGGTCGTCTCCGTAGCGCCAGCCGTGATCGCCACGGGCGAAGGGGCAGTTTGAGTCACGACGCCGCCGCGCAGAGGCACGGTGCTGTTCAGGGTCGGCGGCTGACTGCCGTTGCCGCCACCGCCGCAACCGACGATACCGAAGGCCAACGAGGCCGCGACCAAGGCATAAAAACTCTTATTGAAAACGCTCATCTATATTCCTCCCAACTTTCATCGATGCAGCGGCTCTCAACGCTGAGCCGAAACTGCCTTGCACCGAAATGACAAAGGCTAAAGCAAACCGTAAGGCATAGCCCTGGCTTCCTAGCAATCCTATCACGGGCGGACGCCTTATTGCTACGGGAAATGAGCTTTTCGGGACACTTATCTGGGTAAAGGGTCCCGGTGGAACAACAACCTGCAAAAAGGCGTCTGTCGCCTGAATTAACCGCCGGTTAAGTTCGAATAGTCCGTCAACGCAATAAAATTCACATATTAGAAGCGGATGACGACTTTAGCCGGTGAATTGCACATATACCAGGTCAAATAGGCCCAAAGAATCAGTGAGAGTTTGGCTCTGCCGACGAGGGCGGTGCAAACTCGTATGGTAGGAAAACCCATGAAGCCCATCCACGCCGTCCTTAGTACCTTCTTGCTTTCGTCAATTTGTGGTTCGGCCCTTGGGCAAGACAAATTGTCCGGCTTCCACCAATATCCGCAATTCCGGACGTTCTCCGGGCTGCCCGGAAGCGGCTATGCGCTTAGCCCGGATGGAGATTTCGACCCGTCCGGCGCGACCGCCTTTAGCACCCCGATTGCCTTCAATTTGGGGCAGATGCGCTTCGTTTTTGGCGGAGGTAATACCAGTCCGAACGAGAAGATTCTCTTTCCTACTTTAGATAAGTCAAATGTTCCGTCTTCTCGCGGCAATGGCACGGGTGTCTTTTCGGGTGGGCTCAGTCTTGGTTCCGCCGGAACGCTGAGCGCAACGGTGATGGTGCTAAGCAGTGTGGGTGACGACGCATTTAACTTCCAGTACTCGCCCGGTCGTCAAACTGGCCAGTGGCGATATTCGGTCGGTGTGCAGGACCTCACCGGACAAGGCGGCGCTTCCGGCGCGCAAAATCCCGGCGACAACGATTCCTCGCGCAGCTTCTATGGCGTCGCGACGTACGACTTCAAGTCGAACGGCACGTATGCCTCTTTTGGCGGCGGCGAGCATCGCTTCTCGAAGGGCTTTGCAAACGTCAGCACGAATCTGTTCCGCGATGCCAAGGCCTACGTCGAATACGAAGGCTCGTTCTTCAACTACGGCGTTCTTTACGCGGTACCTCTGACGAAACCATCGAAGGACAGCATGCGGGCCTTACGTCTTCAGGCGAGCCTTGCGCTGGTAGACAACCGCTACGCCGCTTGGGGCATCTTCCTCACCTTTTAGGCTTCACGCTTAATGGACCGGGCGCCAACTGCCCGGTCTAAACTGGGCTATGGCTTCGAAGTTAACCATCTGGTGCAACGCGGAACTTCCGCCCGACGCTCTCGCGGAACTGAAGTTAGGAACCCAGAACCACCACCTCGAGTTCGAGGGCCAGGCCACCAGCAACCTCGCGGCCGGAGGGGCGAGCGAGCTGCTCGCAACCGCCGATGTCGCCTTCGGCCAGCCCGATCCGCATCAGTCGATGGGATTAAGCGGCCTCCGCTGGATCCACCTCACGAGCGCGGGCTACACGCGGTATTCCGGCGATGATTTCCGGGCTGCCATCGAGGCGCGGGGCGCCACGATGACGAACAGCTCCTCCGTCTTCGACGAGCCGTGCGCGCAACATCTCCTTGCTTTCATGCTCGGTTTCGCCCGGCAACTCCCCCAGGCCGCCCAATGCCAAACGACGGAGAACAAGTGGCAGTATGCGAGACTCCGCGCCGCTTCTCGGATCCTCCGCGACGAAACCGTCCTCCTTCTCGGCTTCGGCGCCATCGCCCGACGCCTCGGCGAACTATTGGTTCCCTTCGGCCTGAACGTAATCGCGGTGCGACAAACGCCCCGAGGCGACGAGCCGGTGCCGACCCACCCTGTAACGGAGCTCGACCAACTCCTGCCTCAAGCCGACCACGTCGTCAATACCCTTCCCGCGAGCGCCTCGACCGACAAGATGCTCAATGCGGACCGGATCGCCCTCATACGGCCGGGCGCGAAGTTCTATAACGTTGGCCGGGGAACTACCGTCGATCAGATGGCCCTCCAAAGCGCCCTTCAAACCGGCCATTTAGCCTGCGCCTACCTCGACGTCACCGACCCCGAGCCCCTGCCGGACGAGCACCCGCTCTGGTCCGCCCCGAACTGCTTTATCACGCCCCACATCGCGGGTGGTTTCCAAACCGAGCACCTCTCGTTGGTCCGGCACTTCCTCGCCAACCTGAAACGATTCGAAAACGACGAAGCCCTTGCCGATCGGGTGATATAGTCGTTGGGTCTCGTCGCGAACTTCCATGATCTTCCTTCCGCTCGTCCTTGCTGCCGTCTCGGCAACCGATAAGGCCGCTAAAACCATGGAGTTCTACATCGGAACCTACACCAACCCTGGCGGAAGCCAGGGGATCTACCATGCGACGCTCAACGGGGAGACGGGAGAGATTTCGGCTCCGACCCTGGCCGTCAAAGCCGGCAACCCGAGCTTCATTTCGCTGTCCAAAAACGGCCGATTCGTTTACGCGATCGACGAAAATACCGACGGCCACGTGGCGGCTTACCGAGTAGGCGCCGACACCAAGTTGGAGTTGCTGAACACCCAGAAGGTCATCGGTTCCGGTCTGTGCCATACCTTCATCGACGGAACGGGGAAGAACCTCTTCGTCGCGGCTTACGGAAGCGGCGACTTGGCCTCGTTGCCGATTCAAGCGGACGGTCGACTTGGCGCCGCTACCTTCCAGTTCAAGCACCAAGGAAAGGGTCCGGACTCCGACCGTCAAGAGGGACCGCACATGCATTCCGCCTTTGCGGACCCGCACAGCCAGTTCGTCTACGCATGCGACCTTGGCACGGACGACGTCCTCGCCTTTCGCCTATCGCCCTCGGACGGAAAGCTGCAGCCTGCCGAACCCGCGACCACAAAGACGACGGGCGGAGCGGGCCCCCGCCACCTCACCTTCAACCCGCAAGGGACCGTGGTTTACGTCAACACCGAGATGGGGAACACCGTCGACGTCTTCTCCCGCAACTTGAAAACGGGAGTCCTGACCGCGGTCCAAACGATCTCGACGCTTCCGGTTGGCGAGAGTGTCAAAGGAAAATCGACCGCCGAAATCGAGCTCCACCCGAACGGCAAGTGGCTGTACGTGTCGAACCGGGGCGATAACACCGTCGCGGTGTACGCGGTCGGTCGCGAGGGACGCCTTTCCCTCGTGGAAATCGTCTCCGCCGGGGTCAAGATTCCGCGCAGCTTCTCGATCGCTCCAGGAGGGAAGTGGATGGTCGTGGCGGGGCAGAACAGCAACGACATGGTGAGCCTCGCGCTCGATCCGGCGACTGGCCGGCTATCGAAGCCAGGTCACCGGGTGAGCCTTGGGCACCCGGTCTGTATTGCCTTCAAGCGCTAACGGGGCAGCTTGGCTTTGTCGTCTTCGCCTTGCCAAAAGATCGACACGACCCACCAACGCTTGCCATCGTTCATTAACTGAATGCTGTTGATCCCTCGCTCGAACGGCTTGGGGTCCTCCGGCTTCCAGCGCGACTCGTAGGTGGAGAAGACCTGGGTCATGTTCGCCCAGGTGTCGGAGTGGCGCCGGAGTTCCTTCTCGAAGAACCCCTTCTCCGTCATGATCTTGTCGTCGTCCGCGATGTATTTTTCGACCGAGAAGCCGATGTAGCGGATGTCGCCTTTGCGGGTGCGAATCGCCGCACCCATACGGGCGTCCGCCACGAAAAGCGGCCGCATCCGATCCCAATCTCGCTTCTGACCGATCGGCCCCGAGATCACATCGTATAGCGCCTTGATGATGGCGTCCTGACTTTTGACGTCTTCAGGCTTTGGCGTGACCGGCGGATGGACGGGTTCAAATTGGGCGCGGGAGAAGGCGGGGGCGATAAGCAGGGGCAAAAGGCAAAGTAAGCGGCTCATGGCAAACAGTATGTGTCTTGCATTCATGAAAGTTGCCGCATTGAGTTTGCCCTTGCTAAGGAAAGTCAAGTTGCCGGTGAGCAATCGAGACCGGCCCAGAGAAGCGCCAACGGTGCGTAGAATTTATAGCCAGGGTCGGAGGTGCAGTGCGCCGCAGGCCCTGGAAGCTGTGTTGGTAGAAGTGAGGTCTGAAGGACCGCGATAATTTTTGGTGCTCTGCCTTCGATTGGTCGATCCGTCATCAATGTCCAGAAATATCCCGGACCTTCAGCCCTGAGTCCCACACTCATCTCCCCCAGGGCCTTCGACCCTGGCTTCCAATATTCCGCACCGTTGGTGCTTTCCGAAGACCAAACGCTCGCGGGCAATTCGAGACTGTTCAAGATCGTCGAACGTGGGTGAGCCAATCCGTGGGTCAGCTACGGCTATGATGTTTGCGTGCTCAATGCTGACCGCACCGCGTCGCCGAAGAAAGGGGTCCGTTGGACGATTTGCGCGCTGATCTTCTTCGCGATGACGGTCAACTACCTAGACCGTCAGCTTTTCTCGATTCTGGTGCCGTTCTTTGAGGACGACCTGAAGCTTGGTCCGACCGACCTCGCGCTGATTAACGTCTGCTTCATCCTGCCCTACGGCTTCGCGATGATTTTCATCGGGTCGTTTATCGACCGGATCGGGACGCGGAAGGGGCTCGCGATCACCTATGGTCTTTGGAACGTCGCGATGATCGGGCACGCCTTGGTGCGTGGCCTCGGTGGGTTCATGGGCGCTCGATTCCTACTGGGACTTGGCGAAAGTGGCATGTACCCGAGCGCGATCAAAACGATGACGGAGTGGTTTCCCATTCGGGAGCGCGCTTTGGCCAACGGTTACGTGAACGCGGGCGCGAATATGGGCGCGTTCTTCGCGCCCATCGTGGGCGTGTACATTGCGAATCAGTACAGTTGGCGGGCCTGCTTTGTCTTCACCGGGATCGTCGGCATGGTTTGGCTGGCATTTTGGATTCCCAAGTATCGCTCCCCGGGTGAGCATCCAAAGGTCCAGCAAGAAGAGCTGGACTATATCCACCGCGACAACGAGACGCCGACGCCGAAGCTGTCCTATGCGCAGCTCTTCGCCATGCGTCCGATCTACGGACTTAGCGTCGCGAAGGCCCTGTCGGATGCCCCCTGGTGGTTCTATCTGACCTGGATGCCGAAGTTCCTGGTGGACCAGTTCCACCTATCGACGACCTTCATGGCGGTCGCGATCCCGGTCATCTATGTCGTTGCGGATCTAGGCTCGATCGCCGGTGGTTGGCTTTCGTCGAACCTCATCCGGCGCGGCTATCCAGTTGGAACGGCCCGCAAGCTGACGATGCTTGCCTGCGCGATCGCGGTGATACCGGTCATGTCCGTCGGGTTCCTCGTTGACCACGCGGACATCGCCGGCATTCCGACGGTCTATTGGACGATCGGTATCGTAGCCATCGCCGCCGGGGCCCACCAGGGCTTTAGTAGCAACCTCTTCACGATCATTTCTGACACCGCGCCAAAGTCCTCGATCGCGATGGCGGTTGGAGCCATCAACGGCTTCGCTATGATCGGCGCCTCTGCGATGCAGTTCTTCGTAGGGCGCGCGGTGCAGGTGACGAGCTCGTACACACTGCCGTTCATCGCCGCAGGCGGTCTCTATCTTATCGCTCTAGCCGCCCTCCACCTGATCGTGCCGAAGGTTGAACCCGCGCCGACGAACAAACGGGCAAATCTCTTCCTTGTCGCCTGCGGAGGCGCGGCCGTCCTTGCGATCCTTGGCGTGCTTCAGTACGTGATGAATAAACCGCCCTATGCCAGCATCGACGACTACCTGGCCAAGCGCGGTCAGGAGTTGCACGCCGGCCCACCCGTCGTCGGCCCGGATGCAACGGTTGGCTGGATGCCCGCACACTGGTATGTCTGGAACGCCGGCTCCGCCAAACCCAAATATGACCTCGTGAAGCTAGACCTCCACGGCAGCCCGTTCATCGAATCGAAGGGGGACAAGGCTTCGCGTTACAAGGGGCCCAAGCAGGTAGATCTCCCGCGATAGCAGCGACCCTTAAAGGAGACCATGCGCGATCGTTCCGATTCGCCGGACCTGGCGCTCGGCTTCTGAACCCCAGTGCGCGACGCAGAGGGTCAGGCAATTCTTGTACCGCTTCGTCGGTGAGAAGTTCTCGCCGGGGAAGAACCGGAAGCCTTCCTCGATGCATTTCTCCTGGAGGGTTCGGCCGTTGATGCTTTCCGGCATGACCACCCACATGTTCGAACCGCCCTGGGGAATTTCGAACGTTGTGCCCGCCGGAAAGGACTCCGAGATCACGGTCGCCATTTCCCGAAAGCTTCGTTGATAGGCCTTCACCGCCGGCGCGATGACGCGGGTGATCCGGTGGCGTTCAAGGAAGTCCGTCATCGCACGTTGCTGAAGGAGCGGAGTGGTGACGCTGCTCGAATATTTGAAAAGCTCGGCGTCGTCGTAGTATCGGCCGGGTGCCAGCCAACCGATGCGGATCTTGGGCCCCAACGTCTGGGAGAAAGACCCGCATAACAGGACCCGCCCATCTCGATCGAAGGCTTTGCAGTTCGGAATCGGGTCCGGAGAGAAGTGGAGGTCGGCGTAAGCCTCGTTTTCCAGAAGGGGGATTTCCCGCTCGGCAAGCATCGCGACCAAGCGCCGGCGGGACTCGTAGGGCATGAGCGATCCCGTCGGATTATTGAAGCTGGGAGTCGCGAAGACCGCTCCGATAGGTTGGCGATCAAGAATATCTTGTAGGTGGCCCAGATCCATCCCGGTGACGGGTGAGCAATTTACTTCGACGAGATTGAGACTCAAGAAATGGGCGACCAGGTGCAGGTTGGAATAGGCCGGCGACTCCATCGCAATGGTGTCGCCGGGCTTCGTGACGGCCCTCGCCGCCAAAAGGAGCGCCTCCGTGCTGCCGCTTGTGACCAGCAAGTCGTCCGGGTGCAACAGGCACCCCTTCACGACCAGCCGGTGTGCGATCTGTTCGCGGAGATCGCGATTACCCTGCTTGGTTCCGTAGTCGGCGTGGTCTCGATTGAACGCGAGCGCCGTTCTTTTTAGGGAAGCGGTCAGCACCTTGATGGGAAAGAGCTGAGCGTTTTGTCCGGCAACGAGCAGGGAACTTAGGGCCGGATTCATGTCTCGGGGCAGAGAGCGGGTGTCGGAAGTCTGCGGTTGCCCATGCTTGGCGGCCCATCCAAGTTTCACGTAGTAGCCGGACTGAGGATGCGCCAGTACGTACCCCTCTTCGCCCAGGATCGCGTAGGCCCGGCTCACCGTGGTGATGCTCACCTCCATGCTCTGGCTTAGCTGACGAACGCTCGGCAATTTGTCGCCGGGCCGGTACGCGCCTTCCCGGATTTGCCTCCGAATGGCCTCCGCGACCCGGTGCTGTACTACCGCGCGGGGTTTCTCATCCGTCGTGCCGGGTCCCGCGTTAACTGTGTTTTCTGGTGTTCTGCTCAATTCCTGGCCTCGCTGCCTTAACTGTGATACCACATGGAACAAGTGGTACAGATTTTTCGGGGCCAACTGTCATACCTACTTTCTTTCAAGTTCCCGGGAATCCGGAGCAGAATCCATGCCAATCGCGATTAAGTTGCCAACTGTTATGAATAACAGTGTGAGTAGTGTCGTGCATATGGAATCAAAGATGTTTACAGTCCAGCGCAATCAGAAACCTTTGCCTTGGCTTTTGGCCGTCCTTTTCGGATCGCTGATCGTCCCCAAGGTCCACGCTCAAATACAGACCGGGCCGTTCACCATGACTGGCCAGTCCAGCATTGGCTTCGCGGAGACCGCGTCGTCGTCGGCTCCGATCACGAAGGTCTATGCCGGCTCCTATATCACCGTCGGTCAAAGATCGGATGGCACGTTCGTCCTTTGGGGATCGAACGCAAACCATCTTTGCCTTCTGCCTGCCGTCCAAATGAGTCGCCAAATCTCCATCGGCGCTTCACGGATGGGTACGACCATTCATCGAACCTTGGTGGTTACGCACTAGTCGGGTGGGGGCGTCTCATAAGGCTTTGTCTTTGAGGCGGCCCCTGCGAATATTTTTTGACATTTTTTGACGCGCCTTCTGCCTTCGCGGGGCTACGGCGAAGGCGGTCAAAAAGTGTCTTGGGGGAATGCGCCGAATAAGAAAGGGCAGCGTTCGGCATGGCTCGGCTTATGAGACCATCTCCATTTTTGTGCTTGCTTCTAGCTTCGATACTGAGCGTTGTGAAGGCGGCTGTACGTTCCGCCGGAGGCGACCAACTCTTGGTGTCGGCCTTGTTCGGCGATTCCCGATTCGGTGACCACTACGATGCGGTCCGCGTTTTGGATTGTGGCGAGCCGGTGCGCGATCACCAACGTGGTTCGGCCGACGGCCAATTCCGCTAAGGAAGCCTGGATTGCCTGCTCTGTTTCCGTGTCGAGAGCGGAGGTGGCCTCGTCCAGAATCAGAATCGGCGGGTTCTTCAAGAACATTCGAGCGATCGCGAGCCGCTGCTTTTGGCCACCTGAGAGCTTTACTCCCCGTTCGCCGACGACGGTATCGAGGCCGTCTTCCAGTTTTTCGATCATGTCGGTCAGGTGCGCGAGTCGCGCGGCTTCCACGATCTCCGCTTCAGTCGCGCCTAGGCGGCCGTAGGCGATGTTTTCGCGGATCGTCCCGCCAAACAAGAAAACGTCTTGCTGCACGATGCCAATATTCCGCCTCAGGGAGCTGAGCGTCATGTCCTGGATGTCGATGCCGTCGATCGAAATGCGGCCGGAGAGGACTTCATAGAAGCGGGGAAGGAGGGAGCAGATCGTTGTCTTGCCGGCTCCGCTCGGACCCACGAACGCCACCGTCTCGCCGGGGCGGACACTCAAATCGATACCGTTCAGGACGGGCTTATGGGTTTCGTAGCCGAACACGACGTTCTCCAGCCGGATCGCTCCCGTGAGGTGCCCAGCATCCCGAGCGGTCGGCGAGTCCGCGATATCCGGAGCCGTGTCGAGCAGCTCGGTGTATCGTTTGAACCCGGCAATTCCCTTCGGATAGGTCTCCAAAACCGCGTTGATCTTCTCCACCGGCCGGAAGAAGACGGTTACGAGCATCAAGAAGCCGACGAAACCGCCCTGGGTCAGTTCGCCGTGTAGGACGAAGTAAGACCCCGCGACCATGACGAAGACCTGCACCAGGCGCATGGTCATGTAGCTGAGGGTGAAGCTCTTCGACATCAGGCGATAGGCGTCTAGCTTGGTGCCGCGGTAGTTGGCGTTGTCGATGCCGAAAAGTCGCTTTTCGTGCTCCTCGTTTGCGAACGACTGGACCACGCGCATGCCGCCCACGTTCTCCTCGATCCGCGCGTTGAAGTCGCCGACGCGGCGGAACAACTCGCGCATGTTTTGGGTCATCGCGCTTCCGAATCGGGTCGAGATCATCGTCATCGGGGGGACGACCAATCCGGTCACCAGCGCCAGCTTCCAATTCAGCCCGAGCATCAGGACGAACGAACCGATGAAGGTCATCACCGCGATGAGCACGTCTTCAGGCCCGTGGTGGGCGATCTCGCCGACCTCTTCCAAGTCCTTCGTAATCCGGGCGACCAGGTGCCCGGTCTTCGTGTTGTCGTAGAACCGGAACGAGAGCTTCTGCAAGTGGTCGAAGATCTTTCGCCGCATCTCGGTCTCGATTCCGATGCCGAGCACGTGCCCCCAGTAGTTGACGACGTATTGCAAGCCCGCATTGAAAACGTAGATCCCAAGCAGGCCGGCGGTCGCGCCGAGGATCAGACCCCAGTCTCGGCTGGGCAGCAAATGGTCCACAAACGACTTGGTCGCAAGCGGGAACGCCAGCTCAAGAAGCCCGGAAACGATCGCGCAGGAGAAGTCCAGCACGAATAGTCGGCGGTACGGACGGTAATAGGAAAAGAATCTTCGGAGCATTTAATACGGGCGCCGCCCCTGGACGGGACGCAACTATTGGCCGCCGGTGACAAATACCATTTGTCACCGGCGGCCAATAGTTGTACGTTCAAACCACCCAAATGCTTTCGGACGCACCGTGGAAATCCGCAAGTTATGGATTGGCAGCACCGCCGAAATACGACTGGGTGAGGAGGCGGACGGTGGTGTTGGGCATGTCCGATGGGCCCGCAATCCAGAGGGCATACGACAGGCCCAAGCTAACGTTGGCGTCCGCAGGAACACCCATGCCTCGGAAAAGTTCGGCAAGGTGGGAAGAGCTGGCTGCCAGGTCAGAGGCGGAAGCCTGGGACCCGCCAAGGATATCATCGACCGTCAATTTGTGACCGGCGAGGGCGAAACTTACCGTCGCGCGTTCTTGTGCGGAAAGCGAAGTAAAGAGGCTCCGGCGAGAAGCCTCCTCCGACACATTCTTCCGGAGCGAGGCCCTCGGAACGGTAGTGAGTTCGGTGACGACGTCCACAATCTGGGCCGCTGTGAGTTTGCCACGGACATAAAGCTTGATCGTGCGGAGGCGTTCATCGATCACGATTTTCTGGTCCTGAGTCGCTTCGGCGGCGAGGTCCGCTAAGGTGATGATGCGTCCCTCGGCAGGCTTCAATGGTGCGGCGCTTGGCGCGGCGGCGTGATCGGGCCCCTGGCCCGGGCTTTTGACGCTGGTACCGAGAGTTCTCCATTCTCCGTTGCGCGGGTCTTTCACGCGGACATCGACGGAGAGGCCGATTCCGGCGCGGAACGGCGCGCCATTGATAGCGGCTTTTGCGATCGAAGGATTGAAGCTAGACGCGGTAAGGAAAAGCTCCTGCGTCGCTGCATCAAGTTGATCGAAACTTTGGCCTTTCAGGAGCGCCTCGCGATTAGAAGCGCTTAGCGATGCCAAGCCTTTGATCAGATTGGCACTGCTGATTTCCTTTTCGCCCGGTTGGAATGGCGGCTCAAGGACGGTGACGTCCTTGAGCTGAGCCTTGCTTCGGTGAGCATATGCGAGGAAGGATCGTTCGACGACGGCCGTCCACTTCGCAGGTGCAAGCCCTTCGAGCGGTTGAATGGCGGCGGGAATGACGGCGACCAACTTGCCGTTGGCCGGGTCAAACGTATTAAATGCCGCCAGCCACGCTTTGTCGGCACTTCCTGTCGCTCCCCCTTGAGCGGTGGCAAGCGATAGCGACGAGGCGAGGGCAAATAAGGAACCTAGGCGGCGCAACATCTTCTTTATGCGGCGCGGAGGTTGTTTACGTCCGTGTTTACGGTGCTTCCGTAGTTGTAGTAACCGTTCGCGTTAATCGTGCCGGACAAGGTGAGAAAGAAGATGATGTTATCTGCCTTCATGCCCGAGGGGAGGGTGTAAGAGCCACTGTAATGATCGATCGGACCCGCAAGTTCCGCGTCGTAGTCCGTCGAGCTTTCGTACTTGGTGACGTGGCATCGCGTATATGCGGAATTTCCCGAGACTGAGAAGGTCAGCGGCGAAGGGCCAAATGGGCCCGACGAGGCGAACGATTGATATGTCGGGAAGACAATGGATTGATCAAAGACGGTGTCGGCGTGAGCCGAAGCGCTAATGAGCAAAGCGAGCGGAGAGAGGCTGCAAAGAAGAAAAGTCCGCGTTTCCACGTTCACCAGAGTAAAGCAATTCTTCCACGAATCGCTTGATCTTAATACAATGGTAATCAAAGGGTAACGAATCGCGTATTGACACAAAACTAAAACGTATAACCTAAATTTGGCCGCGCTAGGGAGCGCGGCCAACCGCATTCGGGCCTAGCGGCCCGCGATCACGATCTTGTTCGGGTCGATCATTTCGACCGTGCCGTACTTGGCCAGACCGGGTTCGATCTTCTTTCGCTCGCCAACTACAAGTAGTTGTACGTTCGAACCGCCAAGATACTTTCGCGCGACGCGCTGAATATCGGCCGGGGTCACCGCCTGAACCTTGCCGGGGTAGGTTTCCCAGTAGTTCAAGGGAAGGTCGTTTTCGACCAGTTCCAGCGTGCGTTGCAGGATGCCTTGGGGGCTTTCCAGGGTCAAAGCGAAGCTGCCCACGATCGACCGCTTGGCGAGGGTCAGCTCATCCTCAGGCACGGCATCGTTCTGGAGCCGCTTGAACTCGAAGAAGAACTCGCCGACGGCCGGCTCGGTGACTTCCGTCCGAACGCTCGCGTTGGCCCCCCAGATTCCTGGCCATTTGCCGGCGGTCAGGCTGGAGTAAGCGCCGTAGGTATAGCCCTTGCGCTCGCGAATGTTCTGGAACAGACGACCCGAGGAGCCGCCGCCGAGAACCCGGTTGGCGACCACGAGCGGAATGTAGTCGGGATCCGTTCGCTTGATCCCGAGACTGCCGAATTGCAAAACCGACTGCGCCGAGTTTGGCCGGTCGATCAAGTAAATGTGCGCCGTCGACTTCGGCGCGAAGTCGGCAGCCGGAAGCGCCGCAACCGTTGGCGCCGGTTGCCAATCGGCGAACGCCACTTCGAGCTTGTCCTTCAGCGCTCGCGCATCGACATCCCCGGTGACGCCCAGAATCGCACCGTTCGGCCGGTAGTAGTCCCAGTGGAACTGCTTCAGGTCGGCGGTCTGGATCGCGGCGATTTCTTCGCGGGAGGGCGGCGTTCGGGCGTACTTTGTGCCGCCGTAAAACACCTGGCTTGATAGCTCCGCGATCATGCCGGTTGGGTTCGTGCGCCGCTGCGACTGGCCCGAGCGCTGAGACAGCCGGTACCGGTCCAACCGGTCAGTCGGAAAGGTCGGGTGAAGAAGGACGTCCGCCATTAAGCCGATCAGCGTGTCTCTCGATTCTGAGAGCCCACTGACGCTGAGCGTCGCGGTATCCAGAGCGGAGTTGGCGCCCAGGTTCGCGCCGATACTTTCGGTCTGCTCCGCGATTTGGAGCGAATTCATGCTGGCCGTGCCTTCGGTCAACTCGGCGGCCGTAGCTGCGGCTACCCCGGGTTTCGACTCATAAAGGGACCCCGCGCGCATCTGAAGCGTGAAACGAACCGCCGGCTCGCGGTGATCCTCCAGCACGTAAACCTCCAAGCCGTTCTTCAACTTGAACGACTTCGGCTTCGGGAAACGGATCTTAAGGAGGTCCTTGGCCACGGGCGCTTTGCCTTTAATGACCGTCGCGCTGGTTGATCCCGAGGGCGTGCCTGGCGTGTCTTGGGCCAGGGCCGCGCCCGCCAAAACAACTATCGCAAAGGAAAATGCAATTCGCTTCATCGGAGACCTCCGTCGCCTTGGTCACCGTCCGGCTCTACGATCACGACGACGCGGTTAGTTTTGACGAGGTACTTCTTCGCCACCCGCTGCACGTCCTCGGCGGTAACCGCTTCGATTCGGCTGAGATTGTTGTTGACCCGGTTCGGATCGTTGTAGAACACCGCGAACTGGGAAAGGGCATTCGCTTTCGACAAAGCGGTTTGGTTGCCGCCGCCCCCTCGTCCGCCGCCACCGCGACCTCCGCCGCCGCCCACGATCTCTGCGGCTCGGGCGCGAATCTTCGCCTTCGCGAGCTCATCTGCGGTTATGCCGTCACTTTGGATGCGCGCGATTTCCGCATCGAACGCCGCTTCGACCGGTTCGAGTTTGCTGTCCGGGGAAAGCGTAGCTGAGCACGAGAAGAGAGCCGGCCCGCGGGACATGCCGCCGCCCGCATTGGCGTTCGTCGCCAAACCCTTTTCGACGATCGCCTTGTAAAGCCGGCCCGTTCGTCCCCGGCTCATGATGCTGCCGAGTACCTGGAGCGCGTAGGCGTCCGGATTGTCGCCTGAGACTGTCTTGTAGGACGCCTCGTACCGCGTCAGCCTGGCCAAGGGATCGGAAAGCTTCTTGCGCTTTTCTCCCGTTCCCATCGACTCCGTCATGTCGACGGGAGGAGGATCCGGCTGTCGGGGGATCGCGCCGAAGAACTGCTCGACCTTCTTGCGCCCCTCGGCCTCCGTGAAGTCACCGACAACCGCAATCGTCGCGTTGTTGGGGGCATAGTAAATTTTGAAGAAGGCTCGCACGTCCTCCAGCGTCGCCGCGTTGAGGTCTTCCATCGACCCAATGGTCGTGTGCTTGTAGCCGAAGCTGTCGTACGCGAGGTCGTCGATCGTGCCGCTCATCGCGCCATACGGCTGATTGTCGTAGCTTTGGCGCTTTTCTTCCTGCACGACCGCGCGCTGATTGTCCAGGTTGGCTTGGCTTATGTCGAGGGCACGCATTCGGTCGGCCTCCAGAAAGAGGGCGAGGTCGAGCTGATTTGCGGGCAAGGATTCGAAGTAGTTGGTCCGATCCTTGTTGGTGGTGCCGTTCATGGTGCCGCCGTTGTCCTGGATGAGCGCCATATGCTCGCCCTTCCCGACGTTGGCGGACCCCTGGAACATCATGTGCTCGAAGAGGTGGGCGAACCCGGTGCGTCCCGGCCGCTCGTTTCGTGAGCCCACGTTGTAGGTGACGCTGACCGCGATCACCGGCGCGGAGTGGTCTGGCGAAAGAATGACGCGCAGGCCGTTGGCTAATTTATAGTCGACGAACTTAACCTTAGGGGGTTGGGCCGTCTGCACCGGCCCGTTCGCGGAAGCAATGGAAATGAGAGCGAATGGCAGACTAAATGAGAGGAGACCAATCTTCTTCAGGGTCTTCATTGTTGTGACCTTACCCTTACTTAATTGCGGTCAAGCCATCGAATAGTTGGATAGTGCGGTGACCTTTGCGATCGCAATTACGGCGCCGTCTCCACTCTAGTCTCTGGGGTTGGTGGATGGTGGGTTGACGGCCAGCGCGGGTAGGTTTGTCGCTTTCCGCGATGGTTTGTCGGTATGCGCGGCACCATCGCGTCGGCGCTCCGGTCCCGGCTACACCCGCTGGGGTTGATGGTTGAGGCGTTGTCGGCGAGTTCGGGGGGCTGTCTTGCACAGACAGCCCCTCTCGAGTCTGACTAGCTGCCGACGCCGTCGCCGGTCTTGCAACCGCCAGGGTTGTTGCCGCCGTTGTTGTCGGACATGTAAATGCACGGGTCGGTGAAGACCTTGGGCTGCGTCTCAAGACCGTTAATCGGACTGTTGATCGTCCAGCTCGCAGTATTCGTGTCGAGCTGAGTCAACTTGGAGTGGCCGTCCACGTAGGTGAGGTTGATAGCCGTGGAGCTCCACCAGGGCCAATTCTGCTTGCGCATAGAGGTGCACGCGTCGGGGTTTGGTCCGTCGAACTTGAGCAGGTGAATGTCGCCGCGACCCATACCGGCAACCACGGTATCCACGGTGTCGCCGATCAGCATCGTATTGGCCGGCGCGGCCACGGAAGTCGCGCTCTTGCCGCCCATCGCGGGGTTGCGATAGAGCGCGGTGTAGGTGTTGCCATTGATGGTGACCTGATACGGATCACCGTCGTTGTGCGGGGTGACCACGCGCTGAGTAAGACCGGTGTCGTCGTTCCAGTTCTGACCCGTGTTGTATCCGTAGCCCCAAATCGTCTGCTCGCCAAACGGGTTGTCCTGTTTGAACGGGGCGAGGTTGGGTTGGCAAGTAGCGGCGAACGCGCTGGTGGAGGTGAGCCGGCCAGGCGATAGCAGCACGCCGACGTTCTTTAGATAAGGCTGGATGTAGTTGTTGAACTCACCCGCAAAGCCGTAGGACCAGCTCGTGACGGTTGTATCGTCGTAGTCGCTCCAATACATGATGTGCCCCAAACCAAGCTGCTTGAGGTTGCTCAGGTCGGCGGTCTTCTTCGCGGCAAGCTTAGCTTGAGCGAACACGGGGAAGAGGATCGCGGCGAGAATCGCGATGATCGCGATTACGACAAGCAGTTCGATAAGCGTAAAGCCTAGCTTGGGGGAAGAGTATTTCATCAATTGGCCTCGTTACCAGTTTGTCAATCGACCCGAGCGTGCCAAGCGAAATATTAAGTTCCTTAATCCAATGCGCCGAACCTTATTCGTGCCTTAGCATTGAGACTTGCCGCACACCTAAACCGACCGCGGCTCCGTTCTACCCACAATATTGATGCGGCCTTTTTGGAATTTTTGGTCTTTTATTCGATGGGGTCCAAAGGATAAATAGGACGGCGAATTCGCGTGTAGGGAAGCTGGTTTAGCCTTTGGTCGGTAAATCCGGGCGACAGCGCGATGAAGGTGGCGACCGCTTTGGTCCGGAAGTCGGGGGCGAGATAGCCCTGTTTCAGGACGACCGTGTGGAAGGCGAAGGGGTCAAGCCCAGTCGCGTCGAAGGCGGACAGGCTTAAGAACGGCCGCCGGGTGGCGCAAACGACCACCGTAAGGCCGGCGATCCGTACGATCGCCATTCCCTCCGGCAGGGATTCGACGATGGCCGAGACGGCAATAGGTTCCGCGTTTCGCTGGTCGAGCTTGCCTCCGAGTTTAAGTTCGACTTCTGCCTCCAGACCGGCCTCGACGCATTGCGCCACCGCCGCGGGGTCGGTAATTCCGGCGACGAGGGTCTGGATCATCTCGGCCGCCAAGAGCCGCTCGATAAAGAGGGGGACATCGCCGGCCCCGCCGGCGGTCACGTTGTCGCCCGAGTCCGAGAGAAACACGGGGCCGTGCGCGAATGCCTTGGCTCGGGCGATGGCATCGTCGACCTCGATCGTCTCGACCTCCGGACCGAAGTCGGCCCGCCTCGCCCAGACTCTCTCGCCATAGGCCTGCGCTTCGCTAAGTGCGGTCTCATATGTGTCGGCGACCACGAGGGTGGAAACCGAAGTGTAAGGGGAGTCCGTCCATGCGCACGCAATCATCAGGGAGGCATCCCAGACTCCGGGCCGCTTCTCGATCTCGAACAGTTCGCGGTAGAGCGAAAGGGAAGGCTCGATGCCAGTGACCGCGTTTTCGCCCGGCAGCAGGAGCGGCAGTTTGACCATCGCGGTAACTGGCCTTACATTTGCCCGGATGCATCGCAATAGATGGCTCACCGCCCGCTCCCGGGTTTCCGGATAGTCCACATGCGGCGCGGTTCTCAGCGCGGTGAATATGTTTGCGCTCGCGACGAACTCCGGTGACAAGTTTCCGTGTAGATCCAAGCTGACTGAGATCGGTACGTCCGGACCGACCAGGGAGCGAACCGCGCCCGCGAGGTCGGTTTCTCCGTCTCCGAGACCCTCGACCTCCATCGCCCCGTGTAGGGACAGATAGACTCCGTCCACGGGCAGCGCTTCCGCGAGCCTTGCAAGCAATTCCGCCTTGAGCGTCTCGTAGGCGGCGAGCTCTACCAGACCGTTCGGCGTGGCTCCGGCGAGCAAAGTGGGCACGCACTCCACCCCGTCGGCCCGAAGCTGGTCCCAAAACTCCCCCTGGATGACCTCCGGCCCGCGCCGGATGTAGAAGCTGTCCAGCCCCGTCCGAAGGGTCGAGAAGGTGTTGGTCTCGTGGGAGATCCCGCCGATGGCGATGCGCATGCGCTTAGCCTACACAAACCCGGTTAGATCAGCCTAGGGCGCACTTCGACTGGCGGCGTCTTGGCTCCGATTGCCTCCCGGACCGCCTGAGCGATCGCTAACCCATCGATGCCGGCCACCGAAAGCAATTCCTCCGGTTTGCCCGACCCCGGCAAGATCCGCACCGCGAGCTTTGTCACCTTCGGAATGCTCTGGTCGCCGCCGGTAAACGCATCCAAAACCGCGTCCCCAAGCCCGCCTTCCGCCCAGTGGTCCTCGATCACGAAGAACCGATTCTCAGTTTCTTGGGCGGCGGTCTGGAGGGTGGCCGCATCGACGGGCTTCACCGAATACAGGTCGATCACCCGAACCAAAATTCCTTCCTTCTTCAACTGCTCGTATGCTTTAAGGCTTTCATGCAAGGTCACGCCTGCCGCAATAAGCGTGGCCTGATCCTTCTTCGACTGCCTTAAGACTTTGCTGCCGCCGACCGGAAACGCCTCGTCCGGACCGTAAATCGCCGGCAACTTACCGCGCGTCGTTCGCAGATAGGAGATTCCCGAGAGATCGACCATCGCCGCGGTTAGGCGAGCCGCTTGGTTGGGGTCGCAAGGATACAGAACGGTGCTGCCGTGGATCGCCCTCATCATAGAAAGGTCTTCCAAACCCATCTGGCTTGGTCCATCTTCTCCGATGCTGACGCCCACGTGGGATCCGCAAAGCCGTAAGTTGGCCCCAGAGACCGCCGCCATTCGAATCTGATCGTAAGCTCTCGTTAGGAATGCGGCGAAGGTAGCCGCGAACGCCGTCTTGCCCAAAACGCTCATTCCCACCGCCGCGCTGACCAACTGCTGCTCGGCAATAAACACTTCGAAGAAGCGCTCGGGAAAGGCCTGCTGGAAGGCATCGGTGTAGGTGGAATTCGCGACCTCGCCATCGAGCACGACCACGTTTGGCCGGGCCTTACCGATCGCCACCAGCGCGTCGCCAAATGCGCGGCGCGTCGCCTCTTCCGTCCCCAACTTGTACTTAGGAAGCTCGATCGGTGTGTTCACCGCGGAGTCGTCGATAAACTCCTCCGGCTTGGCGACGGCCACCGTGATGCCGCGCAGACCGCCCAGCTCCGCGATCGCCGCTTCCATCTGCTTCGCGTCCAACGCCTTGCCATGCCAGCCTTCCTTATTGGCAAGGAAAGACACGCCGGACCCCTTTACGGTTTTGGCGACGACGAGCGTCGGTTTTTTCTGCTTTGCGCACTTCGCAAACGCGGCGCCGATCGCCTTCACATCGTGACCATCGATCTCGATGGTCGCCCAACCAAATGCCTTGGCACGGTTCGCATAGACGTCGGCATCCCAGCCAAATTCGGTCGGACCTCGCTGCCCCAGGCGGTTCATGTCGAGGATGGCGACGATATTGTCCAGCTTGTCGTGAGCCGCCTTATCGAACGCCTCCCAGACCGAGCCTTCCGCCATCTCGCTGTCGCCGAGCAGTACCCAAATCTTGAATGGTCGCTTCGCGAGATTCTTCCCGACGAGGCCCATGCCGACGGCCGTAGCCAAGCCTTGGCCCAGCGAACCGGTGGCGACGTCTACCCAGGGTAAGCCCGGCCAACTACTCCTCGCCGACCTCGGCTTGGGGTGGCCCTCGAAGGGACTGTCGAGCTTCCGCAACGTCAGCATCTCACGGTCGGAGATCACCCCCGCCGCCTTGTACATGGCGTAGAGCAGGGGGCTTGCGTGACCTTTCGAGAAAATCAGCCGGTCATTGTTGAGGCTCTGGGGGGCGTTCCAGTCGTAGCGCAGATGCTTCGCGAGCAGGACCGCCATTAGGTCCGCCGCCGACATCGAGGAGGTCGGGTGTCCCGATCCCGCTTCCGTTGTGCTTCGAATACTGTCGATGCGAAGCTGCGCACCCAGTTCCGCCATGTCGGTGTCCGTCATTGTCGTTCGCTCCTCGGCCGCAAGACCTTCCAGCGATCAGACTTTGCCTCTAGTAGGCGAGTTCTGATGAACGTTAATCAAACAAGAAAAATGCAAACAAATATTGTTAGTCCGGAACGCGTAAGGTAGTTGGCGCCGTCTAAGAGTGGCGGAGCAAAAGGGTACCAACGCAAGCGTATGGATGCTTACATGTCGCAACCGCATTAGATCGTTGGATTATTCAGCATGACAACCGCTTCCGCTTCCAAGTGGACCTACCTTACTCACCATGCCCACGTCCTTGTTTGCCTCCAAAAGGGCTCTGGTATGCGCATCCGCGACATATCGGATCAGGTTGGAATTACTGAGCGCATGGTCCAATTGATCCTAAGTGACCTGGAGGCAGCGGGAGTCGTTGTCCGGCATAAATCGGGACGGCGCAACGTTTACGAAATCCGGGAATCAAGCCCGTTGCGACATCCTCTCGAAGGCCATAAGCATGTCAGCGACCTTCTGAGTCTCGTCGACGGCCCGGACGGTTAGGCCGCGCGGGAGGCCGGAGTCTTGGCATCGAATTCTTCGCGGGCGGCTTCGAATTTCGGCACGGTTTCAGCGACCCAGTTCCAAAACGGGGCGACGGCGGCGATTAGCTCTCTTCCTAGGTCGGTAAGGGCGTACTCGACCCTTGGCGGGACCTCCATAAACATCGTCCGGCTAACGATTCCGTGGCGTTCAAGGTTGCGTAGCGACTTGGTCAGCATCTTCTGCGTAATCCCTTCTACCGACTTCATCAGCCGAGAGAACCGCTGAGTGCCGCCGTTGTGCAACTCAAAGAGGATCCACGTCGACCATTTGTCGGAGACGAGCGCTGCTATCTCGCGCCCAACACGCTCCTGCTCATCCGTCAATCCGTCGCAATCGAGGCAGTTCGCCTCAATAGTATCCATAAGGAGAGTATGGCACTTTCGGGTGCCTGATTGACAATGGATACCATTGGGTTAAACACTCTAAGCGTGGAAAGAATTTGGTTTATCACCGGCAGTTCCCGAGGGCTCGGGCGATCTCTGATGGAAGCGGTCTTGAAGCACGGAGACCGTGTGGTCGCCACGGCTCGCAAGGTCGAAGTTTTTGATGAGTTGAAGGCAACCTACGGCGACCGTCTTCTGCCGCTGGCCCTCGATGTGACGGAGCCGGCTCAAGTTGCGGCGGTCGTCGGCCAAGCGTTTGACGCGTTCGGTCGAATCGACGTCGTCGTCAACAACGCAGGCTATGGTTTCACCGGCGCTTTCGAGGAGATGACGGACGAGGAGTTCGAGAGTCAGATCGATACTAACTTTTGGGGCGTCGTTCATGTCACTCGCGCCTTCATCCCCCGGCTGCGCAAGCAGGGAAGTGGGCACATCCTCCAGGTGACTTCGATCGGTGGGCGCGGGGCGAACCCCGGACTTTCCGGTTACCAAGCGGCCAAGTTCGCCGCCGAGGGGTTCAGCGAAGCGATCGCACAGGAGCTTGCTCCCCTGGGGATTAAGCTGACAATCGTCGAGCCGGGTGGCTTCAACACGGATTGGGCGGGTTCTTCGATGGGCTACGCCACGCCAATGCCCGAGTACGACGCCACCGTCGGCACCTTCCGCCGGTTGATCGCCGCCCACGCGGATGGCGCTCTTGGCGATCCGGACAAGGCGGCCCAAGCCATTCTAAAGTTGGTCGACTTGCCCGAGGCGCCTCTGCGGCTGCCGCTCGGCAACGACGCCCTCTTCCTACTGCGCGCCGGCTACCAAAGGAGCATCTCCGAACTGGATCGCTGGCACGATCTCTCCGCCTCGACGGACCGCGAAGACCTGCCGCCGTTCGACGGCCCCGCGATGCTCAAGGCGCTTGGCTACGCCTGACGTTCACGGGGCTGTCTCATAAGGCTTTGCCTTTGAGGCAGCCCCAAATGATCTTTGATTACGTCATCGGCATCCGCTCCTTAGTTTGCGGATTTTGGAACCTGCGGTTGCTTCAGGTTGGTCGGTATTCCCGCAGTTGAGGGATCTGAGGCTCGCAATGGGAGATGCACCCATTGCGAGCCTCAGATCCCTCCTTAGAGTTTATTTTATTGACATTATTTGACGCGCTTTCTGCCTTCGCTTTGCTACGGCGGAGGCGCGTCAAAAAATGTCTTGGGGAATGCGCTGAAGAAAACTAGGCGTCCAACAATTGCGCCGGGGATGCGCCGAAGAATATCAAGTGTTACTCAGCGTGACCCGAACTAAGAGGCAAGCGGGGGGCTAGACACGAACCAAAACCTCTTCCTTGTTGAATAGCTTGACCGTGATCCGAAGCGCGATGAGCGCGATGACTAGACTCACCCCGATCGTGATTGCGAGGGAAGTCATATCCACGCGTCCCATGAGGGCCATTCGAATGTTGTTGGCCGCGTTCAGGACCGGGATGAAGTTGATCCACTGCGAGTGCCCCATGTCGGTATAGCCGATGAATTGGCTGAACATGGCGGGCAGGATGATGACGAAGCTGAACTGGGTCAAGTAGGTCTGCGCTTCGCGTGAATTCCGCGCGAAGCTGCTGATCGCAACCAGTGCGCTCGCGAAGAACGCGACCAGCGGCATGAGCACGATCATTGTCACGAAGAAGGCCATCGGCGTCACGCCAAAGCCGCCCTTCATCATCTCGGCCGTTCCGGGAGGCTTTACCGCCGCGACCAAAACGAGGCCGAGAAAGCAGGAAAGGCTGCTGATGAGGCAAACCGTCGCGAGCGCCAAGAACTTGCCCAAGACGATGTTGGTTCGGTGCGCCGGGGAGATAAGCAGGGTCTCCAACGTGTTCTTCTCTTTTTCGCCCGCGATCATGTCCGCGGCGATGCTCATTCCGCCATAGAAGGCGTACATGACGATTAGATAGGGCAGGATCCCGATGAGGATGTCGCTCGCGCCGGCCTGCTCGCCGACGGAAACGTCCTGCTGCCGGACCTTATAGACCTCCTCCGAGCTTAAAGGCAACCTGTTTTCCTCCAAAAGCGTTTCGAGCTTCTTCTTGTTGTGCACGTCGTAGAGCTTCGAAACCATGGCGAGCGCGATCTGCGAGGTCTGCTCCTTGGGGTCGACATAGGCGTCGATGACGGTTTGGCCATCCGGCTTCATTTCGCCGTAAGACAGCACGATGTGCGCCTTACCCTCTCGGATTAACTTCCGTCCGGTCGAAACATCGGGGATCTCGACGACCTCGAAGGGCTTCTGCACGATCAGCTTCTCTGCCGGGTTCTTCGTCTTAACCACGTATACGATCTGGCCGTGGGTCTTTGAAATGGCCGTCGTAAGGAAGCCGAAGAGGGACATCATCATCGCGACCAGGAAGATCGGCATGATGAACGCCATTCTCAGCACCCGCTTATCGCGAAGGATGTCGCGGGACTCCTTCTTGAAAACGTGAAAGGTCATTCTCATGACGCCCTCCCTGCATAAGTGCTTTGGAAACCGACCATCGCAAGGAAGGCTTTCTCCAGCGTGGGCTGTCCGGTGGATTCCAAGAGGGTCGCGACGGTGCCTTGGCCCTTCGCCATGCCGTCGTGAACCACGACGATCTCGTCGCAGAGGCGCTCGACTTCGCTCATGATATGGGTCGAGAAGATGACGGTCTTGCCGTTGGTCCGCGCTTCCTCAATGAATTCCATCACGCTTTGGCTGCTCACCACATCGAGACCGACCGTCGGCTCGTCGAAGAACAACACGGGCGGATCGTGAAGAATGGTGCGGGCGATATTAACGCGTTGCTTTTGGCCGGTGCTCAATTTGTCGCAGAGCCGGTCCTCGAACTCCCCTAACTGAAGTTTCTCTCGGACGTAGGCGATCCGTTCGCGAAGGTGCCCGCCTTCAAGGCCGTACAGCCCACCGAAGTACTCGATCAACTCCTTGGGCGTCATGCGGCCGTACAGGGCGGTGGAGGTCGACATGAAGCCGATGCTGGCCCTTACGCGCTCCGGTTCTTTCAGTACGTCGTAGCCTCCGACCTCGGCGATGCCGCTCGTCGGCTTGATGATGGTGGAGAGCATGCGGAGCGTCGTCGTCTTGCCGGCGCCGTTTACCCCGAGAAGGCCCAAGATGCGTCCGGGATGGGCCTCAAACGTGACGCCGTCCACCGCTTTCTTGATGCCGGTCTTCGGATCTTTAAAATGCTTTTTCAGTTCGGAAGTGCGAACCATGGACACGAGAGTACGCGGAACGGCGGATTTGGTGGCACGACCTAGCGGATTTGCGAACCTGAACCGCAAATGGGGGCGTTCCGGTTATAATTTCGTTCGACAACTCCCAGGAAGGTCTGGCGGGTGGAGGACTGATTGGCAGGAGTAAGTTTCCGCAATATATCCAAAGTTTTTGGCAAGGACGTTAAAGCCGTCGACAATCTTAATCTCGAAATCCGAGACAAAGAATTCATGGTCCTAGTAGGGCCATCGGGCTGCGGAAAAACCACGGCACTCAGAATGGTCGCCGGTCTGGAAGAATCGACCGACGGCGACATCATGATTGGCGAGACTCGGGTGAACGATGTTCCCCCGAAGGATCGCGACATCGCGATGGTCTTCCAAAACTACGCGCTGTATCCGCACATGAACGTGTATGACAACATCGCGTTCGGTCTGCGGCTCCGGGAGCTCAAGGGCTTCTTCTGGCAGGTCGCGCACCTCGCGGACGCCAAGAAGATCAAAGAGGATATCGACAACCGCGTCAAAGAAGTCGCGCGGATGCTCGACATCGAGAAGTATTTGCACCGGCGGCCGAAGGAGCTCTCCGGCGGTCAGCGCCAACGCGTCGCCTTGGCCCGCGCCATCGTCCGGAAGCCGAAAGTCTTCCTTATGGACGAGCCTCTGTCCAACTTGGACGCCAAGCTCCGCGTGCAGACGCGTGCCGAGCTGATCCGCTTGCACCGCAAGCTCGGCATCACCACCATTTACGTCACCCACGACCAGGTCGAAGCGATGACGATGGGCCAGCGCATGGCGATCATGCGCGACGGCAAGCTGCAGCAGTGCGACGAGCCGGAGAAGGTGTACGCCTACCCGGCCAACAAGTTCGTGGCCAGCTTCATCGGCTCGCCTCCGATGAACTTCATCGACGCCAAGATTATTTCGGTGGGCGGTCAGGCTTATGTGGACGTGGAAGCGTTCAAGCTCCCGCTTCCGGAGGGGCATGGGGCGGCGAAGATGGTCGGCAAGGCCGTTACCCTTGGCCTGCGCCCGGAAGAGATCGACGACGCGAATCTGGCGTCTTCTATCGTCGCTACCGAGTTGAACACGATCACCGCCAAGGTGGACGTGTTGGAGCCTTTGGGACATGAGTACGTTGCCTATATCGGCATCGGCAAGCTCAGCCTAATCGCGACGATCGACAACGAGACGCGGATCAAGGAAGGCCAGGAAGCGAAGTTCGCCATCAACCTGGATCGCCTGCACATCTTCGACGCGGAAACCGAAGTCGCGATCCGATAAGGTTTCGTTTTAGGAGCGCCGACCACTTGTTGGTCGGCGCTCCTTTTGTTTGTCTTCCTTCGCTAGGACCCGCGACGATCAAATATTGCGGAACCGTCGTCATACACCCAATCGCCGCAAGGGCCGGACAATTTGGCTTCGAATGGAAGCCTGGCCCGCGGGATGGGAGAGAGGATTCCATGAAGGTTGAAATGAAAAAACTGGCCGCGTTGGCTGCTTTGGCTCTAGCCGCGTCGTTCGCTGCCGCTCAGCAAGAAATTTCTGTGAAGGTAAATGGCCGTCCGGTCAATTTCCGCAATACGCCGCCGCAGAGCGTAGACGGTCGCGTTTTGGTGCCCCTTCGAGGCGTGTTCGAGCGCATGGGCGCCACTGTCATGTGGGACCCGGAGACGCGAAGGGTTCGCGCAGAACGGGGCAACAGCCGAGTTGAATTGCACATTGGCGACCAACAGGCTCGCGTAGATGGCCGGGATGTTCAACTCGACGTGCCCGCTCAAATTGTGGACGGAGCAACCCTGGTTCCGATCCGATTCCTAAGTGAGTCGCTTGGGGCGGAAGTCCACTGGAACGAGGCACAGCAACTGGTAGATATCATTTCTTCCGATCATGACCGCGCGGAAATTATTGACCGTCCGATTCCGCCTCCGCCCCCTCCGGCATGGCAGCGTAACCCGAATCGCGATCGCGACCGAGATCGGGATCGAGATCGACCCGCCCCTCCCATTCGCGAGTTGGTGGTCGAACGAAACACGATCATCCCGGTAACCCTCGATGATTCCTTGAGCTCCAACCGTTCACATCGCGGCGATATTTTCAGTGCCACCGTTCGGACGGAAGGAAGTTACTATGGCGACTTTCCGCACGGCACCCGCATTGAGGGACGCGTTCAGGGCGCCCGGCCCCGCCACGGAGATGAGCCCGGCGTGCTCGAATTGGTCTTCACTCGAATCATGCTGCCTAACGGTCAGAACGTGCCGATCTCCGGCCGCCTGATCGGTTTGCAAGATTCGCAGGTTGAGCGAGGTCCGAAGGGCATTCTCCGCGCCACCGGCGGCCAAGAGCGCACCGCATACGCCGGTTATGGTGCGGGCGCGGGGCTGGTTATCGGCTTGGCTGCGAAGAAGCCGATCGAAGGCGCGATCGCCGGCGGAATCCTCGGACTCATCGCCGGCTCCATCCGCGACCACAGCAACCCTCGCAACGTCGAGTTGCAGCCGGGCACGGAGTTTGGTGTTCGGGTCTTGCAGACGGTTACTTTGCGAAATTAGCTTCCGGCCCCCGGCGGGGGTAGCCCACGCCTCGACCGAACGGGAGATGCCGTGGGAGGGCGTTTTGGAGATGGCACCGTCTTCAAAACGCCCTCCCAAGTTTTCGCCCAGAGGCGAAAGCTCGGGCTACACGATCTGCTGATCGTAAGGCGGTTCTAGCCGGTTATGGCGGGCACGAGCTCCGTCGATTCCTTCCGCGTCACCGTGCGGCGGAGCCGCCAACCGGCGTCGTAGTGGATCCAGGAGTCTAGGTATTCGTGGCGGTGGAGCGAAGTCATCGCCTTTTGGGTTTTAGGATCGACGAAAGGCGAAGCCATCGTCTCTACGGACACCGCTTCGGCCAGATCGCCATGCACCGTTAGCGATTTGATCGCCGTCGAATACTTCACCGAGTCCGGAGCCATATCCCTCATGAGCCGTAGCTTGGCGATGTACACGTCATAGGACATCGTGTGCTTAAGGGAATCTGTCAGAGAGTAGTCGGGCGAAAGGATCCCGATCAGGGTTGAAACGTCCCGAGCCATATAGGCCTTCGACCAGCGGTCGTACTGTCCTTGAATCTCTGCCTTTGCGTCGATGACAAACGTAGCGAGGAGGATGACTAGACTCAGCAAATGCGCTCCAGATACGCGCGAAAGTGATCGCTGAGTCCTTCGGCGAGAGGAAGGTCGATCCACCAAAGCCGATAGGCGAGCCCAGTTGGCTTGCCTTCGTTCATGGCAAGGTGAATCCATGCGTCAGGCGTAGGAGCGGTGGTCGGTAGCTCGAAGAAATAGCGGACCAGGTGTTCGTGGTCGTCTTCGAATCGGTCTTCTGCGATCCAAATTGGATCGGAAAAGCACGTCAAGTCGGTTTCCTCGTTTGCTTCTCGTAACGCGGCTTCTGCCGGCTCTTCTCCCGGCTCAATCGTGCCACCGGGAGTCATGACGCCAGTCCAGAAGTCGGTATCGTCCGTTTGCATCGCCAGAAGCTGCTTGACGCCGGCTTCAATACGCGTGATGAAAAGGTAGGCGCGGTGGCGAATAGGTTTTCCCGCGGACAATCGGGCGAGAACCTGCTTGACCTGTATGTCTTCCGTGACTTCTGCAAGAGGTCGCCAAGCGACGCCCTTGAGCTGACGCGCTCCCGGGGGCAAATGCGCCTCTTCCGGGTCTGCCCCAAGCGTGAGCCCGCCCGGATCGTCCAGCAATTCCAGCAGGTAACAGTTTTCTTCGGGGGTTGACCAGAGGGGAGCCGTGGCCCGAGTCCTCAGGCCGGTCTCCTCGAAAACCTCTCGAATGGCGGCATTCGAGAAAGTCTCGCCTGGTTCCACCCCGCCGCCCGGCAGGGTCCAGAAGATTCGGCTGGGCTCTTCGTGGCGCACCATGAGGATCGCGTCATTTACGATCAGGGCGCCACAAGCACGGGAACGAGACATGGTGACCTACGTCGAAGGACCCTTCGATCGCAACTTGTCGAGCGTCACCGCGCCGACAATGATTAGGCCCGTGACGATTTCTTGGACGTAGTTTTTGTAGCCCATCTGGCTGCAACCGGCTCGGATCGTCGTCATGATGAATGCGCCGATCAGAGAACCGAGCACGGAACCCTGTCCACCGTTCAAGCTCGCGCCACCGATGACGACGGCGGCAATGACGTCCAGCTCAAGACCTGCTGCGACCGTTGGGTCGCCGACGGTGAGTCGCGAGAACTGCATCAGACCGGCCAGTCCAAAGAACAGACCCGCGAGAACGTAAACCGCCAAGCGCACCCGGCTCACCGGAATACCGCAGAGTCGCGCGGCAGCCTCATTGGAACCGACGGCCACGATATGCCGGCCGAACCGAGTCTTCTTCATCAAGAGCGACACGAGGACGGCGCATACGAGGGTGAGCCAGACGCCGATGGGGAAGATCTTCCAGTGATCTTTCGGGCCAAGCGTAGCGATGAGATCGCCAAGCCAGTTCGTCGGCGCATCGATCTTCTGTTCATCGGCAATGTCTTTTGCGACGCCGCGGATGATGAGCAGCGTACCGAGGGTGACGATGAACGGTCCGACTTTCAGCTTGGTGATGAGCGTGCCGTTCAACAAACCGGCAAGGACGCCGGCGATAAGGCCCGCCAACAAAGCAACCCAAGGCCCTTGGCCCGCTTTCAAAGTGGCCGCAATCGCGACGGTCACGAAGGCGACGACCGAGCCGACCGAAAGGTCGATGCCGCCGCTCACGATGATCATCGTCATGCCCAGCGAAGCGAGGGCGACGATGGTGGTTTGACGGGCCAACAGCTCCAGGTTGGCGACCGTCATGAAGGTGTCGTGCTTCTTAACCGAAAAGAAGCCGAAGACGAGAAGCCAAGCGGCGATAAGTCCCGCGACGTTGGCGAGTGAGCTAAAGCGGCGAAGATTGCTCATGCCCCGGAAGCCTCCTGCATGATCGATTCCTGGGTGCATTCGGCAACGGGGCGAGCGGGGCCGAGGTGACCCTTGTGCATCACCGCGATTCGGTCACAAACCCCGAGTAGCTCGGGCAAATAGCTGCTAACCATTAAGACGGCCTTGCCCGAAAGGGCCAATTGATCAATCACTCCGTAAATCTGCTCCTTACTGCCCACGTCGATTCCTCGCGTGGGTTCGTCCAGCATCAGGACATCGACGTCGTGATAGAGAAGGCGCGCGATCGCGACCTTCTGCTGGTTGCCTCCCGATAGTTCGCCGATGGCCTGCTCTGGCCCCCGGCACTTGACACTCATCTTCGAGATCCAATTCTGTGCGTCCGCGGCTTGCTTGGCGGCGGAGATGATGGCGGGTAGCCGGGTCAGCGTGAGGTTATCGGCGATGGGCATCGTAAGCGCCAAGCCCTCCTCTTTGCGGTCTTCGCTGACCAGGCCGAGGCCCTGATCCCATCGGTCGTGGGGCTTCGCGCGGCCATCGAATTTGCCGATCTTCACACTGCCGGACTTCACCGCGTCAAGCCCGAAGACGACACGGAGCATCTCGGTGCGGCCAGAGCCGTTCAGACCTGCGACGCCAAGAACTTCGCCGCGGCGAAGTTGGAAGGTGACCCCTTCCGGCTTGGTCTTTCCGCTTAGGGCGCCGAGCTCCAAGATAGGTTCTCCCGGCGAGCGCTTCGAGCGGGGATAGGCGTCCTCGATGGTTCGGCCAACCATTAGGGAGACGATGCCGTTAGCGTCAGTCTCGTGGGCGGGAAAGCTGGAGATGAACTCTCCGTCCCGCAGGACGGTCAGGCGGTCGGCAATGCGCTCAATCTCGTCCAAGAAGTGGGAAATGTAAATAATCGCGCGGCCGGAGGCTTTGAGCTTTTCGATCGCGACGAAGAGTTTCTCGACGTCCCCCTGGGTTAATGAACTCGTCGGCTCATCTAGGACGACGACCTTAGAGCCGAGCGCCACGGCGCGGGCGATCTCGATAATCTGGCGGATAGCGATCGTGTAGTTCCGAACCGGAGCGTCGAGGTCAAGATCGGGGTAGCCAAGCTCCTCAAGAGCCGCGCTTACTTTTTTGCGCTGCTCCGACTCACGGATAAAGCCGCCGGACGTCATTTCCATGCCGAGCAAGACATTCTCGGTGACGGAGAGGTCGGGGCAAAGCGAGAGCTCCTGATAGATCATCGCCACGCCCATGTGCCGGCCCTGCATCGGGCTGTGCGGCTGGTAGGGCTGTCCGTCGAGCATCATAGTGCCCTCGTCGGGCTGGATCGCGCCCGAGAGGATGCGCATGAGGGTGCTCTTGCCGGAACCGTTCTCCCCTACCAATGCGTGCACCTCGCCTTTCTCGACGTTCAGGTTCACACCGTTGAGGGCGACCGTGGCGCCGAAGCGCTTCACGATCCGAGACATTTGTAGGAACGACATGGGTGAGGGGCGTAGCGGTCTTGCCTCAGCGGGCAGCATTGGGGTCAGCACTGAGCGGATGCCGAAGCATTGACGCGATTTCGGAATGTAAAGTTGAGCCGCACCGTCCCCCGTGCGGCCCAACCAGTTGAGAAAGCCTTACGCGGAAGGTGGCTTCAGGAGCTTGGCCGTGTCCGGCTGATCCATGTTCTCCTTTGTGACGAGAGACGCGCCGGTGTCTTCCTTCTCCGGCACCGTCTTCTTGGCGATGGCGTCGAGCATCAACTTGACGCTGTCGTAGCCCATCTTGTACGGATTCTGGAGGATGAGACCGTTGATCTCCCCCGCCTTGAGGCCGTCTACCAGCTTCTCAGAGGAGTCGAAGCCGACGAACTTGATCTTGCCCGCCCACTTGTTGTCCTGCAGGACGCGGAGGAGGCCAAAAGTGCTGGACTCGTTCGGGGTGTAGAGGCCGTCGAAGCTGAGAGAACCATCCGGCTTCTTGAGGCCGCTGAGAACGTTCTCGCCTGTCTTGGTCGCGGATTCCGTCGTGGCGCCCGCGTACTGGTTGTCGCTGATCACCGTGATACCAGGGAACTTCTTAATCGCGGTAAGGAAGCCCTCTTCGCGGAGATGGGTGGAGGCGGATCCCTCTTCGTAGCGGATCATGACGACCTTGCCCTTACCATCGAGGAGCTTGCCCATGTACTCGCCTGCCATCTCGCCGCCCTTCTCGTTGTCGGTGGCGACGTAGCTGGCTGGTTTGACGTCATTCAGGCCGCTGTCCATGACGACGACGGGGATACCCGCGGTCGTCGCTTCGTTGACCGGCTTGCTGAGTGCCTTGTCATCCAGCGGGGCGAGGCAGATGCCCGCGACCTTCTGGTTGATCATGTTCTCGACGATGTCGACCTGGCCGGACCGGTCGTCTTCCTTCTCAGGGGCCGACCAAACGATCTCGGCGCCGAGGTCCTTGGCGGCGTCGTTCGCACCGGCATGGATCGCCTTCCAGTATTCGTGGGTGGCGCCCTTCGGAATGACGGCGATCTTCGGCTTACTGCCGCCCGCGGCGGGGGTGGACCCGGTGGTCGTCGTGGTGCCTGCGGCGGTGGGGGTGTCCCCGGAACCACAGCCGACGAGGGCAAGTGCGGCTCCCGCGGCAATGAACGCTGCTACCTTGAAACGCATAGTCTGATTTCTCCTGTTGCTTACCAGCCTGATCGCCGATAATTCGCGCCGACTGCGACCGAAATTATTGCAGAGAAGGGGCCTCCCCGGCATGGACAGCCCCGCAAAGCTACTTGATTGGCCGTAATCGTAATTTTAATGTCTTGATTTCGAAGCCTCGGAGCGGCAAATTGACCGTGCTGCCGTCTGTCGTCGCTGCGCCCGTGGTGTCCTCGATGAAGTTCACAACGTTTGCGGACGCGACGGGGAGGTTGCTCTTTACTGCCCCTGTCGAAGGGGCGCCAGTAGCCTGATAGGCTCGCACGATCAAATCGTCGCCGTCCTCGCTCATCTTGAGCGCGGTCGGGACCACGTTCGGGTCGGTGAGGGAGAGCGCGCTCCACTGGAGCGGCTGATCGCCCTTAGCGTCGTAGGGAACCGAGGCCACCAGCAACGGCTGGTTGAACTCCGCCGCGACCTTCGAGATCCCCGCCGCGTTCATGTCGGCGGTGTGGGGAAGGATCGCGTAGCGCCAGTGGTGATGGCCGGGATTCGGGACCGGATCCGGCTCATAGGACGCGCGGATCAAGGTCAGCCGGATGGTCGATCCGTCCGCGGAGTAGCCATGCTTGCTGTCGTTGAGGATGCTGAGGCCGCCCTTGCCGTCGCTCAGGTCTCCCCATTCCAGGGCGACGACCTCCGTGTTATCCACCTTGCGCTGGATTGAGCCGAAGGGGATCTCGTAGGTGGCCTTCGGCGCTTCGAGGTTCGTATCGAACGCGACGCGGAGCAAAGGCGTGGGTTCGTGGTTGGTGCCGACCGCATTCCAGTCGCAATCGACATCCACCGCAATCTGGCCGGTTTGGTTGTCGATGTGGAAGCGTTGGGTGACCTTCGTGTCCTTGCTTGAGGAGTTATGGGCCGGGAGGGTGTAGTCGACTCGCAGCACCGGTTGGCCGCCGTCATCTTCCAGAGTGGTATTTGTCACCGTCAGGGAAGTTACTTTCGAAATCTTCCCGATAACCCAGGCGCTCATTCCTCCGGGACCCTCAAAGGCCGCTTCGAGCCGGCCGAGGCCGTGATCGCCCGACGGCACGAGTTCGCGGTTCTGCTTCTTATCGAAGAAGCTTGCGATCACGCCTCTTGAGCGGTCGAACTTGATTCGATAGTTGTCGGTATCGAATGTGTCTTCGCCGGCTTTCGCAACGGATGGCTTGTTGCCGGTCCGGAAGGAGTAGACCTTGTAGCCGAACGCGGGAACGTCGCCCGCCCAGAACCGGACCTTCCTGCTTTGCGCGTCCAGAACCTGCACGGGGAACTGCGTTCCGTCCGGAGCAACCGCCACGGCATGCTGGGGATCGACCTCCTTGGGCGAATCGAAGCCGCTGTGAACCAGGTAGGTCTCAACCCATCCACTGCGCTTCCAGCCCGTTGGGTTGAAGACCATCTCGCTGATCCCTTCGGGCGCGGTGACTTGGACCGCCATCGACTCCATGGCCCGTTGGATCGTGTCGCGGTCGTCCATCACCACCCGGGCAAGCTGCACCTTCGTCTTCTCGTACGGAGGGTGGATTCCCGAGCCGGGGAGGGTGTCGTGGTGGTGGTTGTAACAGATCTCTTCCCACGACTTGCGGAACGCTTCTTTCGGGTAGGCAAAGCCCTTTAGGGCGGCCATGGTGGCGATTGCCTCGGCGGAGGAAGTGGTGGCCTCCGCGAGACGGTTGGCTTGCTTGATCTCGGAGTGCGAGGTGTAGCAGCCGTCGAAAACGGGATTCAGCTCATCATGGATGACGGGAATCTTCTTAAGATCGTAGGTTCGGAGCTTATCGAAGAATTGGGTGGCGGTCGAGAACTTGACCTTCGGCTTGTTCGGCTCCTTCATCCAACCGAGGGCGACTTCGATCATCTCGCGGGTGGGGCCGCCGCCGTGGTTGCCGACGCCGTAGACCCACAGCATGTCTTTGCTCGTGGTGTGATCCTGGAAGTCCAGCATCTCCTTGAACTGGCTGTAGGAGAGGTCGCTGTTGTACCAAGATCCGGTTGCCGGCTCATCGAAGGTGAGGAGACGCGTGCCGTCGAGGGCTTCCCACCAGAACAGGGGCTTTTCTTTGCCGCCGCGGCAGAAGTAGTAGCTGGTGCAGCCGCCGAGTTTGGCGATCTGGGGCATTTGGGCGTTGTGCCCGAAGGTATCCGGCTCCCACCCCACGACGGCCGTCTTTCCGAACTTCTCCCGGAAGTAGCGCTGCCCGTATAGGTAGTGGCGGGCGCTCGACTCGGGGGAGATCATGTTCGTGTCTCCCTCGCAGACGCGGCCGCCGACGATCTCCCACTGGCCGTTCTTAACCTTCTGTTGGATCTTCTTGAAGAGGGCCGGATACTGTTGCTCGGTCGCTTGGTAGAGGGTCGACGAACTCTGGCTAAAGGTGAAGCCAGGGAATTCGTCCATAAACTTGGTAGCTTGGTTGAAGGTGTCGTGGGTGAAGACGATCCCTTCCTGCCACTCCCAAAGCCATTGGAGGTCGATATGGGCGTGACCCACGAGGTGGCCCGTGTATTGCTCCATCACCGGGTGGGTGTGGCTTAACGCGTGGTCGGCGGCATGGAGCGCGGCCTCGATTTCTTGGGGCGTGGCTTCCTTCTGCTCTACCGCGTCGAGCATTGCCGTGGCCTCGTGGATGTGTCCGTCCAGAGCGGGGTCCGGGTTTTTGGCGAGGAAGTCTTTGGCAAGCTTGATGTCTCGGCGGGCTTTGTCGAGGGCCGCGGTTCGTTTGCCGAGCGTCTCGACTCTGGCGACGAGGGTGTCGGTGTCCGCACCCGGGACGACATTGGCGCGATCGACAACCACGCAGTAGGGCATCTTGGAATAACCGTTCGTTTCTTCGAGCTGCCGCTCTTCGGGCACGCCGTTGTCGTAGACGACGGTTCGCGTGCCGTCGGCGTGCTCGATGGCCACATCGTCAAGCCACTCCGCGTACCGGCCGAACTCGTCACCTTCGAACAGAACTTGCCAGCTATTGACGGTTCTTCCGGCTTGGCCCGTGAGCAGAATCTTTCGGTCGTACCACTTGCCGACCGCTGGGGTCAGGATTCCGTCCCCATGGGCAATGATCCCTTGCTCGTCCTTCAGCCCGAGGTCGCGAAGCGGTTCCCCTTGGTCTTCGAAATTGAGATCCATCCCTCCTTTCGCGACCGGGTTCTTGGGGTCGAGGAAGATGGAGTAGACGAGCTTGTCGCCCTCCTGCAACTTGACCTTCTTGTCGGAGAAGGCGAGATAGGTGTAAAAGTTCTCGCGCCCGTGGGCGAGGTTATGGGAGACGAAGGCGAGGCAGGTGTTCGCTGGCTTGCCCTGTTGCGGGACAGCGATTCCCGCTCCCAGCACCATCGCCGCCACCCAACCATACCGAGACCACGCAATCTTCACCACGGCTGAGATTATTCACCAATTGCCGGTTCGCTACGTTTGGCCGCACGTTTGGTCACGGCCATTCCGTCTCGTAGGAGGTCGCCAACGATGTGCGATCCATTGGTTTTATGGGGAATCTTGTCGTGTCCGTAAATTTGATCTTTCGTGGCCGTATTCGGGGGGCGTTCGTTGGGCTGCTCCTACTAATTAGTTCTTTTGCCTTTGGCCAGACCCAGTTGACACCGAACTGGACTAAATGCGCGTTTCCGTACCCCCAGGAATATCCTAAATTTAATGCGACCGATGCGAGCCGGGTGCTGTTTTGGCACGGCTACAACGTCAATCTTGGTCTCGGTAGCGTATTCGCGGTGTACTCGGTAAGGGACGGTACTTTGCTCGCAAGGGTGCCAACCACACCTGGAATCACGGGCGCTATCTTGAGTCCAGATGGCAAGAAGGTTTACTACGCCACCGACCTGGGCTCGATTTTCTCCTATGACATCGCCACCCAGACACAAACGCTGGTGACGGGAGCCGGTGGAACGGGGAATACGAACTTTCCCGGGCCTAGGTTTTTGCAGACATCAAGGAAGGGTGACCTTCTGGCCTATGTCATTCGCAAGTCCTCAACGGCGACGGATCAAATCGGGATTTACAGTTTTACGTCCGGAAAGGCGATCAACTTCGACATGAAGAACACCGGCACAGGTAGTCGCACGGGTGGACTAAAATTCGCCGGGGGCGACACCCTGATTGCGCTTAGCGGTCCCACGATCTATGACCTATCGGGAAGTGGAATCCCGATCTATGCGACCGGCAACCTGGCCGCGGATGTGGCGATTTCTCTGGATCAGCAGACCATCTACACGCTGAGCCAAGACACCAATACCCATGCTCAATACCTCGCGGCATATAACACGTCGAGTAGCACGCCGCTATGGAAACCGGTGGCTGCACCGGGCCTCTTTACGGGAGCGTCCCTTACTGCCGATGGAAAAGCCATCCTGTTCTCGGGCTTTTCAAACTCTTCCTGGACGGTATCGGGATTCAAAGCTTCAGACGGTACCGCGTTGCCAAACGCCCTGACGGTTGCCATTCCGTACACCGTCCAAGCGCCGCTCGTGACCGGAATTCCGGGTTCCGTAAGCGGTCCGAAAAGCCAGATCCTAATCGGGCCGGGGGATGAGGCAACCTCCTCGGTCTACAGCGTTGATTCCTCCACCGGCGTTGGTTCTGCGGCAGGCACTTTTTTTGAAGGAAATTGCCTAATAAGTGATCCTATGATTCAGTCATTTAATATGACGATCTCTGGGGCGGTCGTTCCCGTCGTGGCGACGTATGAGGATCACCCAAGCAGCAGTCAAGTGGACAACCGTTGCACGATGATCCGAGCCGTTTCCAATGGAGCCGACTTGTTATCTTTGCCGTATGGCATTGTGATTAGTCCGGATGGTGCGTTCTATGCCTATGCAAGCGGAGCGTCGTTCGCCGTTTACAAAATCACGGACTTGACTCGGCAAAACGCGATTGCGACGGCAACGATGGCGGATGGAAAACCTGTGGCGGCGCTTCTCTGGGGAGGCCCAAAGAAGTTGGTGGCCGCTTCCGAATTCGACACGTATGTTTATGCGTTCGATGGGAAGTCGTTGTCGGCTAGCCCTCGAACGTTTCCTTATGGCGTCACATCCGTTCCGAATATGAGCGTAAGAATTACGCCCGATGGCTCGAAGATTGCCTTCAGTTATCCCAACTGTGCCATCTTCAACGCGGATACCGGGATCGCCTACGGAACGATTCCCAACGATTCGAAGGGAGGCTACGGTATCCAGCGCATGACCTTTTCAAATACGGGACGGATCGGCGTTGAGACTTTGCTTGGTACCGCAAACAACCTGACGACAATCGAATACCGTGTCTTCGACACGAACGGAACCACCTTGACGGCCGTCCAGACGTTGACTTTTGTAACGGCATACGATTTGAGAGCTGGCTCGGCGGCATTGCTGTCACCAGACGGACTAACCGCAGTGCTCGCCTACGCTGAACACGGGTCGTCAGACGATCCGCGAGCTTCTAGTTCAATCCATATCTACAACGTAGCCACAGGGGCACTGATCCAGCGCTGGGACAATCAGTTTCTGCCCGATACTGGCACTTTCATAAATTCATTTGCTTACAACACGGATGGTTCGATTTTACTTTGGACGATGGATGGTGGTTTGGTCGCCGTTCCATCCGGCAGCACCACTCTGGGTCTCACAGTAGCCAATTCGAAGTTGATCGGTGGTACTTCGACAACGGGAACGCTTTTGTTGCAGCCGGCGCCGAAGGCTGATACGGTTATTACGCTCAAATCAAGCTCGACTTCAGTTATCGTCCCGACTTCGGCCACGGTTAAGGCGGGCGCGACGACCGCGACCTTTACCGTAAAGTCGCTCGCGGTCGATGCAAGTACGGCGGCAAAGATCACCGCTACTGGCCCCGCCGGTTCCGGGGTGACGGCGACGGCTGCGCTTACAGTTACGCCGCCGACAAGCTACACCATCACCCTCGATCCGGCTACGGTCGACGGTGGGCAACCTTCGACGGGAACCCTCACGTTGAACGGAAACGCGGGGCCAAAGGGCGTTGCAGTCACCCTGACTTCCAAGAACACCGCAGTTGCCACCGTTCCGTCGTCGGCCCTCGTGCCGGCGGGAAGCAAAGTCGGGACGTTCCAGATCGCTACATCGAACCCTACTGCTTCTACAAAAGTAGAAATCGATGGGTCGGCGCTGAGTGTAAAGGCATCCACCAACCTGACGGTTCTTCCGAACCTCATCGTCTTTGTCATTCCGAGCGTAAAGGGTGGAAATGCCCTTCAACTCCGGGTTATTCTTCCCGCCGCTGCCGGCACGGGCGGCGTCAAAATCGCACTGTCTTCGAGCAATTTGGCGGTGTTGCCGTTGACCGGGCGAACCTCGGTCACTGTTCCCGCCGGGGCGACGACGGCGGACTTCGG